>Ga0193753_10001903_pt1 | contig 17203 bp, 20 predicted proteins | sample H1c2metaG_FD_144925 | JGI IMG/M metagenome (GOLD analysis project Ga0193753, IMG submission 144925) | Soil microbial communities from a riparian zone of the East river system, Colorado, United States - H1c2 | ecosystem: Environmental > Terrestrial > Soil > Riparian zone | place: USA: East... | reverse complement strand
AGTGATAGAAGACAATTGATGTTCCAGTTCCTGGGCGAATCGTTTTTTCTCTGCACTGTTGCTTTTGCATTAGCTATTCTGCTGGTGCAATTGCTGTTGCCGTTGTTTAATGAGCTTGCTAATAAAGCATTGGCAATTGCTTATTTGTTCGATGCGAAATTAATTGCAGGCTATATTGCTTTGTATCTTATCACAGGCTTGCTTGCAGGGTTTTATCCTGCATTGGTTTTATCCGGTTACAATCCCGTGCAAACTTTGTATAGCCGTTTTCAGATAGCTGGAAAAAATTACCTGCAAAAATCGTTAGTGGTATTGCAGTTCACGCTGGCATCATTTTTAATCATTGCCACCTATACCATTTATGCACAGTTTAATTTATTAACCAAAACCAATTTGGGATATGATGACAATGACCTCGTTATTGTAAATAAAAGTGGGCTGAAAAATAACGATGCTGCTGTTTTTAGAAGCGAATTGCTCAAGAACCCAAACATAGTTGGCGTTAGCGTAAAGAATTCGGGCGAATGGGGCACTGGTACAAAAAATTCGGCTGGCTCTACCGTATACTTTGCCGGTGCAACTGTAGATGAAAATTATTTGCCATTATTAAAAATCCCATTGATAGCAGGAAGAAATTTTTCCGCAGCATTTCCCGCCGATTCTGCACAATCAATTATCGTGAATGAAAGTTTTGTAAAGGCAGCAAACTGGAAAAACCCGGTCGGTGAAACCATAAACGTTTTGGGAAGCAGTGATCAAACGTATCACGTAATTGGTGTGGTAAAAGATTATCACTTTGCGTCATTAACCAAAAAAATAACTCCGCAGTTATTTAACATGAATGGCTCGTATGGAACTTATTATATCAGGATAAAACCCAATACGGCGGCTACCAGTTTAAAATGGATCCAAAAAATATATCAGCAGTTTTACCCGATGAACCCTTATGCTTATGTGTTTAAAAGCGATGAGAACAGGAAACAATATGCTGATGTTGAAAAATGGAAACAGATCATTTTATTCGGCGCTATACTTACAATATTTATTTCGTGCATTGGCTTATTTGGTTTATCTGTTTTATCGGCAGAGAAAAGAACAAAAGAGATCGGCATACGTAAAGTGCTCGGTGCATCGGTACAACAGATCGTTACTACACTTTCAACAGATTTTATAAAACTGGTTGCCATGGCGCTGGTGATCGCAACACCATTAGTTTATATGGCGGCAAATAAATGGTTGCAGAACTACCCCTATCGCATTGAGATGAGTTGGTGGTTATTTGCTTCCGCAGGAATATTAGTGATGCTGATCGCATTGCTTACGGTTAGCTTTCAATCAATAAAAGCAGCTGTTGCAAATCCAATGAAAAATTTAAGAACGGAGTAATGGAGAAAGCTGCCACCAATAGCCCCCGGTTTTAATTCACTTTTCATTTTAAATAAAATTTCGTTCCTTTATGTGCATCGTCATGGGGCGAACACAGCTTTGAATGCCTCCAGCCTTGGGCGGGACGGCAAGCCCCGGATGTTGTAAGCAATTTTTTATGAGACTGATTCTAACATTTATAGGACTTTTGACCTGCTCATTTGCACTTAGCCAAAAAATTGCTTTGGAAAAATTGTGGATTGGAGACGCTAATAACTATTTACTAGTTGATAGCGACGCTGTTCGGGTTGAATGTCTTTATGAATATCAAGGCAAAAAAAATGTTACAAAACATGCCTATAGGTATTTTTTAATAGGCGACACACTTCGAATTGTTGAACCTGAAGTCCATGGCAGCAAAAATCATGACTTCATTATCAAATCACTTACAAAAGGCGAATTAAAATTAAGCGCTCTCACCGCCAACTCACGAATACTTGCTTTTACAGAAATTCCAAGAAAAGATCTGGCTTTTCAAGACCAACAAGGAATCTATACAGACACCATCAATTTTCAAAAGATTTTATTCAGTTCAACGACTTGCTATGGAACATGTCCCGCCATGTCGTTTCAAATCGACAATACGAAGCTGATGAAGTTCAGTGGAGATACATTTGCAGTTAAACGAGGCCACTATACAGCTGTCTTACCTGACCAGCTTTATAACGAACTGCTCAACATACTCGCCATATCTGAACTGGACAAACTTGAAAATATTGGGAGCTTCAACGTTGATGTAGCGACTTACATGCTTGAAGTACATTATAACAACAAGGTGAAATTAATCAAGTCCTCTTTTTTCCCTTACGTTACAAATAAACTTTTGAACTTTTTAGTTGAGGCGCCAAAAAGGGTAGAATTAAAAGAAGCTGAGAAAGTAGAAATTTCACTCTCTAAATAAAAACTGCCTATAACCTGGCTTTGCCATCCTGCCCCAGGCGGGAGGCTGTACAAACTTTCTTCAGCAGTCCTCAACCCATCTTTTGTTTTGGGGCCTGACTCCCGCAAAAAGCGACACGGCTGTTTTATAATTGGCTTTTTGTGTTAATCAAAAATTTCGTTCCTTTATGTACATCGTCATGGGGGCGGACGCAGCTTTGAATCCGATAGCTATCGAATCCTCCCGCCTTGGGCGGGACGGCAAGCACTGCCCGTTGGGCGCCATTTAACAAAATTTCTCAGTGGACACATATAAAGAAACATTTGATACCTGGAATAAAGTGGCAAAACTTTATCAAGACAAGTTTATGGATCTGGACTTGTATAACGACAGTTATGACACATTTTGCGAACAAGTAAATATCATAAATCCGACAATTTTAGACATCGGGTGTGGACCAGGAAACATCACAAAATATCTTCTTAACAAAAGACCAGACTTCAGAATTGAAGGAATTGACATTTCGCCAAATATGATTGAGTTAGCAAAGGCAAATAACCCAACGGCCGGCTTTAAAGTTATGGATTGTAGAGAAATAGACAAGTTGCAAAGTAAGTTTGATGGCATTATTTGCGGATTTTGTTTCCCGTATTTATCAGAATTTGATAGTTCAAAATTGGTTAAAGACTGCAGCACCTTACTTAAAGAAAAAGGAGTTTTATATATTAGTTTTGTTGAAGGGGAATATATAAGATCAGGGTTTCAAATTGCGAGTAGCGGAGACAGGGCATATTTTTATTTTCATACATTAGATAGTTTAATAAACCAGCTAAAAGACAATAATTTTCAAGTAATTAAAGTGCTTTTAAAGAACTACAAAAGAAATGTTGAAACAGAAGAAATACACACAATAATATTAGCGGGAAAATAAACGAAGGCACAATAATGCTTGGCAAAATACGGAGCAGGACACGCAAGTAATGAACATTTTATCGCTTACTATCATTTGTTTGGGGTGATATCTTTCTTTTTAGCATTTCCACCGGGCAGGGCCCCCGTACTTCGTCGACGCAAAACGTTGCGGGTAACCTCCAAAATCAACTGTAATTTCATAAAATGACTGGTCCCCTGGCTCAAATCGTAACTTTAGCAACCTTTGGCAATGACTTTTTATTTAATGGCAGATCGCCAGGTAATTTTTATCATACGAACACATCATTTCAATTTTGTAATAAAGTTGACTTCCGGGTTTTCAGGCAACCATTTCTTTTTCTGAAAAAAAAGGAAGTTGTAGTTGCCAAAAATCCAATTGAGTGGTTTCAATATTTAAAGAATGATGGCTGCAAAAGGCTTCGGCTTTTTTTCCAGGGCTCAAAAGACCAATCTATCGCAAAGGATCATAAATTAGCTGGTTTGGTTGGTGGTGGCGGTACCTGGCTAATAGAAGCGATCTATGATAATTATTCAAATGGCTGGGCAAACCGGTGGGAAGTAACAAAAAAAGATGACCCTCAAAATAAAATATGGACTGTGAATTACGGCATGACAGTTAAAAAGTTTCCATCAATCAACCTGCAGATCGATCAGCAAAAATGCCAGGAAGAATTAAACGAAACATTGATCGCTATTGAAGCTTTTGCATCAAAACCAAATCTTGAATACTGGCATGAACAATTCAAAAATGCCAGGATTGCATTATACGCTGCTGATCCTGAAAATAGTTATTATAACAAGGAACTAATTCCAAATGATAGGTATTCTCTGATTTCCAGGCAGCTATTATATGCTGCAGGTACTGCGTGGGTCTTTGGTGCAATGGGCTCCTGGAATGACCTGGGTTTCGACCATAAAGAGGAAAATGATATGTACGAACATTTGAGTGAGGTGCTTTACGAAAGAGTGAACCAGGCTATCATTTCTGCGGTAAACGCTTATTAAAACCAAGGGTTACTGCCAACAACGAATAGATAATACTGGCTCAACTTTTAGTTATAAAATTAATTTTAGGCGCAATATATGGAAGCGAGAATCACCTTGCAATTAGAACTGAAGGACATTTTCTTCCACCGGGTTGAAAGAACTCCTGCAATTGGTAAATACATAGAATCAGGTGGCAACTTTTATATGGAGAGAAACCACTTGGGTGAATTCATACGATTATTATCTCCTTATTTTAATTTCTCAATTTGGACTGTGTATCCTGAAATGGAATGCAAATATTTTGCTAACTATTTGACGACATTAGGCGCTTACATACTCTATTATAGAAATGATTGTTATCAACTTCAATTAGAAAACGGTGAATGGTACCAGGGAAAAAGACTGAAGCGACTTGTAACAACAGGAACTGAAATTGACAAATTGATCTGCATTGAAGCAAATATCCCGGTTCATGACAATCACAATAATTATTTTATCATTCCGGCATTTTACGGGGAACACGATGATCAATTATTAGTGTCGGCAACAAAATTGTTGGAATTAAAAAATATTGGAGACACTACCAGGCTTAATGATTTCCAATGAATTTCAGGAAGGGTCACACCCTGCAAACTTCAGGTACACAGAAGACAACGCTATTGAGCAGACATTTTATTGTACTTGTTTCTGTATTCAATTGGAGTGAGCCCGGTTATCTTTTTGAAAACAGAACGAAATGCTTTTGTGTCGGTATAACCCACAGCGTACATTACTTCGTTGATATTTTTGCGGCTTGATTCAAAACTTCGTTTTGCAAATTCAATTTTTACTCTGTTGATATACTCCAGGACAGAGTTATTTGTGGCGGCCCTAAACCGCCTTTCAAAACTTCGTCTGCCTAGTGAAACCAGGTCTGCCAGCTCATCGATCGTGATCTTTTCCTGTATATTTTTTTCAATAAAATCCTGTGCTGTTGTGATTGCTTCATCGGTATGATTTCTTTGTCCCTGGAACATGGCAAATGCCGACTGACTTTCTCTATCGATATCAACAGCAAAATATTTAGAAGCAAGAATTGCTGTTTGCCTGTCTGTATATTTTTCGACCAGGTAAAGTAATAAGTTCCAGTAAGACATTGCTCCACCACTTGAATACAGGCGATGTTCTTCTGTAACAATGCTGCCATCTATAACTTCGACATCGGGAAACATTTCACGAAATTCGTTTTGAAATCCCCAATGTGTGGAGCATTTTTTGCCATTAAGCAAACCTGTGGAAGCAAGCAAAAATGCTCCTACACAAAGCGACGCTACTTCCGCACCATTTTTATATTGCTCGTTTATCCAGGGCAAAACTTTTTTATTGGAGGCAATGGCTGTTTTCATATCGCCATACAAAGCAGGAATAATGACCAGGTCAGTTTTCTTTACGTCTTTCAAAAGCTGCGACGTATTGATAGTAAATAGACCCTCATTTATTTTTACTTCTTTCTTAAGCCCAACCAACTGCACATTAAAAAGTGGTGTTTTACCAGTCACCGCCATAAATTGATTGACAGCCGAGAACAAATATTGAGGGTCGGCAATGGCTTGCATCACCGAATTTTCGGGAACGAGAATACTTACATTCTTCATTTGCTTCGCGATTTGATTGCAGTTATAAAGATAAAATCATTCTTGTCGTAAATCACCCTTTTGTTGTCATTTTCATACAGCATTTGTTTTATTTTTTGCTATCATCTTTGTGTTGTTGATTAAGACAATAGTTTTTACAATTTAAACGATCAAAAAAATGAAACAGGTATTTATCAATTTAGCAGTAAAAGACCTTGACAAGTCAATGAACTTTTACACACAGATGGGGTTTACCAACAACCCCCGGTTTTCAGACGATACTGCAAAATGTATGGTTTGGAGTGAGAGTATTTTCGTAATGATACTGACGCACGAAAAATTTAAAACATTTACAGTGAAACCAATTGCCGATACGAAGAAAAATATAGCCGGCTTGTATTCGCTTTCTGTTGAGAGTTTGGATGCCGTAAACAAAATTGTAAACAGCGCCCTGGCAGCAGGTGGAACAGAACCCAACGAGATGAGAGATTATGGGTTTATGCAGCAAAGAAGTATTGAGGATCCTGACGGACACACCTGGGAAGTATTTTACATGGACATCAGCAAATTTCCAAAACAATAAAAATCAACTAACAATGGCAAAGCAAAAAATAACACCCTGTTTATGGGTAGAAAAAGATGCTAAAAAGGTAGCAAATTATTATTTATCCATTTTCAAAAATGGAAAATTAAGATCATACACAGCATATAAAAATACTCCCAATGGCGATTTTGATTTTGCCATTATGGAAATTCTGGGTATGGAATTTCAAATATTGGCGGCCGGACCAATATTTAAGTTCAATGAAGCAGTTTCATTGGTTGTACACTGCAAAGATCAGTCAGAGGTCGATCGCTACTGGAAAGCACTTACCGCCAAAGGTGGTAGTGAAGGCCCATGCGGTTGGCTGAAGGATAAATATGGACTTTCCTGGCAAATAGTACCGGAACAGTATTACAAGTTATCAACTCACAAGAGCAAGGCCAAAAGGGAATATGCGCTTAACGCAATTCTGAAAATGAAAAAAATAATTGTTGCTGACCTGGAAAAAAAATAACGACAAGATGCAAATAAATTCATATCTCACATTCAACGGCAACTGCAAAGAAGCCATGACATTTTATAAAGAATGTTTAGGCGGTGAGCTTACCTTTCAAACTGTTGGAGAATCGCCATTGTCTGACAAAATGCCTAAAAAAATGAAAAATTGCATTTTGCATTCAACGCTTACAAAAGACGCGTTGGTGCTGATGGGTTCAGACATGGTAAGCGAAAACGGGTTGGTAAAAGGTAATAGTGTTTCACTTTCACTTAATTGCAGCAGCGAAGAAGAAATAAGAAATTGTTTTACAAACCTTTCAACAGGCGGAACGGCAAACCACCCATTAGAAGACAGTTTTTGGAGGGCATTGTTTGGCGACCTCACCGATAAATTCGGTAATCATTGGATTCTTAATTTCAATAGAAATTCTAACATTTAAAAACTAACAAAAATGAAAAAGGATAAAATTATTTTTTGGACAACGACAATTATCGTTTTTATAATGGAAGGCTTAATTCCTGCATTTACTTCACAGTCAGAATTAGCCAAACAAGGCATAAGTCATTTGGGCTACCCGGCATATTTTGGCAACGCTTTAGTGGTTTTCAAAGTGCTTGGGGCATTGGCTTTGGTAATTCCTCAAGTTCCGAAACGCCTTAAAGAATTTGCCTACGCAGGTTTTACTTTCGATTTCCTGTTTGCAAGTATTAGCCATTTTGCAGTAGATGGTTTAAACTTTCAAAGTTTTTTCCCTTTGATATTCCTGGCAATTTTAGGGTGTTCATACATCTATTACCACAAACTTTATTCACCTAAAAATGATTCATATCCGGCTTAAAAAAGGTAAGCATGTTTTGGCGTAATTCACCTGCTAAGTTGTCGTTTTTACACCATGTAAGATCCAAAAATGAATTCCATCTTTGCATTGTCAATAATATTCAAACAAAAGTAAAACCGGGTTATGAAAAATTTACTCAAAACAAATAGTCCACTTAAACCAATACTGCTGATCGTGATTATTATGTTGGCAGCATGCCGGTCAAACGGTCAGCAGATCAAACCTTCCAACAGTGGTTATGCACCCGTTAATGGCATCAAAGTGTATTATGAGGTATATGGAGAGGGGAAGCCTTTATTTTTACTACATGGCGCTTTTTATACAATTGATATGAACTGGAGCCAATTGATACCAGAGCTTTCAAAAACCAGGAAAGTAGTTGCCATTGAGATGCAGGGACATGGCCATACGCCGTATTCAGACAGGCCATTATCGATCACTAGTTTGGCAAGTGATGTGGAGAAAGTGATGGATTACCTGAAAATTGACAGTGCTGATGTGGCAGGATTTAGCATGGGTGGCTCTGTGGCTTACCAGTTTGCTGTACAAAGCCCTAAAAGGTTAAGAAAATTAGTGATCATTTCTTCTACTTATAAAACCAGTGGCTGGCTACCCATCGTAAACGGTGGATTTAAAGATTTTAAACCTGAATATTTTGATAATACACCCCTTAAAACCGCATACGATGCAGTGGCACCTGATAAAACAAAATGGAGAAAGTTCTTAGAGCAGATGTTTGCTTTCGCCAAAGTACCATTTAACGTGGGTGACTCCAATATTTCAAAAATTGCTGCGCCTGTTCTCATCATATCCGGCGACAATGATGGAACGGATAAAGTTGAATTGATGAAAACCTATCAATTACTGGGAGGCGGTGTTTCAGCTGACCTGCAGCCCATGCCAAAATCGCAATTAGCCATTGTCCCTTCGCAGGGACATGTTAGCCTGATGATGCAGACGAAAACGATCCTGGATTACCTCGACGGCTTTTTAAAGTAAACGATAAAGCAACAATTTCAATAACTATAAATCAAATTATATGAGAAAGATAATCGTCCTGTCGTTCATTACTTTAGACGGAGTCATGCAAGCACCAGGCGGGCCCGGGGAAGATTCGTCAGGCGCCTTTAAATATGGTGGCTGGGTTGCGCCATATTTTGCAGAAGCCGATGAAGCGGCTGGTGAGTTCATGGCAAAACAGTTGAGGTCTGCAGATCTGCTTTTGGGCAGGAAGACCTTCGACATTTTTGCTGATTACTGGCCCGGGCATGCGGAGATGTGGCCAGGTATCAATGAGGTCACCAAATATGTGATGAGTAACACTAAGGACAAATCGGACTGGCAAAACTCAGTCTTCCTGAAAGGCGTTGATGATATCAAAAAGCTCCGGGAATCAGATGGCACCGACATTCAGGTTCATGGTAGTGGTAATTTGATCCAGGCACTGCTCAAACACGACCTGGTAGATGAGCTATGGCTCAAAACGTTTCCAATCATATTAGGCAGGGGCAAACGTTTGTTTGGCGAGGGTACCATGCCTGCGGCCTTTACATTAACGGACAGTTTGGTTGCGCCAAATGGAGTCATCTTCGCCAACTACAAGCGGGCGGGAGAAGTTAAGACGGGTACGGTGGGAGCTTAAAAAATCACCTCACGACAAAAAAGCACGAACCGCGAACATAGCATTGCAGTCCCACACCTGCGGGAGGTGAACAGTTATATGCTCAGCATGATCGTTATACCCTTCTTCGGTTTTTCGCTTGACCGTTTGTTGATCCCTTTGCGATCATAGGAAAATTTCCTTACTTTAATCAGCACCCGGCAACGTGCGGACAGAGTAACAAATTCCTCCCGCACTTGCCGTCGGCAATACCCGGAATTGGTTTGCGATTGTCGGGTTTCATTGCCGACACTACAATTAATAAAAAGCGAATATTATTTTATTCGTTTCCATTTGTTTGTGAAACTGGGGAATGTCGGCTAATTTAGTGTTGGGCGTAATGCAGATTACCAACATTGGGCTTATCAAAATTTTAAAACAATAAAAATTCTAATTCTGGCTTTGAACAAACTAATACTTTTTAGCTTTTTGACAATTTTTACTTCCTGCAACGGACAAGAAAAAACAAACACAACTAAAGACCCAAATACTTCCAAATCAAGTCCAACAGTAATAAGAAACTTTAAGGCAGTTGCTAGTGCCCCCGATTTTGACGCCACCTTAGTCAGTCAATATATCAGAAGTATTTTTCAGGATTCGAAAGGGAATTTATGGTTTGGTACCTTAGGCGAAGGCGTAGTGAGGTACGATGTAAAAACGTTGACCTACTTTTCCAATCCTGATGGTTTTAATAACAACACTGTTTATGCTATTAATGAAGATAAAAATGGTAATCTCTGGTTTGGGACTGACCAGGGCGTTTATAAATATGATGGAAAAACCTTTAGAAATTATAATCAAGAAGATGGTCTGAACCATATAGATATAAGCCGAAAAAGTATTCTTGTTGACAAATCGGGTAAAATTTGGGTAGGCACGCACGGTGGCGTTTACCAATATGACCCAGCAATAGATAGCAAAGGTGGTCAATGCTTCTCGCTATTTCCATTACTCCCACCTATAAATGTTGCAGGGATTATGGAAGACAAAAATGGAAATATTTGGGTTGCTTCGTCCGATAAAGGTGCCTTTCGCTATGATGGAAAAACGATTGTAAACTTCAATGAAAAAGAAGATTTGAGCAAGAACTATGCAGGTGGCATGGCACAAGACAAAATAGGCAATATGTGGTTTACCATGAAAAACGGCATTTGCAAATTTGACGGCAAAACTTTTACAGAATACACTCCTAAAGACGGCATAGGCGGAACTGAGTTTTGGGGAATAATTATAGAACAGTCGGGTATCGTTTGGATTACAACCCGAGGCAGTACCACAAGATTTGACTCTTCAGTTCCCTTACCAAATCCAAATGCGTTTAAGGTGTTTACATCTGCAGATGGTTTTACTTGTTGTGTTCAAAGTATGTTTCAAGACAAATCAGGAAATATGTGGTGGGGTACGGGACAAGGTCTTTTTCGGTTTAACGGCTCTCGATTTTATCAAGTTAAGCAGATTGGACCGTGGTAGTATTTACAGAATTTGACGACATTTGAAAAAAATGGTCATCTTATCGCGGTTGTGCTTCATCTGGGCTGGACTTACACCGTTGGGCTTTTGTTTATTAACCTGTACTTTTATATCTTTAATCAGCAGCGGTTCCGGGCGGACAAGTAATGAATTCCAGCCCTGCAGCAAGCCCTGTTCGTTAGCTGCAACCCCAACAGAAGTTCTTTTAAACTTGAGGAGTAAATTGAGAGAGCTCATAAATTCCTAAAGATTTTTCTATCTCAGAGACTTTATTTACCATCATTTCAAAGCCATCATTCCCGAAAAGTTTGTGCTCATTCTTTTCAAACTCCTCGCCAAGACTATCATATTCATGCTTAGAAACAATTTTCCTAAACGCAGGAAACAACACAGTATCTTCTCTTGCTTCGTGCGGCCTATACATAGTATTAAAATCAGAAAGCATCTTAATTAACTTTCCAATTTCCATTTCGGAACGGTCATTAATTTTACCCAGTTGTACAATTTGGTCTGTAATGAGCCTCCCAGTATTATGTTGTTGGCGAAGTGTTCCAACTAGATCGTTCAATTTATTAGCTTTTTCAAATCTTGCGAATATGTAATTCTCCTCCTGTTTCTCATGATAATCCTCAACAAATGTTCGGATAATTTGAGCCGCGTTGGTTAGAGATTCTTTCGGAAATGCCTCTTTATTAACTAAGTGAATTCTACAAGTGTCATACACCAAAAGAATCCTGTTTAAGAGGCCATGTTCCTGCATTAGATCCTCTGGTGGTGATACTTCTTGCCCTTCTTCATCATCTTGCTCTTTGCCTTTACAACCGGATAATATACCGACTCCGGAAAGTGTGATTATCAAACTATTCTTGATAAAATCCCTTCTATGCTTTCGGTTAGATTGGCTCTGCTGTTCCATTATGTGATTTTTATTTAAAAAATTGTTTGTAAAAAGGCATCAAAGAAAGTGCCAATAAAAGCTTAAGCGGGGTATGCCGCTAACATCGGGTTTTTCGTCAACTTGGGCAGGACAAACAAACTTCAGCAGCGCTACCATTCATTGGTTATGGGTTGCACCGTTAACTAAGGCAAATTTCGTTTGGCTTTTAAATTTCATTTCTTAATTTACATCACAGTGGGGTCGGACACAGCAACAAATACCCAAGCTGCGCAAAGCCCCGCTCGTTATGCGCAACTCTTCAAACTTCGCCAACTTTTAACTAGTTGCAATATAAATGAGCAAATGTAAAAGGGCAACTACCCAAAAATTAATTGCTAATACGTAGCTTTACAAATAAATTAATACATTTAAAGTAAACTCTTATGAACAAAAGTGGCCCAATTATAGTAATTGAAGATGATGCTGATGATAGAGATTTTTTCATGAAAATATTTGAAATACTTAATTATGAAAATGAAATCATTTATTTTGAAGATGGCGAAAGTGCGCTTGCTCACTTAATAACAGAACCCATTAAACCTTTCCTTATTCTTTCGGATATTAATATGCCTAAATTAAATGGAATAGAGCTAAAGGAAAAAATACAAAACAATGAAAACTTAAGATTAAAGTGTATTCCTTATTTGTTCTTTACTACAAGTGCCAATCATCAGCATGTTATTGACGCATACTCAAAATCAGTCCAGGGTTTTTTTGTCAAACCTAATACCATAGAGGAATTAACTGAAATTATTAAAAAAATAATTGAGTATTGGCATATATGCGAATCACCAAACTATGTTAAATAACCATTTAGAGCCAACTTTTTTCAGCAGCGGTCTACCAATCTTTTGTTGTGGCCTGACCGTTTTATAATTTGCTTTTCTTTTTAAATAAAAATTTTCGTTCCTTTATGTGCATCGTCATGGGGGCTGACACAGCTTTGAATTCCCAGCCTGCGACAAGCCCTGGACGTTGTACGTCACCCTAAACGATATCCTGCAAACATTTAAGCATCCATGACTTTGCCGAGTCGACCCGGCGCTATTTTTAGCACATTACAAGGCACTTATAAATCCAACACATAGCCAGGCTAATTAAAATACTGGTATACAAATAAACCTTCTCTTTTTTGTGATTTCTCATCAATATGTTACACTAATAAGGGAACAAGTAAATTGAAAGTAAAAATTTTAATGGATAAAAAGAAAATATTTATAAAGGCCATACGGGAAAATGAAGGATTAATATATAAAGTGGCTACTTTCTATACTAATAATAAAGATGACCGTGATGATGTAGTACAGGAAATTATTTATAGTTTATGGAAATCATTTGACTCGTTTAAGCAAGATTCTAGCTTGAGTACCTGGATGTATCAAGTAGCAATGAATGTGGCTATTTTCCACCTTAAGAGAAGTAAAAAAGCGGTTACTACTATACCAATTGATATAGCCCTTTTAAATTCACCTGAAACTATTTCTGACAATGTTGAAGAAAAATTAAAAATATTACAAGAGCATATCAAGGATTTGAACTTGCTGGATAAAGGTATTGTAATGCTTTATTTAGAAGGTAAATGCCATGAAGAAATTGCAGAAATTATCGGCATCTCTAAAACTAATGTGGGCACCAAACTCTCCCGAATAAAGGAAAAACTTAAAATAAAAATTAATAAACCGATATAATTATGGAATTAGATGAATTAAAATCTTCCTGGGAAACACTCAGCAAGAAAATGGAAAAACAACAACAATTAAACTCAAAACTTATTGAGCAAATGACTAATCAAAATTACAAACACCGGCTTAATAGTATTGCCCGTCCCGAATTTATTGCAAGCATTATCTGCTTTATTATGGCTATTGCTTTAATCTGGAATTTCGATACATTAAATACCTTACTCCTGCGAATTTTCGGTGGATTTTCTATTCTGTTTTTAATAGTGTTACCGGTTTTGTCATTTCAAAGTATAAGGGGTTTGCAAACTATCAATATGAGTTTACCAACTTACAAAAACTCCCTTAAAGAATTTGCGATACAGAAAATTCGTTTTAGAAAATTTCAAAAGCTAAATGTATTCCTGAGCTTTATATTTATGGTAGTCTTTGCTCCTGTGTCTGTAAAAGTGCTGGCAGGCAAAGACATTTCCCAAAACATCACACTCTGGCTCACTATACTTCCTGTCAGTGTCATTGCTCTGTTCTTCGTTTCTAAGTGGGTATTAAGACACTACAACAATTCCTTAAAGAAGGCTGAGGAGTTATTGACTGAGATTGAATCGTAAAATTTCAAAGAGGTTATATCTCAGTATTAAAATGAATTGAAAGCAAAAGTAGATATACAAAGCTAATTTTTGTAAAAGAGCTTGCCTTGTCTCAACGATTCCCACTGAAAGCATCAGAAATATTTGCCGGCGTAGGTATCCTCAAATATGTTTCGCAAGTCCGCCTCTCAACGTTTAGAGGTCGCCGTCTGGTGTCCTCACCAACGGCACAACTTTCACACTGCTTCCATCATTTTCCTTAAAAATTTGTAAATAAATTTTAAATTTAGTTATGAATTTCCCGTACCCTGTTCACTGGCCTCAGTATTTCACTGCAACCATAAATCAATGGAAACATCTGCTCAAAGAAGATAGTTATAAAGATATTATTATTAACTGTCTGTTTCACCTTACATCAACCAACGCAATAAGGCTAAATGCATTTGTCATTATGAGTAATCACATTCACCTGGTATGGCAGGCGCTGCAAGGATTCACCCCATCAGATATTCAGTCTTCTTTCATGAAATTCACCGCTAATAAGCTGAAACAAAAATTGACCACAGAAGATCCAATTCGACTGGAGCAATATAAGGTTGATAAATACGACAGGAAATATCAAATATGGAAAAGAGAACCGCTGGGTATCGAACTTTTCACGCCGACGGCCTTTGAGCAGAAATTAAATTATATTCATGAAAGCCCTGTACGTCCCGGATTGTGTAAGTTTGCGGAGGCCTATCGCTATTCTTCGGCGAGGTTTTATGAAACCGGTGTGGATGAATTTGGAATATTGTCACACTGGAACGGGAATTGAATGTTGGCAATGAATTAAATTTGTTTCGTGCTGGTGGGAGTGTAAAATGTTGCGCCGTTGGTGAGGACACCAGACGGCGGCCCCTAAAAGTTGAGAAGTGGGCTTGCGAAAAATATTTGAGGATACCTACGCCGGCAAAAAAATTGCAAAAATGACTTCTGATCAATTCTATATAGCTGGCCTTTTTTTATTAATAGCATTAAATCTTATAATTAGCGGTTTAAATAATAAATATCGATTGCGAAAAGACATTGAAGAGAAAAAGCTAAGGTTTGACAATGATTCGGCTTTCTCAAATACTTCTCCGGGCGGCTACATGTTAAGAATTCCTTTTCTAATACTTTATCGTTCAAAAACTACTTCATTACGTAGACTTATTTTATTACATAATGTTTTAGCCATTATCTTTTACCTAATCCTGGCAACGATTATATATTGCGACTACAAAAAAAACTTTTAGTCAACAACTCAATACTATGCCCAATAGGTTTGCCATAAGCTGGGCATGACAAACTTACTTCAACATCCTCTACCAATCTTTTTTTGTGGACCGTTTTATAATTTACTTTCGTTTTAAATTAAATTTTTCGTTCCTTTACCTTCATCGTCATAGGGACATAGCTTTGAATACCTCCCGCACGTGCGGTACGCCCTGGACGTTGGGCGCAAGCAAAAATAACAGTATGCTAACTTGGAAGACTTTAATAAAATATTTCGGAGAAGGCCTATTTACTAAACCATTTCAAGATTTTCTTGCGGAGAACTTTAATGACTTATCCGAATATAATATTTTAGACTCTGACTACATTTGCTCAGACCAAAAGGGGTTAGAATTGGGATTTACGAATCCTACGGCTGTTTTTGACGACGATTCAGAAATAATTTTTGAGAAAGGGAATCCAATCTTTTCTCATTTTAATATGTATCCTACGTCAGCTAATTTCATAACTGAATTTCCATTCAATTTAGATTTTGGCGAACCGAGGGAAATGGTATTAACTAAGGCTGGGATCCCAATAAAGTCTCGCGAAGGTTATCTTGAAATTTTAGACAAAAATTTTCTGATTGATCATTACAAAATTGACAACACTATAATCAGCATTGACTATAACATTACATCACAAAAAATAATTTCTTTACAACTCCGCGACGCTAATATTTCAAACGTCGGAGTTTAAGGTTGCCTGCGCCCAACACGAACTTTGCCGGCGAGCTGGGCTGTACCAACTTTCTTCGGCATTAGTCCTCTACCAATCTTTTGTTTTAAGGCTTGACCGTTTTATTATTTGCTTTCTGTTTAAATAGAAATTTCGTTCCTTTATGTGCACCGTCATGGCGGCTGACACAGCTTTGAATACCTCCCGCACGTGCGGGACGGCAAGCCCTGGACGTTAGAAGCCATTGGTTGAGCGGCCCAACAAAATACTTGTCGATGGTAAATATTAGGTACTTTAAAATACGGTCATTTGAGCTGAACGGCAACCTATATAAGAGGGCGGGAATTCGTTACTTCAAACGATTTGCATCATCAGGAGACCTTATTAATAATAAACGCAGGCGATCTGACCCAAATTTCAGAATTATTAAGAATTATCAATCCGCTATAGAGTGGGAGGCTCGTACCAAATTCAACGAGATCGCTCATTTATGCAATCTCATGTTCAATATTGTAATGATAACCTGGCTTTGTTCACAAGGGCGATATACCTGGATAGTTCCAATTATTATTTTGAACATAATAGTCAACGTTTATCCTATTCTTCTGCAACGTTATAACCGGGCAAGGATACGCCGCATTCAATTACTAAAACTTCGCAACGAGGCGATCATTTGTGAGCAAAACACAGCTACGGAAACAATCAATTCATAGGGCTGTGAAATGCTTAATAGTGGCTACAGAAGAATTTCAGGAATAGTGATAGTTGTTCTAATTTGTGCCTGATCCGGGATCGAAGAAGGCCCGCTGCAAAAAATAATAAACCAGCATGAACAACTCAAGAAGGAATTTTCTTCGTTTCTCAACCTTATCCGGACTTGGGTTAAGCCTTAATCCACTTTCAGCTTTTGCATCTGAAACACCTGCTGACAATTGTAAAGCGATCGAGACCGATGCATTGCCCGAAGGCCAGCAATTGATTACCATCCTTCAAACCACAGATGTTCACTGCCAGGTTTATCCTCATGACGAATTGTTTTGGGAAAATGAAAAGATCGCTTTTCGCAGAACAGGGGGCTATGCCAATCTTGCAACACTTTTTAAGGAGATAAGAACGAAGAATAAAGACACTTTTATCATCGACACCGGGGATATGTTCCAGGGAAGCCAGCTAAGTG
>Ga0193753_10001902_pt1 | contig 17212 bp, 11 predicted proteins | sample H1c2metaG_FD_144925 | JGI IMG/M metagenome (GOLD analysis project Ga0193753, IMG submission 144925) | Soil microbial communities from a riparian zone of the East river system, Colorado, United States - H1c2 | ecosystem: Environmental > Terrestrial > Soil > Riparian zone | place: USA: East... | reverse complement strand
CTCGCTGCACGGCTCCACCGGCGGTTGTTCCGCTGGCGCTGAAGAACCGCCAGCCATCGTTCGTGCGCTGCGGAGTGCTGACTTCGGGCGAGTAAATCGCGGGGTGGAATTGCGCGAACCAGTTTCCCGGACGGCTGTTGTCCTGTTTGGCATCGATCAATTGAAACGAAGAGCCAGTCGCGCTGGCGTTCGTGGACCACCCCGGCGCGCCTTCGTAACGCACGCGATCGATCACGAGATCATTCGCTGCCGTCAGCCCAGGTTTCACGAGCGAGAGCGTCTCGCCGTTGGCTTGGAGGTTTCCGTCGAACAGGCCGAAAGGCACAACGCCCATGCCATAGGCGGAGGCAAATGCCACGCTGTCTTTCGCCAGGAGAATGAAAGTGCGAGGCAGCATCACCGTGCCTTCGGGAAACGTGTAGTTGATGCCATCCACGTGCCAGCCAGAGAGATCGAAGCTGAAGTTCAATGACGTGTTGAACAACTCGACATACTCCGCGCCCGGCACGCGCGGGTAGAACATGATTTCATTGATGACGATAAAATCCTGCGGCGGCGCAGGCGGAGCCGAGATGTTCACCGCGATCGAGTCTGTGGCATTGTTGACCGCTTTGCCGAACTGATCGTAGCCAATCACGCTGAGCGCGTTCGGGCCGGGCGGCAGCGCCATGCGCAGGCTCCAGTTGTTCAGCGAAGTCCAGGTCACATTGTAGGCGATGCCGTTCACCTCGATGGTCGCCACGTCGAACGGCGCGCGGCCCGTGAGTGTGACAAGATTATTGCCGCTGGAAAAATCCGCGCCACTGTTGCTTTGAATGTCGAAAGGCGACGTGTTGTTCGCCGCGATCTGCCCCAGGATGTAAGTGCGCCGTTGCGCGATGAAATCCTTGATCGCCTGCGGACTGCCGACGGTCGCGCCCCCGGCGACCATGCCGTTGTAACGCGCGTCGAGAATCGGATTGGAGCGCGCCGCGGTCAGGAGTCCGTTAGCTGCCTCGATCAAAGTCTGCCAATAAATCCTGGTGAACGGCGCGTGATCGTTGCGCGGGCCGTGGTCCGCGCCGCCAATGCCAAACAGGTTCGCATCCGTCGCACTGCCGCCAAACGCAAAGTCCACGTCCCACAAGAGCAACTTCCATTTGTCGCTGAGTGGCTTGTAAGCAAAGGCGTTCTGTCCACCGCCATAGGAATAGCTGTCGGGATTGTTGTAAAGGTGCTGGGTGACGTGGACCTTGTACCATTCACGCACATCGAAGTAGCTCGTGAGCGTGGCCGTGTAGGGTTCGGTGTTAATCGGAGCCGCCGTCAGCGTCGCGTTCACCAAGGCGTAAAGATTCGTGTAATCGTTCTGTTGAAAAGGCGACACCGAGCGCAGCGGCCAAGTCTGGCGATAGCGCGCCATCTTGAACGCCCCGCCCGTCGTCGTGTAGCGCGCGAGATTCGCACCCACCGCGGTGTAGCCCGCCTCGCCTGCACCATACGCCGTGTCGCCAAACTCGAAGCCGAGTTGGATCTTGTGCAACTCGCCTTCGGTGTCGTCGGGAAACCATTGATCCACGAAGTCGCCGTTCGGTTGCTGCGCATCGTGATACAACCCGCGAAGCTGGCCGTTGGCGTACGCAAAAACCGGACGGTGATAAAGAAACGGTACGCCGAATTGTCCGCCAAACCAGTAAGCGTGAATTTCCCCCTGGCCCGTCCCATCACCGCCGCCGTTGCCGGGACGAAAGAGATTGATGTCCGTTTCGCCAAGCAGCTTTTCATCAGACGGGAAGCCCATGTCGTAATCGCAACTGTTCGCCAGCGGCGTGTTGTAACTGGGGGAATGATACGGACTGCCGTGAAACCACGCGCCCGCGTTGTAGGTGACGCGATTGGTCCCGTAGAGAAACGTCACGTCCTTCGGATTGTTGCTCATCTTTTCCTCGGCCGCCCAATGATCGACATTCGCCTGGCTGATCCAGAAGCGATACGCGCCGAGATATTGATTCGCCGGCGCCGCCGGATCTCCCCAGCGTACGAGACACTCGCGTTGCGGCGCGTCGTTTGGAAACGTCGTGCCCGTCGCTGGCGCAAGCTTGTCGGCTCCTTGAACGTAAAATCCCGCCAGTGCCGCTGTCGGCTGGCCGGGGATCACCGTGCTGAAAATCCCCGCGCCGTTGTTCGTCATCGCCAGCACTGTGAAATTCGTTGAAGGATCGAGACGATAGCGCAGCAGCATCGTCGCAATGCCATCAGAGTCCGACGCGCGCGCAGTGATCAACACAGGCTGGTTCGCCGCCGGGATCGTAGGCCAGTGCGCGACGCCGGTAATCGCAGGACCGGCGTTCGTCGACGCGGTGCTGTTGCGCGTGCCGGGCGTGCCGAGATTTTTTGCGGCAAGCATAAAGCCGGGCAGCTCGAAGTAATTGCCGCGAATGCGCAGCAGGATATTGAGATTACCCTTCAACCATCGAACTTTCGCGCGCAGTGTCACGGTCGATCCGCTGGCGAGAGTGAAGGGCAGTTGCGTACGCACACGGTTCGCGCCCGTATCGCCGCGCCCCGCTGCGCGCAAGTGCAGCGAACGCCCGCCGCTGTAGCCCTGCGTTGTCTCCCAACTGGTCTGGTTGTGATTGCCTTGGAAAACCCAGTTGTTGATGTCGGTATCGAACGTGCCGTTTCCGATGAGGTTTCCGCCGCCGTAATTCGGCGAATACAACTCGACGTTGTCGATCAGCGCCTCGCCGGTGCCCATGAGTGTGATGTGAAGCTGTGTCGCGTTTTCGTAGCCATTGTCCATCACGCCGGTGGCCTCGATGTTCACCCAGCCGCTTTTCAAGGTCTCGTCGCTGTCGGCCCAATTCGGCGCGAGACGCCGATCGCTGCGCCAGTCGCGCAACTCCAGGCTGCTGCCGCCACGTCCAGACCATTTGCCCCAGCGCCCGCCATCGCGATAGCTCACTTCATCCATCACGATGTGCATGGTGTTCGTGACAAGTCCGCCGAGGGCATTCGTGGAAATGATCTGGTCGGGCATGGTGAGTGTGATGCGTTCGCCGCTGTTCTTCAGACCACCACCCCAATCGCCGAGACAGTTGGCGCTGTTGAGTCCCGGATTATTGGCGCGCAAACGATCCTTGTTCGCCGCAATCACGAGGTAGCTGTTCGGTGCGATGAATGTATTGTTCGGAATGGTGAACTTCACAGCATCTTTGAGCCGCCACTTGCTCACGTTCGCCGCATTCGTGCCGGGATTGTAAAGCTCGATGAACTCGTCGTTGCCGTCGTCTGAAACGGGATCGTACATGATTTCGTTGATGACGATTCTTGGCGGAAGCACGCGCGCGTTGTTTGTGCCGGGCGTCTTGGTTTGCAACCGATCGAAACTCGGCGCGCCGTCGGGATAACGTCCCGTCGCCACGCCATTCTCTTGCGCTTCGAAGCGAACTGCATCGAGCACGCGCGTGTTCGCCGCGTTTTTGAAGTAAATCGTCTCGCCCTCCGCCCGTAGTAGCGCGAAGCCCAGGTTGGTTTCGTAGAAGACAAGAAACTCATTCGCTGGAATGACCGTGCCAACCGGTATGATAAACTTGTTCGTCAAAGGATCGTCTGTGAGCACGCAACCGGCAATGTTCACCGATTGCGCCGAGTAGTTGAACAGTTCGATGTAGTCGAGGTCCGGCAGATCGGTGTGCGCGAGGAACTCGTTGATCATCACGGCGCGCTGCGGATTCGCGCCCGCCACTTCGCCTGCGCCCGGCGTGCCGCGGACAATATCGCTGGCCGACCACGCGCGCACATCCCCTGCCCCGTAGCTGGGCCGCGCGAGCACGAGCGAATGACCCGCTCCATCCGCCGCCGCGGGATACGGCGGGTCGCCAGTGTATTCCATTTCGAAGAGAACCGCGCCGGTGGCGTTGCGCAATCGCAGCGTGCCGTCACCGTTCTGCAACGATCCGATCCACGGCCCGAGCACGCCGGCGATGCTGTAAACCGCCTGCACATCGGCGGGAACGGCAGCGACGACCACGTAGCTGCGCGCCTGCAAAACAAAGTTGCTGGGAAAAGTGTAATCGACCACGCCGGAAATTTTGAAGCCGCCCATCTCCTCGAACCACGGATTGGAATTGTAGATCTCGATGAACTCGACGTTGCGCAGATCGGTCCGGTTCGTTGGATGATACATAACCTCCGAGATCACGAGCGGTCCACGCCGCGTGGCCGGCCCGAGCGGTTCCGAGTTGGGGAGAACGAACGCGAGATTCAAGGGACGCGCGGTGAGCGTGAACGTGCGCTGTGTGTTGGGCACAATCGTGTTTGGCGTTGAGGCGAGATCACGCACGTTGTTTACCGTCAGCGTGTAGGTGCCGTTCAACGCCATCGGCGTGGTCGTGAGAACGATGGTTCGATTGTCCGGTCCAAATTGCGCGCTGAGCACAGTCACGCCGCCGTTCACGACGTAATTTGCCGAAGCCGTGGCGCTGGCCGTTTCCATCGGCTCGGAAAAAACGACGCTGACGATCTGGTTGTCGCCGAGGTTGCCCACGGATGAGATCGTCGGAGGTGTGCTATCGGGCGACACCGAGAGCGTCGCTACCGCGCTGGTCACGGAGCCGTAAGGATTGATGGCGACGCAACGGAAGACGGAGGCATCATCGGCAAGCGTCACGGGGCCAACCATCAGGTTCGTGCTGTTCGCGCCGGGAATGTTGACGCCAGAACGTTGCCATTGAAGAGCGGCGCCGAAGCTGCGCGTGATGCGCACTGAGAACACAGCCTGGCTGCCCTCGATGATTGTTGCGTTCGCTGGGTGCTGCAAAAATACCGGCGCAGTCACGCCGACAGGAACGCAGCGCGTCGCCGGAATCGGCTCTTCGATAGCGCCGCTCGGCAACCGCCAGCGTACGCTCAAGCTGTCACCGCCGGAGCCTTCCTTTTGGAGTGCCTCGATGTAGTACTGCTGGCCGGCGTTGAGCGTGATGGGCGCGGACTGCTGATTGGTTTCCTTCGTCCATTCCTTCCACGAGGTCCAGGCGTTGACGCGCGCGATGAGTTGCTTGTTGGACGGCGTGGCGTCCGTGCTGAGGTAAAGAACACTTTGATCATCACTCGCGATCCAGAACGTGTAGGAACCCGTCGTTGGCGGCACGATGAGCGCTCGCAGCCGCGTGCCATAATTTTCCAGCGCGTCCACGGGACAGTCAAAGCTGTTGGTCAACACCGTTTCCAGCGTCGGGCTGTTGGGAAACGCGGGGTTATTCGTCAGGTCCGGAATGGTGCTGCCGCCAATGTTCGCATAAACCTCCCGCGTAATGCCGTAGGAAGGTTGGGCAACAACGGATGAGATCAGAAAGGTCGAAGCGGCGACAATAGACACGAACGCCGTCCAGGGGTGCAAAGCCATAGTGATTCCGGCCAACGTAGCATTTGCACGCGGTCAAAACCAAAACATTTTCACCCAGCAGGGGCTAAATCAGGGCGCGGGCGCCATGAGCTTTATCCCTTGAAGGCTGAAGATTACTTAGGGAGGTGCGCCCGAACAAGGGAACCAATAAACCTTCCGACGCATGGACCATTCGACGACAGAATCCACGTCCTCCGCCGGCAGACGCGTGTAGTCGCTCGTGCGAATGAACCCGGCATGTCCATCGACGAAAGCAAACACACCGCGCTCGTCGTGTCGCGCTGGCGCTAACCACCAAGATACGCGCTCTGAACCTTCGGGTTTTGGCGCAGGGCCGCGGCTGTATCGTGCAGGATGATGCGGCCTGTCTCCAGCACGTAGCCGTAATTGGAAATCTCCAGCGCTAGGTTCGCGTTTTGTTCCACCAACAGGATGGTGATTCCCTGCTCGCGATTAATCTCCACGATCTTTTCGAAGATCGTTTTCACCAGCAACGGCGCGATGCCGAGCGACGGCTCGTCCAGCATGAGAAACTTCGGCTTGCTCATCAGCGCGCGTGCGATAGCCAGCATCTGCTGCTCGCCGCCCGACAATGTGCCGGCCACCTGACTCACGCGTTCCTTCAATCGCGGGAAAATTCCGAACGCGTAATCAAGCTCCGGCTGAAAATTGTCGCGACGCAGGTAAGCGCCCATCCTGAGATTCTCCATCACGGTGAGATTGGCAAAAATCATCCGCCCCTCCGGCACGTGGGCCAGGCCGCGGGCCACGAGCTGGTGCGCGGGAATGTTCGTGATCGACTGACCATCATGCAGGACTTCGCCGGACGCAGCTTTAATCAAACCTGAGATGACGCGCAGCGTCGTGGTTTTGCCCGCGCCATTAGAACCGATCAACGTGACGATGTCGCCGCGTTGAATCGAAAAAGAAACTTCGCGCAACGCCCCAATGACTCCGTAATTGACACTCAGATTTTTGATTTCGAGCAGCACGAGAAATTAAAAATGAAAAGTTAAAAATGAAAATTGAAGAGGCCCGCTCATCTTTGATTTCCTTTCGCTGAAACGATGATGGCGCCGATGATGAGCTTCAGTTCATGCGCTTCATCAATTAGTGGCATGAGTTTGGATTCCGCAATGACATCAGCCGCTGCCAGAATGCGAAGGCGTACGTGCGTTTCTCTCGCTTCCTTTAGAGCGATGCTCATCTTGCTGATAAAGTCAGCTTTACTCTGAGCACCTTGAGCTTCCTCAATATTCGACACCACACTGGTTCCCGAACGTAGAATTTGCGGGCCAAGCACTCGCGGCACGCCGCGCCTTTCGTCGAGGAAACGGCACAGCTTCACGATCCGAACGGCAAAGTCGAACGAACGGTCCGTAATCAGCAGCGGCTGTCTTCCATTTTTCATTCTGCCTTTTTCATTTTTCATTCGCCACTGGTTCTCCCAGATACGCTTCGATCACCTTCGGATCGCGGCGAATCTCCTCGGGCGTGCCTTCGGCGATTTTCACTCCGTAATCCAGCACCGCGATGCGCTGGCAGATTCCCATCACGACTTGCATGTCGTGTTCGACGAGGAGAACCGCAATGCGAAATTTATCCTTCACGAACTGGATCGTTTTCATCAGCTCGACTTTTTCGGTGGGATTCATGCCCGCCGCGGGTTCATCCAGCAGCAACAGTTTGGGTTGCGTCGCCAGCGCGCGCACGATTTCAAGGCGCCGCTGATCGCCATAGGGAAGACACTTCGCCTCCGCGTCGCGGAAACGGCCCAGCTTGAAAACTTCCAGCAACTCCATGACTTGAGCCTCGACCGCGCGCTCACCTTCGCGGAAGCCGCGGCCACGCCAGACGGCATTGCTGATGCCATGCGGGCGATTCAACTGCACAGCAGCGCGCACATTGTCGAACACGCTCATGCTCGCGAAGAGGCGGATGTTCTGAAATGTGCGCGCGATGCCGAGCTTGGCGAGTTCATGCGGCTTGAGATCCGCTGTGGGTTGTCCGGTGAAGCGAAGGGCGCCGCTTGTCGGCTGGTAAACGCCAGTGATGAGGTTGAAGGCTGTTGTCTTGCCCGCGCCATTCGGTCCGATGAGACCAATCAATTCGTCCCCACCAACGGTCAACGACAGCTCTGAAACCGCAGTCAACCCGCCGAAGCGGATGGTTACGTTGTCGAGTTGGAGCAAGGTTACGTTCACACTTTTGCTTTCTTCCCACCAAACGTGAAGAGCCCCTGCGGACGCGCCATCATCAGTCCGATGATGAGAAGCGAATAGATGATCATCCGGTAGTCGGCGAAGCCGCGCAGCAGTTCGGGCAGGACGGTGAGGATGATCGCCGCAAGAATCACGCCGATCGTCCGGCCCATCCCGCCGAGAATGACCATCACTACGATGTCGATGGACTTCATGAAATCGAACCCGGTCGGCGAGAGAAACTGCTTGTGGTGCGCGTAGAGTCCGCCTGCCACGCCAGCGAAAAAAGCGCCGATGACGAACGCGGTTACTTTGTAACGCGTCGGATTGATTCCCATCGCGCTTGCCGCCACTTCGTCATCATGCACCGCGATGAAGCCCCGGCCATAAGTTGAATTCACCAGCGATGCAATGACGAAGACTGTTACCGCGGCCAGCGCCCAGGCCCAGCCGAAGCTCGTCAGCGTGGCGATACCTTTCATGCCGCTGGCACCGCCCATGTTCTCGAGAATAGGCGCGACGCTGACGCTGAAGTGCTTCGCGAGGCTGTCCGTCGTTTGCAAAACGACACGGATGATTTCTCCGAATCCAAGCGTGACGATGGCCAGATAGTCGCCGCGCAATCGCAGCGTGGGCACGCCGACGCCTAATCCAACCACCGCTGCAACGACGCCTCCCACGAGTAGTGCGCACGCGAAAATAATTTCGGCCATCAACGGAGACGTTTTCGCCGCCTGCATCGCCCAGGTGAATGATGCCGCCGTGTAAGCGCCCACGGCCATGAATCCAGCGTGGCCAAGACTGAACTGTCCCGTGTGTCCGTTGATGAGGTTGAGACTGACTGCCAGAATGATGTTGATGCCGATATCGATCGCGATGCCGAGGTAATAGCGATTGAATTGCACGGAGAAGTACGACACGGCGAACGCAGCGGCGATGGCCACGAGCAGAACTGATTTTGTGTGCCGGGTCATGACGGGGGATTGAAAACACCAAACATCAACAAACCCTCAACTCCTAACTGGCAAACTCGACCTGGAATTCGACCATTTGAGAGCACTCTGTCGTGAACAGCGGCCGTTGGAATTTGAGATTTGGAAGTTTGTTGGTGTTTGGTGCTTGGTGTTTGGTGCTTCGACCGCGAGCCACAGGATTCCAAACGCCTTTGCCTGCAGGGTAGTTGCGTTTTCATCACACCTTCTCCGGTTGCAGCTTTCCGAGCAATCCCGCCGGGCGGAAAAGCAGAACGAGAATCAAGATGGCAAAGGCGATGCCGTCGCGATAAGGAGAGATCGCTGGTATGCCGCCGGCAACAGTTTCGACTAATCCCAACAGCACTCCACCGAGCGCCGCACCGGGTAGGTTGCCAATGCCCCCGAAAACCGCCGCCACAAACGCTTTCAATCCGGTTTGTACGCCCATGAGGGGATCGATGCTGGCGTAGCTCATGGCGAACAGAATTCCACCCGCCGCGGCCAGGGCCGAACCCAGGCCAAAGGTGAACGAGATGACGAGGTTCACGTTGATGCCCATCAACGCCGCGGCTTTTTCGTTGAACGATACGGCGCGCATCGCGGTGCCGATTTTCGTTCTCTGGACGATGAACGTCAACGTGATGAGCAGCAGCAGCGTCGTGACGACGACAATGAGTTGCGTGCTGTTGATGACGAAGTTGCTGATGTGCCAGGTCGTGTTGGGCAGCAAATCCGGAAACCGGCGCGGTGCTGCGCCAAACACCGCCTTGTGCTGGCAGGCGTATTCAAGGAAGAGCGACACGCCGATGGCTGTGATGAGAACAATGAGCTTGGGACGATTGCGCAACGGCCGATACGCCAGGAACTCAATCAAAATGCCGATGGCCGCGCAGATCAGCATCGCCAACACCAACACCAGCGCAGCGTTCAAATAGGATTGCGCGGGCAATACGCGATTAACGACCGGCGCGAGAAAGTATCCGGCGAACGCGCCCAGCATGAAAACGTCACCGTGCGCGAAGTTGATGAACCGCAATACACCATAGACCATCGTGTAACCAAGGGCGATGAGCGCGTAGATGGCGCCGAGGGCGAGGCCGTTGGTGAGTTGCTGAAGAACTTCGCCCAAGTGAAACTTTCGTTAGGGCGAAACGGTTTCCAGATACACGAACTTTCCACCCTTCACCTGCAAAATGACCGCTGACTTCACGGCGTCGCGGTTTTCGTTGATCTTGATTCGGCCGGTCACGGCATCGAAATCTTTGGTCGCGGCCAATGCGTCGCGGACCTTCGCGCCCTCGATCGATCCTGCGCGTTTCATCGCTTCAATCAGGAGGATGGCGGAATCGTAACCGCACGCCGCCAACGCATCGGGGACTTTTCCGTTCCAGCGCTTCTTATAACTCTCAACGAATTTTTTGCTCTTCTCCGACCCGACATCGGGAGAGTAGTGGGTGGAAAAGTAGTGTCCCTCAACGGCGTCCTTGCCGATCTCGGTCAGCTTCTCGGATTCCCAGCCGTCACCACCGAGCAGCGGCACACTCAATCCAAGCTGCTTCGCCTGGATGGCGATGAGCGCCGCATCGGTGTAATAACCTGGAATAAACACTGCATCCGGATTTGCCGCCTTGATCGCCGTGAGCTGGGCCTTGAAGTCTTTGTCGCCGCCATTAAAGTCCAGTTCCGCGACGATTTGCCCGCCCGTTTTGACGAACTGTTCCTTGAAAAACTGCGCCAATCCTTTGCTGTAGTCACTCTTTACATCGGTGAAGACGGCTACTTTCTTCGCTTTCAGTGTTTGCGTCGCGAAGTTCGCCATGACGGTGCCTTGAAACGGGTCGATGAAGCAGACGCGAAAAATATAATCGCCCATCTGGGTAACTTTCGGGTTGGTCGATGAAGGCGAAACCATCGGCACTTTGTTCTGCTGGCAGATCGGCGCCGCTTCGAGAGAGCGGCTGGATGCTACTTCGCCGAGCATTGCCACCACGCCGTCGCGCGAAATGAGCTTGTTGACCACGGTTTGAGGTTCGCCCGGCTTCGATTGCGTGTCTTCCGTCAGCAATTCGAGTTTTTTGCCGAGCACGCCGCCCGCGGCATTGACCTCCTCGATCGCCATCAACGTCCCCTCGTGCGACGAAATGCCGAAGGTCGCTTCCTTGCCGGTGAGCGACGCGTACTCGCCGACCTTGATAGTATTGCCGCTCTGTTGTTTGCAGCCGGCGAAGAGCGCGACCGCAAGAAGAGCTGAAAGCCAGAAAGTTCGTTTAATCATAAGAGTTTGGAACCGCTCCGCACCGACCGTAGGAAACCGTCCGGGCCTTTTCAACAGCAATGGATGACCCACGTGGATATGAAACCGCGCCTTGAGGTTCAGCATCGGCAAGAAAGCCAAGCCGCTGCCACTACTTCGACACTACTGATTTTGAACGGCGGCGTTCTGTTGTAACGCAGCCGCTGCCTTCGCCTTCGCTTCTTCCGCGCGGCGCATGATTTCGTCAGGCGAAGGCAGGCTCATCAATACTTCGGGCGGGATGTCGCCGGATTGGGCGAGCTTCACCAGGCACTTCTGGCGCTCAGTCAACGCTTTGTTCGCGTCGCGCTCTTTGCTGAAGCGGGTCTGGGCGCGCTCGCTCCGTTGCCGCAACATCGAATACACATCGCCGCCGAGCAGCGCGCTAATGTCGATCTTCATCTTCTCCCGCTGCAAATCCTCCGCGCTCACCACATCGCCGTTGATGGGGCCCGACTTGTATTTCGGAAACATGATCGCCGCTTCGGGGCAAACGCGGGAGCACGCCGGGCAATTCGTTTTGCAGTTGTCGTGGTTCTGCGCCTGGATTTTTCCGCCGCCGTCCACGCCGTAAACGCCGAACAAACAAAAGCTCAGGCACTGCATGCAGTTGGTGCAGCGATCGTAGTCGATGACTGGAAACCACGGCTTCCATTCCCCGTGCTTCGCGGCGCCACTGCGCGTGCGTTCCGTTTCCACGGCCTCGGCCACATGTTGCGCGTCAAACTGATCAAGATTTCGAAACTGCACGGCGACGTTTCCGTTCACGTCTTCGCCAGAGGGTATGCTCGTTCCAAACTTGCCCAGGACCATCAACGAAGTGCGGTCCGCCGGAGCGACGCTGCCGCGCGTCGTCGTCCTCGTGACGGAGTAACCGCGCTCCAGCAACGCCGTCATGGCCGTGAAGCGTTCGCTCGCATAGAGAGCTTGCGCGCCATCACCCTCGTAGAGAACCACGCGCAAAGTGCTTTGATCTTTGATGCTCATATCAGGCAGCGGCAGCGGCGGGGAGTTCCGCCGGCGACGGTTTCGTTTCCTTGCCCGCAGGCAAATTGGGTTTCAACTCAGGAGTGAACAGCGCGGCCACAACTTCATCTGCGCTTTGCACCCGCATGTTCAAGACTTCCGTTCCGCCGATCGGCAGCGGCGCTTGCGCCGTGTGAAAGAGCCACTTCACGGCACGAGGAAAGCAGGCGGCAATCTTGATGCAATCGCCTTCAGCCAATCGCTTCAGGGCTGGATCCTGTCGCGCGGACATTTCGCAGAGATCGGCAACCGCTTCGAAAGACACGCCCGACTCGCAGAGTTTCTTGAGCACCGCTTCCTTTACCTCTTTGGGCACGACCTGTGCGTGCGTGCAATGGCAGTAAAGTATTCGTGGTCCGCTCATGTCCGGGCAAAGTATCGGCCTTCGTGCGCCATGACAACTGCGGAGCGAGGGTTTGCGCCGCTTAAAATGCGATTGTTGACGGAACGCGCGCTTCATAGCGTCTCGGCATGGGTGAATCACTTCAGGGCAAGACGGCGCTGATTACCGGCGCGAGCAAAGGACTTGGCAAAGCAATAGCGGTGGCGCTGGCGGAAGCAGGCGCCCGCGTCGCCCTTGTTTCACGGGATGAAACCAGATTGAACGAAGTCGCAAAACAAATCCGCGACGCCGGCGGACGGGCAGAAGTGATCACGGCCGATGTCGCTGACGAAGCGAACGTCGCGCGCGTGAGGAGTGAATTCACCGACAGGTTTGGAAGCGCGTTGCACATCTTGATCAACAACGCGGGCATCAACATTCGCAAGCCGGTCACTGACTTCACGCTCGCGGAATGGAACAACGTTATGAACACAAACGCGACCAGTGCATTCCTATTGTGCCGCGCCTTCGTGCCGTTGATGAAAGGTCAAGGCTACGGGCGCATCATCAACATGACTTCGATGATGGCGCACGTGTCGCTACCGGGACGCACCGCTTACTCGGCGAGCAAGACCGCGTTGCTCGGCTTCACCCGCGCCCTCGCGTTGGAACTCGCGCCGGAGAAGATCACCGTCAACGGCATCAGCCCTGGCGTGTTCGCGACGGAGATGAACACGCCGCTCATGGAAAACACGGAACTGAGCGCGCAATTTCTTTCCAGGATTCCGCTGAATCGCTGGGGCAGCCCGCACGAGATCGGCAAGCTCGCCGTCTATCTGTGCTCAGAAGACGCGGGCTTCATTACGGGCACGGATATCGTGATCGATGGAGGCTGGACGACGCAGTAGTGCCGATCCCGTTGATTGCCAACGGAACGAATCAGCGTCGCAGAAACTTTGCCACCGCTTCCGTTCGCGTGCGCACCTGGAGCTTTTCGTAAATGCGACGGATGTAAGTATGCACCGTCTCGTAGCTGATGCCGAGTTTCTCGGCGATTTCCTTGTAGAGAAATCCTTGGCTCAGGCAGTCGAGCACTTCACGTTCGCGCGGCGAAAGATCTTCGGTCGATTGGGCCGACGCGGCGGATTGCTGAAACGACTGAACCACCTTGCGCGCGATGTGCGCCGTCATGGGCGAACCGCCGCGATGCACTTCGCGCAGCGATTCCAGCAACTCGGCGCTCGTCGTGCGCTTGAGCAAATACCCGGACGCGCCGGCCGCCAGCGCGTTGAAGATGTTCTCCGTATCCTCGTACACCGTGAGCATCACAACCTGGATTTGCGGCGCGACTTGCTTGAGCTTGCGCACGCACTCGACGCCGTTCATCCCCGGCAGATTGATGTCCATGAGCACGACGTTGGGCTTCTTCTCCGGCAGATCTTCGAGCGCGGCTTCCGCACTGCCGTAATTACTCACACACTCGAAGCCGTCCGCGCGGTTCAACACACGCGCGAGCGTGCTGCGCAACTGGTCTTGATCTTCAACAATGGAAACGGTGATGGGCATAATTCAGTTAACCACGCGCCGAATTGTTTCCGTCCGCGCCGTTTTGCGGCGCGAGCGGAACCGTGAAGCGCACCCGCGCGCCGCCTTCGCCGCCCGCGCCAAAATCGAAAGTGCCGCCGATGTCTTCCATTCGCTTGCGCATATTTTTCAAACCACTCCGTCGGAACGCTGCTTCAGGATCAAGTCCGGCGATGCCGCGGCCGTTGTCCTCGATTTCCAAATTGAATGAGGAAGGTTCTAGTCGCACGCGAATCCACGCGGCCTTCGCCTTGGCATGGCGGACGATATTCGTGACCGCCTCTTTCGACGCGAGGAACACATTATGCCGAACGTCGGGCGCGATCGGCAGCGCCGGCAACTGCGCCGGAATATCGAAGCGATAGCTGACGCCCGCCACCGCCAGATAGTCCTGCGCGTATTTGCAGATGTAAATCACCAGCCCTTCCAGCGTGTCGTTCTGCGGGTTGACCGTCCACACGATTTCATCGAGCGCGCGCGTCGTCTCGCGAGCAGCTTGGGAAATTTGCCGGGCGTGCGCTTCCACTTCTCGCGGCTCGTCCTTGTCCGTTTCCACCAACTCGCCGAGCAGAGCGACCTGCGTCAGGCTCGCGCCGACTTGATCGTGAATGTCCCGCGCGATACGGGCGCGTTCCTTTTCGAGCGCTTCCTGTTGTTTAAGAATCACGAGCTGCCGCCGCAATTTCTGAGTGGACACATAGCGAACAATTCCCGCCACGAGTCCGAAGAGGAAGACTGCCGCCGCGCCTAGAAACCACCATGTTTTCCAAAATGGCGTCAGCACGATCACGCCCAGCGTGCTGCCCGTCTCGTTCCACTCTTCGTCTTCGTTGCACGCCGTCACGTGAAAGGTGTAATTCCCCGGCTCCAACTTTCGATAGTGCGCGACACGCGTGTTCCGTTCCTCGGTCCAATTTTTCTGATAGCCCTCGAGCCGATAGCGGAAGCGCGCACGCTCGGGCGCGCCGAGGTTCAAGCTGGAGAACTGAATTTCAAGATGCTCCTGCCCCGGTCGCATCGTGACCGCTCTGTCGTTTGCCCCGACGCCGGGCGCGACAGGCTCGTCATCGATCAACACAGACTCAATCATAACCGGCGGCGGATTCGTGTTGGGGCTGAGCTTCTTCGGATCGACAGACACCAGACCTTTGATCGTGGGCAGCCACAGCTTGCCGTCACGCCCCCGCCATGCGCCAGGTTGCGAACCTGTCGTGCATTCAAAAGTCGGCAAGCCGTCGCCCGTCCCGTAAGCACGGCATGGAATGGATTTGATTGAACCCTCCGCGAAGTCATTCAGCGCCCGCTTGGCGACCCGCAGCACACCGGCGTTGGAACCAATCCATAAATTGCCGTCATCATCTTCGACGAGGTAGCCGAGATACTTGCTGATGAGTCCGTCCCGCGTCGTGTAGCGCGTCCAGCGTCCATCTTTGAATCGCGCCAAACCGCTGCTGAACGTGGCGACCCACAACGTTCCGTTCGTATCGACCAACAGCGACGAAATGTCATCGCTCGGCAGCCCGTCTGTTTTGCGAAAGGAAGTAAACTGCCCTTCGCGCAAACGATTCAATCCGCCGCGGCGCGTTCCGATCCAAACGTCGCCCGCGTCATCATCGGCCACTGCCGTGATCAAGTCCGACGTCAAACCTTCCTGCGTGCCAAAACGTTTCCACTCGCGCTCGTTCCACGACACCAAACCATTCAACGTTCCGAACCAAAGCGTGCCGTGCCGATCCTGGTGAATGGCTTGCACCTGGGACGTAATCAATCCGTTGCCGTTGACTGGCCGAAACTGTTCCCCTTGAGATTGAAACAGTCCGAAGCCGCGAGTACCCACCCACACCCGCCCCGCGCCGTCCACAAAAGTCGTTTTGACGTATTCACCTACATACCGCCGCAGAGTTCCGTCTTTCAAATAACCAAATCCGCTTCCGTGCGAACCAATCCACAGCCCGCCTTGCCGGTCCTCGCACACTGATTGCACGACCCAGCTTTGAACCTCTTCCACATTCTCGAAGCGCCGCCTCTTCAAACGGTTGAGCCCCCCGCCGTCCGTTCCTACCCAGAGAGTGCCTTCGCGATCCACCAACAGAGAAAGAATGGTGTTGTTCGAAAGTCCTTGATTTGTCGTCACATGCCCATCGGGACCAATTCGAAACAACCCTGCGCCCTTCGTGCCGACGAGCAGACTTCCATCGTGATCCTCGCAAGCCGCGGTCACCTCACGTTCAGACAAGAGCCACGGATACTTGATGGATTCATGTTCTACTTTGTTTGTGTCCTTCCACTTTTCAATTTGAAGATTGGCCAGCCGCCAATAGCCGGCTTTGCCAGGCACCAGCAAATCCAACAAACTTGCGGCGATGCTGTTGGTGTATGGCAGATCCGTCGAATCGTTGTCCTCCACCGGGCCGATCGCAAACTGTCCGCGCGTCGCCACCACCCAGACCGGCCCGTTGGTTTCTTTGATGATGGATTTCGGCTGGCCCGCGCCCGCGGGTAACGTGAACCGTCGAAGTTCTTTTTGGTAATGACGCCACACGTCGCCGTTCGCATTGAAAAGCCAGACTGCGCCGACATCGTCTTCGCAGGCGGCTACCAATCTCTGTTCCACGCCGCCCGAAAGTTCACCCGCTCCCGGAAAACTGATTCGCCCGTCTCTCATGATGATCGTGCCCGCGGTCTGGGTGCCGATCCAAAGATTGCGGTCACTGTCTTCGAACAAGCACATGATCGGACTGCTCTTGAGTCCGGGCGTGTTCTCTTCATCAAACACCGTGAACCGGATGCCGTCGAAGCGCACGAGGCCGTTGATCGTCCCGAGCCAGAGATAACCATCGCGAGTCTGGACCATGGAAATGATCGTGTTCTGCGGCAAGCCATCGCCGGTATCGAAAGCGCGCACGATGTAATCCGAAGCGGTGTTGGGGATCGGGGCGGCGATAGCCGAGAACTGCACCGGGACGTGACAGAGCAACAACCACGCGATGGCGCACAGCCAGCGGAATCGCTGCGCAGTAAAATGTTGGGAGAACACGAACATGGTCGGTCGTGAGTTTTCGTGCTGACGCGCGACTTGTCACGCTTGAGTTGCCCCGAGTGCGTCCTACGGACGGCCATTCACTGGACCAGTTTGAACTTCCCGCGCCACTCCACGCGGTAGGCGCCGCAATGCGTCAGCAGCGTGCAATCCAACTCGACCGTGTCGCCCGGTTTGAATTCGTCCCGGCCCAGAAGTTTCGCGGAGACTTCCATCACCGCGATGTTGCGCACGTTCAGATTCAGGTTGGAAAGATTCTCGACGCGCACGCGGGAATCACTCACCAGCGGTTCGCGTTCGGCGCCGATGCGCGCCCGCACGATCTCCCGCCCGCCGCTTCGCACCGTCCACAACGCGCGGTCGGCCTTCGGCACGGAAGCGCTGCG
>Ga0193753_10001901_pt1 | contig 17214 bp, 11 predicted proteins | sample H1c2metaG_FD_144925 | JGI IMG/M metagenome (GOLD analysis project Ga0193753, IMG submission 144925) | Soil microbial communities from a riparian zone of the East river system, Colorado, United States - H1c2 | ecosystem: Environmental > Terrestrial > Soil > Riparian zone | place: USA: East... | reverse complement strand
TCGCCGACCAGGTCAACAAGCTCGGGCGCATGGACGCCGTCATTCACAACGCCGGCATCTACCGCGAACCGAACCGCGGCACGACAGCCGACGGCCATGCGAAAGTACTCGCCGTGAATACGCTCGCGCCGTACATGCTGACGAAGCTCATCGAGCGTCCCGAGCGGCTCATCTATCTGAGCAGTGGAATGCATCGCGGTGGTGAGGCAACGTTGCGCGACATCGACTGGTCCGAGCGGCGCTGGGATACGAACCAGGCGTACTCGGACAGCAAGCTCTACGTCACCACGCTGGCCATGGCGGTCGCCAGGCGATGGCCGAAGACGCTGAGCAGCGCGGTGGACCCGGGCTGGGTGCCGACCAAGATGGGCGGCGCCGGCGCGCCCGACGATCTCGAACAGGGACACCTTACCCAGACCTGGCTCGCGGTCAGCGACGAGCCGACCGCGAAAGTCAGTGGTGGATTCTGGCACCACCGCCGGCAGCAGAAACCGGCAGCGCCCGCGCTCGATACAAAATTTCAGGATGAGCTCATCGCCAGGCTGGCCGAGCTGACAGGCGTCGCGCTCTTTTGAACACGGCCGACGTCGTGATCGTGGGCGGCGGCGCCGCTGGCGTTGGCGCAGCGCGTCGTCTCGCGCGCTCGAACTACTCGGCCGTGCTGCTCGAAGCCGGCGCGCGGCTGGGCGGCCGCGCCTGGACTCAAGAGACTTCAGGTGTGCAGCTCGATCTCGGCTGCGGCTGGTTTCATTCCGCGGAACGTAATGCGTGGATCGCCATCGCGGAGGCCGCAGGTGTTCCCGTGGATCGCAGTCCCGCCCAATGGGGCAATCAGTATCGCGATCTGGGCTTCCCCAAAGACGAACGACTCGAGGCCCGCGAGGCTTTCGACGCCTGGATGCAGCGGCTCGAGCGCTCACCACCGCCGGGCGATTGCGCGGCCGATGCGCTGGATCCCGCGAGCGAATGGAACGTCTACATCCGCAGCATCGTCGGCTTCATCAGTGGCGCTCGCCCCGAGCGGCTCTCGATCGCGGACTATCTTGCCTACGACGAGGCCTCATCGGACAACAACTGGCGCGTGCCATCCGGCTATGGATCGTTGGTCGCGCGCAGCTTTCCCTCGCAGGTGGCGCTTCGCCTTTCAACGCCGGTGGATTCGATTGCGCTGGGTGAAAGCGGTGTCATGGTCGTGACGCCTTCAGGCACGCTGCGCGCCCGGGCCGCCATTCTCACCGTCTCCACCGCCGTGTTGGCTGGCGACTCACTGCAGCTTCCCGCCGAGCTCACGCCCTGGCGCGAGGCCGCAAGCCGGCTGCCGCTGGGCCGCAACGAAAAGCTGTACTTCGAGATCACCGGCGATTCGCCCTTCGAAGCCGAGACGCAGTTGTTAGGCAATCCGCGTGACACGCGCACGGCTTCCTATTACATACGGCCGCTGGGTTCGCGCTTGATCGAGTGTTTCTTCGGCGGAGACGGCGCTCGCTTCGTGGAAGAGAGCGGTCACGCCGCGGCCTTCGACTTCGCGCTCGCGCAGCTGAGCGCGCTCTTCGGGTCGGATATTCGCGGTTCGCTGCGCCCGTTGACGGGTTCGAGCTGGAGCCAGGAAAAACGCATCGGCGGCGCTTACAGCTATGCGTTACCGGGCCACGCCGAGGCACGGCAGGCTCTCGCGCGCCCTTTCGACGATCGGCTGTTCTTCGCCGGCGAGGCGACGAGCACGGGCGACTTCTCCACCGCGCATGGCGCCCACGACAGCGGAGTGCGGGCGGCCGAGGAAGCGATCGCTGCTATCCTGCGAGCGGCGTAGACGGGAAAAGGGGAAGGCCGTGATTCGAAAAAAAGCCGGCCTGAAGGTCGCGGCGCGATTCGCACTGAGCGTCGCGCTGGCGATGGCTGCCACCTCGGCAATGGCGGACGTCGCGCCCCTTTCGGTCAAGGGAAACCAGATCCTCGCCGGCGGCAAACCTGCGAGCTTCGCCGGCAGTAGTTTGTTCTGGAGCAACACCGGCTGGGGTGGCGAGAAGTTCTACAACGCGAGCGTCGTTCGCTGGTTGAAGACCGACTGGAAGGCCGGCATCGTGCGCGCCGCCATGGGCGTCGAGGCGCCCGGCGGATACCTGCAGGACTCCGCCGGCAACCTGGCGCGCGTCAAGGCCGTGGTGGACGCAGCCATCACCAACGACATGTACGTGATCATCGATTGGCACTCGCATCGCGCCGAGTCGCATCGCGACGATGCGGTCACGTTCTTCCAGCAGATGGCGCGTACCTACGGCACGCACAACCACGTCATCTACGAGATCTACAACGAACCTCTCAAGGTTTCCTGGGAAAGCCAGATCAAACCTTATGCCGCGGCGGTGGTCAGCGCGATCCGCGCCATCGATCCTGACAATCTCATCGTCGTCGGCACGCCCACGTGGTCGCAGGACGTGGATATCGCGGCGGCGGATCCGATCGCCAGCACCAACATCGCATACGCGCTGCATTTCTACGCCGGGACACACGGCCAGTCGCTGCGCGACAAGGCGCAGAAAGCGCTGGATCGCGGGGCCGCACTTTTCGTCACCGAGTGGGGCGCAGTGAATTCGAATGGCGATGGCGCCGTCGCCACGAAAGAAACAAATGCCTGGATGGATTTCCTGAAAACACGCGGTATCAGTCATGCCAACTGGGCGACCAATGACAAGGCCGAAGGCGCGTCTGCTCTGCTTCCGGGGGCGAGCACCACAGGCGGCTGGCCTGCGAGCCAACTCACCGCTTCGGGGACGTTCGCCAAGCAAATCATTGCCGGCTGGGTTGCGACACCATTGCCCGCAAACGAACTCGTGCTCAACGTTCCCGGCTACGCCGACTTCATCGCCGTCGATGGGAAAACGCTGAACCGCTGAGAGACTGGACGTCAGCGGCAAAGAAGTTCTTCGCAGTTGGTTGAGTTGTCAGCCGAGTCGGACGCCGGCACTTTTTTCGCATACGTAGATAGCGCAAACCGGCCCGCGACGGCTTCACGACGCTTGACTATGGTAGCGCTATCGGCGATTACTACGGCGCCGCGCAATTCGCCATTCCCACGAGGAATGAAGGCGAATGACGAACAAAAATCAGCGGCAAGACAGGAAGTCGAGATTCATGGGGAGGAGGACACGCACATGACTACGGATTCATAGCCCAAATTCCACGCCCGCCATCATCGCGGCTGCCGCAAGGCAGCGGTGGCCCCGCGCGTGGACGTTCTGAATCGGATCAACACGAAGGGGAATTTTCATGATTGTTAGTTTCAAGAGAGTGGCGGCGCTCATCTGCGTCGCAGGTCTTGGCATATCTGCGGCCCAGGCGCAGACATGCCTGACCTCGAGTCAAACCGGTACCAACAACGGCTTCTACTATTCCTTCTGGAAGGACAGCCCGGGGACCGTGAATTTCTGCCTGCAGGCAGGGGGCCGCTATACATCCAACTGGAGCGGCATCAATAACTGGGTTGGCGGCAAAGGCTGGCAGACCGGCTCGCGCAGGGTCGTGAGCTACTCGGGCACCTTCAATTCGCCCGGCAATGGGTACCTGACGCTTTACGGGTGGACCACCAATCCGCTGATCGAGTACTACATCGTCGACAACTGGGGCTCGTATCGTCCGCCCGGTGGATCGGGGTTCATGGGCACGGTGACCAGCGATGGCGGCACGTATGACGTCTATCGCACGCAACGCGTCAACCAGCCCTGCATCACCGGCAGCAGCTGCACGTTTTACCAATACTGGAGCGTGCGGCAGTCGAAGCGGACGGGCGGCACGATCACCACGGGCAACCACTTCGATGCCTGGGCCAGCTACGGCATGAACCTGGGCGCTCACAACTACCAGATCATGGCGACCGAGGGCTATCAAAGCAGCGGCAGCTCTGACATCACGGTGAGTGAAGGGAGCAGCAGCAGTTCCTCCTCGAGCAGCAGCAGTAGCAGCAGCAGTTCGAGCAGTAGCGGTGGCGGCGGCACCAAGACCTTCACGGTGCGTGCGCGTGGCGTGGCCGGCGGCGAATCCATCACGCTGCGCGTGAACAATCAGAACGTGCAGACCTGGACTCTCGGCACCGGCATGACGAACTACACGGCGTCGACTTCCTTGAGCGGCGGCATCACCGTGGCGTACACCAACGACGGCGGCAGCCGCGACGTGCAGGTGGACTACATCATCGTGAACGGCCAGACGCGTCAGTCCGAAGCGCAGAGCTACAACAGCGGGCTCTATGCCAACGGTCGTTGCGGTGGCGGTTCCAACAGCGAATGGATGCATTGCAACGGCGCCATCGGCTACGGGAATACGCCGTAAGTTCTGTCGCTTCTCTCCATTTGAAGAAGGGTGGACCCGTGTCCACCCTTTTTTTTTGCTACAGCTTGCCCGCTCCAGCGCCGTTCATGACGATGGACGGAACGTTCGCGGCGGCGTCCGGCGACCATGAATAGTACGTGGCCGGGTTGAAGGCGCCGTTGTTGGCAACCAGGCAATCCGGTGCACGGCATTCTCCCGCGATCAGGTTCGAACTGGTCCACGTCGCATTCACGCCGTCGAATGGCGTGAAGATGCGCTTGATCGCATCGACGTAGTTGCCGTCGGCGTAGATGCTGCACTCCACGCCCTTGCCCATGAAGTAGTCGGTGATTCCATTGGCGTAGTTGTTGTACACATGCGCCTGGCCGAAACGCACGCGCGGATGCCGCGTGTTGCTGTGATCGAACCAGTTGTGATGGTAGGTCGCATGCAGGTGGCCGCGGTCGAGCGTGCCCACGTCGTCGCTGTGGCCTAGCAACATCGACTTGTCCGTGCCGATGAAGCGGTTCCAGGACACCGTCGCCCAGTCCGACCCACGCTTGATGTCGACCGAACCGTCGAACGCGGGATAGAACGTGTTGTGGTCCACCCACACGTGGTGCGCCCAGCACTGGACGTTGATGGAGTCGTCATTCGCATTCCGGAACGAGATGTTGCGGATGATGACGTTCTGCACTGGCTGCGCGACGCTGCGCTCGTTCGCATCGCAGGTGTCCCCATACTGGTCGATGAACGGCTGTGTCCAGCTGTTCACATCCAGGCCGAACCCGGAGATGGTGGCATTGGCGCCGATCCCGAAGATCGTCTTGTTGGAGCCCACCTTGACCATGCCGGAGCCGGAAATGGTGCCGTGGATCTGCACGATGCGCGGCGTGTTGTCGCCCACCGCGGCAACGAGCGCGGCAAAGGTGCTGACGTCGGCGGTGGATCCGCCGGCGCCGCCGTTCGTGCCGTTGCGTCCGTCCTTGTTCAAGGCCGCAAAGCCGCTGACTCCGGCCGTGTTGCCTGGCGTGCCGCCGGAGCTCGAGGACGAGCTCGATGAGCTCGATGAGCTCGAGCTGGAACTGGAACTCGAAGTTGAACTCGAGCTCGTGCTCGAGCTGGACGAGCCCGATCCCGTGGCTGCGTACGAGCAGTATCGGGGAGTGGCCACGCTGGTGGCCGGAAACAATGAAGCAGTGCAGGTGATGGGACCCGTCAGGGTCGCGTAAACAAATGTGCCGGCCTTGCCATAGGCCACAGAACGAGAGCCCGTGAACGTGCACGTGGCTCCATCCTTGGCGCATTTCGTATAGCCGGATGGATAGTCGGTGGCCGCGTACGCGCCGGTTGCGAACGCAACCAACGCTGCGCCGTATAACGCCTTGCGAATCATGAGAATTCCCCCTGGTTGACTACAGTTCCGTTGTACCGGCGTTTCAGTCAGCAGATCGGCGCGTTTCCATCGTGGAAAAGGCCCTGCATGACACCGGTGTCAAGCCGACAATAGCACAATCCACGCGGGGCCCGCATTCGCTTTCCATTTCGGGGTCGCGCCATCCGTGAACCGGGATTCCAGGCGCGCTGACACGCATGGGATGATTCCCGGATGCTCACGAAAATTCTCGCCTGCCTGCTGTTCGTCGCTCCCGTCATGGCCGCGACGCCGATCCAGTTCGACAACCCGCTGTTGCGCCAGCGAGCCGACCCCCAGGCGATGCTGCACACGGATGGGCAGTACTACGTCATGGCGACTTCCGCGGAATGGGATCGCATCGAGCTGCGCCGTACGCGTGACCTCGATGCGCTATCTACCGCGGAAACGAAAGTCCTGTGGCGCGAACACGGCGCCGGGCCGATGAGCGCGCACATCTGGGCCCCCGAAATCCACTTCATCGATGGCAAGTGGTACATCTATTTCACCGCGAGCCGCAAAGACGCGATCTGGGAAGTGCGGCCCTACGTACTCGAGAATGCATCGCCCGATCCGTTCAAAGGCGAATGGAAAGAGCTCGGCCGCCTCGAGACGGGCTGGGACAGCTTCTCGCTCGACGGCACCACGTTCAAACACCGTGGCAAGCGCTACTTCGTCTGGACGCAGCGCGGGCGCACGCCGGACGAAGGCCGAGGCACCAACATCTACATCGCGCAGATGGATTCGCCGAAATCGATCACGGGCAAGGTCACGATGCTGACGCGCCCGGAGTTCGAGTGGGAAAAACGCAAGTACGACGTCAACGAAGGCCCGGCCGTGCTCATACGCAATGGCAAGGTATTCATGACGTTTTCGGCGAGTGCCATCGACGCCAACTACTGCATGGGTTTGCTGACCGCCTCCGCCGATGCGGACCTGCTCGACCCGGCCTCGTGGAAGAAATCGCCCGAGCCGGTGTTCAAGAGTAGTGAGGCCAACGGGCAATACGGGCCCGGCCACAACAGCTTCACCACCACGCCCGACGGCAAGACCGACATTCTGGTTTATCACGCGCGCGAGTACCGCGACATCCTGGGCTCGGAGCTCGCGGATCCGAATCGCAACACGCGTGCGCAGGTGCTGCGCTGGAAGAGCGATGGCACGCCCGACTTCGGCGAACCGGAAGCGGACCTCGGGAAAGTGGCTCCCAAGCCTTTGTACCGTGACCCGGTCTTCGACGGCGCCGCCGATCCGGTCATCGTGTACACGGGCTCATACGGCCGCTGGTACATGCTCTACACCAACCGCCGCGCGAATGCGCAAGGCACGAAGGGAGTGGAGTGGGTTCATGGCACGCGCATCGGCATTGCCGAATCGCTCGACGCCGGCGTGACCTGGAAATACATCGGCGAGGCGGACATCCAACTACCGGCCGGGTTCGGCGGCGCCAACGCCACGCACTGGGCGCCGGACGTGGTGCGCGATGACATGGGCCTGTTCCACATGTTCCTCACGGCGGTGCCCGGCGTGTTCGAAGACTGGGCGCATCCGCGCCGCATTGTCCATCTGACCAGCAAGGATCTGCGCAGGTGGCGCGACGCCAGGCTCGTCAGGCTTGCGACGGATCGCGCGATCGACGCGTCGGTGGTCCGCCTGCCGGACGGCGGCTGGCGCATGTTCTACAACAACGAAACCGACAACAAGGCGATCTGGTACGCCGACAGCCCGGACCTCGAGCAGTGGACGGATCGCGGCAAGCTCATCGGCGACGAGAAGGGTGAAGGGCCGAAGGCATTCCGCTGGCGTAACCAATGGTGGCTGATCACGGATGTGTGGCACGGCCTTGCTGTCTACACCTCCAGCGACGGCCTCACGTGGACGCGTCAGCCGGGCAACCTGCTCGAAACTCCGGGCAATGGCGCGGACGACCAGGTGAAAGGCGCGCACGCGGATGTGGTCGTGACCGGCGATCGCGCGTGGCTGTTCTACTTCACGCACCCCGGTCGCAAGGACACGAAAGCGGACACGTATGAAACGCGGCGCAGTTCCATCCAGGTGGTGGAGCTCAAACAGGAAGGCGCAACGCTCAGGGCCGATCGCGATTCGCCGACGCGCGTTGCACTGTCCGCGAAGTGAGTGCGCCGCATCCGCGCAATCGCGGCGCCACGCTGGCGGCCTAACTTCTCGCGCCAATCCGGAGCGGCGCGCGCCGATGTCCTCGCGTTGTCGCTCCAGGCGCAGGAGCGGACAAGTATCGTGAGGACAATGTGTTCTCGCGAGACATTCTCCGGGGCGGGCTCTCCGACTTTTGTCTTAATGAAAAATTCTTCATTTGAGTGACTGCCCGGCCGGAATCGCCAATACTCGCAGCCCGGCTTCTCATCAAGGCTTCGAGGGGTTCAATCATGATTGGAATTTCTGCGGTGCGCGCGCGTTGGCGCGCCGGTCTTTGTTTGGTCGCGGCATCCTGCATGCTGGCCACGTCAGTGGCGAACGCCCAGGCTGCACCCGCGCGTAAAGACGTCGAAGCCGAGATGAAGCGCGCCACCCAGTTCATGGTGGACAAGGTCGCGTATCGCGGCGGCTTTCTCTGGAACTATCTACCCGACATGTCGCGCCGCTGGGGCGAGATGGAAGCGCGCGAGACGATGATCTGGCTGCAGCCGCCGGGCACGTCGAGCATGGGCCATGTATTCCTCGATGCGTATCACGCCACCGGTGATGAGTACTACTACCGCGCGGCCGAGCAGGTCGCATCCGCGCTGATCTGGGGCCAGCATCCGAGCGGCGGCTGGAACTACTTCATCGATTTCGCGGGCGACCGCTCCTTGCGCGACTGGTACGCCACCGTGGGCAAGAACGCGTGGCGTCTCGAAGAGTTCCAGCACTACTACGGCAACGCCACGTTCGATGACCAGGTCACCAGTGACGCCGCCACGTTCCTGCTGCGGCTGTACGTGGAGAAGCTGGATGCGCGCTACAAGGCCCCGGTCGACAAGGCCATCCAGTTCGTGCTCGACAGCCAGTACCCCATCGGCGCGTGGCCGCAACGCTTTCCGCTGAACCACGAATTCTCGAAGAAGGGCCTGGCTGACTACTCCTCTTACTACACGTTCAACGACGACGTGGCCTGGGAGAACGTCTCGTTCCTGATCCAGTGTTACCAGGTGCTGGGCGACCAGCGGCTGCTCGACCCCATCATGCGCGGCATGAACTTCTTCATCCTCTCGCAGCAGGGCGCGCCGAATCCGGGCTGGGCGTTGCAATACACCACCGATCTCAAGCCCGCCGCGGCGCGCACCTATGAACCGCTGGCATTGGCGACCCACACCACGGCCAGCAACCTCGAACACCTGATCACGTTCTACGACCTCACGGGTGACACGCGCTATCTCGCGCGCGTTCCGGAAGGAATCGACTGGCTGGAGAAAGTGAAGCTGGCGAAGCCCGATGCCGCCGGCAGAACGCATCCCACGTATATCGAACTGCAGACGAATCGCCCGATCTACGTGCACCGGCGCGGCTCCAATATCGTCAACGGTGAGTACTACGCCGACTACGATCCGGAGCGCCCCATCGGGCACTACGGCCAGGCTCGCAAGCTCAACACCGCTGCCTTGCGCAAGCACTACGACGAAGCGCTCAAGGCGGACGTGAAGGAATTGGCGAAGAACTCTCCGCTCGCGGCCGGCGTGGGCATCGTCGAGCTCCCGCGTTTCTTTGCGGATCGTTATGCGCCGCCCGCGGACAAGGATCTTCCGGGCCAGGCGCGCACGACGCTCGCGGCGCTGAACAAGACGGGCTTCTGGCCTGCGCCGTTGGCGCAGACCAGCCATCCCTACAAGGGAATGGGAGGAAAGGAAGTCGTGGCCGGCGATTTCGGCACCACGCATGTGGGCGACGACACGGACACCTCGCCCTACACCGACACGGCGAAGACCACGTCGATCTCCACGCAGGAATACCTGCGGAACATGAACATCCTGATTCAGTGGCGCGCGCAGTCCGCCCGCTGAGCGGCGAGTCAAGGCAGCGCGTGTAGCGCCCGCAGCAGCCGTTCGACACCGGCCGCCGTCGTCATGTTGCCGGGGGATATCCGCAGGATATTCCCCCGGCAGTCGGTGAACAGGCCTTGAGCGCGCAAGCGCGCGACCAGAGCCACGGCATCCGTGCCCGCCGGCAGTAGAAACATCACGCTGCCGCCGCGCTCCGCCGCCGATCCTGGACTAACTAGATTCAGCCCGATGCCGGCGCAGCCCTTCATCGCGAGTTCGCACAGTTCGCGGTTGTGAGCCGCGAGTGCGCTGAGATCCTGTGATGCGTGCCATTCGAGCGCAGGCAAACACGCCGCCGCCGAAAACACCGACGGCGTCCCGTGATCGAAGCGACGGGCATCGCCGGCATACGCGAATGAATCGAGCGCCCAGGCGAAAGGGTTTTCCTGGCTGAACCAGCCGCGCAGTTCAGGGCGGCACTCCTGCAGGAGCGTCTCGCCAATCTGCAACACCCCGGCACCCGCGACGCCGCACAGCCATTTGAGCGTTGACGCAACCACGAAGTCCGCGTTCGTCGCCGCGACGTCGAAAGGCACGATACCCACGCCTTGCGTGATATCGACACCGACGAGCGAACCATGCTGCCGGCCATGCTCGACGAGTGCGCGCAGATCGCAACGATACGAAGCCGTGGATGTGACCCAGGTCAGCAACGCGACGCCGACCTCCGCGCTCCACGCCGCGATGAAATCTTCGTCACGTACCCAGGCTTCGCCGGCCCGCATCGGTACGGTCTGAACGGTGAACCCGCGCCGCCGGGCCATGCCCGACAGCAGAAAGTGCAGGCTCGGAAAGCAATCCGCGGCGATGAGCAGCTTGCGGCCCGCCAGGTAACGATCGGGCAGCGAGCCGATGATGGAGTGCAGCGCGGCGGTGACGTTTTCCGCGGTGGTCATCGTACCGGCGGGCGCCCGTATCAAAGCGCTCCATCGCCTCAGGAACTGGTTCCGGATTCGAAGCGACTGCTCCCACTGGGCGTCGTTCGGCGTGCCCCAGAGGTCGCCGAGCTCCGTCAGCGCCGCGCGGATGCGCCCGGCCTTGCCGGGAAACATGCCGATGGAGTGGTACAGGAAATACCCCGAGCCATTTTCATCGTCGCCAGCGCTCATTTGCAGAGCATGGCACGTTTCGGCAGGCTGCCGGCATGAGCAAACTCTCCGAAGCCTTCGACCACTGGGTCCGCAGCTCCTTCATGGAGATCAACACGGAACTCGAGAACCTCTACTTCGCGCAGGAAGACCGTTCGGACGTTTCCCGCTGCGGACAGGGTCTCAAGCAACAACTGCGTGATGAGGGCCACGTGCACGTCGTCGCGCTGCTGGCCGAAGGCGACACCGGCGACGGATTCACCATCGCCTTCGGCGTTCTCGGCAACGTCGGCATGTACCTGGCCGCGCTGCGCCGCCACGAGTTGACCAATCCTGCGCGAGAAGAAAAGTCGCCGTTTCCGGAAGCTTCGTCGCTGGCGATGCATGTCGGCGCGGCGCTCGGCATGGCGCCACGATTCTCCACCGCGCACATTGCTCATCTGAATTTCGCGCATGCGGGAGTGCGCAAGAGTTTCACATCGCTGGCCGATGAGATCCTGTTCATCGACGAGAACACGCGCGGCATCCTGCTGCTGCAGCTCGCGGCGGACGCATTGACGAAAGTCGTGCCGCTCGGCATCTCGAGCCCCATCGTCGACGTGCCGTTCGCGGCCGCGAAGCACGCGCTCGAAGGCGTGGTCGAATCCAACAGCCGCCTGTTCGAGAAACTCGACGTCGAGCGCTTCTTCTTTTCCGTCCGCCCGTACTACAAGCCATACCGCGTGGGGCGGTTCGAATATCGCGGCGCGAATGCGGGAGACTTCTCCGGCATCAACGAGCTCGACCTGTTGTTAGGCCTGTGCCGCGCCAACGATCCGTACTATGCGCAGCTGCTCGTCGACAAGATGCTGTTCATGCCGCCCGGCGACCAGGCCAGCCTGCGCGACTGCATGCGGCACACGAGCTTTCTCGATGAATTGCTGGCACTGTCGGGCAAGCACGCGCGTGAGGACTGGTTCCAGCGCAATGGACGTGCGTACCTCGAACTGTGCGACTTGTTCGGCCGTATCGCGGCCCAGCACCACGACCAGCTCGTGAAGCGGTTCATCGAGAACCCCGCGGCGCGCATCGGCGCTGCGCACCTCGAGGGCATCACCGCGAGTGGTCCGCCGCTGCCCGTGCTGGTTCGCTCGCTCGAAGTGCTGCGTGACATGCGGCTCGCGGCGAAACGTACTGACATCGCGACGCGCCACGCCGACGTGGAGAAACTCCGGAGCCTGCTCGCGTCCTGACGTCATCCCCGGCGCCAGCCACGAAGCTGGCGCTCCTTGCGCGCTGCCGGAGCAAACCGGCTCTCACCGTCGCGCAATTGGTCCAAGCCGGTGCGGCCGCGCGGCGCTTGTTTTCAACGGTGTCGAACGCCGCTATCTTGGCGACGCCGACTCATGACCACTCACAGTCCCGCATCCATTTCGACTGACGCGACCGCCGCGCCGCGTCGCCACGTGAGCGTCGCCTACGTCATGGTGGCGGTGGCAATGGTGGTGGGAGCGGGAATATTCCGCTCGCCCGCCGACATCGCGGCGAATGCGGGATCCGCGCCGTGGTTCTTCGCGGCATGGGTCGCCGGCGGCCTCATCTCGCTCATGGGCGCGCTGTGTTTCGCCGAGCTCGCCACGATGCTGCCGAGCGCCGGCGGCGATTACCACTTCCTCAAGACCACCTACGGCCGCGGCGTGGCCTTTCTGTTCGCGTGGGCGCGCTTCGCCATCATCAATACCGGGTCGCTGGCGTTGTTAGGCTTCGTGCTCGGGGATTACGCGAACGCGGTGTGGTCACTCGGGCCGCACGGTTCGTCGTGGTACGCGCTCATCACCATCGTCGCGATGACGCTGTTCAACCTCAAGGGCCTGTACACCGGTCAGTCGGCGGACTACGCGATGACGGGACTCGAGGTGGGGGGCCTGCTGATTGTTTTCGCCGCCGGCGTGGCGCTGGCCATCAGCGGTGCGCCGCCCTTGTCGACGGAGGTGCCGGCGGCGAGCGGCATTCCGGGCACGATCGGGCTCGCGCTGCTGTTCGTGCTGTTCGCGTTCAGCGGCTGGAGCGAAGTGTCGACACTGTCCGCGGAAGTGCGCGATGGGCGCCGCGGCATGGTGCGTGCGCTGGTCGCGGCCGTCGTCACCATCACGGTTCTCTATCTACTGGCCAACTGGGCGCTGTGGCGCGGGCTGGGCATCGCCGGGCTCGCGGCCAGCCGCACGCCGGCCTCCGACGTGATCGCGCTTGCGTTCGGCGATTGGGCGGGCGTGCTCACCGCGCTCGCCATCGCCATGGCGACGCTCACGTCGATCAACGCCACCATCGTCGTCGGCGCGCGTACGACGTATGCCGCCGCCGCGGACTGGCCGCGGCTCGCGAGCCTCGGACACTGGAATACGGTGCGCGGCATACCGGTCGCGGGCATCGTGTCGCAGGGCATCATGGGCTTGGTACTCGTGGGCTTCGGCACCTGTACCCGCGACGGATTCGCGACGATGGTCGACTACTCCTCGCCGGTGTTCTGGCTGTTCCTGTCGCTGAGCGGCTCCGCGGTCATTTTGCTGCGCTGGCGCCGGCCGGATCTGCCGCGGCCGTTTCGGGTGCCGCTCTATCCCTGGCTGCCCCTGGTCTTCGTGGCGTCGTGCCTGTTCGTACTTTGGTCGAGCCTGGCGTACGTCAGGACGGGAGCGCTCGCGGGAGTCGCCATGCTCATCGCCGGTGGCGCCGTGTTGTGGTGGGTGGCACGGACGGAGCGCAGGTGAGATCTGTCTGATGGTGAACATTTCCGCGCGAGAGCAGTCTCAAGGCATCAGCGCAAACATTCGCGGAAAAGGAGCGTCCATGACCACCCGCCGCCAGGTCTTGATGTTGATTGGCTCTGTCAGCCTCGTGCCATTGGCGCCCGCCGCGTCGAAGACCGGCATGCTGCGCCGGCCCATCCCATCGTCGGGAGAAATGATTCCCGCCATCGGCATGGGCACCTCCGGCAGCTTCCAGATTCCCGCGGGCGGCCCCGAATACGAAGCGCTCAAAGAAGTGCTCAAGAGATTCTTCGCGGGTGGCGCATCGCTCATCGACACGGCGCCGACATACGGGAATGCGGAAGACAACCTGGGGCCGTTGCTCAGCGAAGGCGGGTACCGCAAGAAAGCTTTCATCGCCACCAAACTATCCGGCGTCACTGGCCGTGATGAGGGCTTCGCGCAATTCAACAACACGCTGCGGCGGCTCAGGACCGACAAGGTGGAATTGCTGCAGGTCCACAATCTGCGCGACTGGAAAACGCAGCTCGAAGTGGCGCGCGAACTCAAGAAGCAAGGCAAGGTGAAGTATGTCGGTGTCACTCACTACACCGACTCCGCCCACGACGAGATCGCCGACATCGTGAAGCAGGGCAAGCCGGACTTCCTGCAGATCAACCACTCCGTGACCAACCGAGGCATCGAAACGCGCGTGCTGCCGGTCGCGAAGGACCTGGGGGTGGCGGTGCTCACGAATCGCAATTTCAACGACGGCGCGTTGTTCGGGCAGGTGGCGGGGAAATCGCTGCCGGGCTGGGCCGCCGAGATGGGCATCACGTCGTGGGCGCAGATGTTCCTGAAATATTCATTGAGCCATGAGGCCGTGACCGCGGTGATCCCCGCCACGGGCAAGCCCGATCGCCAGGTCGACAATCTCAAGGCCGGGTTGGGGCCGCTGTTGACGCCGGCACAGCAGAAAGAACTCATCACGCTGATTGCGTGAATGCCGGGTGCCGAATGAAGGCGCTGTGGCTTCTCTGCGGTTTGGTGGCATGCGGTGTGTTGGCCGCAGACGGGCCCACCAAACCTGCGCCCGGGACACTGGCCTTTCGCATCGACGAAGGCCGGAACATCAACAGCTTCCTGCGCGAAGGTCCGGTCGCCGCGCACCTGCTGCTGCGCTCGGGCACCGAGCCGCGCATTCTCGTGGCATTCCCGGCCGGCAACGGCGGCGTGGGCCTGTGGTTTGCGAGCACATCCGGGCCGGTGGCCTGGACACTGGTCACGCCCCCGAAGGCGGTGACAGCCCTCGATGAAAAGCGGCGGCCATTGCACGGCATCGAGTTCGACATCGAGACGAACGCGAACGAGTTGCGGCCGCGCGCCGCGGTGCTGTCGTCGGTGCGCGTGCTGCGCGACTTTGAATTGCAGGGCAAGGCGCCTGCCGAAGTCATGGTCGCCGCGCGCATCTCCGCTGGTCGCGTGTCCTGGGCGCGAGATCGGCTCGATGGCGCTGCGGGGTTTCGCCTGACCATCGCGCCGCTCGATGGCACGCGCGTGTCCGCCGAACGGTATGCCGCCGCCGCGCAAGGCCCGCTGCGCCTGCGCGTCCAGGCGCTCACGGGTGAGACGCCGCTCGTGCCGCTCGATTCGCTGCTGACGCCGCGTGCCGGCGACGACGCGCGGGCTCGCAACGCGCTCGCGTTCCTGAGCTACCGCGACAAATTTCTCGCCGGCTCCTGGCGCTTCGATACCTACTTCGGGCGTGACACGCTGATCTCGGCGCTGCTGCTTGCGCCCGTGCTGGAACCCGCGGCGATGGAGAGCGCGATCTCCTCGGTGCTCGCCCGGCTGGCGCCCAATGGCGAAGTGGCGCACGAAGAGGACATCGGCGAATTCGCGGTTCTGCGCAACATGCGTGAAGGACGCGGGCGTGTCGTGACGCCTATCTACGACTACGGCATGGTCGACGACGACTTCCTGCTGGCGCCGCTCGCGGCGCGCTGGCTGTTGTCCGAAGGCGGCCGTGTGCGCGCCAGCCAATACCTGAACGAGCCGGGCACTCGCGGCGAGCGCCGCGGCGCCGAGCTCACGCGAAACCTGCTGTGGGTGGTCGAACGCGCGGCGCCTTTTGCCGAGGATCCGCGCGCCCTCAATCTGGTCGGGATCAAGGCGGGACGCATGACCGGCCAGTGGCGCGACAGCGAACAAGGCCTGGGACGCGGCCGCTACGCTTATGACGTGAATGCCGCCCTGGTTCCGGCCGCGCTCGACGCGGCGGCGCGGCTCGTGGACAGCGGGCTGCTCGACAGCTACCTCGACGCGGATCAGCGGCGCCGTTTGATGCAAGCCCGCGCGCGTGCACGCGTCTGGATGGAACGCGCTCCTGCTTTCTTCGCGGTCGGCATTTCCGCCATGCGCGCGCGCCAGGCCATCTCGGACTATGCAAAGGACATTGGCGTGGGCGCTGAGCGAGCGCTGCACGGGCTCGACGCGCCACTCGCGTTCCACGCCTTGTCACTCGACGAGCAGGGAGCGCCGATCCCCATCCTGCATTCGGACGAAGGTTTCCGATTGTTGCTGACCGAGCCCGCGCCCGATGAGCTGGCACGGTGCCTCGACGCCATCATGCGTCCGTTTCCGGCCGGCCTCATGACCGACGTGGGCCTCCTGGTTGCCAACCCCGCGCTCGCGAGCGCCGATCTGCAGCGCGAGTTCACGCGCTTCGCTTACCACGGTACCGTCGTCTGGTCCTGGCAGCAGGCATTGCTGGCCGCTGGAATCGAGCGCCAGCTGCAGCGCGCGGATTTGCCGGAGCGTACGCGCGCCGAACTCGAGCGCGCGCGCGAACAGATCTGGACCGTGATCTACCGGTCCAAGGATCTGCGCACCTCCGAGCTCTGGTCGTGGTCGTACGCCCGAGGCCAGTTCCGCATCGAGCCGTTCGGCCGGCCCGGCGCCGACGTGGATGAATCGAACGCCGCGCAGCTGTGGAGCACCGTGTTCCTGGGTCTCTCGCCCGCCGCTACCACAAATACTTCGTCTGGAAACTGATCTCGCTGCCTTCGAGCGGACGCGCCAGCAATACGCCACCGGCACCCGCGGCCGCGCCGAAGATGCGCGAATTGCTTTCGGTGAGGCCGAGCTCATCCGTCACGTTCGAGCCGCGCAGCGAAAACTGCCAGTTGTCGCCCACGCTCGCCGTGATGCCGAAATCCCAGGTCTCGTACGACCCCAGTTGCTGGAGCCCGGACTGGTCCTGGGTGTGGTCGCCGACATGGGTGTACGTGACGTACGCCGAGATCTCGTTCGACCCGAAAGGCATGCGGTAGCTGGGCGTCAGCATGTAGCGCAATTTCGGCTGGCGTTGCAGTTGCTCACCCTCGATCGGCGCGCATCCGTCGCCGGTCACGACGTTGGTGAACGGGAAGCAGGCGTCGAAGTCCGTGTACTCGCCGTCTAGATAGTTGGCGACCACCTCGAACCTGAAGTGCTCACCCGGCGTGATCGCGCCCGTCAAATTGATTCCCTTCGATTCGGAGCCGTAGAACAACCGGGCGCCGGTCGGAACGCCGCTCGCGTTCGTCTGCTGATACGCAAGGCCGGTGAAGTCGCGGAAGCGACCACCG
>Ga0193753_10001900_pt1 | contig 17215 bp, 9 predicted proteins | sample H1c2metaG_FD_144925 | JGI IMG/M metagenome (GOLD analysis project Ga0193753, IMG submission 144925) | Soil microbial communities from a riparian zone of the East river system, Colorado, United States - H1c2 | ecosystem: Environmental > Terrestrial > Soil > Riparian zone | place: USA: East River... | reverse complement strand
AACTGATCAAAATTTATCCCAACCCCGCCAGGGAAAGCGTGCAGGTTGTACTGCCCGGTAGCGGAGAACAGGCCACGATACTTGTGTATGATATCGCTGGCCGGCAAATATTCCCGACCATCCAGACCAACGATAATGCAAAGACGATAAACACATCGGGTATTCCCGGGGGAACGTATTTCCTAAAGATCACGAGTGGGGGTAAGGTGTTTACAAGGGGGTTGACGATTGGCAAGTAATCGCATAGAGCAACACCTGCAATGCCTTAAACTCTATTCTATTTTACCTTTTTAGCAACCTGCTTCTGGCCCTGGAAAGTAACGATCAGCTCAGTGACCTTCCTGTCTTTGTCTCTTACAAATTCAATGTCTGCATCGATGATCTTCAGGAAGAAATTATTTTCACTTTTTGAAAACAGTGGCGACTTTGGAACGCCTCCACCGCTTGCCTCAAATTGAAGCTGGCCGTTTTCCAATGTAATGGTGGCGGAGTGTTCCGGGTCTGATTCATAGACGCCGACAAACTCTGCCAGGTCCTTGCTATCGACCTGGATGGCCTTCTTCAATTTTTGTCCCAAAGCCAAAAGGCATATATCATTATCCAGGGCCATAAACGATAAGTCGTTGCCGCCATCGTTCAATGAATTATAGAGCGTGGCAATGAAAATATCCTGTTCAGGGAAGTAGATCTCGTCGCTTTGAAACCCATCGATGCCGCCGCTGTGTTCAATTGATTGGGCGTTATTGCGCATCCTGATAAACCAGCCATACCCGTATTCGGACAGGCGGCCATCCGCTAACTTGAAAGGCGTGAATGCTTTTTCCAGTGTCTCCTTTTTTACGAGTTTATATGAGTAAAGCGCCTGGTGCCATTTGTACAGATCTTCCGTATTGGACAACAACGCGCCTGCACTATACACCAACGACATACTGATATAACCGGCATTTTGAAAGACGCCATCGTATTTGGTATAGCCGTTTACCCTGTTGGGGATGAGCTGAGTTGGCGAATCATAGTAAGTATTCTTCAACCCGGCCTTTTGAAAGATATTTTCCTGTAAGTATTCCTGGTATGATTTCCCGGATACCGCTTCAATGATTTGTCCCAATAAAAAATAGTTGGAGTTACTATAATGATATTTCGCCCCTGGGGTGAATTCCAGGGGGTAGTTTGCCAGGCTGTCGACAACATATTTTGCGGGGAACTCGATCCGGATCGCATTGGGGATATGAGCATCCAATACTTCATAGTCGACGACTCCCGAGGTATGCGTTAACAGGTTCTCGATGGTAATGGTATGTCCCTTGTATGGAAATGATGGTATGAATTTCTGGAAGCTGTCCCGGAGCGCAATTTTTCCCTGCTCAACCAATTGCAGGATGGCAATGGCGGTGTATTGTTTTGTGACGGAACCAATCCGGAAGACCATATCCGGTTTCGTCGGCACCCTCAACTCGAGGTTCGCATAGCCGAAACCCTTTTTATAAACAGTCCGGCCCTTCTTGGTGACCAGGACGGCACATCCCGGTGCAATGTCGGCTAAGCGGCCTGCGATCAGTTGATCGAGATCCCTGGCTAACTGCCCGTCCTGCGCAGGCTGGGCGAAACACAAATGGCCAATGAAAAGGAGAGGAGCGAATAGAAACGAAATTGTACAATGCCTCATGGAATTTTTTTGTACAAATCTCTACCCGTTGAAAAAATTCAACAAGAAAAGGAACTCTCAAAACATGTTTTGAGCTTCATTTCACCCCACCCGCGGCTGTTTTGAGATGTATTCCCTGGGTGTAAGACCCGTCATCGCCTTGAATACGCGTTGAAATGTAGCCTGGGAACTAAAGCCGCACTCCAACGCAATCCCGGCAATGGTGAGGTTGCTCCCTTCCTGCCGTGTCATTTTTTCGGTGCATTCCCGCACCCGGTATTCATTCACAAAATTGTTAAAGCTTTTCTGCATGTGTTGGTTGAGTACGATCGAGATGACCCTTTGGGAAAGCCCGGTGGTGTCGGCCAATACGGCAAGGCTGAGATTTGGGTTGAGATAGGCATGGTCTTCCTCCATCGTTTTTTGCAGGGTATCCATCACTTCTTTGACCTGGTCGGGTGTTAGATTGGAGTGGAGCGGAGACCTTTTGTGACCGATAAACCGGTTTTGAGAGATCACATAGCCTTTTATGCCCAACCAATAAATGATAACGGCTAAGGGAAGATAGACGGGATACCAGTCAAAGGTTTTCAAGACCCAGTCTGTATATCGCGGAATGACATAAGGCATTAGGTAGAGGAGCCAGATCGCCTGGAAGACCATAAACACCCGGATAAACTGGTTGAGCCAGTTGAAATGAGCCAGTTGTCCGTTCATGATGCCGTTGCGCTTTGCCTTATAGGCAGACAGGTATCTTAATGATAGCCATAGGTACAAGCTGATGGAAGCCCATCTCGGCACATCCGAATAGACATTGTAATTGTCAATAAAACGACCCCATGGTCCCGGATCATTGTTTATGGATTTCGTGAGTAAGCCAATGTAATATAACATTAGTGTGAGCATTGGCACGAGGTCTATGATCACCGGATAAAAATGTCGCCGGTCTTTTTTCGTCAAGGTAAATTCAGGATCCAGTACGGATCGTACATAAAAGTAAACAAGCGGTCCGACTGCCATTAGCAGGATGAGTGGGACGAACTGGGTGAATACCTGGAGAAGGGCTGAGCCGAACCAATCCACATAATTGCCGTACAGCTTAAAGCTGGCCAGGCTGATGATCAATAACAGGAATGCGAGGATGCGATTGGGCCTTTTGTTTTTTTGCGAAAAGAATAGCAATGTGCTTACAATAAATCCCTGGACCGCTCCAAATAAGATGATGGTCGAAAAGAGTTTTGATATCATAGACGGAAAGACATTTATAGCGGTTCGCTCACCGGTTGTGAAGGTAAATCATCGGAAACAATCAGATGTAAACAGGAGATATACATTGATGTTAATTCGCCCAAATGGACTGTCTCAGCGGGGTCTGGCGCAGCCGACCCCGATGGATGAGTATCTTATCATTAAGCTAGACAAATGAAATCTCCACCCAGGTCGGCCTGCGATCGGAGTGAGGCGCCCTGGTGCGTGTCTCACGCACCAGCAATTAAGTTCGCTTGCTGAACCGACGGCGAGTTGGACCCTATTTCTCAGGCGAGTTTGGGCATAGTTCTCTTTCTCATGCAAACATCTTCGGAAGCCCAACTCGCCGCAGTCCATTATACTCTTCGAGCCAAAAGCAGGAAGACCCAAATATTTGTGTTCGCCCTGGTGTGCGTGTCTTCACGCACCAGCCGCTAAGTTCGCTTACTGAACCGACGGCGAGTTGAGCCTTCCACTTTCCCTCATGACAAATACCTGCTGGCCCAAACTCGCCTGAGAAGTTAGAAGTTTGTACGCCCTGGTGCGTGTCTCACGCACCAGCTACTAGTACGCGACACCCAACATCAGAAATACCGTGCCTTGGGTATTCCAACCACTCCATTCCCCCATTAACTTACTCCAAACATAAACAGCCAAGGCTATATCTATGCGACAGTTCGCCCCATACCTGCTCATCCTCTTCTCCTGCCCAAGCCGATCTCTCTCCCAAGACGCACTCTTGTTCAGCGTGCGGGGGATCGGGGTTTTCGGAGTATTATTTGAGGTGACGGTGGAGGGACTCAGCGGGATCGGGCGCAACTCGACGAACTCCGATGGATAAGTAACGTACTGCGTTTCTCAATCTGATCCAAACTGGACGCCGGGTGTATCCTAAGCGAACGGCCCAGCCCTGGGGTAAGTACAACGCAAATCATAATCAGTAATTTCCGGTTATAGCATATTGGGACCATGAAATTTTTTCCTTTCTAAAGGATCAAATAAGCCACGATGCTATGATCAGCATTTATTTTACTACCAATTACAAGCGTAATGCAGATAATATATACCTGCTTACACTCACACCAATTGCAATTTCCTGGCGTTAGCAGTCAATAATTTTTTGTACTCATCTTTCATCTTTGCCGGAAGAAAAGAGATGGCAATCCACCGCTGCGCTTCTTTTAATGACCTGGCGAATCGGGCATAACTATTATCCCTGGCTTTGTCTGATATTTGAAGATTGGTAGCAAGTGCGTCAAAATCTGTCTTGCGTAGTTTGCTTTTGCGCCCGTTAATGGTCAAAGCGGTTTCTTCCTTATCATTCGGCATAACGATTTTTGTACATACTAGATCATAGGCTGGCGACAAAATTATTTCGTTTTTCGTGGTTGTAAGGAGTGAAAAATTTTTCAAATGCATGTCAGCATTGCCTGTCAGATAAGAAAGTAATGTCGTTTCAAAGAAAGTCAAGGCATCCAAGCCTGCCCGCGAAGAAAATTTTGTGATATATTTCCCAACCTTTTCCATAGAGCTCCGGTATTTATCTTCTGTCAAGGTCCCGCTTAACTGACATAAATCCTCCAGGGCCAGTTTATCGACACCCACTCGGTCAAACCGTTTGGTGATATAGGCGAGCTCTCCTGACTTCAGGCGGATCAGGCTATGCAACGCGGTTGTTATGCCGAAATGAGTTGCCAGGTGCATGGTCAGGTCTTCATTGGCGGGCAGGTAGGGAAACTCCGCGGTGGGCGGTTTTAGAATATAACCTCCCCAAAGTCCTACGATCGTAAATCTTCCCCCTTTCGGGTCTTTCGATTTTTTCTCAATGGTTAATGATAACTTAGCCTGTACGCCCGTTACCGCAATGCTTTTAATGGCAATTTCGCGGGCCAGGTCTTTCATTTCCGAATAACTATAGTCGAGCAGGGGCGGGATAGGCGATCCAAAAAAAAGCTGGCTGCATGCGGGATGAAAATCATTCATGCCGGCATCCAGGGGCTGATAACAATACAGGCAGCGTTTCGCTCTCATTTTTCTTATTTATTCGTCTCTACACTCACGGCACCAATGCAATCTTTACAGGCAACTAGTAGAAGCTCCATCCGGTCACGGTTATCCAGTTTCCAATTGGTTTTGACAATATCCAATAGCCAGCCTTCCGGGATCAGGCCATCAAAGAATGGCAACATCGTCTTTTGCAGATACGGTTGTTGTTGTAAGGGAAGAGTAAGACTGACCGGTGCTGCATTTTTTTTCTGCAAGTAATTCTTATCGTATTGAAATCCATAACCAGCGTCATCCTGCCAGACGATGCCGGCAAATTCTTTTTTATAGTATACTTTTCCTTCCTTTCGCATCACTAGCTGTTTTGGATGTTTTCAATATTTTCAATGAGTGCATGCGGAATGGTACTTTCCAAGGTAGGGTTCTTTGTTTTCTGGTATTCGATCGCATTATTGTTGGACACAAATTTCCAGGCTACAATTACATTGTCTTCCGTTATATTGTCAATGATAAAGCCGAATAACTCGGATTCGTCACGCAGGTAGATGTGCACGTTGCGGTTAAAATGATTGATTAAAATATCATACGGATCTTTTATACGGCCGGGGCCGGGCGTTATCGTATAGCCGAACAATTGTAGTACCTGGTTAATTTTATCCATGCGCAACGTTTCTTTTCCCTGTTCCAGGTCACGGACAAAGCGCAGGCCGACACCTGCCTTTTCAGCCAGTTCCTCTTGTGTCAGGCGGAGTTTGTTGCGGTTATATTTAACGAAATGGGCTATGTGGTTTTCGTAGTTCATGAGTATACCCTTTCGGGTATAAAAGTAGCCATTTTTTTGATATTATACCCTTTCGGGTATAAAAGTATTGGCAGAAGATAAATTATACCTGATCGGGTATAATTTGTCTAATCTAAAGGGTGGTCTACCTGGCGGGTATAGTCGTGAGCCGCCTGGCTAAGCGAGTGCGGGCAACAGGCAGGCTAATATCGATCATATCCTTTCAAAATATACGGCGGCGGCCGCATTGACCAGCTCCACCACTTTATTGACGGTGTACCTGAAGACAGCCTTCTTCAAGATCAATGCCGAAGGCTTGTCCTATGCCGATGCAATGACCGCAACACTGCCTTTGCTTCAGACCATTGCGGGCAAGAATCTGCGGGCCGCCTATAACCTGCTCACGGGTACACCCAGTGCGGCAACGCCGGTTTTGATAGCATCGCTAACGCCTGCGCAGAGCCAGGGCATGAGTGAAATTGCGCAAGGCATCATCAAGGCATTTGATGATAGCCAGAATGGAACGGCCACCGCCACTACCGCCACAAAGACACTGGCCGCGCCGAGACAGCCGGGCATCATTGCCTACAACCAACTCTTCAAGGACACGATCAAAAACCAATACGTGTACATCATCTCCTTCAATGAGACGACCGGCCTGTATAAGATACAGAACTGCTCCTGGAACCCGAAGGACAAATACGGCGGCCCCTCGTTGAACAAATATCTCGCGGGCGATGTGGAAGAGTCCTTCTTCAGCAGCAGGCATTGGGTGGCGGTGAGCGCCGGAGCCTGTTATAGTTGCAATGGCAGCGGCAATACGTTTACACGTACTCCTTATTCTTACAATGTTACCGAGAAGGGCATTTACAATGCCAACCAGTATAGTGGTAGTGGTACCAATGTCACGAAGCACACTTGTTCGGCGTGTGGGGGATCGGGGTTTTCGGAGTATTATTTGAGGTGATTGTTTGAGGGAATAGTAAACCGGTCGGGCGATCAATAACTGTCGAACCTTATCTTTGGCGCCTGAGAAAAATCATCACCAATAAGATCACCATTTGTGTCCTGCTGTGCGCTGCCAGTTTTTTCGGCGCAGTCTATTTGTATCGATTAATTTTTACGATACTAAACGATTTTCGGGACATACGGCTGCTGAGAACTAGCAGTTCCTTCGAACAGATCGGGGATACATTAGGGATAACGATGTTCTGTGTGATCCTTGCACTCTGGCTTCGAATTGCGCTGGTGGGAATGGATGTGAACGCCCACGCAGAAAAATCCAGAGCCGCCCAGCCGGCGCTGATTGGTTACTTCCCCGTTTTTTCTACGCAGGCCAATTGTATCTCTGGGCGTTTCTCCTGGGTGCGCTGGTCATTGCCTCATTGATTACGTATTGGCTACTGCGGGATAAAGGAAGGGAAGTGCCGGGGTTTAGTTTTGACCGGGTAGATAATTGTAATGGGTTGGTCCGGTGTGATCTTTTGGACCGATCCCAATGAATAGCCAAATAGAAGCAATACAACCGTTAAAATAGAAAGTATTTACATCTCAATGGATTGAAGAATTTTTTTAATTTCAAAAATAGAATAGGTTGTTTTATCGGACCCCCTAAAATTTTCAAACGCCCGGTTGATATACCAGTTAAACTCGACAGCATTTGGAATTGACTGCAACATTTTCTCTTTACTTTTTTCAAACAATTCGATTACGAGTAGTAGATCAGTTTCACTTTTTGCCGCTAGTTGATACAGCCAGTCCAATATTAGATGCCTCGCAGTGTCGTAAAATGTCCGAGGGCTATTATATTGGTTATCTACAATTAAATACATGACGTCTTCGAGTTCCTTTAGAGCTCTATTTGTATCAATTTTGATAATGCTTCTTCCCCTAGCAATATGCTCGGAAATGATTTTTCTTTTTCTGAGATCTGCCACCATGTACGCGAATCCATCCCAATTACCAATTTCTGCTAGCAATTCAGCAAATTGAATTTTTTGCCGTTCGTTAGTAAAATCGTCATGCAATGCCCTGGTAACTACATCAATTATAATGTCAGGCTGAGTTTTGGCAATTAAAAATGCCAAGTGTAAAAAGTAAAAGGCATTATAGTCTGTCATTGTCACGAAGATTCTGACAATATTTTCAATATCTCCTCCCAGTTCAAGATAGATTGTTGTGGCATCCAGCCGAAGAGTATTGTCTTTGCTGTTATCTTTAACGCAAGTTAGAATGAGATCTTTTGTTTCAAATATTTTCAATTTTTTACATAAGGCGATATGGTTTCCGAGAACCTCTTCGAGCTTGATTCCATTTTTCATGTTCTGAAAAATCTTTTTCTTTAGTAGCTGAACGCCTGGGGAGTCTAATCGTTCTAGCACCAACTGAGAAATACTCTGTTTATCATTTAATTCTGAGGTTTCAAAACTTCTAGTCCCCCCATTATCCAGCCAAACTAGCTCCAGCAGATATTGTACCGGAGTGTCAAATTTGAATTTCCTAAATATTTCACCCAACTGAAGCTCCTTCCTTAGCCATCTAAAACGATCATTCTCTATCCACATAGCATTCGTAAAATTGGCTGTTGGGAGCGTTTTTTTATAGTAGTCTTCGAGCAAGGGATATAGTATTTGTTTTGCATTTCCGTCAGCGAAGGGGTAGTCCATAATTTCCTCGGCTCTAAACGTTTCGAAATTTTGAGGCTTGCCGAGTAGCTTTAGGCAGTCTTTTAATGTCACTTTTTTATCGTGAGGTGGTACCCATTTGGAAATAAATTCGAACAAAAAATAAGAATCTGACTGTTGCCGGATCGTTTTCGGATCGATTTCGACATAAAGCTCTTCTTCTGGGATGGATTTTCGACCATAGTGGTCGAAATAGGTCTTAATTCCATCCTGAAAGCTGACAGAAGATTGGATGTATAGTAGATCGTTCTTTCTTTTCTGTGTTTCTGCTTCCTGAGATATCCGATACAATTCAGCAGCTTTTTTATTTTCCATTTCACCCCCGGTGACATCTACACACAGTTGGAAGAAGGTGTCATTCATCTCATTTTTATTTTTGTAACGCACTCCGGTCAAGCAGGTCTGAAGCGAACGAACGGAGTAGCCCCCTTCTTCATATTCCCACAAAATATAGTCGTAGCTATCCTCAGTAATGAGCGTTCCTAGCTCCCAGTCATTGTCAACCATTATATCTTTAATTAGTAAACGGATTATAAGAGAATAACTATTTGTTTTATCCAAGAAGGCATCAAGCTCTTTCGTTTCTTGCCGGAGATATCTTCTCCCCATGTCTTTGATAAATCTAGCAATAGGTAATATTATAAGTGGGTCTCTTTCAAATACTTCAGATAGTTTTTCAAAAAGACGTCTCAAGAATTGGTTATTGTTGTTCCCGCGATAGTCAAAATAGGTAAGAGAATCATCTTGTTTACTTTTTTCAAGTAGCTTGGTGAGATGCCGGCGATTGGCGGTGGAAAGTAAAAATTCCTGCAGATTCACTTCGGAACCTCCATGGCTGGTATTCTTGTTATGATTAACGAAGAATGAAATTCCCTCGAGTCCATAGTCGTAAAATTCATCCACTAATTCTAGGACAGTAATTAGCTCATATAATTTGTCACGATACTCATGGTGTGCAGATAAGTGAACTCTGTCAATAAGCTCACGAATGATCGATATGCCGCCGGATTTAAGGACTGATAAAATTTCTATTAACGACGCTGCATAATTTCCGTTAAAGGTGTGTTCGATTTGTGTGCGTGCTACATTAGCGAACCGTTGTTGTTGAATATCGGGAAGTAAACTGTTTTTCAGAATTCGTGCGCAGACTATTTTAATTAGATCAGTTGTTGTCGCATCTTCTATGCAGTCCATCAGAAAATCATTACTTTCTGGTGCAGTTTCCAGAAAAACACCAATGGTTTCTTCGTATACTATCAGAGGTCGAATATTTTGGGCTTTACATTTACTTATTAATTTGGTAAGAAATAGTAATCGTAGGGCGGGCGTGTACTTCGAGCGTTCCGTTAGAAAGACCAATTCGATGTTGTCTTTCTCAATGAAATTAAGCAGTTGAATAAAAATATTGCTTTCCTGTTCTAATAAGGAAAGTGCTGAGGAAAATGTCTGGATCCATTTTGTCTTTATTTTTGGATGAGACGTGCCTATTGCGCAATGCGAAATTATTTGTTCGTAGCTTAACTTCGAAAGGAAAGATGCCGCTAGGTGCTCCTGAAAGAGAGCGTTATTAAAACTCCAATAGTCTCCTGTTACGAGTAAAAGTGAATTGTGTTGCAAAAGCACTTGATCGTCCCGAGAGAATAATTCCTGTACCTGGTCATACTTGAAAGCATTTAACCCTGCCAATTGAAGACAAAATGCAAAAAGTTCGATCGTGCGTTTAAATTGAACGCCGCTCATCTTGATTCTGTCGCTGCCTTTTAGTTGCCTTGAGTAAGAAACCAAAATGGATCGTTCAATAACCGAATCAAGAACCTTTAGCTTACTGCCGGCAAGTTTGTGCGGGGGATTTAGATAGTCAGTAGCCAGGTTTACTAGATAAAATGGTTGGTATAATAGCGCTAGAAGGTCATTTTTATAAATGTCGTCTTTAAACCGATGAAAATGCTCTGTGAGTTTGCCTTGTAAATACGAGTCGATATTCTCTGACGTCAATCCATTTAATTCATAGATATCGAAAAACGGGAGATCTTTATGGACTTCGTAAAAGTTGAAAAACAGTTTTCGGCAAGATAGAACCATGTTGACGGACCGATAAGCAGAGCTGAACTCGTTAATATATTTTACAATTTCCGCAAATTTGTCAGTAGGTGCCTCATCCAGTCCATCAATAAAAATGATAACATCTTTAAATGGTATGCTTTTCCATGCTCCAAATTGATTGGATAAAAGAATTTCTAACGGTTGAATGTTTGAAGCTTTTATCTCGAGTAGCAAAGGTTGTATTCTCTGCCCTGCATTTTTTAAATCAAATGCAACTTGTCTTAGATAGACGCTTTTCCCCTGATAAGCATCTCCAATTATACATATACGCCTGGTTTGAAGTCTATCTGATAAAAAAATCTCAGTAAGAGTATAGGCCTTTTTAAGACGATAGCTTAATATTGAGGAAGACGCTTGGTCATTTGCGAACATTGTGATATTGCGCGATATGTAGTCTTCAACGGCTGTTAAATGCGCAAAGTGACTGTTTTTAAGCTGAGGATAGCAAAACTCATCTGCCTGTTGTTTTCCGAAATAGTAGGCGACTAGGCTCCAAAGATTTTTAAGCCTGGTTTCTAGTATTTGTCTATCCCAACATTCAAATCCAATATTTTTTGCAAGCAGAATTTGTTTTTGTTTGTTCAACTCTATCTGCATTTTTTTGGACTGGAGATCTGCTGTGGTTGATAAGATGAAAAAAGATAATTTGTCTTTATAGTGGCCTGTTTGAAATTCGTCTATTATATTTTCAATATTGTTTACTGTTAACTTTTCGACCTTCTTGCATTGCACTCCCAAAAAACTTCCGTCTCTTCTGTTAAAAGCAAGCAGATCCAATCCATCTTGTTTTTGACCTTGCTTGAGATATTCTTCAAAGTTGCAATCAGGAAATTGGGCTTCGGCCAGCTGAACAGACAGCGTTTGAAATTTACTCCAATCAAAATTTGTCCAATTCAGTGTAATACCATTCATGGAAAGAAAAATATTTTATAATCCTTAAAATGGATGTAATCAATTTTACGCACCTGTTAATCTCGTAATTTACTTTTTTCCTGGTATTTGAAGTGTGTTGATAAGGTGAGGGGTGCCAAACGGTTGAGAAGATCGGATTCTTATCATATTAGTCTTCATTCGATATTTGAAGGGACAGAAATTGTTGGGCCTTCTGGGGGTAGGTTTCAAAGAAAAACCCCCACAACCATCGTTGCAGGGTTCAATTTCTGTAGCCCGTACGAGATTCGAACTCGTATCACCACCGTGAAAGGGTGGTGTCCTAACCCTTAGCCCTCTTTCGCTAAGACACTAAAAAAAGATAACGAACTATATTCAGGCTTCAGCGGGCAAGCCTCCCAATAAAAAACCCTACAACACAAGTTGCAGGGTTCATTTCTTCGTAGCCCGTACGAGATTCGAACTCGTATCACCACCGTGAAAGGGTGGTGTCCTAACCCTTAGACGAACGGGCCGTTTTAAGGGACGGCAAAGATAGGCGGCGGTGTGTTTTTAGCCAAATGTTTTTTAGTAAAATTTCACTCCTAAATGCGGTAATGCCCGCCTTTTACCTGCCATTTCTTTGCAAAATATTTCTAAAATTTCATAAACAGCCGCCCCACCGCCAACACGCTCCTCCAACCAACAATATACATCCATCAAGCCTTTTACAACAACTCCTGCCTAATGTCCAACCGGCAAGGGTTTCGGCGGATGAATGATGGGGCCGAAAAGGCCTTCCAGCCTGTAGGCCGTATCATCCCAAAGCAGTAACTTCGGCCCTCATAAAAAAAATCCAAACAAAGATGAGTACAGTTAAAGTAGCAATCAATGGTTTCGGGCGGATCGGCCGCCTGGTGTACCGGCAGATATATAAGATGGACGGAATCGAGGTAGTAGCCGTCAATGACCTCACCAGCCCCAAAGTTCTCGCCCACCTCCTCAAGTACGATAGCGCCCAGGGCCGCTTCGACGCAGACGTAAAAGCTAAAGAAAGCTCCATCACCGTCAACGGCGATGAAGTCAAGATATACGCCCAGAAGGACCCCGGCCAGATTCCCTGGAAGGACCACGGAGTAGATGTGGTACTGGAATGCACCGGTTTCTTCACCGATCGTGACAAGGCCGCCGCTCACCTGGTAGCAGGCGCCAAGCGCGTCGTTATCTCCGCACCCGCCACCGGCGATCTCAAGACCATCGTCTTCAACGTAAACCATAATATCCTGGACGGCAGCGAGACCATCATCAGCTGCGCCTCCTGCACAACGAATTGCCTGGCGCCGATGGCACAGGTACTGGAAGAGAAGTTCGGCATCGTAAACGGTCTCATGACCACCATTCACGCCTATACCAACGACCAGAATACACAGGATGCACCGCATCCGAAAGGCGATCTCCGCCGCGCCCGCGCCGCCGCACAAAACATTGTGCCCAATAGCACCGGCGCCGCCAAGGCCATCGGACTCGTATTACCCAGCCTGAAAGGAAAGCTCGATGGTAGCGCCCAACGCGTACCCGTACTCACCGGCTCCCTCACAGAAGTAACGGCAGTCCTCGGCAAGAAGACCACCGTTGAAGAACTGAATGCCTCGATGAAAGCGGCCAGCAACGAAAGCTTCGGCTATACCGAAGACGAGATCGTAAGCAGCGATGTAGTCGGCATGGTGTTCGGCTCCCTCTTCGATGCTACGCAAACACGCGTACAAACAGTTGGAGACGTACAACTCGTGCGTACGGTGAGCTGGTATGATAATGAGATGAGCTATGTGTCGCAGCTGGTAAGGACTGTACACTATTTTGCGAAACTCATCAGTAAGTAAGTCAAAAGTCAAAATTAAAAAGTCAAAATATCAGCCTGGAGTTTTGAGGATTGACAACGAGATGGTAAGTCAAAATTCAAAAGTAAAAAGTCAAAATATCAGGCTGAGGTTTTGAGGATTGATAGCGTATTGAGGTCCGTAGTCAGGGTTGTCCTGATTGCGGACCTTTTTTATGAGAGTTATCATGCCCCGGGGGCATTTGGTTTATAGAAAAAACGCTGAATTAGAATCAGCGTTCCGTGGGAACGCTTGACGGGAACCATGATCACCTGCTGCCATGGAATGAGTTGAATTTGATTGAAACCTGCCATGCCCCGGCAGACATTTCGATCCCAAAATATCCCACTTATTGTCAATCTTCAATACCTCAGAATAATATTTTGAATTTTTACTTTTGAATTTTGACTTCCTCAGACTGATATTTTGAATTTTTACTTTTTAATTTTGACTTAATACAATGGTTATCTTTATAGCAAAAGAATAAGCATGTCCAAATTTGCCGAGCACAATTTCAAAGGCGAACGCGCCCTCGTACGGGTAGATTTCAATGTTCCCCTCAACGATAAATACGAGATCACCGACGATACACGCATGAAGGCCGCCGTGGCCACCATCCAGAAGATCACAAAAGATGGAGGCAAGGCCATCCTCATGTCGCACTTCGGCCGCCCCAAGGACGGCCCCACCGAAAAGTATTCCCTCAAACATCTCGTCAAACACCTTGGAGAACTCCTCGGCGCACCCGTGAAGTTTGCCGACGATTGTATCGGCGAACAGGCACAGCAGATGACGAAGGATCTGAAGGACGGCGAAGTCTTGCTTCTGGAGAACCTGCGCTTCTACAAAGAAGAAGAAAAAGGCGACAAGGCCTTCGCTAAGAAACTATCCACCCTCGGCGATGTGTGGGTTAACGATGCCTTCGGTACCGCCCATCGTGCGCATGCTTCCACGGCTGTGATCGCCGAATTCTATCCGAAGGAGAAGCGCTTCTTCGGCCTGGTAATGGAGAGTGAAGTGAGCAGCGCCGAGAAGATCATGCATGAAGCAAAGAAACCTTTCGTCGCCATCATTGGCGGCGCCAAGGTATCCGATAAGATCCTCATCATCGAGAACCTGCTCGAGCGTGCCACCGATATCATCATCGGCGGCGGCATGGCCTACACATTTCATAAGGCGGAAGGTGGCGATATCGGTAAATCGCTCTGCGAAGACGATCGCCTGGATACCGCCCGCGAATTGCTCAAGAAGGCTGAGGCGAAGAATGTATGCATTCACCTTCCCTCGGACTCCGTGATCGCCGACAAGTTTGCCGCGGATGCAGAGACCTCCACTGCTCCGAGTAATAATATCCCGGATGGATGGATGGGCCTCGACATCGGCGCCAATGCCGTGGAGCAGTTCACCAACGTGATCCACCGCGCGAAGACCATATTATGGAATGGCCCCATGGGCGTCTTCGAGATGGAGAATTTTCAGCATGGAACCAAGGCCATTGCAAAGGCGGTGGCCGAGGCTACGCAGAAAGGCGCATTCTCCCTCGTGGGCGGCGGTGATTCTGTGGCAGCCGTCAATCAATTCGGATATGCAGAAAAAGTGAGTTATGTATCTACCGGGGGTGGTGCGCTGTTGGAGTATTTTGAAGGCAAAGTGTTGCCGGGGATTGCAGCTGTCAACAGTTGATGAATTTGGCAATTTGATAATTTGGCAATTTGGTAATGTGCAAATTCGACAATGTGCAAATGTGCCAATTATCCTCATCAGCACATGCATTTCCATTCAGAGCACGCCCATTATCAAATTGTCAAATTATCAAATTATCAAATTGGTTAAAATGTTTTTCCTACGTAGAGTTACTGAATCTTCAAAATTGGCATCACTCATTTGTGGTATTTTGAGTTGATTTCATCCTTCTTCACCTGTCTGGGAATAGTATTTGCTGTTGATTACACTCGTTTCGATCCCGGCTCCCCTTCATAGTCTAGTAGCTTTTTATTCATCTCTAAAAATCTTTCACGGATGACAAGAGACCAACTAGCTATTGCCCTTGAAGGTATAACCGGCCAGTTAGAAGCCGCTACCCCGCAACAGGAAAAACAACTCCAGTCAGCAAGACAGAAGATCGCCTCTTCCTTAGTAAGTGCACAACCCGATGACACGGGAGCCGAACAGCTATTCGTCAACGCGGACCTCTATAGCCGCGAGAGGATAAAGGCTTCACTCACCAAACACATTGACGGCATCGCTGCCGAAGCCGTTAAGTCGCGCACTGCAGCCGGCGAATCGACTGCCGAACAGTTCTTCGTCCGCAGCACACCAGTATTGAATGCGCAACTCGCGGGAAGCATACCCGATTGGGCCATCGGCGCCAAACCCGTGGAGACACACGGCCCCTTCCTGAATGCGGAAGGCCGCGAGATCTGGATCGACTTCTACCGCATAGAGAAACTCATTACCTTATATATAGGTGCACAGCCCGTCATGCTCTTCAAGGCTACCTTCCGGCAGGGCCCGCTCGTGATCAACGGCGTGAATGTCGAACTCACCAGGGAATACCATCTCGTGCCGGGCAGCTTCTGGATACATGCCCCATTACTTGTGCCCGGTGCGCCCGCCGATAAGTTTGCCGGCGTGGAAGTGAAGGGCGGAACGGTGAAGCTCAGCGAGCTTCCTACCATTCAGAACACTCATCTCAGCATTCAATCAGGCGTAACGGTCACTGTCTCCCTTCAACTCGTACAGGGTGTGGATCCCGATGCGGCTTCCACCTCCACCTATGGCAAGGATGCCCGCGATGCGAAGTATCATTTGCCGGAGACCTGGGAGTTCACGCTGCATAGTGGCAAGGTCAATATCAGCAATATCACTGCTTCATCATGTCAATTATTCGGACAGCCATTCAACTTCACTTTTCAACCCGCAAACAATCTCGCAACGATCTATGTGCCCGGGAAAGTGCTCATTCCCTGGAAGGCCGATGTTGCTACGGTGAAAGTCTCGGCGTCGGTTAGTCCCTGGGCTGTGTTCTCCGATGAATCTCCGCTCAAACAATCCTTCTGGTCGCTGCCCGCGGCCTCGTTGGTGATCGCCACGCCCGTACAGGCAAAAGGCAACGGCGGCGTATGGCTTCAATTGGGAAAAGGGATCGATGGAGTATGGATAGGTCTGCAGGATGAGGAAACGCATTTGCAACAACCCGTGTTGACCGGCGAACCCGGCATTCTCGGCTTCGGCGATATCGCCGCCAATGTGCTCGGCGCTTCGCAACATTTCGATCTCTGGAAGGATAAGGATAACAATATGCCCTGCACGGCGGATCTTCTTTATCAAAACAAGACGCCCTTCCTGTTCATCTCCTGGAGCAAAGGCATCGAGACGGTTGGAAGCAATGCTGCGGCTACGATACGCGCGGATCGTCCCGTGAAAGTAAACGGAGAAGCATTTCCCATACGCACTCTTTCGTGCAACATAATTCTCACGGCATCGGAAGAAAAGAGGACAGTGTTCCTGCTGGAGGAAGATGTGACGGAGGAAGTACCCGCGGTGGTAGCAGGAGTGCTTACGAATAACAAGATCATCAAACGAGAATCAATCGCATTGGAGAATGCGTTATTCACGGTATCACCGGTTGCCGCGTTCATCTTATTCGGAGAAGCCGATGAGAAATGGAAGAAGATAACCCGCGCCAATTTATTCCTCAGCTTTCATTTGTTCAGTTACCTGCCGACGCTTCCCGATCCCTATGTCGGCAACCTCCGCATATGGCGCACGCTCTTCGACCGGTTCAAGGATTCCCAGCGTTTCGATTTCAACCTGCTGCTGATCTGTCTCGTCCGCTATTCACCCATCAACGATACGGAAGACGATATACAGACGAGTTTTCATTTCGGCGGACAGCCGTTGACGAGTTTCCTGGACCTTCCCACCTCGGGCGCTCCTGTTCCAGCCCCCGCGCCCGCGCCTCCACCACCTGCACCGGTAGCAGCGAATACATCCGGCTTCG
>Ga0193753_10001899_pt1 | contig 17219 bp, 11 predicted proteins | sample H1c2metaG_FD_144925 | JGI IMG/M metagenome (GOLD analysis project Ga0193753, IMG submission 144925) | Soil microbial communities from a riparian zone of the East river system, Colorado, United States - H1c2 | ecosystem: Environmental > Terrestrial > Soil > Riparian zone | place: USA: East... | reverse complement strand
CGAATCCGCAGCCTGAAAGTTGATGGCTTCCGCCACTCCCGCCGCCGGGGGAATAGTCATTCCACCCACCGTGATGGCGTCGCTGCGCGCCACGCCGTACGACAGCACACCGCCTTTGAACGTACCTTTGCGTCCCACGGCGTCTTCCACCGCTTTTACCCACGCCGGAGGAGCGGCTTCTTCGGCGGCCGCGGCTGGTTTCTCGAGAGGCGTTTTGGAAATGGCCAACGCCGCGCGCAACGACGTAGCTAGTTGTGTGGCAGGACCGTGTCCCATGTAGTGCGCGTAGAGCACTCTCGGCGATTCTTCCATGAGATGGTTGTGCACCGCGGATACGTCAAAACCCGCCGATCGCAATTTCGCGATGACGGGATTCAGCTCGCTCTCGAGCAGGACCAAATCGCCCATCACCATCGCATTGTCGTCGGTTCCGAGAAACGCCGCCCACGAGCCAAGCGCGAGACCTGGCTTGATCGCAAGTCCGTGCACGGAAACGTGCAGATCGCTTCTCGGAAAACTAACCTTATATACGTCGCCTGTCTTTTGCCCCGAGCGTCCGAGGACCTCGTCGATCGGTGCGGTGGTAACCCCTTGCGCGCGGACGAGCATGGGTACCATCAAGAAACACAACACAGTCAAACAGCGCAGTCTGGTTCTCATCATTAATCTCCTTACGAACTAGCAAATTAACAACCTGCTGGGGAATTCAATTTAGCCGAGAGATCCTCACATTTCGTTTCTCGCATCGACCACCTCAAGACTCTTCCTTGTCATGCTATGAATGGACCGAACTTGTCTTCACTTGTTGGCCGGCACGAATCGCATCGGTCGCATTGCGAATGACTTCATCGCCAGGCTTGAGGTCACCGAAAATTTCGATATTGCCGCTCACACTCAGACCGGTAACCACGTCCACCCATTCGACTTTCCCATCGCGCACTCGCTCGACGAACGTTCGTTGTTGGTCGTTGGTGACCGCGCTCGCAGGCACAAACAGGGTGGCCTTCGCGCGGTGAACCGGCCATTGCACGGTGCTGTAGCTGCCTGGCGACAAACGACCGTCCACGTTACGGATGTCCAGTTCGACGGGCATTGTCCGACTACTCAATTCCACGTCCTGCGAGATCCGCGCAATGGGGGCATGGAAGGTTTCACCGGGATGAGCGGAGACCGTGAACGCGACTTGCTGGCCGAGCTGCATTTCTCCTAGGTAGGCTTCAGGTACCGAAATGACGAGTCGCAAATGATCGGTATCGACGATCTGCACAATGGGCATCGTTCCGGCTGGGCCCGATGCCGGTCCCGCCAGGGCCCCGGGGTGGAGATTTCGGGTCGTCACGACCCCATCAAACGGCGCGTGGATGCTCAGATACGATTCCAGCTGCGCGACACTGCGCAGTGCTTCCTGCGCGGCGGCAACATTGCTTTCTGCCGACTGCACTTGCCCTTCGTCCGCGGACGCCGTTTGGCTCGCCACCATAACGTCGTTCTCTGCGACCACTCCGGGGGTTTTCGCAGCGGACGCGAGATGCAAGTACGTTCCTTTGTCCGAAGACAGCTTGGCCTTGGCCGTGGACAATTGCGATTCCGCCGCACGGATTGCGGATTCCGCCTGCCCCCGTTGCGCCACGAGTTCCGGTGCGGACAGCCGGACAATCAGCTCGCCCTTGTGAACCCGAGAACCTCGATCGACACGAATCATGTCCACGAAGCCGGTAACCTTGGGATAGACACTCACGCTCTCAAAAGGCAGGAGTTGTGCCGGTAACGTGAAAGCGGTGGCCAGCTTCTGCGACGCAACCGGGACAACTTCCACGGTCTGCGCATCGTTTTGCGCCTGTTTGTTGGCGGCGGGCTGGGAATTTCCGCTGCAGCCGAAGATGCACAGCGAAAGTGTCAGGACACCGATAACGGTTTTCATGCGTTCTCCACATTGTGCGCAAATGAACTATCCGCATCTTCCGGATCGAGCGACGGCGATTTGAGCGACGCACCCTTTTGCACGACGCCAAAGACTGTCGGTAGCAGAAACAAAGTGGCAAGCGTGGCAGCGAACAAACCACCGATCACCGCGCGGCCCAGAGGTGCTGTTTCTTCACTTCCTCGGCCAATCGCCAGCGCCATGGGAACCATTCCCGCAATCATGGCGAGGCTCGTCATCAGTACCGGTCGCAAGCGCTCGCTCGCGGCGGCCCGTGCGGCCGACAATGAATCAACGCCGTTTTTGCGATTTTGCTCGGCGAAGGTGACCAGCAGGATGGCATTCGCTACCGCGACACCAATCGCCATGATCGTGCCCATGAAACTCTCAAGGTTCAGCGTCGTGCCGGTGAGCAAAAGCATCAGGATCGCCCCGATGAGTACGGCCGGAACACTGGAGATGACAATCAGAGCGAGGCGCAGCGACTGAAAGTTCGCCGTGAGCAAAAGCAGAATGACAACGACCGCCAGGGCTAGACCTACGGCCAACTGACCAAAAATCTGCTTCAGCGCATTGACCTGACCGCGTACCTGGGTCGTAACACCACGAGGCGCTTGCCCTGCATTGGCGATCGCGCGATCAATTTCTTTTGCGGCCCGTGCAAAGTCGTTGTTACCCACATTGGCCGAGGCGAGGATCATCCACATCCCGTTTTGCCGATCCAGCTCTCCGGGGACGGTCGTGGATTGCACGTCGGCGACTTGATTCAAGAGCGGATGTGTTCCCGTGCTGCTGTTGATGGGAATGGTTTGAATGTCCTTGAGCGAGGTCATCGCCGGCTGCGGCACCTGCACTTGCACCTGATAGCTGACGCCGGATTTAGGATCGCGCCAATAATTCGGGGCAATGAAGCGGCTCGAAGCGGTCGAGGAAACCACGGCTGCGCCGACATCATTCGCTGTTGCGCCAAGCTGGCCAGCAAGAACACGATCCACGTGCACGTTTACCGTCGGATAGCGAAGCGGCTCTTCGAATTCGACATCCCGCAATTCTTTTACCTTCGCCAGTTCCTGCCGAACGCGATTGGCATAGCTCTGCACGTCGGCATACTGGGGACCCGTGACGGCCACTTCCGCGGACGAGGGTGCACCGAAGTTCAGGGTTTGACTGACGAGATCGCCGGGATCAAAAGAGAAATGCGTACCTGGAAATTCTTGCGCTAATTTTTGTCTGAGGTTTTCTTCGAGCTCGCGCAGAGAAATCTTCGCCCCGGGATTCAGACCGATATTCATGATGGCTTGCTGCGGTCCGCTGGTCCACAAGAACACCGTATTGATCGGGTACGAAGAAGGCTGCGCTCCGACGTAACCGAGGGTCAGGTCGAGATTATCGGCCCCCGCCTCCCGGGTAATCGTCGCCAACACCTTTTGAACCAAGGCCTCCGTTACGGCCACCCGAGTACCATCGGGCGCATCGATGCGCAAACGGAATTGCGTCGACGCCGCCGATGGGAAAATTTCCTCGGCCAATCGGGGCCCGAGCAGCACGACAATCAGCAAAGCGACCAGAACGTATGCGCCGAGCAGCAACTTGGGGAATTCCACGATGCGCCCCAGGGCCCCTTCGAAACGTTTGCGAAAACGCTCAAACCGAGTCTCTTTCGGGTGTTCCGAGTTGTTCTTTTCCTGCTTCAGAATCCAATTGGCCAGCACCGGGACGAGGGAACTCGAAAGCAGATACGACGCACTCATCGAAAACCCGACCGCCAGTGACAACGGCACAAACAGCGATTGCGCAGGACCGGTCATGAAGAAGGACGGCAGAAAAACAGCCAGCACGCTGAGCATGGCCAACAAGCGCGGAATCGCCACTTCGCGGCTGGCCGCTAGGACCGCTCGTGCTTTCTTCTCTCCCTGCCCCAAATGCACATGGATGTTTTCCATGAGTACCGTGCCTTCATCCACCAGCACGCCCACGGCAAGTGCCAGGCCCCCGAGCGTCATGATGTTGATCGTTTGCCCGGTCAGACGCAGAAATACGACCGCCATCAAGAGAGCAAACGGAATCGTGATGACCACGATGAGGGAACTGCGCCAGTCGCGGAGGAAGAGCAAGATCATCAGGCCGGTGAGGACAGCCCCGATCAAACCTTCGCGCAGCACGGAGGAAAGCGCCGCCCGCACATACTGCGACTGGTCAAATTCATAGGTGATCTTGATGTCCTGCGGAATGAGTGACTGAAAACGTTCGATGTTCTGACGCACCTCATTGACGACGGTGATCGTCGAAGCGTCCGGGCGCTTCGTCACCGGAATGTAAACGGTTCGTTCACCGTTCAGCAGCGCGTAGCCTGCAAGGACATCCGACGAGTCCTTTACGCTGCCCACATCGCGTAAATACACGGCGGCCCCCGTGCCCGCATGGACCGGAATATCCAGAAGCTCACTGATCTGCGTCACCGTGGAATCGGTCGTGACCATCGCATTCGTCGAGCCCAGGTCAACGTTTCCCGCCGGCTGAATGCTGTTACCGGTCGTCAGCGCCTGCACGATGTTGTCTGCCGACAAGCCATACGCATGCAGCTTCTGCGGGTCGACATTGATTACGATGGTGCGTTGATTGCCCCCAAAGGGTGGCGGCGACGAAACACCTTCCAGCGTTGCGAATACTGGACGAACGCGATTCAACGCGAGGTCCTGAATTTCTGACAAGGTGCGTGTTGGGCTGGAGAAAACCAGATAGCCGACCGGGAGCGTCCCTGCGTCGAAACGAATGACGAAAGGAGAAACGGTGCCTGGCGGCATGAACGCGCGCGCACGATTCACGTAGGAAACCGTCTGCGCAAGTGCTTCGCTCATGTTCGTGCCGGCGTGAAAGCTCAGCCGGAGCAAGGCCGTGCCCTGAATCGACTTTGCCTCCACGCTCTCAATGCCGTTGATGTACAGGAAGTGATATTCGTAGTAATACGAAATGAACCCCTCCATCTGCTGGGGGCTCATCCCACCATAAGGTTGCGCGACATAAATAACCGGTAAGTCCAGAGTGGGAAAGATGTCGACGCGAGTGCGCAGAACCGCCAAGACCGATGAAAGGGCTACCGCCACTACGATGACGATGATCGTGATGGGACGGCGCAGGGCGAACCGAACGAGCCACATAGGCTACCGGCCTCCTTGCGTCTTGTCATGGAGCAATTGCAAGAAAGGCTGCAAGTCGCCTTGGGATGCGGCGACTGCCGCGAGATTCTGCCAAACCGCGAGACGCGCCACCGCGTCGTCGGTCTCGGCCTGCACCAGCAAACTTTGCGCGTCCGCCACTTCCACCAGCGTCGCTAGTCCCGCTTGGTAGCGCGTCCGCTCCTGGTTCTCCGTAGCGCGCGCGGCCTCTAGTTCCACCGGAGTGTTCTCTGCGACCTGCCGAGCCCCTTCGAGCGAAGCCTCGGCCTTTCGCAGTTGCCCCGTGAGATCCTGCAAAGTCTGGTCATAGCGCGCAGCTTCCGCCCGTTCGTTGGCCGCTTCAACTGCCCTTTTCGACCGGATCGTAAAGATGTCGAATATGGGAAAGGTCACGCTCACACCGGCAGCCCAATTGCCGCGATCCGGACCCAGACCGTTCGAGCCTCCGAGAAAATTCCCGGCGGGATCGACACCACTGCCGCGTCCGTATACCGAAGATTGCAGATAGATTTTTGGGTAGTACGCACGGTCGAGCGCATGTACTTGCGCCTGTACTTCCACAACGCGAGCGTGCTCCACTTCCGCTCCGGGATGCGCGGCGAGGGCCGTCGTTTGGGGAGATGTATCGGGAGGAGGTTCGTGCAAAGAGTCTTCGCGAACGTCCACGGAAGTATCCGGCGTCCCGAGAATGTCGGCCAAGATCGCGCGACTCACCTGCTCCTGCTGCCGCGCTCGTGCCAAGTTCACTTTCGCGCGCGCCCATTCCGCATCTGCGCGCGAAGCATCCGCTCCGGCGCGAAGTTGATTGTCCGTCAGTACGTGCACTGCTTTGCTGACCGTCTCCCGCCGTTGTACATCTGCCTCAGCGGCATGCACGGTTCGTTCCGCCGCCAACACCGTCAGATAGGCGTTCACGGTCGCGACCGCCACATCGAGGCGCGTTAAAGATGTCTCGGCGGCGGCTTGATCGCGAACCGCCCGCGCCGCGTCGACCTTGGCCCCGCGGTATCCGAAATCCAGCGGCTCCCAGGAAAACAACAGTCCAGCCGCGCTGCCCCACGCGCTGCGACCGGAAGTGGAGGCCGGCACAGGGCCGGAAATCGGAGCGATAGTCGATTGGGGGAGCAGCAATCCGGTGATGTTGTTGTCCGTCGCTCGATTCGTTTGCCAGACCGTGTCAGCCCGGGGCAGATACGTCGTCCGCGCCAATCCCACGCCGGCTTGGGCCGCCGTAGACCGCTCGAGCGAAGCCCGCACGGCGGGATAGTGCTTCAGAGCGAAGTCCACTGCTTCGGTGAGCGTCAGCGTTTTCTTGCTCGCTTCCGCCGTTTGCGCTTGTGCGCTCGGCCCGAAAGACCACGCGAGAAGTAAAGCGAGAACCAGCCATCCTAAATTCTTGCGACAAATGTTCAACACGATCCTCTCCAATTCAGAAACCGCCGGTCCACGTACTCGCTCACGCGAGCGAGTGATACAGACCTTCCACCAGCTGCATGCCGCGATCGAGAAGTGCCTGGTCCGACAGCCCTTGACGAGCCCAACCCTTAAGAACTTCGTCGATGCCATAACCTTCTTTACGGCCGAATTTGCCATCCGCCAGATCCGCGTCGTGAATGATTTCGGAAATTGCGCTCACTCTTCTGTCGCGAATCTTGAATTGTTTTTGCAGGGTCTCGAACGTACAGTCGTCGCCGCGATGGCCGAAGCCTCTCTCGAGGAACATGTCGAACGGCACGGCTTCGCGTGGCACCTGATCTTCGAGCGCGAAGGCAAAGCGGGCTTTGGCGTCAATGAAGCGCCGAATGAGCCACGCCGAAGCCGAACGGTCGACGCCCGGCCGCGGTCGCGTTACCCACACCCGTCCCTTGTAGTCTCGCGGACGAATCACCACAAATACCGGAGCCCGCGTCGCCACCCGCGCAGCATCGGCGCGTATCAACAGTTCCCCCACACGTTTCTGCAGCAAGCTGCCAAAAAAATCAACCTCGACAATCTCCTGAAAACGGCTCCGTAACCGGCTCAGGCGGCCCACCGCCTGCTTCTGCAGTGGCAAGGAAGAGAACTCCTGCAGCTGGCGAATTAATTCCTGGTACTCGCGTGTGCGCGCTTCCGCAAAGCGTGCCACCAACTGCGGCGTGGAAATGTTGTCGATCGATTGCACGTGGACGATGGACGCGTCGCCTTTGTATCTGCGAATGGCCGTGGCCAGCCACTGGAACCGCTCTTCGTTCACCGGATTACTTGGCAGCAAATACCCGGAGTTGCCGAGCGGAACGCTTCCGTATCGTTGCAGCTTTCGCCAGATCTCGACACGCTGACTCGCCTGTTTCGTCGGCAGCGTGAACGTCAACAGAAGCCACGCGACCTTTGACTGTGTCCGTTCATTCATTTCTATTAGATGTTATAGCTCTAACAAACGATAGTCAAATCGGAACAGGAAACTTTACTTTTGGCAGACACCTGGGAGACATGACCAGCGAACTGCGATGCGGACAAGAACCGCTTCGCTTTTTTTTCGGGGAACATCCTTGGACTCTTGCAATGTCCGGTCTCCCTCGTCTGTATCCTTTCTTTGACGCAAGCGTCTAACCCCTTTAGAGTTGAGTTAAAGGAATGAGGATAAAATTACTCATCGTCGTGGTGATGGTCGCGGTGCTGGGCCTGCAATTCGCGGACTGCATGTCGGCGATGACGCCAGACCAGCTTACAGATGAAGGAATTTCCAGGAAATTGAAGATACGGATTGCCACAGAATTCGTGGACTTTTTCAACCCACAAACTATGATGCCATCCTCAAGCCCGGTGCGCCGCGGTTAACTTCCGGCTTGCGGCGGAAGTTGGCCAGACGAGTCAATACAAAGGTGTTTCTCGGTACCTGTCTCGTGAGACTTCCCACAAGCTGACTTATGGACTGACCAATTTTCGGTTTGCTCGACATCCATTTCTCAATGAGTGTAATCGCCTGACTACAACAATAATGTGCATTGAGACCGCAAAAAAAACGCCACAATTGAAGGCGTCAGCTGCACTGACGCTCGGATGAGGGTACAGCCCGGCGCTTTTAGTTCGGCCCTTGAGACCAGCAGCTTTGACCAACCGCTCTTGTAAAGGTAACGGCTTCGCCCACAGCCGGTTGGTTTTGCGCCTCCGTCGCCCGGGAGGTCGGACCCCAGTTTCCTACGATTTGTGATTCATCCGGTGACAACTTGCCGGTAAATTTTCTTGGCCCCTGCCCGGCGATAGCGCCCCAGTAGATTCCTTCCTGTAGTGTCACCGTATTGCCGGTAATCTGGACTCCCAGTGCGTCTCCGTCATTTTCCTGAAAGACTGCGGACGTCATGCCTTCACTTGGATTGATGGTTGGCCCCATCCTTGTATTACGCCATGAGATGAGTGTCCCGTCTGACCCTTGAGCAATGTAAACACAACGCGACGCACCAGACCTGCCATTTTCCAGCCAGCCGCCCAGAAATGGATTTGAAACGGCTCTTAATGATGCGCCGGGACGCGCCAGCAGGATGGGCTTTGTCACGCCATCGCGCGCGTAGCTCCCTCTCCAAGTCAGCTCCCTTTGATTGAGTGCAATATCAAGGCCCAGTTTGCCCTGTACAAAAGCCTCCGGCTCATCTCCATTGAACTCGATTCGGAGCCGATGGCCGTCCCAAGACGCGCCACCTCCCTGGTTGGTGGAAAACCAGCCTCCTTTGTCCTCGCCGGCGACCCTCTGGTAGATCCGAACGTCTAAACTTGCAATCTTTTCAGGCCCGTCCCCGGCCACCTTCCCCTGATGAAAAGGCACCCGGCGATTGGCAAGTATCTTTAACAGAATTCCCATCTGAGAGGATTCGCCCACAAAGGGGTTGTCTGCTTCCCAGGCACCAGCCAGCATTTCCGCACCAGGTTCTCCTGGCTCTACCACAACTTCCGATCGCTCTTGCTGCTCTCTTTCCAAATCGATGTCCCGAATCGTGTAGCCCGGCGGGGGCTGAAACAACGAGGAATCAGGCGCGCCACGGACGATTTTGTCTAGCTGCTCAATCTCATCATTTCCGCTGGGATCATGGTGGACATGGAGCAACGTGATCCGGAATTGCTGCGAACTCCACCAATCGTCCGTGATTGTGAGAGCCTGATCGTTGTGAATAGATCCTGCAGGGATGAAGGTGGTCACGCGGCACCCGCGCGTGAAGATATTCTGGATTGTTCGCTCTCCCAAATCTTCAATCTGTTGAGTCTCCCCATTGGGGTAATTTCGCGTGTGGCCACTCTCCCGCTCGCATGCATTCAAAGGTTGCGGTCTTGACAGTGGCGAGTTCAGTGGAATGCGATTCTTCATTACAACTTCGTTTAGGTGCGGCGGCCCCCCTTCATCCCAGCGCATTTGCACCATGGCGACGGGATCGGCGACCCTACCACCCGCAGGGACGAAAGCACTTCCTCCTCCATCCGGAGTGGGAACGTGGGGCGATTCGGGCGTGCGGGTTGCGACACGCCCCACGGAATCTCGCGCAACAATGTCGTGCGATTCGTAGACAATCCTTTTGCCGTTCCGTATCTGTACACTGCGCGCGTTGTTCTCGGCCGTAAACGGTTCGCCGATGACGATCGGAAAAGTCGAGACTGTAATTCCTCCGCCACCGGGAATCGCGCCAGGAGACCACTGGCTGGTAAGCGGCGGTGTTGTCTGTGCTCCCATCGCCGATGCTGCCAAAAATCCTACTCCCATGAGAAGGAATAACCGTCGCCGAGCTGTTGGAATCGCCATGGCTTCCTCCACCGAGTTGGACACCTTTACCGCCCCGGTTGTTCCCGGCACCTCTCCGCAAGATCGATCCGGCAGGTTCGAGCAAGCCGACCCCATGCAATCCTAGAGACCGTGTGCCTTTGGGTCAACAAACTGTGGCGCGTCGCAACACCGCACCGTTGTGCTTCTTCGAAGTGATTTTTCCAGCAGCAATTGACCGCCGAAATCGAAAATACCCGGACAGGTTTTGCAGACAGAACCCCTTCTGGATAAGTGCGGGTAGAATGCCTGTCTCTCCTATGTATTTAGCGCGGAGCCAGCCTGGTAAACGCGCCAGTGTTGATTGACCGCTCGCTGCTCCTTCCTGGAAAGTCGGCGTGTCTATCTCGTAGATTGCCAGCGTTCTTGAGATCCTTGGGACTTTGTTGACCCCGGAGCGCAAAAAGATGCACCCCACTTTCGTTTTCTTTCCCCAGTTAACATAGTCCGGCAATTCACATTCAGGGGGCAAAATGGTCGGCTCAAAACGCCATTCGCAATACCTTCCTCAAAGCGCGTGTTCGGAAAGTTGGGGTGGTTTCGGCAATCTTGCGGAACCTTTCGCGGGATCTCGGCTTAGGGATCGCCGTTATGACCATAGTCCGCAGCTTTTCGAAAGCCATTTGGCGCGAAGCCTAGGGTCTTTTTGACAAGCGGCAAATCATCATTTGGCGACCTTTACATTGAAGGTCACCGTGTTGGCCCCGCCGGCGTTCTTGATGATGAACTTGTACTGCCCGTCCTTCGTCGGCGTGAGCTTAACCGAACACTTCGGTCCGGGCGAGTCGTCCTTAGCGACTTCCGCGCCGGAGGAGTCGTAGACGAAAAGGTGCACGTCGGTATTCTTCAGGCCGTCCGTGGTGGCCTCGAACTCTTTCCCCGCCGTGAAAGACAGGAGGTAAGCGACTTCTCCGTTGTCTTTCATCTCGATCTTCTTGCCATTGAACGCCGCCCCCTTGCCCAGGTCGGTCGGCTTGACGTCCTGCGCGGGACACAGGGTGGCGAACGCCAATATAACTGCCACCACTGCTGTGAGTAACCGAGTAATCGATTTCATTGGTGTTTCCTCCAAAGTCGGATCAGGTGCGCAGCATGATAATTGCGTCCAGTGCATTCCTTGTCACGCTGTTTCCAAGTGGCGCCGCTGCACAGGACACCACGCTTCTTTAAGCGCCATGAATTCGGTAAGGGACATGGTTCCCTCAACCAAACAGGTACGAGTTTCGCCACTACTTCACTGAAGGTAGGGACGAAGGTGTTGAGAAGTCCGGAGGATTTCATCAGGAATTCGTCAAGGAAGTTGGTTTCAGGAAAGGAATCCCCCCATCGTGAGATCCAGACAGAGGCTTTAGACGCAACCTTCTCGAATTTCCACTGCGGCATAAAAAATCCGGATGGGTGCAAGGTTTGCGGAAATGATCAAAGGAGAGGAGAGACTTTAGTTGCAGGGGCCCGCAACCTGAATAGTATCGTAAACACCAAACGCATATTCGCGTGTATACCTCTACCCATCGGCAAAATTCTAACTACACCATGCCATAAGGGTCTACATGCCTGGCACGCCTTACCGGAAATGTGCCTTTCGCGCCGACCCACTTGATTACCGTGTTACTCAGATGATAGGAGTCCCAACTTCGCGTTCCGCCGCATTTTCAACACGACTACCATGAACTTAAAATCGCCCTCGGTGTCTAAACACGTATGGTTTTGGAGTCGCCCCGGACGGCGGCATGGCGTTGGACGATTCTTGGGATGACGAGGCTAGGAGCATGGTTAGGAAAAGAATACATATTCGAACGGCGCTTATCTGGGGCTTGATGCCACTGATGGCCTCAACGCTGATTATATGCGGGCTGATCCTGATGCACTTGGTATCCACAAACGGACATGTCGCTACCTGTACGTCCGAGGTGATGAGGACACCAGCCGTTTATCTTGAGCACATTGGAGATGAGGACAAGCCGATATACCCCATAGTCATTGCCACTAGCAGACCGAACGAGCAAGAATTTGACTGTGCGATTATTGGAAGCAGGTGGAGGTCGGCCGGAGTCTTCTTAGTCACAGAAGAAGAACTCGCGCAAGTGAACAAACTGCTCAAAGGGAGGAAGTCCGGCGGTGAAGGAACAGCACAGCCGAAGGAGTTCCGATACATTCTAGTTTCGAAACTCGGAACAGTAGAATCCGGGATACTCGACTCAACACAGTCCCACGAGACCATCGCAGCTCTGGCGGCATACGTTGACGGCCGCCAGCCAGCACTGCACGAACATCTGACCAATCGGAGATTCTAAAGTGGGCTTTAGAAATGGCGCTGTTTCTGACAGAGCCGTCGGCCCAGTCCGTTGCCGGAAAGCTTCTGGCTGGTACTGATGTCTGAAAAACCTTACTCGCTGAAGACCAATGCGCAAACTATCTCCGAGTAGTCGTGGGGAGCATGGGAACCATGCTTCACGACGCCGGAATGAAACCGTCAAAGCGGAAAGAATTCAGCAGCCCTGAAATTGAGACCGACCTATCAAGGATCCAAAGCCTTTCGCGGAAGCACGACGAAGAAAACTGGGAATTCCGCTGGTGGCTTCGTCCGGGTCCTCGCACAGGCACCGCAGTATGGATTCACCATCACCCACGCACGTACCCTATTACTCCGCCTTAAGACAGCAAATTCCCTGAAGTTCACTTTCATCCCCGACGATCATGATGTCTCGCACATTCCAGCTTGGGTCAAGACTGCAAAACAAACTTCTGACGGCCATCTCGCACAACTCGCCAAGGCGAAGAGTGCAATTCTTGCGACGTTGGATGAGAGAATACCAAGGGCATTCCTAATCCCTACCCCAAGGTGAAGTAACCGCTTTAAGTGTGGTGTTTTAGATTGGCGCCAAGACGGGTGAGCGGTGCCCCTACGATTCCATTCACCGTTCTTACCGGATTTTTGAATTGTTGCGGAATCCTCGCTCACCTCGGCCCCTGATAAGGGCGAGGTTGGTGGTTCAAGTCCACCCCGGCCCACCATTCAAATCACCAGTAAATACGCGGCTATTCTCACTTTTTCCCTTTTCGGGGCTCTCTCTCAAGAAACCGTTTTGTCAACCGTTTGTCAACTTCACGATTGCCGGATGGCACTACACTGAGGGCGTTAAGACCCTTCGGGTGATCGGTGAAACGGCCAGCTTCGTCATTTTTATGGACCCGACAAAAACCAGTTGGGGGATGGTCGACGGTTACCGCACCAGCGCGAGGCCGCGTAGATGGTGCGGGGACGTGGCATAGCCAACCGCGCGGCGCCAACTCTTGCCGCCATCATCGGAACGGTGCACGCCTCGCTCATCCGCTGCCCAGAACTCTTCCCCTTTCACGCCGGCGCAGAGCAGCGGCGCGATGGTGCTGGCTGGCTCCGGCCAACTGTCGTGGACGCGCTCCCAGCGTCCGCCGGCCAGAAGAACTCGACCATACTTGGGACTGACTCAAATCAAACCGGGCAGATTCTCAGTCTCCAACTCTCAAGTTGCGAATCCGAGGCTAGTGATCGACCAACGACAATGGTGCCGTGTGCGGCGACGACTGCTCCCTCGATTGGGAAGCTACAGCGCTGGTTCGCACGTTGGCCTCGTCGAGCTGCTTGCGCGTCATCACTTGAGCGAGCATTTTGCGCCGATCCGCGGCAGCTTGATTTCCCGCGCCCATCGCCCGGGAATACCAGGTGTACGCGGATACGTAGTCGAGCGGCACGCCTTGGCCTTGCTCATAGAGATACGCGAGGCTGGTCTCGGCCCCGGGAAGGCCCTGTTGTGCAGCGAGTCGGGCAAGCCTGGCTGCTTCGGCGTAGTCGCGCTGCACCACCACGCCAGAAAAATAAAAATACGCCAGGCTGTTTTGCGCCTCAGCTAATCCAGCGTCCGCGGAAGCACGAAGCCAGCGGACCGCTTCGCCATAGTTCCGCGAGGTGCCTGACCCGCTATAGTAGAGATTCGCGAGGTTGATCTGGCCAACGGGATCTCCGTGTTGCGCGGATGCAAGATACCAAGTGAAAGCTTTTGTGGCGTCCTTGGCAACGCCGTGTCCGCCTAGGTACAGCACACCAAGATTGTTCTCCGCAGGTGGATAGTGAACCTGAGCAGCGGCTTGATAGTTTTCAAACGCAAGTGCGTAGTCTTGCGCAACGAACTGGCCATGTTCGTAGAGATATCCGAGATAAAATTCCGCGCTGGGGTTACCTTGCGCAACGGAGTTGTGGAGCAACTTGAGCGCGAATCGAACATCGTCCGCTCCTGGATGGTGGTCAAGAATGGCTTTCGCAGACCGGTATTGGGCCCCGGAATCACCATGCTGAGCCGCTTCTCGGACGTCGGATGTCGTAGCCTCGTGGGGCGACTGAGGCGCGGACTGGCTGAAAGAAACAGGCGCCAGCCACGGCGTTAGGCATACAAACAGCAGCGCCATTTTCGAGAAGAAGAAAACAATTTCGTATTGTCGTAGGTTCATTTTAGTCTCCTACGGCGAGGGTCGCTTTTCTGCGAACTTTCCACAATCCTCTGGGGCGCACAAAGCGGTAACATTTGTGTCGCAGCTCAACACACTCAAAAATCGTGGGTTACATCATTGGTGCAACGCTACTTTCTAGACCTCCCCGAACCCGTGTGCTAGGCTACGCAGTCAGGAAAGTGGATACCGGTAAAGTAAGGTGCCACATACGCTCATCCCCTTCGGCCCATTTGAAGCGGACCTCCCGTCGCAGGAACTTAGGAAGCAAGGGATCCGTCTCCGCTTGCCCAAACAGTCTTTTCAAATTCTCAAAGTCCTTTTGGATCATCCCGGCGAATTGGTCAGCCGCGAGGAGCTGCGCCAGACTCTCTGGCCCGCCGACACTTTCGTGGACTTTGAGCATGGGCTGAACGCGGCCGTCAACCGCTTGCGAGATGCTCTGGGAGACGACGCCGAAAGTCCTTGTTATATCGAAACGCTTCCCAAACGAGGCTACCGGTTCATCGGCAAAATGAAGGCTGCACCGAGGGTAGTATTGGCCGCTTCGGAGACCCTGGCATCTGTGGAACTCGCGCCGGTTCGCGCAGCAAAAGCGTGGCCCAGCCGGAACTGGATCCTTGGCTTGGCGGCAGTAGCGGCCGTTGTGGTGGCCGGGATTCTATTCGCCTGGTTGTCTGGCAAATCTGTGAATTCCAAGCTCGATTTCCAGCCCATGACCACTGTTCCCTTCACGTCCTACCCCGGGAGGGAAACCACCCCGTCTTTTTCCCCGGACGGCTCGCGCATAGCTTTCTCTTGGGATAACGGCACGAGCAATCGCACCGGCAAGCCGGGATACAACTTGTATGTAAAAGCAATTGGCAGTGAAACGGTGCTCCAGTTGACCAACCATCCTTCTGATTGGATTAGTTCGACCTGGTCGCCCGACGGCTCGCAGATTGCGTTTCATCGCCTAGCTGGGGATGACACTGGTATCTATGTTGTGCCAGCATTGGGAGGGCCGGAACGCAAGCTGGTTTCGACTCACGCACCCCACGGGGTCGCTGCTCCGCTCAGTTGGTCGCCCGACGGAAAATGGATCGCGTATGCCGATACGGAAAGCGGTCAACCCGGCAACCGCGCCTTCCTGCTGAACGTTGCGACTCTGGAAAGCCACAAATTTCCGCACGATCCGTCCTGCCAGCACGAGGAATTCCTGACTTTTTCGCACAGCGGGCAGGAACTGGCCATTGTCTGCAACCACAACACGATCGGCTTCGAGGTTATGGTTACCAATCTCGAGGGCAAGTCCAGACGGTCGCTGACCACGTTTAGCCGTTTTATCTTGGGACTGGCTTGGAGTGCGGACGATCAGTCCCTGATCGTCTCGGAAGAGGTTCTAGATGGTGCGGACGGCAGCGAATTCGATGAAATCCGGGTGCATGGCGGCGACGTGCACAAACTTTCGGTAACAGCAGGATCTTGGCAAGCGATTTCCGACGATGGGCACAAACTGGCTTTCAGCAAGGTCGAAACCCATCTTGGCATCTGGAGAAAAGACCTGCAAAATTCCGAAGCTCCCGCAGTTCAGATGTATGACTCCACGCGGCCTCAAAACAATAGCCAATATTCGCCGGACGGCCAGCATGTAGCGTTCGATTCGGATCGATCTGGAACCTGGAGTGTTTGGGTGGCGGAAATCGATGGAAGCAACCTGGTACAGATCTCGCATGGAGAACCCGCTGGTTTTCCCCGCTGGTCGCCAGATTCGAAGAAGATTGCGTTCTCGACGCGGGATCCTGACGGTCTCGAAAGTGTGTACACGGCGGACCTATCGGATCGTGTGGCCCGCAAGCTTCGGACCAATATTCGTCAGCAATCCATTCCCTATTGGTCGCACGATGGAAAGTGGATCTATTTTCTCGGATACGAAGGGAATAGCCATCAGCTTTACCGTTGTCCCGCAGGAGGAGGTGACGCAACTCTTCTGGTGGGGTCGTTGGAATTGACGACGGCGATCGAGTCGGCCGACGGCAAGGTGCTGTACTTTCCATCAAGGTTTATCGACGCGAATATCATGATGCTGGCCCTGGACCGACCCGGTGCGACGCCGCAAGCAATACCGCAAATGGCCAAAATCTTCACTGCAGCCCACTGGGCCGTGGTGCCCGCTGGCATCTACTTCAGCCCCCATGACAATCCGCGAATCGTCTGTTTTTACGATTTCGCCACGAAACACACGAGGGAAACATTCAGAGCGGACAAGGACCTTAATGAGGGCATGTCTGTTTCTCCAGACGGGCGCTACATGCTCTACTCCCAAAGGGATGAAAGCAACGCCGACATCATGCTCGTCAATCATTTCAGGTAAGAATCCCCGTTCTGATCGCCAAGGGACCAACGACCTCAATGCTGATAAGGGCGAGGTCGGTGGTTCAAGTCCACGCAGTCCCACCATCAACCTATGTCTCAGGCCGCTCAGCCCGGAGACATGGGTCACAAACGTACCTAAGACATGGGTAACACTTTGGGGCCGAACGGATTTTCGAGCGGGGCTCTGCGTGTAGAGATCAAGCGTCGTCTGTAGCTTGCTGCGACGCGGCAATGCTCCCTTTAGGACGTTAAAGTCCCATTAGCCCGTTTATGGATAGTTTCCGTACGGCCAACAACTCGTCCGGAGTCGGCCAAAGCGGGTTCTGACTACTTCGCTGGAGAATTCTGAATTAATACCAGATCCGAAGGAGAATCTCCGCGCACCAGGGCCAGGCTCTTGCGATCCGGCGACCATTGATAAGAGTAGATTTTGAGGGAACCGAAGTTCGTCAGCTGTCGGCCGGGGCCGCCGTCCAGCGGTTGCAGCCACAAAATCTACTCT
>Ga0193753_10001898_pt1 | contig 17220 bp, 11 predicted proteins | sample H1c2metaG_FD_144925 | JGI IMG/M metagenome (GOLD analysis project Ga0193753, IMG submission 144925) | Soil microbial communities from a riparian zone of the East river system, Colorado, United States - H1c2 | ecosystem: Environmental > Terrestrial > Soil > Riparian zone | place: USA: East... | reverse complement strand
GAGTAAAGTCCATCTGCAAGGGTTTGCGTGAGTTTCTCTGAAAGCCTTGCATAAATATTATCCCATACACTGTCAGAGAATTTAAGCGTTGAATCATTAACCTGTGAGAGTTTAGTTCCAGCTACTACATGAAGAAGTCCAATACCATCTGGTTCCGGAAAGTTACTGCGAATTGCTGCTGCTGTATCTACAAGTGCGGACTGATTAGCCTTTGCAGCAATTAAACCGATAAAAATAACACTGTCAGCATGACTGATACCGCCACCCCTGGCTTTCCATTTCTTTTGTGCTATAGACGATACACTTAATAGCAAAAGTATGTATGTTATAATATATTTCATATTGTCATCTCCAATAATATGGAGCCCCTGTTGGAATTGATGAATAATTAGTTAATCCGGTAGAACCACCAAAACAGTTTAATGCACTACTCGGTGTTGGGTAAGTCAACCATAAAGTAGGTGCTGGCCCAGTAAGTGCCGCGCAACTGTGAAACGCATTATCAAATTTTGTCAACAGTGGGCACTCGCTAAACATATCTAATGGAATTGATTGCAAACTATTGCAGTCATCAAACAAATAAGATACATCCACCAACCCTATGACACCATGCACTCCGGTAGTCGTGAGTATCTTGTCATCGTTGATTGTTGAAGAACCATAATCGGTGAATGATACCTTACCTGTTACACCATCCAATGTACCATGCATTTTAACGATTTTGTACCCTGGCCCTGAAACAGTATATGTGTGATCGAAACTGGCAGGTGTCGTAGTTATATGATCCGTAGTACCATCTCCCCAATCCACCCAAAAGTCAATAACACCCTGCAAATCCAGGTGTGTAAACTGTACATTGTCTATATCATCCTGACTATAATAACTCACAACATCCCACGTAGCTTCTTTTGCAACTGCCAGTACTGCATTACCTCCTGCCATCGGTATATTATATACCTGCCCAGGTAATACTCCTTCGGCCAATGCCAGGGTATTATTTAGATATTCCCCTTGTACTATGAATGGCACTCCAGGACTTTCAATAACATATCCACTTGCATCTACACTCAATACGTATGTTGCCGTTCCTGTGTTTGTTCCAGCGCCGTAAGCCCCAAACTTTAATTTACCGGCAGCGTCCGACCGGATTCTTATATTCCCTGCACCATCAGCTATCACAATATTGTTTGTAATTGTACCTAAACTCAACCCTTGCCCTAAGATGGTATTACCACTTCCGTTAAAAGTTGTACTAAAGCCGACCACTGAATTATTATCCCCCGAAAAAGCACTATTATTGTTTATCAAGCCACCAAAAAAGGAATTGTAATTTCCCGTTAATGTAAAACCGTGAATCAATGACTCTGCCCCCATTATGGTATTAAGATCCCCTTGTAATGAAGTTGCTGAATTATACCCAACGGCGGTGTTTTCAGTTCCTAACATAATGCTAAGAGAATTATTGCCAATGGCTGTATTTTTATTATAACCAACCCCTGCTCCTATAGAACCAATCGCTCCATGACCAATTGCTACATTGTCATTACCAGATGTATTTGAATAAAGTGCTGCTGTTCCAAAGGCTATATTCCTTGAACCGTATGTCGTAGATAATAATGAGGAGCTACCCATTGCAAGATTAAATGTTCCTGTCATGGTCATGTTCCCGCTATTGCCAAAGAAATAGTCTTGTATGGCAGTGATACTTTGTACCAGGTTTATTCCATTGTATTTGTAAGCGTTACCACTCGAAATATTCATGCTCCCATCAATATCCAGTTTTTGTGCAGGAACCAATTTATTAATACCCACATTCCCACCTGCATAATTTATACCCACGGTAACATCCTCCCATTGTGAACTACCTCCACCACCTGAACTTCCACCATCAACTTCAATTTCAGTAGAATCTAAAACACCATTAGCATGAAGAGTGTACAACCAAAATCCATCTTCACTAAGATAACTTATATCGGCTTTTATTGTTACAGCATTTACAAGAGTATCTTCAATTTTTATTCCTTGACCACCATACACACCATCTGCTCTATCAGAACTATCTATAAGATTGTGATCTATATTATAATACAATGTCCTACTACGATCATAGTTAATAGATGAATAAGCATACATATGATAAAGATCGTAAGATGTAGGAACTCCACCAACCCATTTAGTTATACTTGTAGGACCAAATGTTAAACTATCTATATTTCCACCTCCTCCACCACCTAAACCACCAACAGGAAAGTACCCTCTATCTTGAGACCATCCCCAAAAAGAAGAATCAATTTTATTATAAAAAAACTGAACCCTTGTACTATTAGTATTAGTTGATAACCCTTCTTTTTCTGGAGGGTGAAATGCTAACTTTACATCTTCTCTATTTGCGTTATGACCAAACTCTGTTGGATTAATTGGAGTGTATATTTGAGCGAAGTTATTTCCACAAATAAATAAAGCGACAGCTACTATTAGTAATTTTTTCATATTAGGACGTACTTATTTTTTGAAACATTAACAGGTCTAGTCTCTGTTGCACCAGGAGTGACTATATCATAAGATTGTACTACCGAAAATTCATTACTTCCAAATTCCCAGTTATCAATAACACCTGCAGTTGTTAATCCTGGAACAATTTTTACACCTTTAACATCAGGAAGAATTTTAATAGCCTCTAATTGATAGTCTCCAGATTTACCAACATTATTATTCCTTTCAAATAAACCTCTTCTATCAGGGAAATGAAACTCTTGCGTTGCTATATCTGCTAATGAATAAAGATACTTATTATTTCCTGTAGCCCAATCAGCATATGCAACAACTTGCGTTAAAGGTAAGTTAAGAACAACTTCATTATAGATACGAGCATATTGATATTTATCTTTTGAGGAACCGTCCATCAACTGTTTATTGATAACATCTACCTGAATCATATCCTCATCAACTTGCTGTCCAACATTTCTAAAATGCCCATCAGCCTCTGAAATTCTCCACTCTGGAACTCCTGCACGAGAGTATTTGTACACACTAAAAGACTCCCCTGCCATACCATACAAACTTCCTCTTAACCAGTTTAAATTTGCACCAAGTATAAACTTAACTGTTACAACATTTATACCACCTATCTCTACCATCAATGGTCTTCCTTCAACAACTGTTGCTATATCAGGGCATGTTATCTCTATATATGGAGATGATGGTTCAATTATTAACTTCTTTCCCCATGAATCAGAAGTCAATACTGTATCTTCTGTTATAAGTTCAATACTGAAATCTCTTAATGTAGGATAGCTATTGCCAGCAGGTTGTCCTTGGCAGTTAAAATGTATATTGTACCACTGTAAATCCTGGAACTTATCATCTGGTATAAGAAGTTGAAATATACCATGTTCAGAATCCCATGAGTAATCAACACCTTCAATCATTATACCTCTACCATTAAGTTCTGATGGAACTATATCCCAACCTAAATAATAAGGCCTATTGTCAACACCATTAAATAATGTATTACTATCTCCAGCTTCTAATCCAGAGTTTAATGCACCAACTTGCAATTGTTCATCTGGTCTGCATAATACAGTTTCTAATTGACCTGGAACTACATCAAACAATGCTATGTTAGCAAGTACTGTTCCGCCTCCATCTATTTCATCTAGAGAAACTTTGTAGTTATTTCTAAATAATCCTGGAAAATGATAAAATCTTGCAGGATGTCCAGCCGTTGCGTCTATAATAGATGCTATAGCTGCTAAAGGAGAAGTCTCAAGAAACACTGATGCTCTTATCCTGTTTGTTATTTCAGGATAGCCTTTTGTATAAAGATCAAGGACCAGTGTTCCCATATAAAATTTTTGATTGTTATTATGTTATGCACAATACTCCTTAGCATCACAGAGAGTGGCATAGAGTAGCGTATAATATCATTTTAATCCATTGGGTTTATACGTTATTTTTTGCCATTAACGGGCACGCTACGACCACATTTATTCGTCGTTCAATTCTATACGTGTTACTTGCCCAACAGGAAGTCCAACAGCCTGTCCGTCTACAATAAGTACAACACCTTGTCTTCCAGATATATCAGGTGTATCAACTGTAAGTCCTAATGGATTTTCTTTAAAGTTAAATGCCGCAATATAATAAAACAGTGGGTGTCCAGCATAGTATTCAGCAGGGTCAATTTTTTCACCTTCCTTCAATGTATATTTAATTAACTCTATAATTAAATTATCCAGTACAACTGCAAGTGTTAATTTCTTGTATAAATAATCTGGTAAACCATATGCCGTACCAAACCTTATATCTCTTACACCTACAACCATTGAATACTGAAGACTTGTGTTTCCGTTCTGATCTGTAGATACTTCGGTTACAACTTGTGTTTGAGCCTTATCAACAAATCCTTCCAAACGAAGTATTGTTTTGATACCAGTGCTATAGAAGAATCCAACCTGATTTAATGAACTATTAGATACTATCTTTATTGTGCCAGGCCAACTTGCTCTTGTCTCAACCCTTTCTGATATACCAACAGGCGTTTCACCAACAAACCAAACACAGAAATATTGATCTGGTGGATAAGCACTCCAATTCAACTCCGCCTCCATAACTATTTCAGGTGTGAACATTGGTGGCGGTGCTACTGGAAAATATGGTATAGCATCAATTAAGAATGCATCGAAACAGCGATATACTCTAAGTATAGGATTACTAACTCCATTAGTTATTACCTGATCTCTTATTACTTCTGTTGTATTAAACTTCTGGACGTATAAAGGATTTTCAGACCATTGATCATTTCTGTTTGAGAACCAATCGTCATATATATCTTTTAAGTTTTGATTCTCTGCTAATTCAAAATTGTACTTAACAAAATGTAACGAGTTGTAATCTGAATGAAACATACTATTCTTGTTAAGTGTTATTAGTAACCCATTCCTATAAAGATTAAGCAATGATTGATAAGTTGTTTGTGGAGACATTAATAACTTCCACTCCTGTACATCAGAGTGTAATGAGTTCATCTTCATGCTACCTATTGGTAAGCAATATAATAATACTCCATTAAAACTCATTTGTACTATACCACCTTTATTAAAATCCTCTAATGCCTTTGCAAAAGATTTATTTGTTCTTGTTTTAATAAGAGCCCATTCAAGAAGTGCGATTGGAGTCCCCAAAAGAGATGATTTTATGTCAGCACTTTCTGAAACTATCTTTCCGTTTAATACAGTTCTTAAATTACCATTTTTACTTGGTTTTTGAAACTTAATACTTGTCGGATATTGTTTTGCAAGTATTGATGCAAACAAAGGGTATCTGTTCTCCATCATCCTTTGTGGAGAATACTCTGTATTAAATACAGTGTTATCAGTTACTCCTGTAATTGATGAATAATCAGGACGACTTAATTTATAACCAGTTACAACTATTGATACTGTATGGTTAATTAAACTTGTACTTATTATATTTAAACCATTTTGTATAGGCGCTACTATAACTGGTATTCCGGATGTTGGGTCTAAATATGTAATAGGTACAACTTGATAACTCCAGTTTCCATTAGCATCTGTTATTGCTGTCCCTAATTTAGAGCCAGGGAAATTAATATAGTTTAACCATAAGTCAACAACTGTTCCTGGTAATGCTACACCTTTAATTAAAGGTAAATTATTTATTATCACTTCACCATCAAGTTCAGAGCCGATATAAGTTATCAGTGGAAATTCTACATTAGAATCTACATTAAAAGCCACAGTGTCTATACCAACATTTATACTTATTACATGCGCCCCATTAGATATAGGATTAACTATTTGAAAACTCCATCTGCATGAAGCATCAGCAACCACAGAGCCAATAACGACACTATCAAGAGAAATATCAATATTTTGGTCTTTCTGGGCATAGCCTCTAATTAACGGTTTGTTATTATATAGATTGCTATTTAACTCTGGATACGATATCTCTTGATCTGTTGTTGCAGATGTATCAATCTGAATACTGATTGTATCTTTAGGTGCAGCATCATCTGTAAATGTTGCATCAATAACATGGATACCAGTTTGAACTCCATCAATAAAAGTATCTAATTCAGTATTAATATTATAGAACCAGTCACCATTTACATCTGCAACGGTTCCACCATCAAGTACTGTATCAGCGTATATATTAACCGTATCTCCCGGCTTTGCTATACCTCTTATAACTGGTTTATTAAATGTTATAACATCGTTATCTAAAGGTAACTTAATGAATGGGTTTAAAGGTGCATTATCTATAGTTACATTTTCAAATGTTTCTATATCCTCTGCTGCCATCCCTTGTTCATCAGTTATCTTAACAGTGAATACTGTTTTATCGCCACTGTTATCTTTAGTGCTTGAACCTTTGTAATCAAGTATAAGAAATATAATATCGAAACAACCTAGGCGATACTTAGTTATAATTGACATTTTCTTTTTTGAGGAAAATATCTCCAATGAAAAAGTATTAGGTGCATTAAATTCAAGACGTCCGCTTGGATGCCTTAAATCAATATCCGGTGAACCAACCTCGATTTCATTAACTAAATAATCATCTGCAGGTTGTAACTTAATATCAATCACTTCTCCGATATCTATTATAGTTGAATCTCTACGATATATTTCAGTTGCCTTTTCCATCCATAGCTGACCATTTATAGTTCTTAAACCCATATAGTATAAAGGGTCGAATGTCTTAAAATGATCACTAAAAGATGAGTATATTTTAGCATTTGGAACACTTCTTAAAGAATCACCTGATAAACATATGTCTTTGTTGTTTTCCACAAAAAATAAAGAGTTGATAGAATACCTGCTATTAGTTGCTTTAGACACTAATTGCTGTAGTAAATCAAGTGGTCTTAAACCATATGCTATTATTGGTTGAGGAACAGTTTTAGTTGATATAACTATATTTGTTACTATAGGCGTTACAACTATATTTGAATGACTATTATATGTCTCTCCAATACTTATAACTAAAAACAGCTTACCTCCAGGACTTAAATTTATTCCTGTTTGATTAAATGTAAACTTGTATATCCTTCCGTTTACAAAAGGCCCTTGTAAATAGCTTCTGCTAACAAGGTTATACGTCCTTCCATTTGGAAATCCAGGTTCGGCAGTGCTGTATAGTTTTAATGTTGTTGAGTTCCTTAATAACACAGGGTCACCAGTGTACTCAACATTATACTGAAACATATACGAACCCTCTACAACTATATCATGTATCTCATATGAACTTTCAAAGAACCATCCTTGTGAATCGTTTGTAGGAGGCATTACATCTAAAAAGAATAAAGACTGGTTTTTAACAGCTATGCCTGAACTGTCTCCATCCTGATTAACAAGAACAAATGGTATTGTCCAACTGCCTGAATTTGGATTATCTCCATTGTAAACTATCGGCGCCTGTACAGTTTGGTACGTGTATCTATTAACTAGAGTAGTACCATCAAAGAGCACTCTTATAGCCTTAGGATTCTTTTCGTTACACTCTATAGCATATACGACTTCATCATTCTGGCTAAGTATCCCCCACGCTGAATCGTCTATTGTTGGTACAGTAAATGTTCCGCTTTTTGGGTCTTCATCTTTTTTACTTAAATCGAATCTTCCATTGTATGACATTTTATACATACCAGGAACTGCCGCACCATCCCAATCAATAACAGTTAAGTATAACTTTGCTTCTGTCCCTTTCCCCAAATGATAAAAATGACGTAGTATAGCAGCACCATCTTTAATAAATTTAAGAGGCTCTACTACACTACGATTTAAACTAAAGTATTTTTCATTTGTTCCAAACTCTAATGGAACGTTTAATAGATTTGTTGGATTGAAAGATATTGGATATGGTTGAGAGTTTTTTGTTATTAAATAAGTACCGTCTCTTTGTTGAGTTGCTTTGTAAAATTTATTAGCCTCATCATAGATTAAACAGTATGTATTTTTTTGATTTCTCATTACCTTCCTATAATTGATCTTTTATATTCTGCAAATCCAAGATTAATTGTTATATTGTTTACAACCTTTCCATCTGGCATTGCTTTCTTAATCTGTTTCGCCAGCCACATTGTTTGTTTCCAACTTTCATCTTTAGCAACACTACCACCAAGTTCTGGATTATCTTTCAATGGTATTACGTCTGTTCCTTTAGGTAACCACCCGATAGTTTCTTTTGTAACTAAATACGGGGACCTGTAAGGTTCTTTTACAACTTCCCATCCAGCCTCACCAAATCTTGATGTTCCACCAACTGCCTTATTTTTAACACCACCTGCATATGATGGTATATGAACACTGGATGCAATTGCAAGTTCTGCTCCTCCAGCTATTCCAGCAGCTACAGCTAATATAGGAACGGCTATTAAAGATGCTACAGCCTCTGCTGTAGATAAAAGTATATGCGCAATGGCAATGTCTCTATCGAATACTGCCTGATCGTGTTTAATCCTTCTTTCTTCGCGTGCAGTGTTTTCAGCTTGTTGACGTTTCTGTGCACTCAATTGAATATCAAGTGCAGCCTTATTTTTAGCGTCTAAAGATGAATCTGCTATTGCATCTTTCTCAAGACTATATTGTTCTTCTATAGCAGCTTTAGCAAGATCAAGTTTTTCAAGTCTTTCTTGATAACCTCTGTCACCAAATTCTTTAACTGCATGATATAACGATTCTTCTATCTGTTTTGCAGCCTGGTAATATTGACGTCTTAATTTTAAATCTTCATTAAGACGGATATTGTTCCTTTTGAACTCATCATCCTTTTGTTTTTCAACTGCATTGCTTAATGCAACTTCTCCACTTTGTACCGCCTTTAAATAACCATTGTATAAACCAGTTGCCTCATCAAAATCAGCTTGACCTTTAAGAGTTGCGCCTCCACCACTTTGTTTTTCATTTATTAGAGACTGCTGAGTTGATGAAACATTTTTAGATGCAGCCTCTAATAATAAAGCATTTTTCTTAAGGTTATCACGAATCTTTTCAACAGCCTCTTTATCTTGCTCAATAGTCTTATCCAAGGCCTCGGACTGGAACTTATCATCAATCTCTTTTAATTCTCTCTTATACTTGGAGTATGATATTTTCTTGTTCCTAAATGAATCAGTAAGATCACGAACCTCTTGGCCATAACGTTCCTTATTCTTTTCAATTGTTATCTTATTCTCATCAATAATTAATTTTAATTGTTTTTGAGTTGATTGATAAACAATGTCATATACAGATTTCTCTGCATCAGCCTGGATATTAGCCTTTTGTTCTTGCGCTTTTGTATATTGCTCTTCAATAAGTTTATCGGCTGTTTCATCACCAGTTTTATATTTATCCTGGTCAAGTTCAGTTTTTAACTGAATATCTTGTAGTTTCTGACGAGCAATGAAATACCTGTTTAATGCTTCTATACGATCAGTAAGGCTGTTCTCTTCATTATTCTTAATCTTAAGATCACGTTCAGCATCTTGTCCTATTATAGCCTGATCTATTTCAGATTGAGATTTTAATCTTTGCTGACGATACTCTTCATCTTGATGAATTTGCTTCTGATTAAAGTCTGCATTAATCTTTAGTAAATCATCGTTATGTTTCCTTTTAGCAATTCTAATATCATCGTCTGTTGCACTTACATTTGCAGGAATACCTAAACTTTTGTTACCAACAACATTATACAGATCAAGGTTTGCAATTTCAATTTGATCTTGACGTAATCTTCTTAATGCAGCAGTTTTCTTTTGTTCGCTACTTATATCAGCAGAAAGAATTTTATCGTTCTTATCTTGGTTTACAGATATATCATTTTTTGTATTGGCAATTACTCTTTTACGAGTTTCGTCATCTATAAATTTTTCACGAATAAATCTATCAGAATCGTTTTGTTTTAAAGCAGCATAATACTCTTTTAACTTTGCTGTTAATACATCATAGTTAGCTAATGCTAATTCCTTTTCTGCTTTTGATGCAGCTATCCTTGCATTTACAGTCTCAACTCTAAATGTCTGATCACCATCTTTAACTTTATTTGGTATGCCAAGGAATGTATTTGATTTTGTATCTGTTGCAGATATTAATTCGTCATTCCTTTTAATTTCTGCATTTGCTCTTCTTATTGTATTTAATTGTTGTTCTGCCTGATTCTTAAGTATAGCTAACTTTTCGCTAAATGGGACATCGTCATTCTTTGGACTTATACCTCTTATTGCTTCGCTTAACCTTTGCGATGAGTTTGTAAGTTTATCAGTTAATAATATATTATCTCTTAATCCTTTTGCTGAATTAAGGTCTTCTTGATCTCTATTTTGAGATAATGTACTTGCTGCCTTGTTATTTACAAGATTATAACTAAATTGTTCATTGTAAGCCTTTAGCATTTTTACAAGGTCTTCGTAAGCACCTACCTGTTCTGCTAAACTTTTATTTACAAGTTCATTAAATTTAAGGGTATCTAATTCTTTTTCATTAAATAACCCTAAAGACTCAACAGCTTTTCCTATTGCTTCAAATGCAAGATTAAATATACCAGCTATTCCAATTCCTGGGAGTATATAAGCCAATGTCCTTAAACTACTTAATCCTTTTGTAAGAGAATTACCAAATTGTCCAGCACCTTGGGTTGCTTTTCCAAGACCTTTTTCAATGTCGTTTATTTGTGTTGATGTATTTTGTAATGTCAAGAACGACTCTTTAACTGCAGGATCATTTTGTGCATGACCAGCCTTTCCACCTTTAGCTATAAACAGATTAGAGTATGCTATAGCCTGATCTTTTTGTGCTAATTTTAGTAATTCGTAATCAGACGTAAGTTTTTCAGTTGCCCTTGATTCATCTCTTTCAGTTCTTATTGTCTCACGTGCTGCTGCATCTCTTTCTCTCTTTGCTCTTGCTAACAATCTTTCATTAGCAATTTGATCTGTTTTATCCTTTTTATCCTGTCTTGCAGCATCAGCCTTTGATTTAGATAAGTTCCTATTATTTTCAGCTTCAGTTGCTTTATCTTTTCTATCTTGTTTCGCAGCATCAGCCTTTGCTTTAGACTCATCTGCAATAGCCTTCTTTTCACGTACCCTTGCTTGAACAGATTCATTCTGTGCTTTAGCGTTATCAAGTATTCTTTTATTTGTTTCTGCTAACTCAATTTTTAATTTAGCCTGCTCTTCAGTTAACTTTTTTGTTTCTTTTGTAGCTTTACTATTAGATGAGGATGTTGTATTTGTATTCTTATTTAACTCTGCCAACTTAACATTAAGTTCATCAAGCAATTTACCTGATGCAGCAACTGATTCATTAAACTGAACTAATCCAGAACCAAAAACAGGATTAATAGTTTTACCATCGTACAAAGATAACTTATCAAATAAAGCAATAAATCTATTCAACGTTTGCTCTTTGGTTGCATCAAAACCTGAAACATCAAGTCCAAGTGCAACGAAATTTTGAGCAGCCATATTATACTATGTTTTATTTTTTATTGCCTCGAATTGTAACTTTATAATATAAGCAAGGTCTTCCATAGTCGTTTCTGTATAAACTATTTTGTACCCTTCCTTATTAAGAATTGCTATATTTTTAATGAAGTTCCCTCTACTTTGTTTTAAAGGAACTTCTTGACCTTTTTTCTTTTTTGATCTTAAATCTTGCAAAAGCTTAATCTCTTCCTCCATCTTTGAAATATAAACCTTTTCAGACAATTCAATCTTACGCATCATCTTTAAGAAATTATCTTTATCTTTCCAGCTAACACTATGTCCAAACTCTTTAAACTTTTCTAAAGTTGGCAAGTAGCATATCCCAAATTCATTTAAGAACTCCCTTTGAAGCCTTATATGAATAGTTATATTATTAACTCTATGAGAATAAAATTCTATTTTAGTTTGTCTTTCAAAGTCATCTTTCTCATACAATTCGGCTGTGTCAATGTACTCAATATTAACAATTTTCAATTCCTCAAAAGAAATAATGCTATAATCCTGTTTGTACTGCGCGTCCATGTACTGTTTTACAGTGTAGTTCTCATAAGCCATTGAACGCTAGATTAAATGCTATTTCAAATTGAGGTTTAATTATTTCATTAGAAAGTAATTGTAAATTCTCTTGAGTTAATTCCATTATTTTATCTCCTGAACCAGATGATAATAATATATCTGGGAAATATGGTACATCAGAATCTAATAAGAAACTGTCGCCTGATGCAAACACATATATAGAAGAATAGAAAGTGCCTGAATCATGGAATGTTATATATCCAGTTTCCTGTCCTTTAAACTCTTTTAATCGTACTGTTGAATCTGCATAGAAAGGATATACGCCACCTTTTCTCCTAAGAGTTATTGGTTCTCCACTTCCATCAATACCACTCCGAAGTTGCCTCCTAAGCAAATCGCTGATATAACCACCATTCTCATTGATTATATCAGCGACAGTTTGTGCTGCACTAAACTTCTGTAATGCAACTATTTTATTATGAAAGTCGGTTAAGGGCATTAATAAAGATTATACTTATCATTCAATATATCTTTTATATCAGAAATATCACCTGAACTTAATTCTTCAGTATAAATAAGTATCTCTGCAATTTGTTTATTACCGACAACTCCACTTAAAGTATTGAATACACTTAATGAAGTACCTACATAACTTCCATTACCTGCAACAGCGGTTGTTTCAACACCATCGTTTACAGAAATAAAATTATCTGTACCATCATTCCTTAAACAAATTAATACGAATGTATCTTCCTCTACTTCATCGCCTGTTATTGCATATGCCGCAGCATCAATACCTCCTCGTATAGAATGAAGTGAACCTGTATTAGTGTTACCTCTTTGAATCTGTAACATATTTAAACTACCTGCACCTACGAATACACCGCCTATATCAAAATTAGTTGCTCCGTCTACAGTTGATTGTTTTGCAACCAAAAATACAGTTCCACCAGTTGATAAATCTGGAAGGGCATCTACAGTCTCTAACAAAGCATTCGGTAACCCATAAGAGCTGATTGCTGGAAGACTATTTACAACAGATAATTCTAATGACGGTTCGTTGCCTAGTGATGGACTTAAATGGTTATCATTACCACTTTGGTCTTCCCATGCTATAACTTCAGTTGTGCCACTCACGCCTAAAGCGGCATCATACCATGCCCATAGATTTGTAACTGGTAGTGCACTTGCGTTAGGGAATCAAGATGTCAACTCCATTTTCACTGGCATCGTAGCCTTCAATATCATTGTCAAACCAAACTGAAGGTGCAGAACCAACTACATGGTAAGTTTGTCCAGAAACAAATACTCCAGTTAACTGCATTTCCCCGCCAACGATATCTGCATCAGTAGCAACAACTACTACGCCTGTTGCCTTATTTGTAATGATGAAGTTTGTAGCATCTTCCAAAGGATTATCACCGGCAACACCAAGCAATGTCAATAAGTTACTTTCAGCACACTCAGTTTGTACTTTTACAAATAAATGAGTTGTTGTTTGAACTGTTACACCTTTTGCAATTTCGGTATTGATAAGGCCAATAAGAGATAACAATGAACTTGCTCCGGTAAAGATTTCACCGTTAAAAACAAGTTCTTCAGGCGTGAATGAATAACTGAACCTGTTACGGTAAATGTCCTTAAGAGTTGCAATGGTTGGAGCAAGGCCGGCCATAAAAGAGGTTATCAAGCCAGACCATGTTCTTACACCGGCATCTGTTTTTGGAATCTTATGTAAGAGCATTTGACCAATCTGGTCAATTTCAATAAGCCTATATCCACTTGCTGTAAGGCCGAATAAGGCATCAGCATAACACAGGCCACCGGCGATAGTTTCAAAAGTTCTGTTATAAACACCACGCCTTACTAATACCTTCAAACCATCATCCAGAGTAACTGTTACATCACCCTCGGCATCATTGGTTATTACACTGATTGCAGCATTCACTCCAAAGAAAGGGTAAACCCTTAATTGTTTAGAAGCGTGCATTAGAGGCTTAATCCATGCAATAGGATCTGCAAGATTTGCCGCTGTTATAACGATGCTTGGAGGAACTGCAATTATCATAGCAGTTGCACCCATAGCTATATCGCATTCTTTACCGGAATTCTTCAGTGAGTTACCGATTATACAAGCCTTAATTATTGCCATTTTATTTACAATTTTTAATTTGAGTAGTTGTTAATTCAAGATTCAAAATTTCAATTGAGTCAACGTAGTCACTTAATCCTTCACCTATTGGTTGTTGACCTGGATTGTCCATTTTTGTATGTACAAAAGCCTGAGGTTCAAAACCGACTATAAAAGGGTTTAAAGCTAAACAACGAAAGAACTCACGGTAAAGAGGGTAAAGGACCTTTGTAAAGTTTCCTGATTCATAATACTTTTCAATAACAAATTCAGATGCCTCATTTGTTGTAAGAACATGGTTTGCTAATACTACCCTTTCTATTATTGTAGTTGAATAGTATCCTTGACCACGCCTTTCTCTTATAGGTAATTTAACTGCTACAAGAGGATATTTAAGACCTTTCATTGTTATTGAATTGTCTAATGAACTTAAACTTTCCAATATATTTATACTTCTTCCAGGTTCATAATGTATCTGATCAAAACCAACAACAACCATAGAAGCAACAACACCTTTAAATATGTTGACTAATACTGGGTCTTGAACTTCTGTCATTAAAAACCAAATTTATTGACTCCTCCTTTCCGAGCAAGGTTCATTGTAAAATTATAATTAATTGATGTAAACTCAGGGTATACTCTTGCGCCAAGTATATCTTTTTGGTTCCACAAAAAAGAGCACATTGCTCTTGTCTCTGATGCAAAGAACGCCCATGCTTTAACCATTTTGTCAGCAGGGCTAACTGCTTCTGCGGATTCAGCTTTTGATGTTTTTGTCCCCGTTCCAGTTGTTTGTTTCGCATTTGCTTCTTGAAAGAAGAAATAAACGTAGTTTGCGATTAGACTAACATCTACATCATGAACCATCCCCTCCCAGTATCTATCAAATCCAACTGGTGATTGATAACCAGTGCCATAGATTAAATCTGTTATTCTTTCGGATGATTCAGATAAAACTAAATCATATAGCGGCCTTCCAAGGATTTTTCTAAGGCATTCGGCTTCGTACCTTGAAATGAAACTATTTAATCGTTCAAGTACAGCCGTTTGGTTAAGATTAACCAGATTAATATCTCTTATAAAAAAAGAACTATTAACTAAAGAATAATGGTCGTCTGATAGTGGCTGCGCTATCGGCTGAAAGTGGATATTGTAAACCTGATTAATTGGAAATATATCACCTAATAATAATAGGTTGAATTCTCCAGTTACAACATCCCATGAATAATCAGTATCCTTAATTAGTATTCCCCTTCCATTTAACTCTGATGGAACTATTTCAGTTTGCCTGTAATCAGGCTTTCCATCTGTACCATCGAAAGTGAAGGACGACGAACCTGTAAGTAAACCAATAGTGGTTCCAACTTTTATCTGTTCGTCGTTCCTTACAATTAATGCCATTTTTTAACCGGATTTTACTGCTTAATTTTTTATGGCGGTCGCCTTTGCTCTTAGATAACCGGTAACGGTTGTACCACCGCTTTGTATAATATACAGTTTTGAATACGTATTGTCTGTCAAATCCCATTTATGAGTATTTGTAACAGCATTTGAAAGAGTGAGTGTATCACCTAATGCGTGCCAGGTACCTGTGCTATCCCATGTTGTACCGTAAAGACGAACTGTTCCGGCCATTGTTCCACCTGTTCGTGAAACAAGTACGTCAATTCCAATAATACGGTTATTTGTTGTTACAGGAAGATTCAATGTATCGGCAGTGGTATTACTTATTTTAGCGGTAGAGTTTGTAGTAGAACCCCTGAAAGTAGATTGGGCTTCCACAAAAGAAAATATGGACATAGCCATAATGCACAATATTATATTCTTCATTTTAATTATTTGAGAATGTTAAAAAGTTGGTGAGTATTCTTTGTATTAAGGTGCAGAAGGTACATTTATTGCAGTCTTAATGTTCTCAAAAGTATCGAACATAAATGCACCTGTATAAATTGTATTAAAGAACTGGTGCAACCTCATTTCACCAATTGCTGTTACAAGGTTACGAGTAAAGTCGTCATTAACCCATCCCCACTCTATATAGAAGTCTTGGTACATTAAAATACGATAGTAATCCAAGAATGCAAACTGTACTGAACCAACAGGTACATTGTAATCTTCAACAATGGTTGCACCGGCAACTTTCTTACCATCTGATGTGTACCATGAAGGCATCAGGTAAACACCTGAATCAACTGCTTTGGCCATATCCATATTTGTAGCATCAATTGAGTTGATGAATATGGTTATTGGGCCTGTAAGTAAACCTGAACGCATATAACCAACACCTGCACGAAGTGCATCCATAAAGTTGGCGTTAGTTGTTTCAATACCAGATGCATTAGGAAAAGGAACTGATAATGTCTGAATACCGGTAATATCAAGAGGGTCTACAGTTGCATCACCAATCATTGCCCTTTGGTTAGCCTTAATCATTACCTTATACCGAAGTTCAGTTTCAATAAAAGTAATTATACCTTCAATATCCTGTAAAAGTTCGGTACCGGCCTTTGCGCTATCGGCTATTTTCTTTGCAACACTTTGTTCAGCACGGATAGCGAAACTTACACCAGGTTTAGGGTCTCCAGGGCCAATAAAGGCTGCTTCGCCTAAAGCATTATATTCATTCACCCATACATATGTAGGGGCACTTGTCCGGCCTTTCTTAATATAATCCCAGAATATTGGCTGAACGCGTATGATCTCATTAATTCCAGATTCAACTTGTACCTTTCCAATATAATTGGATGCTGTAGGATTTACAGTAGAAACGTGCATTGGAGAGTCAACGCGTAACTGCAATTCCATACTTGGAATACTCCGGTTTTTCCTTGCAACTTTAGGGTCAAGTGCTTCTTTGTTCTTTTCAACCCAACGTGTAACTTGGCCACGTAAAGACATATCTTCGCCACGTTCTTCTACTTTGGATAATTTAGCAGATAGCCTTTGAATTTCCAATCCCTGGCGAGTGATCATTGCCATTGCACCATCCTTAATATCCAATAAAGCGCGAAGTTCTTCAACAGGTACATCTTTCATTGCAACTGCCTGTTGAGCGCGAATTGCTTCAAGTTCTTCTTTTGTG
>Ga0193753_10001897_pt1 | contig 17234 bp, 14 predicted proteins | sample H1c2metaG_FD_144925 | JGI IMG/M metagenome (GOLD analysis project Ga0193753, IMG submission 144925) | Soil microbial communities from a riparian zone of the East river system, Colorado, United States - H1c2 | ecosystem: Environmental > Terrestrial > Soil > Riparian zone | place: USA: East... | reverse complement strand
GTTATAATCGTAAACTGTAATAACAAAATCAGTCATGATGATTTATGTAGTGTTAATTTTTTTGTGGACTTCCATACTGATTTACCTGCTGATGGGCGGCGCGGATTATGGTGCCGGCATACTTGAGTTATTTAGCAGCAACAGGGATAAACCCCTGATCAGAAAGAGATCCTACCAGGTAATGGGGCCGGTTTGGGAAGCAAACCATATGTGGCTTATCATTGCCGTAGTTATTCTGTTTGTTGGTTTTCCTGGTATTTACGCGGCTTTGGGTGTCTGGCTGCATATTCCACTGCTGCTGTTACTGATGGGAATTGTTGCCAGGGGAACATCGTTCACTTTCAGAAACTATGATGCGGTGCAGGACGGATGGCAAAGGGTTTACAGCAAGGTATATGTTTATTCAAGTTTCATGGTTCCCTTTTTCCTGGGCAATATTGCCGGCGCTGCTGTATCGGGCAGGATAAATCCACTTGCCGGTTCTTTTTTAGAAAAATATATTTTTAGCTGGCTGAACTGGTTTTGTTTTTTCACCGGGTGTTTTACTGTTTTTCTGTGCGGGTTTATAGCCGCTGTATTTCTTACAGGTGAAACGGAAACAGGTGAGCGCGCTGTTAAACAACGCTACAGGTATGGAGCGGCGCTTATGAATAGCGGGATGGTCGTTTGTTTTTTTCTGATTTGCTTTGCAGCATCCAAAAGAAACATCGCTTTATCTGCACAGGGTTCAAGTCATTATCCCGGGATCGTTATGATTGTTTGTGCTGCAGCAGCATGTTGTGCCCTATGGTATGCCATGATTAAAGACGAAGTAATGATGAGCCGGGTATTTGCCGGGCTGCTGGTGATAACGCTGATGCTGACTGTTACGCTGTCTTATTATCCATTTTTTGTTGTATTCAAAGATGGAACGGGGCTGTCGGTTTGGGACATGGCTGCGCCGGTCAAAACAATGCGTGTTTTGGGCAGCGCATTGCTGATAGGATCTGCATTCATTATTCCATCACTATGTTTTTTAGTGTACAGCTTTGACAAAAAATCAACCGCATTTTATGCGGAGGATAAACATGAATGATGCAGTAAGATCTGCATCCTGCTGCATCGGGTGTTTCCAGGGATAGGACGGTCTGTCCATGGATTTTATTTAATTTTTCTGTACGGTAACCAAAACAATAATTTTCTTTCCTTTGTGCTTACAGCCCGCAAAACGGTGGTATACAAGAGCGTTTACTGAAGGTTATAATCTTCTATTTAGCGGTACAGCGTGGCCAGGCCGATACTCAGCAGCTGGCGGCTCCGGTATGTCTTTTTTACGGTCACGCAATGCCGGTAGTGCAATCGTGTAAACATGTAAGCGGTAAAATAAATCCTCCCTGAATTTTCCATCGCTTACTTTTTTCTGCAGATCACGGTTGGTAGCGGCAATGATGCAATGACCAGTACAGTGGCCTTCACGCCGGGAAATATTTTCAGAACTAATAACTATAAAAAAGATGCCCGGATTGAATTTGGGTGGTAAGCCCTTCTTTATAAGGATGTAAGGGACGCAATTCATTTATCATGGTGCAGGGCAAGTCTATCATTTTGATAAAACCTTCTCTAAATGAAAGGGTTTTTGCAGGCCATCTTCGGCCGTCATGACTTGCCGGCACCCCGCCAAAAACATGATATGCTGCACATTAAGAGGTAATGGGGGAGTGCGATAATGTTACCGGCACAGGTTTGGGAATCCTCCTTATACTAAATACGAATTTATGAACCAGTATGAAGTACCCGTCCTGATTGCCGATAAATTCCCGGAAACAAATAATAATATTATCTGAAAAAAACATACCAATTGTCTTTGTACGGCGATGTTGTTTACGCCAAAAAAGACAATGCAGGCTGAACAAACAACAAGTCTGTAAAAATTTTAAAAATAGAATTATGAAAACACTCTTAAATTTTACACCGCGGCTGATCGCCATCGTACTATTGGTATTTTTTTGTTTAAGCCTGGTGGCCAATGGGACGGGGTCAACAGTTGTTGTCCCGGAACAAACCGCCGGCAAAGTTGTCATTGAGTTTATCCTGTTATCGCTGGCAATTTTATTACCAATGATGATAAGGAAGAAACGTAAGAAATTATTATAAACAGCGAAACCAGGTATATATAATTGAACCAGGAAATATCCCGGCATCATTAATATCTGCCTTTCAAAACCAAACGCGTACTGTATGTACATCAGAAGCAATATTTGAGACATTGTCTCTTTACGGTGTGGTGTCAACGTTACAAACTTCAAACTTTGCCAGGGCTTACGCCACATAAGGGGGCGTGTTTATCGTTATGGCTTTAGTGTGGGCATGGAAAGTAGATAATTTTAAGCCCGGCAAATACGATATTGCAGGAGCTTTAATTGCACTTGCAGGAGTAGGAATAATCATGTATGCTCCAAGAAAGTATTTTTAAGCTTATACCCACGTCTTATTTTATCTTCTTTCTGTCTTAGCTAAAGTAGGCCTGCCGGCCATGTACCGGAAAATCGGGGAATATGATTTATCATAAGAAATACCGGGGAGCATGGCCCCGGATAAGATCATTTTGATAAAACCGAATCATAATGAGACGATGGAAAATATAACCTGCAACCGTTGCACGTAACTTTTATTGTTGATAATCAATGACTTACTATCGGAAAAATATACAAAACTTTTGGGGAACGAATTTGGCATGTCCATGCGTGCTCAGGATAACGATTCATCGGTTCATGATGCCATTGTATGCCGAAAAGACCACTATTATATACTTATAAAAACAATAATAACCCCCGATGACAACTGATCATTACGCAAATCTGGCCCTGGTATATGATGAATATTACCGTTATTCAAATGACTATATCAATTATTTTACAAACAGTATAGTAGAACAATTGCCTGTAAACAATGATGAAACAATTGTTGAGCTGGGCGCTGGTACAGGAATATTTGCCAGGGAAATTCTACGGCGGGTTCCGTCTGTTCACATGATCTGCGTCGACAACAGCGAGGAAATGCTCGGCCAAAGTAATGACCGGCGGATGCAGCTGATCTGCCAGGATGCCGTGGCATTCTCACTTACAGGTATTTCTTACGACAAGCTGTATATGAAAGAGTTCATACACCATATTGGAAAAGATGACAGGAAAACAATGTTCAATGGCATCTGGCACCAGTTAAAAAATAATGGGAGTGTGTTGATTTTGATGGAGCCCGGGCGGCTGAACTATCCTTTGTTCGCCGAAGCGCTGGATCGTTTCGAAAGCAACCAGCCATCCAGATCCGAAATAGTCACAGCGCTTGAAGTGGCTGGCTTTACAACATCGTTCAGTGTAATTTCTTACCCTATTAATCTTACCAAGGCAAAATATATTCAAATGGTTCGTGACCGGTATATGTCCGTTCTTGAAAGTTTTACAGATGATGAGTTGGAAAATGGTATTGCATCCATTGACAAATCCCACAAAAATGATGAGTTGGAGTTTCTTGAGATTTTTTACTGCATCAGGGGTATTAAATAATTAATATTCGCCAACCTCATGTTAACAGTAGAAAAGATAGGCGGCACCAGTATGAGTGCAATGCAGGAAGTGATTAATAATGTCATTTTATTTAAAAGCGGGCCGGATAACTTGTACAACAGAATCTTCGTGGTATCCGCTTATGCAGGCGTTACCAACTGGTTGCTGGAGAACAAGAAAACAGGCGAGCCAGGGATTTACCACCATATCGCCCAGCACCGTGAATTTCACAAATCATTGAATGAGATTGCTGAGAAATTAAAAACCATCAATAAAAAATATGAATCCCTGGGTTTGAATTTGCAGGAAGCCAATCAATTTATTGAAAAAAGAATTGCAGACGCGGAAAGTTATTTGTTCCACCTGGCCAGTATCCTTGCCTCGGGCTATGTAAGTGATGAAAGCATTTTGCAGGCGGCCAGGGAGATTCTTGCTTCAATCGGAGAGGCGCATGCTGCATTTAACCTTAGCAATATTTTACTGCATAACAATATCAATTCCACCTTTATCGATTTGAGTGGTTTTTATGATCATCAGCCCTTCACCATTGATCAGCGGATTGATGACTCGTTGAAAGGGATTGAATTTGATAAAACCATTTGTATCGTAACAGGCTATGCGAAGGGCACCGAAGGCATCATGAGGGAGTTTGACCGGGGCTATTCTGATATTACATTTAGTAAAGTGGCGGTATCAGTTAAGGCGGATGAAGCCATCATTCATAAAGAATACCACCTCTCCAGTGCAGATCCGGCCATTGTTGGTTTAGACAACTGCCAACCCATTGGCTTTACGAATTACGATGTTGCTGATCAGCTGGCAGATGTTGGCATGGAGGCCATTCATCCAAAAACATCCAAACCGCTTGAAATGAATGGCATCAATTTACGCATTAAAAATACTTTTGAACCCCTGCATGAAGGAACCTTGATTACAAAGGGGTATACATCGCTGCTTAAAAAAGTTGAAGTTGTTGCGGGATCGGATAAGGTTATTATCATTGATGTGTATCATCCGTTAATGACCGGGTCGGTTGATAGCGATGTACAGATCATGGAGCTGTTCAGGACCCATAAGATTAGTTATATTTTTAAAACAACGAGTGCCAACGGCATCTCCATCGTTATCTGGGAAAAATACTTCAGCCAAACACTGTGCGATCAACTTGAAGTACAATTTGAAAAAGTGATTTATAAAAAAGTTGCCATCGTTTGCATCATCGGCAGCAATATGGACCAGCCAGGTGTGCTGGCAAAAGCAGCCGGCGCACTTGCTGCGGGCGGCATCAGCATACAAAGCGGTGGCTTTTCGTTCCGCAAAATAAATATCCAATTCATCGTTTCCCGGGAAGATTACCTGGACACGATAGTGGCACTGAACACGAATATGAATACCTAAAATTATCCTATGCTAAGAGTTTTTTACAACAGTGAAACCGAAATAGTAAAAGCAGAAGGAGAGGATTGCTTCCAGCATGTGCCATTAAATAAAATAGTTTGGATTGACTTACAGTTTCCTTCTGAGGGGGAGATGAGAAAAGTCGAAAATACCTGTAAGATTGATTTTAATCAGTTGAAAAGTGAAAATAAGCTGGAAAGCAATGCAAGGTTTTATGAATCGGAAGATATAATTTTTATCAGCGCAAATTTCATCATTCTCAGGGAAAATCATTTTACCAGCGCGCCGGTTTTTTTTTATTTGCTTGGAAATACTTTAATAACAGAACGCCATGCTGATTTGGCTTCGTTTGCTGAAACCACAAAAAAAATAAAGCGCAACAGGAAAGTCTTTCAAAGCGGGAGCGATGTACTTGAAGGAATTTTAGAAACAAAATTTGATGTTGATGCAGATTTTATTGAAGAGATGGCTAAAAATATTGCGTTGGCAGGCAGGAGCTTATCACTAAAAAAAGCGGCTGATATGGAAAGCCTGTTGCTAAAGATCAGCGATTACCAGGAAGCAGCCACACTTACAAGAGAAAGTTTTATTGATAAGCAAAGGGTGGCATCAGCCTTGCTGAAAAGCAATATTTTTCAGAACAAAGCAAGGCTTAAAATACTGATGAACGATATCAGCGCCATGCTTGAATACACATCCTTTATTTTTATCAGGCTTGAATATTTGCAGAATACCCTTTTAGGCTTAATAAATATTGAACAGAATAAAACAATCAAGATTTTTACAATTGTTGCAGTTGTCTTTATGCCCCCCACATTAATTGCCAGTATCTATGGGATGAATTTTAAATCCATGCCCGAGCTGACATGGAACTTTGGATACCCCCTTGCGATATTACTGATTGTCGGATCTTCGATGCTTACATTGTTCCTTTTCAAGAGGAAGAAATGGCTGTGACTGATTGCTAGTCAATTAATTGTTAGTAAATGTTTTTTATAAAGCTGGTAAAGGGTATCAGGTGCAGTAGCTTTCAGGAAAAGCAGGTCAGTCATACCGTGTGACATTATAGCCGAAACACTGAAAATAAAACTATCCTCAATTAGAGCACGAACGATCTTATCGCCATGCAGGTAGAGATTTTCTGCCAGTTCAAAACTTTTTGTAATCTGGTCTACATTGCGTATGGTAAGTGCGTTTTTTGTGTAATCACTAAAATAGGTGATGGTCGCGTAAATTACCAACGATGGATTTGAGGGGTAGTTTTTATCTGACAGTTCAGTGATTGTTTCCTTTAGTAAGCGGTCTGCTTCATATTGATTGATCATAATGGTACGATTTTAAACCGGTACGAAATAAAAGACCGGCCAATATCAAACTGAATTGAACTGGCCGGCCAGATCTGATGACTTATTGTTCAATAAAAAATATTATACAGCATGAGTGGATAACGCTTTGATGCTTGCCGCCTTTGAAGGCGTATATAACATCGCCGTACAAAGACAATTTTTATATTTTTTCTTTTTTAAAATATCATAATTTACACAACTGCTGCAGCCTTTCCAGAATTTACTGTCTTGCGCAATCTCCTTGAAAGTGACCGTCTCAAAACCAAGTGCAGCATTCATTTTCATAATCGCCAGTCCGGTGGTAATGCTGAATATTTTGGCGGCCGGATACATTTTCCTGGCGAGTTCAAATGTCTTTTCTTTGATCTGCCTGGCAACGCCTGCACCCCGGTAAGCGGGGGCCACTATTAATCCTGAATTGGAAACAAATTCACCAGCACCCCATACTTCGATATAGGAAAACCCCACCCATTCATTGTCTTCTGTTGCTGCGATAACAGCTTTGCCCTGGTTTATTTTATTAATTATGGAAGCAGGTGAACGTTTTGAAATGCCTGAACCGCGGGCAATGGCTGAAGCTTCCATTTCATCACTGATTGTTTTCGCAAATGCACCGTCAGGTTCTGCCGCTTCGCGGACTATAATATTTTTCATTATCAATGTTGTTTTAATATATTTAATTGCTGATTATGTTTTTGGGTTATTAATGTGTTTACGATCCATACCCTATAACCTGTTTAACATACAGGTTGTACAAATCGTGAGGAATTGTTTTTTTCACGAGTGCCCATTCCTTTTTATTGCACAGTTGTGAAATAAGAGAAAAGGAATAGATAAATGCATTTTCAACTGCATTTCTTACAATGCTGTTGCCATGGTTATAAATATGCTGTGCGAGTTTCATGCATTTTTTTACTTTGTAAAACTGGTGTTCTACCACGTTTTTACGCAGGAATGCCGCGAACATTGACATGGCCTCGTATACATTGCCAATGGTTGACAGGTACACAATATCCTTGCTTGTTTCAGGAAATGCGTCTACGATTGCGGCCGGAACTTCATACTGATTCATAGTTGAATATTTGAACAGAAGGAATTACCAACGCTGTGCCGGAACCAACCCTATCTATGTAAGGGCGCATAAAATAAAGACTATCAGCAGGTAGCAGGTATTGACATATATAAGATCGCCGGCAGAAGCTTGCTTTACCTTCTCTAATTGAGAAGGTTTTTATCAAAATGATATACTTTCTGTTTTCAGGTACTGATTCGTTGCCGGGCTGCTTTCAGCAAAGAGCGCCGTTTTCGGGCTAAAAATTAATTCAGGCATTTTTTTAGCCGTAATTTTATAAATATCTGAATTAAATGAAATCTACTATACTAGTTGTTGATGACGAAGAAAAACTGAGGTCGCTGCTGAAAAGAATAATCACCCTTGAGGGGTTCAGGGTGCTTGAAGCAGATACGTTAAAGGCCGCCGGCAAAACACTTGAACGGGAGGCGGTGGATGTAGTATTGTGTGATGTAAAGTTGCCGGACGGCAATGGCGTTGATTTTATAAAGATTATTAAGGACAGGTATCCAGCTATTGAGGTCATTTTACTGACTGCATTTGGCAATATCCCCGACGGCGTCGAGGCAATTCAGAATGGCGCCTTTAATTATATTATAAAAGGAGATGACAATGCCCGCATTATACCATTGCTTAACCAGGCACTTGAGAAAAAACAATTGAAGGACCGGATAAGTCAACTCGAGGAAAGAGTGGGAAAAAAATATAGTTTTGATACTATCCTGGGTTCGTCACAAATGCTTAAAGAGGCCATCGAACTGGCTAAAATTGTCGCGCCCAACAGCACTACTGTATTGCTTCTGGGAGAAACGGGTACAGGTAAAGAAGTCTTTGCCCAGGCCATTCACAATGCAAGCAAAAGATCACAACAACCCTTCGTGGCATTGAACTGCAGTTCCTTTAGTAAGGAGCTGCTGGAAAGTGAAATTTTCGGTTATAAAGCCGGCGCTTTCACCAGTGCCGTAAAAGATAAAAAAGGATTGATAGAAGAAGCTGATAAAGGAACTTTGTTCCTGGATGAAATTGGTGAGATGCCACTGGAATTGCAAAGCAAATTTCTGAGGGTGCTGGAAAGCAGTGAATTTATCAAACTTGGCGAAACAAAGACAAACAGGGTGGACGTGCGGGTTATTGCTGCAACCAACCGGGATCTGCAAAACTTTGTGCTTGAAGGAAAATTCAGGGATGATTTATTTTACCGCCTCAATGTTTATAGCATTACGTTGCCACCACTCCGTGACCGAAAAAAGGACATACCTGTGCTGGCGAAATTTTTTGTGGGGGTTTTTGCGGAGAAAATAAATGTTCCGGAACCTTCCATAACACCAGAATTTATTGAAAAACTGCTGCTTCATGAATGGAAAGGAAACATCCGGGAATTAAAAAACAGCATAGAACGTGCAGTCATTGTATCAAATGGAGAACCGCTGACAGTGACACATTTACCCCTTGAACTGCGCGAAACGCATACAAAATCGCAGACCCTCTCTGCATTTGATTTACACAGCGTTGAAAAATTGCATATCCAGCGGGTATTGAATCATACCAGGTATAATAAAGCGGAGGCCGCCAGGCTGCTGAATATAGGTCTGGCAACACTGTACCGCAAAATTGAAGATTACCAGCTGCAATAATAATCTATACTTTCATTTTGATAAAAACCTTCTCATTTTGAGAAGGTTTTTTGTTTATTTTTTGTTCCGGGTGTTTTTGATTTTTTGCCAAAAACCTTGTCCAGTAAGCGTTACATGCCGATAACTAAAAAATAAGACACCAAGGCACAGCTTTTGGCAACAGTCAGCTAAAATAATCAATATGAAAACCTGGGTAAGGCGGATGCGAAGAAAAGCAACACCCTTTCATGTTTTTTTGGCCTGCTATGCGCTGCTGATCCTGACAGGCTTTGTGTACCAATGTTTTAAAACGCGGTAAAAATAATAAAAAGTGAAAACCAGTAAACCCAATTATAAACGAACAGACATCATCGCTGTGCTGATCGCATGGCTGATTGCCTTTTCAATGGTTTACATGGTGTATATAAAAATGAAAATCTTTCACCACTAAAATAAAACTACATGACAACTATCATTTTATTCGTATGCGGACTTGTTTGTTTCTGGCTATTTTATAAATCCATCGATTTTTTTGAAACCGTTTAATTCTCATTCATTCACCACAAAACTATAAAACATGTTCCTGATACTTTTTATATTATCGATCATCGTATTTATCTATTTGCTCTATGTTTTATTAAAACCGGAAAAATTCTAACAAGGTGAAGGTTTGACCTGCGGCGTTCATCCACACACACATTCCTTACACCATAAACTTTTACAATAATGAATACAGAATTAACAGGTATCATCGTAACGTTTCTCCTTACTGTACTACTGGCTTTCCCGCTGGGCAGGTATATTGCAAAAGTATTTGCAGGGGAGAAAACACTGCTTGATTTCATGAAGCCGCTGGAACGGCTTATCTACCGCATTGGCGGTGTAAATCCTGGCCAGTCAATGAACTGGAAAGACTTTTTAAAGGCAATGCTTACCATCAACCTGTTGTGGTTTGTATATGCGTTTTTTATGTTCCTTTACCAGGCCCATTTGCCTTTAAATCCGGATGGCAACCCAAACATGACCCCGGATTTAAGCTTTAATACGGCCATCAGTTTCCTTGTCAATTGCAATCTCCAGGATTATTCAGGTGAAAGCGGTGTAACCTATCTTACACAGCTTGCGGTTATCACCTTCCTGCAGTTTGTGAGTGCAGCAACCGGTATTGCCTGCCTTGTAGCGCTTTTTAACGGACTTAAAGAAAAGACTACTAACAACCTGGGAAATTTCTGGCAAATTTTCACGGTGACCATTACACGTATATTATTACCCTTATGTATTGTTATTGCTGTACTGCTGGCATTCAATGGTTCCCCCGCCAGCTTTGATGGCAAAGACAGCATTGTTACATTACAGGGAGATACAGTAGGCGTATCACGGGGGCCGGCAGCAGGCATGATTGCTATTAAACACCTGGGTACAAACGGGGGCGGATGGTATGGCGCCAATTCAGCACACCCGCTGGAAAATCCCAATTATTTTACCAATATGCTGGAAGTGATTGTGCAGGTGCTGATACCAATTGCGATGATATTCGCCATGGGTTTTTATATCAAACGTAAAAAATTTGCTTACGTCATTTTCGGCATCATGACCATCGGGTTGCTTTGTTTGCTAATACCAACGGTCATTACTGAAATTCACGGTAACCCGGAAATAACCAAAATGGGTGTCACCCAGGCAACCGGTGCTATGGAAGGAAAAGAAGTAAGATTTGGCCCGGCAGCTTCAGGTTACTGGAGTATTGTTACAACTATTATATCAACAGGATCGGTCAATTCAATGCATGATAGCTCGATGCCATTATCCGGCCTCATGCAAATGCTGGGCATGCTGGTAAATGCTTTTTATGGTGGTTGCGGCGTAGGAATTCTCAATTACTTTATTTATATAATTATCGCGGTCTTTATTTCCGGGCTCATGGTTGGCAGAACGCCGGAATTTATGGGGCATAAAGTAGAAGCGAGGGAAGTTAAAATTGCTGCACTGGTTACTTTGTTATCTGCTTTTATTATAAAGGGAGGAACAGCATTAGCGGCTTATTATTTTGTTGCACATGGCAATGCAGAATGGGCGGTGAAACCTTCTGCCTGGCTGAACAACCCGGGCTACCATGGTTTTTCTGAAATGCTTTATCAATACACCTCGTCCAATGCCAATAATGGAAGCGGGTTTGAAGGCCTGGCCGATAACAATCCTTTCTGGAATATTACCGCAGGGTTTGCAATGATACTTGGTAGATATCTTCCTATTATCGGGCCGATAGCCATTATTGGATTGATGGCTAATAAAAAATATGTACCTGAATCTGCTGGTACCTTAAAAGTAGACTCCCTGACATTTGGCGTCATGACTTTTGCAGTCATCATCATTATCACTGCATTATCATATTTCCCGCCGCTGGTATTGGGACCCATTGCAGAATATTTAAGCATGCATCATTAGAGCGCTTCATGAAACAAAGCTAACAGTCGGAAAATAAAAATAAAATTATGGCAAAGAATCAATCAAATAAACTGTTCGAGTCTGCACTTGTAAAAGAGGCACTCAAACAATCATTCGTAAAACTGAACCCGCGGATCATGATGCGCAACCCTGTCATGTTCACCGTAGAAATTGGAACGGCCATCATGCTGGGTGTCTGTATATGGATATGGGCTGGTGAAAAGGCGCAGGGGAGCCTGGCATACAACCTGGCAATTTTCCTGATACTTTTTGCAACGGTACTGTTTGCGAATTTCGCGGAAGCGATTGCAGAAGCGAGGGGAAAAGCCCAGGCAAACAGCCTGCGTAAAACCAGGGAAGAAACACCGGCGAAGAAAATATTTCCGGTAGGCGAAATTTATACCAACGAAATAAAAATGGTACCTTCTTCACAATTAAGGAAAGGCGATGTATTTCTTTGTGAAGCCGGCGATATGATACCCATGGATGGAGAAATTATTGAAGGTATTGCCACTATTGACGAAAGCGCCATCACCGGGGAAAGTGCACCAGTGATAAGGGAAAGCGGAGGCGACAAATCATCCGTTACCGGCGGTACAAAAGTGTTGAGCGATCACATTAAAGTGCGGGTTACCACCGAACCTGGTGAAAGCTTCCTGGATAAGATGATTGCACTGGTAGAAGGCGCATCCCGCCAGAAGACACCCAATGAAATTGCATTGACAATATTGCTCGCAAGTTTCACCCTGATATTCCTGATAGTTTGTGTGACCTTAAAACCATTTGCAGACTATGCCAATACACCCATTACAGTAGTGGCCCTGGTATCACTCTATGTTTGTTTAATACCCACTACCATCGGCGGCCTGTTAAGTGCCATTGGTATTGCGGGGATGGACAGGGCTTTGCGTGCAAATGTTATAACCAAAAGCGGTAAAGCGGTAGAGACAGCCGGTGACCTGGATACATTATTATTAGACAAAACAGGAACCATCACCATCGGCAACCGCAAGGCCACTAATTTCTGGCCGGCCGATGGTATTGACATAGCAGCTTTTACCGAAGCCTGTGCCTTATCATCACTGGCGGATCAAACACCGGAAGGAAAATCTATTATCGAACTGGCAGGCATTAATGTAAATTCATTCAATACGAATGGCGCCCGGTTTATTGAATTTACGGCGGAAACCCGCAGCAGTGGCATTGACCTGCCCACTGGTTTAAAAATACGCAAAGGTGCTTTTGATTCTATTAAGAATTTAGCCGCCAAAGCAGGTAATAGTGTTCCGCAGGAGACCACCGCCAGGGTAACCGCTATCGCGTCTAATGGAGGGACGCCGCTCGTGGTTAGCCAGAATGATAAAATATTGGGTGTAATTGAACTCCAGGATATCATCAAGCCCGGTATACAGGAACGTTTTGAGCGTTTGCGCAAAATGGGCGTGAAAACGGTAATGGTAACGGGTGACAACCCGCTGACAGCTAAATACATTGCCGAGAAAGCAGGCGTGGATGATTTTATTGCCGAAGCCAAGCCGGAGGATAAAATGAATTATATCAAAAAAGAACAGCAGGGCGGTAAACTGGTAGCCATGATGGGTGACGGCACCAATGATGCCCCTGCGCTTGCACAGGCAGATGTTGGCGTTGCTATGAATAGCGGTACTGCGGCAGCAAAGGAAGCCGGTAATATGGTTGACCTGGACAACGATCCTACCAAGCTGATCGAAATTGTTGAAATAGGGAAACAACTTCTGATGACAAGGGGCACACTGACCACTTTTTCAATAGCGAACGATGTGGCGAAATATTTTGCGATTGTCCCTGCATTGTTTATTGTTTCTATTCCCAGTTTACAGGCACTAAACATTATGTACCTGAAGAGCGCGGAAAGTGCTATACTTTCTGCAGTGATTTTCAACGCCATTATTATCCCTATTCTTATTCCGCTGGCACTCCGGGGTGTTGCCTATAAACCCATTGGCGCCAGTGCACTTTTAAGAAGGAATTTATTAATCTATGGCGTTGGTGGGATCATCGCGCCTTTTATAGGGATTAAATTAATTGATATGCTCCTTGGGCTGTTCATGTAATAAAACAAGATTAAAAATTAAGTTATGAAAAAATATTTGTTGCCTTCTTTAAAACTGACACTGGTGTTTATTGTCCTGTGTGCTGTTTTGTATCCATTGTTAATTGCGGGTATCGGAAAATTTACGCCCGGTGGCGGCAAAGGTGAAACCGTTAGCGTAAATGGTAAAGTGGTGGGTTATGCCAATATCGGTCAGAAGTTTACTGATGATAAGTATTTCTGGAGCCGTCCTTCTGCTGTGGATTACAATGCAGCTGGTTCTGCGGGCTCCAATAAAGGCCCCACCAATCCTGATTATTTAAAGCAGGTGCAGGACAGGATTGATAGCTTTTTGGTGCATAACCCTGGCATTGATAAAAAAGATATTCCTTCCGAACTGGTAACGGCCTCCGGAAGCGGTTTGGATCCGGATTTATCTCCTGCCGGCGTTCAGGTACAGGTTAAACGTATCGCAGCAGTACGTAAAATCGATGAAAATAAAATCAATGCCCTGGTCGCTGCACATGTGCAAAAACCTTTTCTCGGCCTTTTCGGTCCATCAAAAGTGAATGTATTAAAATTGAATGTTGCATTAGACGAATTGAAATAACATCATTTCAAATCATCCTGTTGATTTTAAGTGTTAAGCCCTCTCCCTTTCCAGGGAGGGGCATTACCCAACGCCATTATAATTATATAATTACTCAATCATAAGAAAACAACTGAATAATGAAAAAGATAACCAGTGCATTAGTGCTTCTCCTTGCAGGAAACCAACTCGTTTTTTCACAAGAAACAGATTCAACAAAAAAACCAGCGCCGGTGATTATAACCGGTTCAATAGACGCTTATTACAGGTACAATTTTAATAACCCGAAAGCCTATCCCTACAACAGTCTTACCAGTTTCACCCATTCCAGTAATTCGTTTGAACTGGGCATGGCTTCCATCAGGGCGGACCATAGTTTTGGAAAAGTGAGTGCAACAATTGATTTGGGCTTTGGTACAAGAGCTGAAGAGTTTGCCTACAATGACGCGAGCACCAGGTTCGCAGTTAAACAAGCCTATGTAAGCTATGCGCCTTCTTCAAAAATAAAATTTACATTAGGAACCTGGGCTACCCATGTGGGTTATGAAATGGTGGACGCTTATTTAAACAGGAACTACAGCATGAGCTATATGTTTACCAATGGACCATTCACACATACCGGCCTTAAAGCAGATATCAGCCTCGGCGGAAAAACTGCTTTGATGATCGGCATTTCCAACCCAACTGATTTCAGAACTGCACCAGGTATGCCCAAATCATTTATTGGTCAGTTTTCAACCGGGTCAAAAGATGATAAATTCAAAGCTTATTTAAATTTTGTAGCCGGTAAGCAGTCGGATTACAAAAAAGTAGTACAGCCGGATCTGGTAGCTACTTATGCGGTTTCTTCCAAATTCAGCCTGGGCTTTAATGCCACTGTACAATCAGTAAAATTAGATTCAGACAGTACCAGCCATTTTACATCTTACAAATGGTGGGGCGCAGCTTTATACCTTAACGTTGATCCGGTAAGCTGGTTTGGCCTTACGTTAAGGGGTGAATATATTGAAGACAATGATGAATACCTTGGTCTCAAACATGTATTTGCACCAACACTGTCTGCCAACTTTAAAGTGAATAACCTGACCATTATTCCTGAGTTCAGGCTTGACAAGGCAGGCAATTCCGTTTTTTATAAATCGGCGACAGAGCAGACGTCCTCTTCGGGCAGCTTTATCCTGGCAGCAGCATATCATTTTTAGTATTTTTTATTTAACTATAATTATATGTTTCAGCACAGCATGGTTAGTATATTGATTTTTATACTGGCCATGCTGTTAGCTTTACCCACCGGTGCTTACATGAGTAAGCTCTATAAGGGGGAGCGGACCCTGCTTGATTTTCTGTCACTCTTTGAAAATTTTTTATATAAAATTTGCGGAATTAACCAGTCTGCAGGCATGAATGCCAAACAGTATTTTTTGGCCCTCGTTGTTATCAATCTGATTTGGCTGGTTTTTGGATTCATTATATTACTTGCACAAGGTTCATTGTTTTTAAATCCTGCTGGTAATCCTTCAATGGGATGGAGCCTTGCGCTTAATTCCGTCATTAGCTTTTTAACCAGCACGAATCTGCAGCATTATTCGGGAGAAACAGGTGCTACCTACTTATCACAGGTAGTTGTTTTCATGTTCCTTCAATTTGTCAGCGCTGCCACTGGTCTTTCGGTAGCGGTTGCACTCGTGAGGGGTCTGGCTGCGAAGTCCCATAAAGCGCTGGGCAATTTTTACACTGATTTTGTACGGTCTATCACAAGAATTTTATTGCCTTTGTGCATCATCACAGCCGTCCTGTTTCTGTTCAGGGGTGTACCGTCCACGTTTAACGGACCGGATCATATTACTACTTTGCAGGGAGACAGCAGCACGATAGCTACCGGGCCGGTTGCCGCATTCCTGCCCATTAAAGAGCTTGGTTCAAATGGTGGCGGTTTTTTTGGCGCCAATGACGCACATCCATTCGAAAATCCGGATTTTTTCAGCTTTATATTGCACGCAGTCATTATTTTTTTATTGCCCATGGCTTTTGTCTTTTTTGCAGGGCATTACCTCCATGCAAAAAGATTTGCTGCCATGATCTTTGGCGTCATGACGCTGGGATTTGTTTTGTTCACCATTCCTATTATAAAGGAAGAGGTGAAAGGCAATCCGGCTATTACGCAAATGGGCATACATGCAGGAGGCAATATGGAGGGAAAAGAAGCCCGGTACGGCACTTTTTATTCCGCTTTTTACTGCGGGGAGAATGTTTGTATCCCCGCCGGTACTCCGGTGGGATTCCACGATAGTTTTATGCCCATCTCAGGAGCGTTTATGTTGCTGGGCATGAACGTGGATGCCTTTTTTGGCGGCGCTGGAACGGGATGGATTAATATGTTTATTTTCCTGGTCATTGCACTTTTTATTGGCAGCCTCATGATTGGGCGTACACCAGAATTATTTGGAAAAAAAATCGGCATCAAAGAAATTCAGATTATTGTTGGTGTAAATGTTTTGCAAAGTCTCATTCCAATTGTGCTCGCTGCTATCGCCTGTTTTGTATACATTCGCTTTAGTGGCGGAAACGATAGCCTGCAGTGGTTAACGAATAAGGGAGCGCATGGTTTTACCACGTTTTTATATGAATATATTTCATCTGTCGCTGGCAATGGTTCCGGTTTTGAATCTTTGGGAGACAATACTGTTTTCTGGAACCTGACTACATCTATTGCTATGTTAACCGGAAGGTTTATCCCCATTGCAGGGGCGCTTTGGATTGCGGGATTACTGCAGGACAAAGTGTATACGCCGGCATGCGCCGGTACTTTGAAAATGCAGGGTTTTACATTCGGGCTTTTTCTTTTTTGTATTATAATAATAATTAACGTGCTTTCGTTATTTCCCCCGCTGATGCTGGGGCCGGTCAATGAAAGCCTTCTGTTGAAATAAATAAATACTGATGCCAGAACCCGAAAAAAATGCAGAACAATTTTTAAACCTTATCCGCAAAAGCAGGCGGGGCAAGTTTAAGATATATATTGGAATGAGCGCTGGTGTCGGTAAAACTTACCGCATGCTGCAGGAATCACAAACCCTGCTGCGCAATGGCATCGACATAAAAATCGGGTACATAGAAACGCATAACCGCGCCGAAACACACGCCCTGCTGGAGGGACA
>Ga0193753_10001896_pt1 | contig 17241 bp, 37 predicted proteins | sample H1c2metaG_FD_144925 | JGI IMG/M metagenome (GOLD analysis project Ga0193753, IMG submission 144925) | Soil microbial communities from a riparian zone of the East river system, Colorado, United States - H1c2 | ecosystem: Environmental > Terrestrial > Soil > Riparian zone | place: USA: East... | reverse complement strand
ACGTGGCCGGCGTCGTTGGGGTGGGAGCCGTCGGCGGACAGGTCCGCGGGCCAGCGGCGGTTCGAGAACATGGCGGCCAGGTCGATGACCGCGGCGCGGCCGGTGCCGACAATGCGCCGGGCGTCGTACATGGCATCGCGGTAGGCGGTGGTGTCGATCGACGTGGGAAGCGAGATGAACGCCCAGCCCAGGGTGGCGGTCCCGAGGCGGGAGTCGACGTGCTGGACGAGGGCGACGAGGTCGTCTCGGAACTGGGTCGGGGTGCGGTTGAGGATCGCGATGTCGTTGACGTCGAGGACCGTCATGCCCATCCCGAAGAACGGGTCGGCTCCGGCGAGCATCGCTGACCAGTCCTGGGTGCGACCGCCGTTGCCGTTCCAGTCGAAGGCCCCGAAGCCGGTGTGGGTGGCCTCGAAGATCTGGACGGAGCCGGACACGAGGACGGGGGCGTCGCCGTCGAACCACTGGACGCCCTCCATGATGAGGGTGCCGTCGTTGGGGGTGACCGTGAAGGTGTGGAAGCCGTAGTCGCCGTTGGTGCCGTACTGCTGCTGCTGGCCGGGGGCCTGGGTGGCGCGGGCGTTGAGGGCGGTCTGGGCGACGCCGTCGAGGGTGACGGCGCAGGCGGTGGGGCCGGCGGCGGTCTTGACGTAGTAGAGGGTGATCTTGTCGCCGAAGTAGGTGATGGTGGCGGAGCCGCCGACGACGACGTTGGCGCCGTGCCAGCCGATCCCGAAGAACGCGTTGCCGGTGCAGGCGCCGGTGTAGGTCCACGGGTTGTCGCCGCCGGGCCAGTCGACGTCAACGATGGTGGAGAACCCGCCCTCGGAGGCGGGCATGAGCCCGTAGGAGCCGGGGGTCGAGCCGAGGAGGCGGCGGCGGACGAGATCGGGCCAGGCGTTGCGGTACTTGGTGGCCGCGGGCCGGTTGCGGGAGTCGCCGACGAGCAGGAGGATCGCGGAGAGGGCGCCGAAGCCACCGGAGCGGCTGAGGGAGAGCTTCTGGTGCCAGCGGGCGAAGGCGGCCTGATGTTCGAGCCCTTCGAGGGTGGCGCCGATTGGCTGTTGGCCGATCTCGGCGAGGAGGGTGCCGTCGTCGAGGATGAGCTTGCCGCCCGAATAGAGCACGTCAGAGGCCATGAACCGGAGTCTATGACGCTGACGCGTCAGGAAGTGGCCCGGCGGCCCTCCCGGTAGGCGCGCCACGAGCGGGCCAGCTGGCGGGCGAGGTACCAGAAGATCATCGGTCGGCGTCCTGGTCGTAGGGGAACTCGCTCACGGCCTGGCGCAGGATGACCAAGGCGCCGCGCAGGTCCTCGAGCGCCCGGGCGGCCAGCACCCTTCGGGCCGCACCGAGGAGGTGATCGAGTCGGGCCTGATCCATCCCTCGGGAGCCGGGCGTCGAGCCCGACATGACCACCGAGGTGGTGTCCTTGGTCCACTTCGGCGTGCTTGCCTCGTTGGCCTGGTCGACCAGCACCTGTGCCCAGCCCTCGACGATGTAGCCGATCTGGGGGTCGTCCTCGGGGCTGGCCGGGTCGACCTCCACGTAGACGTTGGTAGGCCGGTGCATGCCGACCCGGAACGTGGGCTTGCTCATGAAGTCCTCCCGGGCATGGTCTGGATGACGTGGTAGGGGATGACCGCTCGACGGGCTCGCTCGACCATGTCGTTGGTGCCCTTCGAGAGGTGGAGCTGCTTGTCGACGAACGCGACGACGAGATCGGGCTTGAAGGCGACGAGCATGGTCGCGTTGCGGCGCAGGCCAGCGATCGGGCAGTACGTGCCCGAGGTCTTGGCGTAGCGCTGGCGATGCCGGCCGCCGTCGTCGGGGCAGGGGACCTCGGGGTGGTCCGGGTCGCAGTGCGCCCAGTCGGCGGGGCAGCGACGCTGGGTCACGACCGGGGAGGTGAAGTCGTTCACGACGACGTCGTCAACGAGAGCGTCGAGGCCCCGGGCGGCGCCGTGCGCGACCTGGAGGGGGCGGTGGCGGTCGCCGAAGCTGTCGTCCATGACGTTGAGGCCGAGGCCGGCGATCACGGCCTTGACCATGTCGCGGTCGGTGTAGGTCCGGGAGCCGGTGAACAGCACGCGGTGGGCGGTCATCGCAGGACCATCTGGCTGAGCACCCACAGCACCGCGCTGTAGGCGAGCCCGAAGGCGGCGACGAGGGCGCCAGCGGCCAGGAGCTGGCGGATCACAGGCCCACGCCGACCACGAGGCCCGCCAGGAACGCGGCGGCGAGGTAGGCGTACGCCTTCCAGCGGGGAGCGGTGGTGATCTCCTCGATGGCGTTGGCCCAGCGGAGCAGGTCGTCGCGGCCGATGAGCTGGGGGTCGCCGTCGTCGGGGAAGGCCATGCGGCCGAAGGGCCAGGTCGCGCTGTTGCGCAGGGAGGCGGGGGCGTCCTGGAGGTCGGCGAGGGTGTCGTGGCCCGTGCGCCGGCGGGACCGGGCCGGCATGGGGGGCATCGGGATCTCGGTCATCGGACGAGGGGGACGAGCACGAGCATGGCGGCCGAGAATCCGGCGATGAAGGCGAGGCCCATGATGCCCGGGAGACAGTCGATGATCTCGGCCCAGCGGCGCAGCTCGGCGACGACCGGGAGGCCATGGCTCTGGGCGTACTCCTCGTCGACCGAGTCCATGTCGTTGGCGAGAGCACGGAGCTTGGGCGGGGCAGCACGCAGTTCCGTGGGGGTGAAGATGCGCATGACGACCCACCTTACCGAACACCGGTTCAGATGTCAGGTAGGCTCCGGGACATGGACACGGACCACGCCAGGCGACGCTCGACCATCTCCGCCGCCGCACGCATCGCCGTTCGGATCTTCAAGGGCAACGACTGGACCTGGGCTCAGACCCTCGGGCGCTGGCCCAACGAGAGCGAGATCGCGATCACGCTGGACAAGCTGCTGCGCGACATCGAAGACCACGGCGCCACCTCAGTGAGGGGCGGCCGGCTCGCAGCGGAACGGATCACCGAAGAGGACGGCACCCCCACCGGGGTCCGGTTCGTCCTGGAGTTGGGGCAGTTCGACTACTAGGCGCGGCCCATGGCCCGTTGGCGGGACAGCCACTTCGTGGGCTGCATCACGTCGTAGTAGGCGAGGATCTGCACCCAGCCTGAGCGGGTGCCCCTCGGGAAGTCCATCGCGATCATGCCGGCGTCGTGCAGGGAGGTGAGGGCCTGGGCGACCGACGGCCGGGACCAGGACAGCCGGGACGCCAGCTCGGCCTGGGTTAGATCTCGGACATGGCCGTCGCGGGGCTCGGCATGAGCGAGCAGCCAGACCATCAGCACCTTGGCCTTGTCGGAGATCAGGTGGGTCTCCAGCAGAGCCTCGACCTTGCCGGACAGGGGCATGAAGAACGTTCCGGGGGGCATTTGGAGCGAAACCTTACATCTCAAGCAAACTTTCGCTCCAAAGGCGACGCTGTGACCAGGGACAACGCGAGTGCCCTCTTGACTCTTATCAACGTCGGTACGTGAGGGAACGGCCCCCTGTAGCCCGGATCACCCTCCCTAACGGTCAGGAGACCCTCATGACCGCCAGATCCCTGCCTGACCACCCGTTAGATCCCGTCGCGGAGCGCTCCAGTGGACCAGCACCCCCGGATCTGCTCCCCAGAGGCCGGAGACCCAGCGCACGGCGCTCCAACCCCGCCGAAAATTTTCGTCAGGGACAACATTTCGTCACGCACAGTGACATTCGCTACTGACCACCTTATGGAAGTGCCCCCCCGTGCCGGCACATCCCCCCCCTCGATGCGCTGAGACCCCCCGAGGAGTCACTCAGAATGGTGTAACGAGACGAGAGCGTCTCGAAACAAGGCAGTGGCCCTAACGGTTGTTTGGTTGGGTTGGTGGGTTGGGGGGGGTTTGCGTTTGTGCTGGTCAGGGGGGTTGTGTTGTTGGTGGGTTGGGCGCATGCTGGTGGTGGCGAGGGATGTGGACGCCCTGGCCTTGGGAGGAACTACGATGAGTGAGCGTGTGAGTGTGCGTGACGGTGTGCGGTTCGCTGGTCTGCTGGATGGGGATTTGACCCGTCGGGTGCACAGTGATTTCCACTACGGGTACGACTTCGGCTCCCTGAGCAGCCGAGCGGCTGCCGAGCGTGCGGGGCAGGCGTTCCGTGTGGTGGCTGTGCTGGTGGCGTCGTGAGTGTCGCTACCTTGGTGCGTGTCGAGCGCAGCGTGCCCCTGCCCCTGGTGGTGGGCACGGCTGCCTCGTCGTGTTGTGTTGCATCTCGCGATGGCGTGGCGCGCGCTGGTGACGACCTCGGGACTTGCTTGGGTCGTCTCGCTGCGTTCTCGCTGGTGATGACCTGGTCTGGTTGGTCCCCGGAGTTCGTGGGGACCGCTTCGGGGTCGGAGCTGACGGCGGCTCTGGAGTCCGCGTACGCCCTAGTGCAGCGTGAGTTCTCGGAGCTGCCTGAGGTGGTGATGATCACTGGTTCGGGCCTGTCTGGCTACGGGTTGACGTGGGGGCATTTCGCTCCGGAACGGTGGCGTGACGCGCTGGCGTCTGGTCGTCGGCCGGAGATGTTCATCGGTGGCGAGCGTCTCGCTACCGGTGCGGTGCTCACCATGCAGACGCTGTTGCATGAGTGCGCTCACGTGCTGGCGTTCGTCAGGGGCATCAAGGACACGTCGCGTCAGCACCGCTACCACAACCGTGAGTTCGTGGCGATCGCCCAGTCGTTGGGCTTGGACTACGTGCCTGAGACGCCGGACTCGTCCATTGGGTTCTCTGCTGTGACGTTGACGGCGGAGGGCAAGCGTCGCTGGTCAGGTGCGATCGACGGTTTGCACCGGGCGATCACGTTGACGATGGACAACCCCCTAGCGGGCCTGTTGGGTCTCCTCGGCGGTTCCCCTGGTGGTGCTGGTGGCCATGGCGTGTCTGTGCGCCGACCCAAGGGCACTGGCGGTTCGTCGTACGTGAAGCTGACCTGCTCGGACGGGTTCATCATCCGTGCGTCCCGGGCGACGGTGGCGGCGACGACGTTCACGTGCGGGACATGCGGCGAGGAGATGACCCCAGCTGACGCGTGAGCGTCAGTTCGTGGCCAGTGGTGGCCTACCGGCTCTCGGGTTGGCAGGTCACCGCGGCACCACGAGCTACGTGGACCGGGAAGGAAGACATGACCTTTGACGAGCTGATCGCAAGCCAGTCCGACGACCCCCGTGACCTGTCCGAGAACGTCCATCTAGCGGACTGGGTGCACGAGCTGCGCCACGGCACCCGCAAGCAGGGCCGGGGTGCGATGCGGACCTTGGCCGGCGAGTTCTGCTGCATGGGTGTCGCCTGTGACATGGCCGACGTCGAGCTGGTCGCCGCGGCCGACATGCCCGGGTTTGGCGTGCCGGTCGCGTTGCTGGACCCAGGCACCATGCCCGACCACGAGACCGCGTCGCTCGGGTACCTGCCCAACTGGCTGCGCGACATGTTCGGGCTCGAAGCCGGCGGGTTCGGGCTCACCACTGAGGACATGGGCACGTTGTCGGACATGAACGACACCTACGTGCGGTCGTTCGCCGACATCGCTGACGTGATCGAGCTGTGGTTCCGTCTGCGGATGTCGACCATGGACGAGGCGTGGGCGCTGTACCAGGACGCTGGGTTCTGACCTTGTGGCCAGTGGGAGCGCCCCGGCCCGGTCGGAGCGTTGCCACGGCACCGCAAGTCGTGGAGCCGAGGAAGGGAGACATGTACACACCTGACGAGCTGGTCGCCCGCACCGACGGGTACGTGGCGCGAGCGATCCACCTGTTCGACACCTGGGGCGAGTTCCCCCGGGGGGACCGGCTCATCGACCGGCTCTACGAGATCCCCAGCAACTGGCGTGACGCCATCCCTGAGGCGCTCACGGCCGACGACATGTTCTCCGATGACCGGTGCGTGCTGGCACGAGTCATGACGCTCGCTGGAGCCGACTCAGAGCCTTACGACCGGGGACTGGACCTCCTGGGCATGACCCCTGCTGACGCCACCCCCTACGGGTTCGACATCGCTTGGGGTGACTCCGCCAAGAGCATGCACTTCGTGGACCTGGCGATGGCCTGGAACCGGGCGCTGGGCCTGGTCTGACCTTGTGGCCAGCTCCGCCGTCCGGCACGAGGTCGGGCGGCGCGGCGGCACCACAAGGTGTCCATGACGCGAGAGCGTCAAGAGAGGGAGGAACCGACCATGGGAGTCACCTCTAGGCAATCACAAGACTATAGAAGGGCAACGAATATGATTGTTGGATACGTCCTAAAGCGACGCGAGGACGGTAAGTACGTCGCTCCCCCTGGGAGGGATAAGAGTTATACGACCGATCTAGCGAACGCTCGTCTTTATGCCTCTCAGGAAGAGGCTGAAGCGGACGCGTGTGGTAATGAGTTTGTCTCTCCCGTGAAGGCGGGTGAGTGAACGTGGGCATGCACGCCCTGGACGTCGAGCAGCGCAACGAGTCCATCGCCAACACCCTGAGGGAGGCAGCGTCGTGATCCCCCTCGTGATGACGGCCGGCACCGGACTCGTGCTCTACGGGCTCTCGTGCTGGCTGCGTGCCGTGGTCCGTGGGCAGGGTCGCCGCTGGCTGGTCCTGTTCGGGCAGGCTTGGAGGGCATCGTGACCCACGACCGTGACTGGGTGCTCCTGGGCTACCTAATTCTGATCATCGCCATCGTGGCGTTCCTCGCCACCAGTGCAGGGGTCTACTACTGGTGAATGCCGGCCCGGGGTTTGACGCTAACGCGTCAGGCTCCGGGCACGGTAACGCTCGTTATCGGCAGGGTTGGGGCCTGGGGCTCCGCCCTCGCATGACGACTTAGCACCTGATACCCCATAGCGGAATAGACAGCAAGCTGATAGGGTTAGCAAGCACCGAACACCGGTTCTTAGGGAGGGACCACAATGAGCTACTCCAACACCCCCGACCGGGTCTACGAGCGAGACGTCAAGGCCGCGCTCACTCAGGTCATGACTCTGTACCCCAAGGGGACACGATTCGACTATGAGCCGGTCGAGGCCAACGCCGGGGCGCCGGCCCGCCTCTGGATCATGGAGGACACCGGTCGCGTCCCGTTCCCGGGGCTCGACCTCGGGATGCTGGGCTGGACGCGTCGAGAGGCCCGCCGCACACTGCTCGGCATCGTCGCCGGGGCCGACGCGCAGCGCCTCATCCAGGCCGAGACCATCCGAGCCGCTCGGAGGATGGTCGACCGCTCCGGTCTGAGCTGGAGCAACGAAGAGGTCAACGACCTCGCGGCCAAGCTCGACGAGCTGGCACCCCCGGGGGAGTTCTGATGGCCTGGCGCGTGAATGCCAACATCCATGACATCGGCGACAGCGCCGGGGCCGCCAACGTCGCGGACGTGTGGCCTGACCACACCTGATCGCGCAGGGTCCCGGGCGTCTTCCCCCGAGCGTCCGGGCCTTGCGTGGGGGTCACGCAGCACGAAGGCCGTCCACACCTTCGAGCCGTGACCCCCACGCAGGGAGGAATCCTTGCCGCCGAACCCGAACGAGGAGCACCTAGTGCCTCTGCCCGACATCCCCGACCACATCGTCAACAAGGCGGTCCTGGCCCGGGGTCACGGCTACCAGAGCGACAATCAGGGTCGTGTAGGTGTCGGCATCGCGATGCGCCGTGCCCTCGAAGCGGTGTTCGGTGACCTTGTCGAGCTGAAAGATGACCACATGACCGACCCCATCTTCCCCCCGCCGCCCGAGGACCCCGGCCCCCAGCCCGGCTCCCTCGACTTCGATGTCGAGGCCGAGGTCAACCGGGTGGTCGAGGCCGCCGCCAACCGCGACCACGACATCGCCGCCGTCGACCAGCAGACCCGGGAGTTCATCGAGGGCAACGCTGAGCGCATCGCTGAGCTGCACGCCGAGATCTCCACACTCAACGGCCGCAACAACTGGGCGCGCGTCGTGGGCGACGCCCGCAAGCGCGAGATCCAGGGGCGCTGGAGCGAGGCCATCGGCCCCACCGTCAACCTGATGGACCGAGAACCCTTCTGACGCGTACGTGTCAGCGCTGATCGGACCGGTCCCACCTCACCCTCCCGAGCGTGGGGCCGGTTCCCCGTCAACACTGACGAACGGAGGAACCATGCCCGAGGACCAACGGGGCTTCGGCGACGCGCTGCGGGTCGAGGCCAGCGACGAAGAGATCGTCTTCTACTGGACCGAGCCATGACCTTGCTCTGGCTGGCCGACGAAGCGACCAAGGACACCCCGGGCCTCCGGGGCGTCGTCATGGTCGGGTTCATCTTCGCGGTGGCCGCCTGGCTGTTCGGGTCCGACAACAACAAGAGGAAGTGAGGAGACATGGCTACCTACACCGTCACGTTCGACCGGGTGGGACGCAACCACCAGGTCGAGCCCGTCACGTTCGAGGATGTGAGCGACCCCGACGAACTGGCCGCCCTCATCTACGAGCGGGTCAAGGGCAAGCTCGCGTCCCGAGGGGTTGAGGTCTTGGTCAACCTGCTCAACATGACCGGGTGGATCGCCGCCGGCTTCCACAACGCCGGCAACTTCACCATCGAGCTGGGGGCTGACGCGTGAGCGTCAACCCGATCAAGCTGTGGCCTGGCCCCACCGAAGACGGCCGCGAGACCTACTTCGCCACGGGACACGACGTCCCTGACGGCTGGGAGATCCGTAGGGGCATCGGACAGAGCAGCTACAGCAGGTGGCGCCAACCGGCGGAGGTCTACCGTCCCGGCGACGAGCAGTGGTACCAGACCCGTCCACCCGCCCTCCTGCCGGGCTGAATCCACCGAACACCTGTATTGCGGAGGGGTCGAGGGACAGCTACCCTCGGCCCCTCCCGCGTTGACGAGCAAGGACGCCTGCATGCCTGTGAAGCGAGACCTCTCGCACCTCCCCAGCCCCAGCTCCACGCCCGACTCGGTGCCCCCCGACGCCGTGCCGCGCTTCGGCCCCCTGCTCGCCCAGCGCTGGCAGGCCGAGGCCGTCCCGCTGGCCCGAGCCCACGAGTCCGCCCGGTTCCGGCACTCCGACGCCGGCAACTGCGCCCGAGCGATCGCCTACGCCGCCCTGGACGTCCCTGCGTCGAATCCCATGGACCTCGCCGGGTTCTGGATCACGAACCTGGGTCGGGTCATCCACGAGCTGTTCCAGGACGAGCTGGAGAAGGTCTACGGCCCCAACGTCGAGGTCGAGGTCAAGGTCCACGAGGGGGAGCGCGCCGGCCACGTTGACGCTGTCGTGTCAATCCCCGCCCTGCACCTGCCGACCTGCAACAAGAACCAGGGGTCGAACGCGTACGCCGTCGAGTGCGACTGCGGCATGCGCGACCACGTCATCTCGATCGAGTACAAGTCCGCTGGGGGCTACAAGTACAAGCTCGCCGTCGGCGAACGAGGCGCGCCCGAGGGGCCGAGCTACCAGCACATCGTCCAAGCCGCCCTCAACGCCGAGGCGCTCAACGCTGACGAGTGCGTCATCATCTACGGCGCCCGGGACGTCATCTCGATCCAGGCCGCGGGCCGCAAGGCCCACATCGACGAGATGCTGCGCTTCACCGCCGAGTGGACCTACACCCGCGAGCAGTACGAGCCCGTCGCCGCCGCCGAGAAGGTCCGGATCGACGCCATCTTGGAGATGGTCGACGCCGGCATGCTCCCGGCCCGCAAGATCCCCGACCCGGAGATCCCGAAGCGCGCCATCATCGTGTCCCCCAAGGACGGCACCTGGGTCGAGTACGACGCCCAGGGCGTCCACATCGTCGAGTCGAAGACGACGTGGCACTGCGCTTACTGCCGTTGGCAGAATGTCTGTGCCAAGACGATCCCGGGACGTGCTAATCTCTCCGATTACGTAGAAGTATTGCAGATCGGAGACCACCATGCCGAAGAGGCTGCTACCGCTGGCGTTCCGGCTGGGAGCGAAGATGGCACCACCGAATGAACAGCAGTGCCGTCTTTGGACGGGCTATATCAACCCCCAGACCGGCTACGGCCAGCTCCACGTCTCCAGGGCCGAGCGCCAGCAGTTCGGGTTTACCTCCAGGACCGTGACGGCGCCTGTCGCCGCCGCAACCCTGTTCCATGGCCCGCGGCCAGCCGGCCTGTACGTGTTGCACTCCTGCGACGTCGCTCAGTGCCTGGAGCCACGCCATCTCCGCTGGGGCACGCAGGCCGAGAACAGCTGCGAGGCATGGGGGCGAGGCCAGCAGAAGTCCGGGGAGCAACACCACCAGGCCCGCCACACCGACGACGAGGTCCGTCGAGCCATCGCCCGTGTCCGTGCTGGGGAGAGCGCCATGAGTGTCGCCCGGGACGTCGGCCTCGACAACTCGACACTCTCGAAGTGGGTCCTGGGGAAGGGCCGGGGGAGGGTGGCCTCATGATGAACGAGATGCAGGAGCTGGACTGTCACCTCGACGACTACATCGAGTTCATCGCCCAGGAGGACTGGCGCAGCTACCGGCTCTGGACGATCGTCTGGGTGGTCATGCTGGCGTTCATCTGGGCCGGGTCGCTGGGCACGCTGTGGTTGGCCATGTCGGGCTCCGGGATCTGGCCGGTCCTGCTGGGTGTGGTGCTGGGTTGCTCCTTCTGGTTCGGGCTGGCCACGGTCAAGGGCGGCCGAGCCCACAGGCGTTGGGCGGCGGCCCAGTGTCTCCAACGTGGCGAGGGCCTGTGAGACGTGGTGGCCCGCTAGTCCCTCTCGACCCGACGGTGTGCCCCGACTGCCACGGTGGGGTCGACTCCCAGTTCGTGGTCGAGCGGCCCCTGCTCCGGCACGGTGGTTACGGTGCTGGACGGTTGACGCGTTGGCGTCAATGCCCCGCTAGGCGGTGCGGGTGGTTCCTGATCGTCGAGGTCAAGGAGGTACACCCAGGGTGAGCTACGTCACCAGGATCTTCTACAAGGCGCTCGCGCGCATGCGCATCGCCGAGGGCTGGAGCCCGTGGTGGGGGCCGGACCGCAAGCTTGTGTGGGCTCGGCCCATCTGGGCTGGCAAGCAGCTCCACTACGTCCAGACCGAGCCGCTGTGCCCCGACGAGCTTGAGGTGCTCGACGAGGTGCTCAGAGAGAAGGTGAGCTGACATGTCCGTCCCCATCCGAGTGCGGGACATCCGCAACCAGCTGCCCCAGGCGGGGCGCATCCGGGCCGGCCGCAAGGTCAAGGTCAAGGGCCGGGGCGGCAAGGAGGTGACTGCCCCCCAGAAGCTGCGCAACTTCCGCTTCACGAGTTCGGACCGCCGCTCCATCGAGCAGGTCGCCGGGCTCTACGGGGGTGAGGTCGTCCCCTGGACCGACCCGTTGGCGGCCCCCGGCCAGTTCGAGGTCATCACTGAGGTCAACGAGATCAACGTCGCCCTGCCCACGGACCCGCTCAGCGACACCGTCTACGAGCTGTGGTCCGGTGGCGGCTGCCAGCGCCGCTGCGACGGGGAGAAGGTCATGATGGCCCGGGGTGGCGGGGAGGACGGCTCCGAGCCCGTCGAACAGGACTGCATCTGCGCCAGCAAGGGGGAGCTGGAGTGCAAGCTCACGACCCGGTTGTCGGTCATCATCCCCGACATCCGCTTCCTGGGTCTGTGGCGGCTCGACACGAAGGGCATCAACGCCGCCAAGGAGCTGCCCGGCATGGTGGCGAACATCCAGGCGCTCCAGGGTCAGCCGGGCTTCACCAGCGCGGTGCTGCGCCTGGAGCAGCGCACGGTACGCAAGGAGGGCCAGAAGCCCTCCCAGTTCGTGGTCCCGGTGCTGGGGCTCGACAACACCCCCCAGGAGCTGATCGACGGCCAGGCCCGGTTCCAGGCCGCCGCCATTGACGCGTCCGCGTCATGCCCTGGCTGCGCCTCGATCTACAGCCAGCACTGGCTGGACTGCCCGAACATCGGCACCAACGACGACGACGTGATCGACGCCGAGGTGGTCGAGCCCGAGCCTGAGGTGCTGGCCCTGCCCGAGTACGCCGGCGCCCCTGAGGTCCGTGACCCCGAGATGGTCCACGCGTGGATGGACTCGTTGACCACGAGTCAACAAGGCCGGGTGCTCATCAAGGCCCGCGCCGTCGCCATGGACTGGGGCGTCCCTGAGCCGTCGCACTTCGGGGAGATCACCGTCGAGCTGGCCGATGCGGTTTGTGGAAACGGCACGCCGTGATGGAGTACCCGCCGCTTACCCCCATCGAGGAATACCCCCTGCACCCCAGGGGCGTCTACAGCGACGGCTCCGTCTGGGCCTGCGCTCATCCTGAGCGACCTCGGGACGACCTGACCACCTACGACTGGCGTTGCGAAGGCTGCGTGCTCGCCGCGGCCGTCCATCTCACCGCCGATGGCGACTGTCTCGTGATGTGGACGCCCACCGGGGGTGCCGAGCCCATCGAGAAGTCGCTGTCATGGATGATCGCCCGGTCCCGATGGTGGCTGACGTGAACGGCCGCCCACCGCGCTGCCCTGGCAGCGGGAGCTACCCGGTGGAGCGGGTCATCCTCGACACGATCCCCGGGGTCGACCCGGTGGGCACGTGTCCGTATTGCCGGGAGACCAAGCCCCTGAACCTCAACCGCCTCCGCACCCACGACAGGAGCCTTTCATGAGCGTGCCCCGGGATTTGGACCAGCGGTTCTGGGACAAGGTCGATGTCCAGGACTGGCAGGACTGCTGGCCGTGGACCGCTACCGCCGGCCGCGGGAAGGGCGGCAAGCCCTACGGCCAGTTCAGGATGGGGAGCCGGACCGACGGCACTCAGCGCATGGTCTCCGCCCACCGGCTGGCCTACGAGCTGCTCGTCGGCCCCATCCCGGCCGGGCTCACGATCGACCACGTCCACGACTGGGGCTGCACGAGCACGCTGTGCTGTAACCCGCTCCACCTGGAGGCCGTCACCATCGGCGAGAACGTCCGCCGCCTCCATTCTCGCCAGACCCATTGCCGACTCGGTCATCCGCTGGTGGCGGGCATCTCTCAGCGTTTCTGTCGGGTCTGCGCCACCGAAGCCAGCCGACGATGGAGGGGACGTCAAAGGGATGCCTGACTACAAGGAACTCGACCCCCTTGCGCAAGCCGAGATCGAGCGGGAGATCGTCGAGCGGTCCCGCACGCTCACCGACATCACCGAGGACGTCGCCCACTCGGCCAGCGAGCAGGCCCGCACCGAGGTGGCGTTCAAGCTGGCCAACGCCCGCAAGCTGATCGAGCTGCGCAACGAGTCGGCCACGGTGGCGATCAAGGACGCGATAGCTCTTGACGCGTGCGCGGCAGAGTTCGAGGCGATGAAGATGGCGGAGGCGGTGTTCAGGGCGTGCCAGGAGTCGGGCCGCAACGTGCGGTCCCAGCTCGACGCGCTCCGCACCCTGTCGGCAAACGTGCGTTCGGTGGTTTCAACTTCGAGAGGCGAGGGTTGGTAGCCATTTGGTGGTGCATGGTGTATAGTGCGCCCCAAGGAGGAACCAGATGGAGAACATCGACACGATGCTCGCCCGTCACGAGGAGCGCCACGGTGAACGCAACGGCGAGCTGCTCGGCGTGACCGAGCCCCACGAACCCGAGGACCCGCTGGTCAAGCGGGCCAAGATCCTCGTCAAGCTCAGCGGCGGGCAGGTCCGCACCTCGTGGCCCGTCCACGCCCGCTACTGGAACGACGCGGACCGGGCCGAGCGCCGGGAGTGGGTGCGTCAGCTCTACGGAGAGCAGGGCCTCGCGGTCAAGGCGGTCGTCGAGCTGCTCGGCAACGTCTCGGAGGGCACCGTCCACGACGACGTGAACTTCCTCGGCATCCAACGGGGCCGGGTCATGGGCAAGGACTCGGACCGGGCACGCAAGACCCAGGACCGGGTCGACCAGGTCCGTCAGCTGTACGCCGTCGAGGGCCGCAGTGCCCCGGAGATCGCGGAGCGCCTCGGGTCCGCCGAGACCACGATCCACAACGACATCCGCATGAACGGGCTCGTACGGGGCAAGCCCCGGCTGGCCGACAAGAAGATCGTCGCCATCGTCGACCGGGCGGTCACCCAGCTCGCGTCCATGGCGCAGCTACTCCTCGACCAGGACGGACTCAGCGGCCTCGTCGTTGAGTCCAGCCAGGCTCAGGAGTGGGAGAAGCAACTCAAGATCGTCGGCCGCGCCGTCGGGCGTGTGCGACGAACCATGAAGGGAGAACCATGATCCGCAAGCCGAAGCTCCATGAACTCGCGGTCGGCGACCTGGGGGTCGATCCCCAGGCCCAGCGCGACTACAAGGACAAGGACGCCCAGAAGATCGCCGACAACTACGACCCCGAGAAGCTCGGGGTGTTCAAGGTCAGCCGGCGCACCACTGAGGGCGGCCAGTTCATCGCCGACTTCGTCATCGACGGCCAGCACCGTCGGGGTGCCCTGCGCAAGCTGGGCAGGGGGCACGAGAAGGTGCCCTGCCTGGTCTACACCGGGCTCACGCTGGAGGAGGAGGCGCTCATCTTCCTGTCGGACAACGCCGACAACCGCACCCCCACCCCCATCGACATCTACCGCCTGTCTCTCGTCGCCCAGGAACCGACGCTGTGTGCGATCCAGGGGGTGCTCCAGGCCCACGGGCTCAGCGTCGAGAACCACCAGGGCGCACACAGCGTCTCGGCTGTCGGCGCGCTGCGCTGGCTGTTCGACAAGGGTGGCTCCGACCTGCTGGACCGCACCTTGACGCTCGTCGAGGCGGCCTGGGGTCAGGGCAACCGGGACGCCCGCGACGGGAACCTGCTCAAGGGGGTCGGCAAGGTGCTGGCGGACACGACGGGCGCCCGGCTCGACCTGGTGTCGCTGGCCGACAAGCTCTCCAAGGAGGGCAAGCCCGGGGCACTGATCGGCACGGCCCGAACGCACCGGTTGGCCACGAAGAACTCCCAGTGGCTCCAGATCGCCCTGGTCATCGTGGGCGTCTACAACAAGAACAGAAGCTCGGGGCGGATCGAACTCTGATGGTCTCGCCGGACATCGAGGAGGCGCTCGCGGCGCTGGACAGGGAGCTGGGGTCACGCGCCGAGGTGCGCCTGGCCCCAGCTGACCGGCCGCGCCGGTACAACAAGGCGCCGAGTGTCCGGTGGTCCCGCGTGGCCGAGTGGTGCCGAGATCATCCGGGCATGGGGTTCACGGCGACGGTCCACAAGAACGCTGTGACCCGTTTCAGGACCGGGTTCCCGGATCTGCGGGTGGAGGGCTCGGACCATCGCCGCGACCCGGACACCGGCAAGCAGGTGGTGACGCTGTTCGCCGTCTACGAGCCGCCCCCGCCGCCTCCGCCGAAGCCGAAGCGAAAGTGGCAGCCCACGGGCGAGCCGGTGCGCATCCAGCCCCGCAGGAGTCGTGACGCGTGAGCGTCGCAAGGGTTAGCGGCGACCGGGGGAAGAGCGACGTGCTCTTCTCTCGAATCGTCCGCTCCCGTGGAACGTGTGTTCGCTGCGGCGGGATCGCGACGGACACGGCCCACATCCTGGGTCGGGTCTACTCGGCGACACGCTGCGTCGAGGACAACGCCTGGTCGCTGTGCCGGGGCTGCCACCGGGTGACCGGCGCCCACGCCGGGCTGTTCATGCAGCTGGTCGAGCGGACCATCCGCGAGGAGCGCTACTGGGAGCTGTACCGCCAGGCCCAGGCCGGCATCAAGGCGACGGGCCTGACCCCCCTCATGTTCTGGCGGGGTGAATTGCAACGGTTGTTGATTAGGTACGACGAGCTGGGCATCGCCGAGAACTGGCCGAAGGTGCCCAAGACCTGGAGGACGTGATGGCCAGCGAGATGCGCAAGCTCATCGACGAGGCGGAGGGGCAAGCCTGGGAGGTGTCCAAGACCAAGGGGAGCCATGTGCGGTTCCGGAGCCCAAGCGGGGTCACGGTCTTCGGCTCCTCGACCCCGAGCGACCACCGGTCGATCAAGAACATCCGCTCGAAGCTCCGGCGCGCCGGGCTATCGGACCAGAAGGGGTAGCGAATGGCTGTTCGGTGCGGTTACTGTGGAGGCCAACACGAAAGCCCCGACGAAGTACGGACCTGCGCGAGGACCGCAGGAGATGCCATGCGACTCATTCGACGGAAGACCCATCCCCGCCTGAATCACGAGACCTTCCGCATCTACTCCGCCGACGCCCGCCGCCGGCAGGACCGTACGGAGGCGCCCGATGTCGACCGCAACCTCGCCGGACTCCGCCGAGCCCGAGCCGCTCTCCGACCGGGGTCAGCGCGCTCAGCTTGAGCAGCTCCAGGCCGCGCTCCGCGCCCATGGAGCGGTCGTGACCACCACCCCTCTACCCGACGAGGCGCTGGCGCCCAAGCTCGCTGCTGAGCGTCAGCGCCTCGCGGCTCTCGAAAGGCCATGATGACCGAGGTCCCGATCAACTACAGCCGCTGGTGCTCGATGCTCTCCACGCAAGGCCACCACGAGTGCCGGGGCTGCGACTGCACCTGCCACGAGCTGGGGGCCTACGGCGGGGTCAACCTGACGCCACGCCGGCCGCATTCGTTCCCTCTGCCCGACTGGGAGGCCGGCCGCCGGCCCCACAACTGGAAGCAGGAGAAGGCGCTCCGCAGGGCGCAGGAACGCCAGGAGCAGCTCCTAGGGCTTGTCTGAGTTCGTCTTGGCCTTGCTCTTGCGCTTCGGCTTGGCCTCGACCTCGTGCAGGCCGATGCGGTGCTCGACCATGGCGAACCCGGCGCCGGCGACGGTGGAGATGACGTGCTCGGTGTACTGCTTGGCGCTCATCCAGGTCATGGCGCCGTCGTCGCGGGGGGTGCCGTCGTCGTTCTCGGCGGGCGGGTCCCAGACGAAGTAGAGGATGCCGGTGCCGTCGTCGCGCACGAGGGGCTCGTGCATCTCGATCTCGGTGTCGGCGAACGACGGCTCCAGGCCGTCGAGCTTGTCGGCGTTGGCCTCGCGGGCTTCCTTGGCGGTCAGCGTGTGACCGTCGACGGCCACCATGCCCTCGGTTGCGAAGCCGGTGACCTCGACCTCGACCACGTACTCAGAAGTCATGCTCAGCAGCGTAGATGGTTGACGCTCACGCGTCACTCGGTAGGGGTTGCCGAACCGGTGTTCAGCGTCGTAATGTGAGCGCCTCAAGCTCAACGAGGGAGATCAGCTGTGGCACAGCTCCCCGGCCCACTCGATCGCTCTTCCACGGAGCTAGAGACGGTTCCCCCAAGCCCCGTCTCGCCTGTGGAACCACCCCCGGCCGGTAGGTCCGCCAACTAGCCGGCCGGGGGTACCTTCTCCTCGACGAAAGGAGCCCGAGATGG
>Ga0193753_10001895_pt1 | contig 17242 bp, 12 predicted proteins | sample H1c2metaG_FD_144925 | JGI IMG/M metagenome (GOLD analysis project Ga0193753, IMG submission 144925) | Soil microbial communities from a riparian zone of the East river system, Colorado, United States - H1c2 | ecosystem: Environmental > Terrestrial > Soil > Riparian zone | place: USA: East... | reverse complement strand
AGGCGGCGGATCGACGTGGTGGGCAACCTCCGAGATGTACCGCGCGACATCCGCGCTGGTTAAATACGAGAGCGGCAAATGCTGCCCGCGCCGCGCGAGCCCGGAAAGCGCACGCTCGTTGTGAGGCGCCGCGTCGTCGCGCCGCGTTCCGAGCACCATGCAACGACCGAGCATCAGCTCCGGCGCCGCAAACGACAACAACTCGATCGACGCTGCATCTGCCCAGTGCAGATCGTCGAACAGCAGCAGGAGTGGGATCAGCCGCGCCGCTTCCAGCAAGAGCTGCACTGCGGAGTCGAACAGCCGGACGCGGTTCGATGTGACCGTGTCGGCACTGCGCGCCCCGATCGTACCTTGCAGCGCCGCTGAGAGCTGCGCGAGCAACGCGTTTGCCGGTTGCTTCAAACGCTGCTCGACTTGGGCGAGCCCGCGCAGGATCTGTTGCCACGGTTGGAACACGGGCGCGCCGACGCCCTCGACCGAACTCGCGTTCAACACCAGAAAGCCGCGCGTCTCCGCGTTGCGAGCGAGCTCCGATGCGCAGCGCGTCTTCCCGATGCCCGCTTCACCGACGAGCACAGTGAGGTTCCCGCTGCCGTGCTCCGCCGCATTCAGTTGCGCCTGGAGCTGTTCCATCACTTCGCCGCGACCGACAAACGGTGATGGCCCCGCGATCACCGGAGCTTCGGGCACCGGTGTCCGACTCGGCGGTGCGTTGTCGATCGAACTCAGATCTCCGACGAAGCGATAACCGCGACCGTGCAGCGTTTCGACCGGAGCTTTCTGCCAGCGCGTTTGCTCGAGAGCCCGCCGCACATGACTGATGCTCCACGTGACGGCGGCGTCATTGCCCGTGCCGTCTTCCCACAACGCGTCCAGCAACTCTTCTTTGCTGACAATCCGGTCACGATGCCGGATCAGGTAGTGGAGGACATCGAAGACCAGAGGCTGAAGGTGAATCTCACGCCCGGCCCGGGTCAGCTTGTAGGCATCGGAATCGAGGTCGAAGCCAGCAAACTTATAACGCACGCGCCGAATGTATCGACCCGCGCTTGCGGTCGCAATCCGGTGCGGCGTTGGAGCCGGCTGTTGGCACTGCTAGCCGCCCCATTTCTTCCAGAAAAACAGGGCGAGCGCGGCCGGCGGTACGAAGATCGCGAGCAAGATCGGCGCTTCCTCAGCAGCTGAGTAACCCGCCTTCAGTACGCCCATCGCCATGTTCCCAGCCGCGATCACGAACCACGCCGGCACGAACAAAAGCGAGCCCTGCGCAATGCCGGGCGTGCCTTTTACGGCCCGACCTACCAGCGCGAAGATCGCTAACAGGACGAAACCACCAAGAATGATGAGGGCTGTACGCATTGCAGGGCCTCGCGAATCAGGACAGAGCGACCCGAGCGCCGAGCGCCGACGGCTGTGCGCCGACGGAGCCTCAGCGCAGCACGGTGAGCTCGGGAATCGGAACGACGAACTGGCCGCCCCATTCCCGGATGTGCGCCATCTGACTCATTACCTCGTCGCGCAAGTTCCAAGGCAGGATCAGCACGTAGTCCGGCTTGGTTTCGCGGATCTTGTCCGGCGAAAGAATCAGGATGTGGACACCCGGTAGCGCGCGACCTTGTTTGTGCGGGCTGCGGTCGACCGTGTAGTCGATGAAGTCGGTACCTACGCCGCAGTAATTGAGCAGCGTGTTTCCCTTCGCCGGCGCGCCGTAACCGACGACGCTCTTGCCGGCTTCTTTCGCCTCGATCAGGAACGCGAGTAGTCGGCGCTTCACATTTTTGACCCGCTCGGAGAAGTCGCGATACGCGTCCAAACCGTCGAGCCCGGCAGCGCGTTCGGTCTGTAGCAACGCCTCCACGCGATCCGTATTGGTCTGCGCCGCGAGCCCCGAGTGGCAGGCATAGATCCGGAGCGAGCCGCCGTGTGTCGGCAACTGGTCGACGTCGAAGATGCGGAGGCCGTGATGGGCGAACACCTTCTGCACGGTCAGAAACGAGAAGTAGCTGAAGTGCTCGTGGTAAATCGTGTCGAACTGATTCTCGCGCATCAGTTGCAGCAGATGCGGGAACTCCATCGTGATCACGCCGCCCGGCTTGAGCGCGATCTGCAAGCCGTGCACGAAGTCGTTCAAATCAGGAACGTGCGCCAGCACGTTGTTGCCGAGGAGTAGGTCGGCCGCCTTACCCTCTGCGACGAGCTTCTTCGCAGTTTCGGTGCCGAAAAATGCAACGCGCGACGGGATGCCCTTCTGCTCGGCGACCTTGGCGACGTTCGCCGCAGGTTCGATGCCGAGCACCGGGATCGACTTGCGCACGAACCACTGCAGCAGATAGCCGTCGTTGCTCGCGATCTCGATCACCTGGCTGCCGCTCGATAGACCAAAGCGATCCGTCACCAGGTCCACATACTTGCGCGCGTGTTCGAGCCAGCTCTCCGAGTACGACGAGAAGTAGGCATAGTCGCTGAAGATGCCGGACGGGCTCTCGAACTCCTGCAGCTGCACGAGCAAGCACTTACTGCACACGAACGTATGCAGCGGATAGAAGCGCTCCATGTTGCTGCGCGCGTCAGGCTCGATGTACGAGTTCGCGAGCGGCGACATGCCGAGGTCACAGAACGAATGTTCGAGTGGGGTTCCGCAGTGTCTACAAGCAAAGGTCGAAGTCATGTCAACTCTGTCTTCTTCTGTCTTGCGGACCTTTCAGAGCTAAACGCGCAGCTTTAGGTCTTTTAGGTCCAAGTCTTCCAAGGCGGATTGCCAGACGACCACAGTGCTTCGAGGCTGATCTTGTCGCGCATGGTGTCCATCGCGTGCCAGAAGCCGTGATGTTTATAGGCAGCCAACTGCCGGTTGCGAACGAGCGCCTCGATCGGCCCCTTCTCCCACACGATCGAATCGTCCTCGACGTAGTCGAGCGCCTTTGGCGAGAGCACGAAGAAGCCGCCGTTCACCCAGCTACCGTCGCCGAGCGGTTTTTCTTCGAAGTGATCGACCACGCCACCGGGATCACCGGAGAACTTCAACGCGCCGTACCGGCCTTGCGGTTGCACTGCCGTCACGGTCGCGAGGACTTTGCTCTTGCTGTGAAACTCGACGACGTCTTTGATGTCGAGATCAGTGACGCCGTCGCCGTACGTCATGCAGAAGTCTTCGTTGCCGAGGTATGGCGTCGCGCGCTTGAGCCGGCCGCCCGTCATCGTTTGATCGCCGGTGTCGACTAAAGTCACACGCCAAGGCTCCGCGGTGTTCTCGTGCACCTTCATCGTGTTGTGTTCGAGGTCGAACGTCACGTTGGAGGTATGCAAGTAGTAGTTCGCGAAGTACTCCTTGATCATGTAGCCCTTGTAACCGAGGCAGATCACGAAGTCGTTGATACCCGCTGAGGAGTACAACTTCATGATGTGCCAGAGAATCGGTTTGCCACCGATCTCGATCATCGGCTTCGGGCGGAGCGTGGACTCTTCACTGATTCTGCTGCCGAGTCCGCCGGCGAGAATGACCGCTTTCATGAGTTGGTCCTTTGACCCATTCGGGCCCCTGGGTCAAGACATCGAGACGCGTGAACACGTGAACGTTTGGCTGCACTTAGACTCTGATTGCGCGCAATCGATCGTCGGCGGTCGTGCGTGCACGCTTCGGACACGCCGTAAACGCCAATCCGACGCAAGTCGCTTCTTCCAACACCGAGCGACCACCGAGCGGCCTTGCAACTAAACACGCCCGTTGTACGTTCGAAGCCGCTCGAAGCGGCAGCCGAGCCTACGGGCGGCCGCAAGATGCGGGAAGGCATTGGATTATGAAGGTCTTGGTTACTGGGCATCTGGGTTACATCGGTGTCGAGGCCGTGACGGTTCTGCGCGCGGCCGGCCACGAGGTCGTCGGGTTGGACATTGGCTTTTTCAATGACTGCGACTTCGCGGCGCCCCCGGACCCGGTTCCGGAGATCAAAGTCGACCTGCGAGACGTGAAGTCTTCGGACCTGAAGGGTCTCGATGCGGTGGTGCACTTCGCCGCGCTGTCGAACGACCCGCTCGGCGATCTGAACCCGAACATCACGTACGACATCAACCAGCATGCATCGGTGCGGCTCGCGAACGCGGCGAAGGACGCGGGCGTGTCGCGATTCATCTTCTCGTCGTCGTGCAGCTTGTACGGCGCGGGTGGTGACGGGTTTTTGGACGAGACCGCCGCCTTCAATCCCGTCACTCCGTACGGAGAGTCGAAGATCTTGGTGGAGCAGGCGTTGGCGTCGCTTGCAGATGACTCGTTCACTCCGATGTATCTGCGTAATGCGACTGCATATGGTGTTTCGAGACGGCTTCGCGGCGATATCGTCGTCAACAATTTGGTCGGTCATGCAGTGACGACCGGTAAGGTGTTGTTGCAGAGCGATGGAACGCCGTGGCGCCCGCTCGTGCATATTCGCGACATCATCGCGGCAGCGGCGGCTGGTCTGACTGCGCCTAAAGCTGCGATTCACAATCAGGCGTTCAACATTGGACGTAACGGTGAGAACTATCGGATTCGCGAGGTGGCGAACCTTGTCGCGGAGATCGTTCCCAACTGTGAGGTGACGTTTGCCCCCGGTGCTTCGGCTGACAAGCGGGACTATCGGGTGGACTTCACGAAGGCCGAGACCAAGTTGCCCGGCTTCAAGCCATCTTGGACCCTGCGCGCGGGGATCGAGGAGCTGTACAAGGCGTACAAGCGGTCGCTCACGGCGGAGGATTGGGCGGGGCCGCGCTACTTCCGGTTGAAGACCGTGAAGGGTCTGCAGGAGCGCGGTGTCCTCGACTACGACTTGCGCCGCGTGGCCGGCTGAGATTGGTCGCGAGTACCGCACCGTGAATGGTTCTGCGCGAGCAGGGTGGCGGCTCACAGAGGTGAGTCGCACCTGCGCCGCGTAGCGCGAGCGGTGCGGCGGCAGGCGGAGTGGGCTGCTCGAGGCCGTGCAGCTGAGAGCTGCGCCAGTTTGTGGCTTGGCGGCGCGCTCGGACCGGCGCAGCGCTAAAAGCCCAGCTGGGTAGCGGTCGCCGCAGCGAGACGGGCCGAAAGCTCTTGAGCCTGCCGGCGGGCGGTGCCGAGCTCCGGCGAGTTTTCCAGCTTTACCCAGACATCAAGGTAGAGCTTGAGCTTCGGTTCGGTGCCGCTCGGCCGAACCGTGATGCGATGCTCGCCTTCGAGTTGGAAGGCGACGACGTCACTCGGCGGGAGCTCGGACGCGTCGAACAGGATGCCTGGGGGGAGGGCGGGGCGCGCTTCCGGCGATTTTGCGAGATCGACGCTCCCGACGACGGAAAGCCCGGCGAGGTCCCGGGGCGGATTCGCGCGGAGCTTGGCCATCGCGTTGCGGATCTCAGCGAGGCCCGTGGTCCCCGGCCGCGTGAACGAGATTTGGGTGCTGTGACACAGGCCATGGCGTCGATACAGCAGCTCGAGCGCATCGTGGAGCGTGCGCCCGGCGCGCGCGTGAAGCTCGGCCATGTGCAACGCGTGCGCGGCCGCGGCGATGCCGTCCTTGTCGCGAGTGATGTCGCCGATGCAGTAGCCGAGTGCTTCTTCGAAGCCGAGCACGAAGCGAGACCCGCGTTCACGCGTGACTTGCAGGGCTTTGCCGACGATCCACTTGAAGCCGGTCAGCGTGCGAATGCACTGGGCGCCGTGATCGCGGACGACGCGGTCCAAAAGTGGGGTGCTCACGATGGTGCTGACGACGAAGTTGCCTCCGTCGCGCGGTGCGAGTGCGAGCAAGTGGTCGGCGAGAAGCACGCCGACTTCGTTGCCGCTGAGAGCGGCGAGGCCGGCACCCTTGAGGCGTGCAGCCAGTGCCAAGCGGTCCGCATCGGGATCGTTGGCGATCGCAAGATCGGCGCCGATGCGTTCGCCGAGTGCGAGCACGAGGTCGAGCGCGCCGGGCTCTTCCGGATTGGGAAATGCAACGGTAGGAAAATCAGGGTCGGGCGCCGCTTGTTCGGGCACGCTGTGAACATCGGTGGCCCCGATCGCGGCAAACACGCGCCGAGCGAGTGGTTCACCGACGCCATGGAGCGCGGTGTACGCCGCTCGCAGCGGCAGCGCTGGTGGCACGCCCGCATTTGCGGCACCCGCATGTGAGTGTTCTTCAACCACCGCGCCGCTTCCGCCGCTGTCGCGAGTGCCGCCAACCCGCGCGCCGCGCCCGACCGCTGCGGCGACCCTTGCTACGTAGCGCTCACTGACCCCCGATACGGATGGCGCCAATCCCGCCGCCTGCGCCTCCGCCCACGCCAGACGCGGCAACGCCAACACCGAACCGATCTTTGCCCGCTCCAATTCTACTTCTCGGTCAGCCGGACTCCCGAGTTGCGCCCCATCCTCCAAATACACCTTGTAGCCGTTGTATTTAGCCGGGTTGTGACTCGCTGTAATCACGATGCCGCTCACAGCTGCAGAGTCCAACACCGCGAACGCAACCAACGGCGTCGGCACCACCTCGTCGAACCTGTGCACGACGAACCCCGCACCCTGAGCGACCGACGCAACCTCGTCGGCAAACGCCCGACTCTGATGACGCCCGTCGTACCCGAGACAAATCCCACGCTTCTGCGCATCTGGATACTGCCGCAACAGATACGCGCACAACCCCGCCGTGGTCCGAGCGACCACGCGGCGATTCATGCGGTTCGAACCGGCCCCGATCAACCCGCGCAATCCGGCAGTTCCGAACGTCAGCTCAGCCCCGAACCGCTCCTCGAGCTCGATCCAGGCTTCGCCGCCCTCAGCTGCGCCGGCGCGCTGAATCAACGCCCCGGCCTCGGCTCGCGTCACCGGATCCGGATCATCGTCGCGGAATACGCGAGCCGCCGCGAGCAGCGCCTCTCGCTCCGCCTTCATCCCGGCTCGACTGCTCCCGCCGGCTCGACCCCCTGGACGTGTCGCTGGCCGCGATACACCGACGCATAAAACACGTAGAGAATGGTCGTCGCCGCCATCAGCCCGGCGAAGAACAAGTAATACGACGGGCCCGACAACTTGCTCGACCCATCCGGGTTTTGAATCCACACGTTCACGAGCGACGTGAACAGATTCCCGAGCGAGACCGAAAACAAGAACAACGCCATCACCAGCGACTTCATCCGATTCGGCGCTTGCGCGTAGAAGAACTCGAGGCCCGTGCCGTACACGAGCACCTCCGCCAACGTCAGCACCGCGAACGCAAACAGCTGCCAGCCGATGTTCACCCGCTCACCCGTGCCGATCCGCATCTCGATGTAGGCCGAGATCAAGAACGTCAGACACGTGAGTGCGAACCCAATCCCGATCTTCCGCAGCGGCGTGAGCAGCCACACCTTCGAGACCTGCGGATAGATCACGTAGCTCGTCAGCGGAATCAAAGCCAACACCAAGATCGGATTGATCGCCTGCACCTGCGACGCGAGCCACGTGTGCCCGAGGAACTCGAGGTCCATCTTCTCGGCCTGCAACACCCACGCCGAGCTGTTCTGGTCGTAGAGCGCCCAGAACATCGCGATGAAGAGCACGAGCCCGAGCACGCGCAACAAGAGCACCGCACCGCCTGGCGAGATGACCTCCTTCAAGAACGTGGTCCCCGCCGGTGGAATGTGCGCGAAGTGTTTGCGCCCGAGCCAAAACACGAACGTCGCAATCAGCATGAACACGCCCGGCAGCCCGAACGCGACGCGCGACCCGTACTTCTCGAGCAACACCGGCGTCAGCAACGTCGAAAAGAACGACCCGAAATTGATCGAAAAGTAGAACCAACCGAACACACGTTCGAGCAGGTGCTGATTCTTGCCCCCGAACTGATCGCCGACGTGCGCAGACACGCACGGCTTGATCCCGCCCGCGCCGATCGCGATCAACGTCAACCCGACCGTCAGACCGAGGCGCGTCTCGTCGAGCGCGAGTGCCAAGTGGCCCAAGCAGTAGACGACCGACAGCGACATGATCGTCAGGTACTTGCCGAGGAACGCGTCCGCGATGATCGCGCCGATCAAGGGAAAGAAGTAAGCGCTCGCAGCAAACGCGTGAAACGCTGCCTTCGCCTCGTCGCCGCTCATCGGCGCATCGGCTCCAGTCGCGTTCTTCAAGTGGTGCGTCATGAACACCACCAAGATGGTCTTCATGCCGTAGTAGCTGAAGCGCTCCGCGAGCTCGTTGCCTACGATGTAGGGCACGCCTGTCGGCATGCCGGTGATCTGCTCAGGCGCTTGCCTGTACGCCATGTCTGATCTTCCAATCGTCTACGCCGCGTGCAGCGGCCATTCCAACTTGGACAACGACTGACGCAGCTCGTGGAAACCTTCGCGCATCTCCTGAACGCTGATGCGCTCCCCCGGATGCTGCCGCAAGCCGTTGCCGATCAACTCGCCTAGGGTCTGCATGCCCTTTTTGGCACACAACGCCTTCAGCTTGTCGGGAAAACCGTCGTGATTCAGATGCGCCTGGATGATCGACAGCTCCGAAGCGCCATCGAACAGCGTATCTCCGGTGAGCGTCTCGTAGGCCAAACACGCGTACGCGTAGACATCCGCGTCCATCGGCCGCGGATCGTAGTCGGGCGGCACGAGGCCCCAAATTTCGGGCGCACCATACGGACCCGTGGCGCAGCCTGGGCGAAGGTTGCGCCCAGCAAGGCCGAAGTCCACGAGCACCGGCCGCATCGTCTCACTGCCCGCATTGCTGTTCGCGACCGGCCGCATGATCACGTTGGAGGGTTTGACGTCGAGGTGCCCGATGTCCACGCGATGCATGCCCTGCAACCCCGCCCCGATCCCATCGAGCAGCTCGAGTGCCCGTCCGACGTCGAGGTCCCCGCGCTCGATCACGCGCTCGAGCGTCGGCCCTTCGACGAGCTCCATCACGAGGATCGGCTTCGGCCGCGCACCGGCATCGAAAGTCACGAAGCCGGCGAGGTTCGGATGTTGTGGTAACGCGAGCAAAGCTCCAGCTTCCTGCCGGAACAAGTTCAAGAACTCTTCCTCCGACAGCGTGCGCGCGGCTTCGGCGTTGTAGTCCGGAACCTTGAGCGCGAAGCGGATGGCGTCGTCGTGATGCCGCTCTTCCGCGCGAGTCACCACGAACACGCTCCCGACGCCGCCTGCACCCAGCGGGTTCAGCACGTAGAAGCCGCCGATCGTGCGCCGCCCCGTGAGCCACGGCGGCAGCGGCGCTTCCTTCGGCGATGGAGGCGCAAAGCTGTTCGGCCCGCGCGTCACGCCCGACACCGGTAGCTCGGCGACGCGCCGCATCACCATCAACACGGTCTTCGCGACTGCGAGTGGCAAGTCGCGATCGAGTGCGACCTCGATCTCCTCCAAGCTCGCGCGGATCGCATCCGCACCCTCGCGCTCCGCCCGCTCGACTGCGAGCGTGAACGCGGCGAGCGTCGGCGTATTTGACTGCGGCACGGCCCGCGGCACGATGCGCCTTCGCGCACCCGAGGTGAGCTGACTCAACGTGCCGATCACCGCTTCGAGCCCGAGCAGCTGATCGTGGCCCGTGCCATCTGCGAGCTCACTCAAAGTGCGCGCAGCGGCGACGTCTTCGAGCCTGCGCGCCAGCAAGAGCAGCTGTCCGCGCAGCGCGCTCACGCGCAACGTGCCCGCCCACGGCAAGACTTGCGCGAGATGTTTGAGCGCATCGATCGCATGCCGCGCGTTTCGCCCCGAAGCCTCCGGCTTGTCACTCGTGCGCACGAGCTCCGCGTACGCCGCGAGGCTCTTCTGAAAGTCCGGCAGCATCGAAGCTTCCGCAACGGCGGCGATGTCATGTACGTGCGGTACGTGATCTGCGACCGCGACGAGCACATCGGATAACTCGCACAGCTCGTCGCGCACGAGGGCATCGAGCGCGCGTGCCAGCGCGGCGCACACGATTCGGCGGAGCGGGGAGGGCGCGTCATTTCGGGCGCGACCGAGCAACATCTTCGCGATCCGCAGCCGCCGCGCACGCCGCTGGCCCGTGATGTCTTCGCCGTAGCTTCCATCCGCATCGACGACGTGGAGCAACGTGCGTAAGCGCCGCATGCGCAGCGACAGATGCGGAACTGCGCCGCTCGTCTGAACCGGCTTCGATTCGAGCCGCAAGAGCCACGCCGTCAACCGTTCGAACAAGTCGCCGAGCGCTGCAGCCGCGTTCGGCGCTTGTGCCGTTCCGCCCATACTCAGCAAGTCGGGCAGCGCCGCGGTCTCGAGCAGCGCTGCGTCGATCTCGCGCATCAAGCGAAAGGACGCGCGCCTGCCCGCCGGTTCCGCATCGGATGCCATCTCGAGCTCGCTGATCTTCGCGACTGCAGCCTGAAACGCGACCTGCGCTTCGCGAAACGCGTACCGCGCGTCTCGTTCGGAAAACCCGCGCACGGCGCTATCGAGTGCGTAGCGCAAGTGCGGCTTCGGATTCGCGAGCTCGCTGATCAGCGATTCGCACAGCGCGATCCGCCCGTCATCGTCACCGCGCTGAAGCGCGAGCCATTTCTGGAGCTTCTCTTGAACTGCGATCGCGGCGCGAACACCGAGGTCCGCTTCCATTCGATCGCGCCGCAGCTCGACGAGTGCTTCCGCGACTTCGATTCCACCGAGCTTCGCGAGTTGCTCCAGCAGATCTTCCACTGCCTCGGGCTCGACTTCCGCCGCGTGGCCGAGCCCGAAGATCATCGTCTCACTCAATCCCGGATCCGATCGAAAGGTCTCGCTTTCGAGGAGCGCACGGCAACGCGCCAAGCCCACGTGCGGGTCGAGCGCGATGCTGGCACCGAGCGACACCGCTGCACGCCGCCACTCGGTCGGTGTGAGTTTCGGATCGAGCTGGCTCTCGATCTCTTCCGCGAACTCAGGCATCGCTTTTGCGAGTAAGCCGCGTGCAGTCGCGACGTGACGCCAGACCAGCGACTCGCGATCGTGAAACAACAACTGCCACGCCGCGCGAACGGCCGGTAACGCAAACGCCGCCAAACTTCCGCCGTCGCCCTCCGCGGCACGCCGCGCGGATTCACGCGCGGCTCGCTCGAGCAGACGCGCCGCGAGCCGCCGCGACGGAAGTGAACCGCTCGCGGGTTCGGTCAACCACTCGCGCCGCAGCTCCGCGCGCGAGATCAGCATCAGCGCGAGCGAATCGATTCGAACGCTGCCACCGAGCGGCAGCTCGAGTGCGAGCGCCATTCGCGCGCGAATCGGAGCGCCCGTCAGAGTGCGCTTGGAATCCGCGGCGAGCGAATGCGCGAGCACGACGAACGTCTCGACGTCTCCTTCGTACAACCGCTGCAGCACACGCCGGCCGAGCTGCCTCCGCTCCGGTCCGACCGGCAGCGCCGACGCCAGCTCGTAGACCGCCGCTGCAGCTCCTGGCGGCGCAAGCCAATCCAGATCGTCGAGCAGGTTCGCTTTGAACACTGCGCGCACTGCCTCTAGCAGCTGTGCGGGATCGAGCCCTTCGAGCGGCACCGGCTGCTGCTCGAGTGCGGCACGAGCGAGCGTGGCCATCGCTTGCCGCCAGAGCGAACGCCGTTCTTCGTCGCTCTCCACCCGCGGCAGCTCGAGGAAACTGCGCAGGTGTTGCGACAAGATCATTCAGCGTGCTCCTTCGCCGACTTCCCGCACCGGCTGCGGCGGTGCCTGTTGCTGATCTTGCCGATCTTGTTCCGGGACGTGAATCCCCGCCATCTGGAGGAGGCGCAAAGCGTTGCTGGTCCGAACGATTCCCGGGCGCAGCTTGTAGTCGAACCGCATCTCGCCATCGATGACCACGTCCGTGAAGTGGACATTCTCGATGCGGGCGGGCTCGGTGTCACCTAATGCGGCGAGCTCGACGTCGTGCGTCGCGCATAGGCCCATCGCACCCCGGTCGAGGAGGTGCAGCAGCACGGCTTTGGCGCCGACGTGGCGCGCGCGGGCGTTCGTGCCGCGCAGCAGCTCGTCGAGCAGGAAGAACACCGGCGGGCCAACCTCGGCCTGTTCGATCACGCGGGTCAGCTTCGTCAGCTCCGCATGGAAGTAGCTCGCACCGCTCTCGAGCGAGTCGTCCGCGCGCATGCTCGCGCGCAACCGCACCGAAGGTACGCGCATGTGCTCTGCGATGACGGGCCCACCCGCGAGCGCGAGCGCGATGTTTTGCCCGACCGCGCGCAGTAGGGTGCTCTTTCCAGCCATGTTCGAGCCGGTCACGACCAGCGCGGTGCCCGGTCCTCGGAGTCGCACGTCGTTTGCGACGCGGGTTTCCGGGGTGAGCAGCGGGTGCGCGATCGCGGTCGCTTCGAAGGGCCGCTCGTCGCCGAGCTCGGGCCGGGTCGCGCCTTCATCGAGGTGTGCAAGTGCCGCGAGCGCCGCGATGGCTTCGAGCTCCCCGAGCGCTTCGAACCACTCGGTCATGCGCATACCGGCTTCACGCACGAAGCGTTCGAGCCCGTGAAGCACGTGCAGGTCCCACAGCGTGAGCGCGTTCACGAAGATGTAGAACAGCGCGTTCTGCCGGAGCTCGGCGAAGCCAGCCCACCGCGCGAGCCGGCGGATGTGCGTCGACGGCGGCTGGTCCGCGAACGTGACGCGCTTCTGCAACTCGAGCAGCCAGGGGCTCTTGAACGGGGTGCGCTCGAGCAACAGCAGCATCGATTCGAATGCAGTCAGGAGCGGCGCCCGTGCGCTGACGATGTTGAGCGTGTTCTGGATCGTGCGGCCGAACGAGAACAGGAACAGCACCTGAATCGCGACGGGGATGAGCCACCAACCGTTCGCGATCACATCGAGCAAACCCAAAATGTAGGTGACGAGCGTGCACATCGGCAGCAGCACGATCACGACCTGCAGCCACGGGAGGCGCTCGAACAATCGATCGACTTTGCCGAGCGCTTCGAGCCCGCGCGGATCGAGCCGCTCGCCATTTTCGGTGGAAGCTGCGGCCTCGATCTCGCGTCGCAGCTCGACTTGTGGTGCGAGCTCCCAGACTGCTTCTTGGCGCGCGCGAATCGTCGCGAGGTCCGCTGGGCTCGCCAGCCAGCCGGCGAGCGTGCGTTCGCCGTGATGCGTGTGCGTCACGTCGATGCGCTGAAACAGCGAACCTTGACCGACGATGTCGATGTCCCAGGCGTAGGCGTGGCTGCGCGGCAAGAGATCGGCGCCCTTACTCGCGAACTGAACCCACTCGTGGCCGATGCGAGCGAGAGCCCGCGCGTGAATGTCGCGGCGAATCCGCGCACGCGTCTCGGCGGTGATCGTGCGCGCGTGCAAGACGACCGCGACTCCAAACAACACCAGACACACCGTGCCGAGGCCTAGCTCGATCGCCGACTTCTGAATGAAGCCGGTGACGAGTAGCGCGGCCGCGACCAAGAACGTGGCTAGGCGGACCAGCGACAGGCGGTTGCCAGTTCGCGATAGGACCTCCATCTCGGCTTCGAAGCTCCGCCGCAGCCGAGCGTGGAGGGTGGCAGGGGGGTCCTCGGCTGGACGGGTGGCGATGGGGCTCTCTGGCTGCACCTTGGCGTTCTTCGTTTCGGGGGATGAGTCTGGCAAGATCGAGCGATCGTGCGGCTTTCCGCAACACCTGCGGTTGAACCGCGGGGGAGGCCGGCTACTTCCCTCGGAAGCAGGCAAAAACGATAACAGCTACTGCGCGCAGATTGACTGACCTATCCACTCAGGGTACAGACTTGCCAGCGCGCTGGAGGCAGTAGCCCCGGGGACGCGTACCTTCTTAGCGGGAGATTTTCATGGGTGTTGCAACGGTGGCTGTGGTCGGCTGCGGCATGATGGGTCGCGGTATCATGGAAGTCGCGGCTGTTGCTGGTTACCAGGTCAAGGGAATCAAGCTGACCCCCGGTGACTTGGCAGCCCCCAAGAGCAAGATCCAGCAGTCGCTCGAGCGGCGCGTGAAGAAGGGCAAGCTGACGGCGGAAGAGTGCGCTGCTGCCCTCGGTCGGATCGAGCTGTCGTCGGGTCTGGCGGCGGTTGCCAGCGCGGACGTCGTGATCGAGTCGGCCGTCGAGGACGAGGCCACGAAGGTCAAGCTCCTCAAGGACATCGAAGCCAAGCTCCACCCCGAAGCCGTGCTCGGCACGAACACTTCGTCGCTGCGGCTGGACACGTTGGCGAAGTCGCTCGCCCATCCGGAGCGCTTCTTGGGCGTCCACTTCTTCAGCCCAGTGCCGGCGATGGACCTGGTCGAGGTCGGCGCGATCGAAAAGACCGCGCCGTGGGCGATCGCCAAGACCGAAGAGTTCTGTAAGCAGATCGGTAAGACGCCAGTCGCGATTTCGGCTTCGCCCGGCTACGTCGTGAATCGTCTGCTCGTGCCTTACATCTTGCACGCCATCTCCACGCTCGAGAGCGGCATCGCCTCGGCGGACGGCATCGACACGGCGATGAAGCTCGGTTGCGGCCATCCGATGGGCCCGCTCGCGCTCGCGGATTTGATCGGTCTCGACATCGTTCGCGCGATGGCGGAGACGCTGCATCGCGAGCTCGGCGATCGCGCCCGCTACGAGATGCCGAAGACACTCGTGCAGCTGACGGATGCAGGTCAGCTCGGTCGTAAGACCGGGTCGGGCATCTACGACTACAGCGGCGAGCAACCGAAGCTGAACGCGGCCATCAAGCTCGGCTGAGCTCGTGACGCGGGCTCCTTCGAGCCGCACGCGCACGCGGCGCTACCGGACTGAATACGTGCGCCTGCCAGCTACGTCGTAGTCGGCATGTACGCGCGGGTGAGCCGCTGGGCCGAGAGCTCCTGGGATGCTACCATCTTGGGAGTGGATAGTGCTTCGCCTGGTGCATCGAGGGGCGGGGCCGCTGAGGTCTCGAGTCTCGCTGCGCTGCTACTCGCTTACGTCGTCGGAATGGCCGCGCTCGCAACGCTATGGCCGTTCGACTTTCGATTTCGATTCCCTCGCTGGGTCCTCGAGACGTCACCCTCCGACGTGGCGTTGAACCTCGGGCTCCTGTTCCCGGCAGGGTTTCTGTGGCGACTCGCGCGGCCGAAGGCCATCTTGCCGTCGAACCTCGACGTGCTCGGACTCGGCTTCTTACTGTCCGGGCTGCTCGAAGGGCTGCAGATGTTTTTGCCGCGCTGCGCGAGCCCGACCGACATCTTGATGAACGGCCTCGGCGCGTGGGCTGGAGCAGCCTTGTACTCGCGGCTCGATCGCAGCTGGGTCGATCGCATCTGCCTCGCGTTGCCGCTGACCAAGGTTTTGTACCTGACCGTGCCGCTCATCGGTTTGCAGGCGATCGCGGCGAGGGGTCGCTACGCAGCTGCAGGGACGTTGATTCCGATCGCTGCGTTCAGCGCTTCGATCGCAGCGGAGATCTATCGAAAGCGTGCGGGCGCAGCTCCGGCCGCGAGTCACTTCGTCCTGTCGTTTGCGGCGCTGTTCAATCTCGCCGCGTTGCCGCTGTGGACGCGCATGCCGCGCCAGGCAGTCGTGCTCGTGCCGGTGACCATCGCATTTGCGTGGCTTGCGCTTCGCATCGCACCGAAGCTTCCGCCCGGTGAGCGACGCATCGAACAGATCGCCTTGCGCCGCGCGCTGCCTTCGCTCGGCGCGTTCTTGGTGTTGATCGCGCTGCCGCGCTTCGCCGGCGATCTCGGTGAGCTCGCCGGATCGGCGGCCGGCATGTACGTGCTTCGCGATGCAGCGGCGTTCAGTGTGCTCGGGTATGTGTTCAGTCAGCTGCACGGTCGTGGTCGGTTCGGTCCGCGTGCCGAGTCGCGTGCAGTCGTGCTCGCGCTCGTGACCACCGCGTTGTTCGGTGCGGTTCGTTCGTGGGAGCTCGCGAGCGAACTGCCGGAGCTCGCGATGTTGGTCGCAGCTGGGACACTCGGCGCTGCGATCCACCGCGCCGAGGTCACCGTGATACGCGCGCTTCGAGGTTTGCGGAGCGATCGTCCTTCGGGCCAGCCCACCGTCACCACAACGGTGACATCTGTTTGAGGCCGCTGTCTCGAGTCCTCTAACTCATTGAGATCACTTGGGGGACTTGGCAGGTGGCGCGATCTGTCGCAGGCTCGGCGCAGCTGTAGGTGGTTTTTGCACACTGCGTCGGAATTTATCCGACCGAAGATCCGCCCGAGACGCCACCTATCGAATCAAGCGGCCGGCCTGCCCGGGTCGGAACCGCGCGCCGCGGTGCATCGAACTTCTCGCTGCATCGAGGCTCAGAGGGGCGCAACCGGATTTGGGCATGCTGAGCAACCAGGAGAGAGGCGTTATGTCGGACACCACCACGTCGGCTGCAGAGTCACAGCAGACTGCGAAACCCTCGAAGCGTCTGTGGGCCATTTGCCGCAACGCGGAACGCACTGAGATCGCGCGGGCCTTGATCGAGAACGGCCACAACCGCACCCACGCAGCTGCTGCGCTGGGTATCTCGCGGCGAACGCTGTTGAACAAGATCAAGCAATACGGCCTCACGCGCGCGATCTGCCGTCAGCTTGCAGGCGATGTTTTGCCGCAGCCGCCGGTCGTCGCGCAGCCGACCAGCGTTCAGAACTGAACTCGCTTATCGGTCGCCACCCGAACTGCCTACGGGCATTCGGGTGTGCGCGCCGCCCATCCGACTCGCGAGGCGTTCGGATGTCGGCGCCAGCACTCGAAGCGCTTCTGCGCTCGAGTGAGCTCACCGGCGCGAGTGCGATCGCAGCGTTCACGTTGCGATCGAAGGCACTCGCGTCGAGCTCGGTGCTGGCGCAGCGGGTAGAGAGAACAGTCACATTGGGTTGACCGCCCGACGTGGCTCGCTACGCGTGCGTTCAACGACGCAATCGGCTCGCGCTGGAGTGGACCCGCAGCTTCGCGCTTGCTAGGTACCGCCACCTGCATGGGCTACGCGACGTTGCGCGACTGCGTCGAGGATCTCGAACGCCACGGTCACTTGGTTCGGATCGACGCTGAAGTCGATCCGCACCTCGAGCTCGCGGAGATCCAACGCCGCGCATATGCGGCCGGCGCGCCCGCACTCTATTTCTCGCGCGTCAAAGGCACGACGTTCCCCGTCCTCGGGAACTTGTTCGGCACGTTGCCTCGCGCTCGCTTCGTCTTCCGCGACGCGCTCGCGAGCGTCCAGAAGTTGATCGAGCTCAAAGCCGATCCATCGCGGCCGCTGCGCCAGCCACTCCGCTACCTCGGCGTGCCTTGGACCGCGTGGACGATGCTTCCCAAGCGCGCCTGGGGTGCAGCGCCCGTGCTGGCGAATCAAACTCAGATCCGCGCGCTGCCTCAAGTCGTGTGCTGGCCCGACGACGGCGGCG
>Ga0193753_10001894_pt1 | contig 17244 bp, 6 predicted proteins | sample H1c2metaG_FD_144925 | JGI IMG/M metagenome (GOLD analysis project Ga0193753, IMG submission 144925) | Soil microbial communities from a riparian zone of the East river system, Colorado, United States - H1c2 | ecosystem: Environmental > Terrestrial > Soil > Riparian zone | place: USA: East River... | reverse complement strand
CTCGAGGTGCTCTGGGAGCGCGAGCTCGGGGCCGAGATCATCGAGCCCGCGATCGAGGGGCTGGGCGACGTGGCGGCCCTCGACGAGGTCGGCGTGTTCGCGGCCTACCTCCACTCCATGAAGTGGCGCTCCGTGACCGCCACCGACGGAAAGCTCTTCCAGTCACCGTTCCGCGCCGGCATCCAGATCTACAACCACCAGCTCGTTCCGCTCCTCGCGGCCCTCGCGCTTCCGCGCGCCAACCTGTTCATCGCCGACGACGTCGGGCTGGGCAAGACGATCGAGGCCGGTCTCATCATGCAGGAGCTGGTGCTGCGCCAGCGGGTGCAGAAGCTCCTCATCGTGTGCCCGGCGTCGGTCTGCCTGCAGTGGCGCGACGAGATGTGGCGCCGCTTCGGGATGAGGTTCGAGATCTACAACCGGGCCTTCGTCGCCCGCCGGCGCGAGGAGCGCGGGTTCGGCGTAAACCCATGGGGTACCTACCCTCGCTTCATCATCTCGTACCAGACGCTCCGCCGGGCCGAGTACTGGGAGCCGCTGCTCAACGACCTCGAGGCTCGCGCTCCGCGGAGCCTGCTCGTGCTCGACGAGGCCCACACCGCGGCGCCGGCGAGCGCCAGCGTCTACGCCGTCGACACAAAGGTCGGGCGCGCGGTCAGGTCCCTGGCCGACCGGTTCGAGCACCGGCTCTTCCTCTCCGCCACGCCGCACAACGGCCACTCCAACAGCTTCTCGGCGCTGCTCGAGATCCTCGACCCGCAGCGGTTCACCCGCGGCGTGGACGTCCAGCCGCAGGACCTGGAGCCGGTGATGGTGCGCCGGCTGAAGAAGGATATCCGCGAGATGGGCTCCGTGAAGCTGCCGGAGCGGCGCGTGCACCAGATCGACCTGACCTGGGAGGAGAAGCGCGGCGCGTGGTCCCAGGCATGGGACGGCGGACGAACAGGTTCCATCGGTCCGGCCTCCGGCACCGAGCTGCGCCTGGCCGAGCTCCTGTCCGCCTATCGCGAGTCGGTGACCATCCGCAAGAAGCGCGGCGTGCTGGTCCTCATCAACCTCCAGAAGCGCCTCATCTCCAGCATCGAGGCGTTCTTCCGCACCCTGACCAAGCACGCCGAGGGCCAGGGAGCGTCGAGCGCCGACGAGGGAGCGGAGACCGTTGAGGGAGGCGATGACGCGCCCATCGGATGCGACGCCGACGATGACTCGGAGTCGGGTCAGCCCGAGGACGTGCTCGAGGCCGACGCCGCCGAGGTCATTCGCCGTCGCTCGCGCGCGCTCGCCGCCGAGTCCGACCGCGCACGCCAGATCCTCAAGGACATGCTCCGCCTCGCGGGCGCTCACCGCCACGAGCCCGGGCCAAGGACGCTCGCGCTCCTCGACTGGATCCGCAAGAACCAGTGCCCGGCGGTCTCGCCGGGCGGAGCCGCCGCCGGTGCGTCCGCTCGCGACCGGGCCTGGTCGGACCTGCGCGTGATCGTCTTCACCGAGTACGCCGACACCAAGCGACACCTGGCCAAGATCCTGCGGGGCGCCTGCGCCGACACGGAGGACGGCGAGCTGCGCATCCTCGAGTTCCAGGGCGGCATGTCCGACGACGGGCGGGCCGAGGTGCAGCGGGCGTTCAACGGTTCGCCTCACGTCTACCCGGTGCGGATCCTCCTCTGCACCGACGCCGCGCGCGAGGGCGTGAATCTACAGGGGCACTGCGCCGACCTGTTTCACTTCGACGTCCCGTGGAATCCGGCCCGCATGGAGCAGAGGAACGGCCGCATCGATCGCACGATGCAGCCCTCGCCCGAGGTCCGCTGCCACTACTTCTTCTATCCGCAGCGCGCCGAGGATCAGGTCCTGAAGACCCTGGTCCGCAAGGTCGCGGTCATCCAGGAGGAGCTGGGATCGCTCGGCGAGGTGCTCCACCAGGAGATGGCGCACACGCTCGAGACCGGCGGCCTGACCGAGCGCTCGCGCCTCGCCCTCGAGCGGGCCGCGCTGCCGCCGGACCGGGTGTCAGCCGCGCGAGCCGAGCTCGAGGCGGTGCGCCTCGACAAGGCGCGGACCCGGATGCGCCAGCAAGCAGACGAGTCGGGCAGGGTCCTGGAGTGCTCGAAGGAGCTGCTCGGGTTCCGCGAGGAGCACCTGCGCGACGCGATCGACGTGGCGCTCGGGCTGACCGGCCTGTCGCCGCTCACGCCACACAAGGCGTGTCCGGGCGCCTTCCTCCTGCCCGAGATGCCCGAGAGCTGGGCCCCCACGCTCGACGTGCTGCGCCGGCCGCGCGGGCGCGACGAGTCGTTCTGGGACTGGCGCGCGACCCCACCCATGCCGGTGACCTTCCACCCGCTCGACACGATCACCGACGACATCCACCACCTCCACCTCGAGCATCCCTTCGTGCAGCGGATGCTGGCCCGCTTCTCGTCCGGGCACGACCTGTCACGAGTCACGGTCGTGCGCAGCCAGGACGACGGGCTCGTCCGCGCGATCGCGTTCGGCCGGCTGTCGCTGTTCGGCGCCGGCGCGACGCGCCTGCACGAGGAGCTGGTGGCCGTCGCCGCCCCCTGGTTCGAGGCTCGCAACCCGCGCCACCTGACGCCGTTCGCGAGCGACGCCGACAGGAAGGCCCTCGCCCGCCTGGAGACCACGCTCGCCGAGCCCGGCGCCGGCAAGGTGTCCGCCGCGGCCAAGAAGCGCCTCCTGGCCAGCGCGTCGAGCGACTTCGCGACGATGTGGCGCCACGTCAGCGACGAGGCCGACAGCCGCGAGCAGGATGCGCGCAAGAAGCTCTCCGTGCGCGGAGCGCGCGAGGCCGACGAGCTGCGCCGGATTCTGCGCCAGCAAGAGACGGCGATCGAGAGATCCCTCCACAAGCAGATGCCGCTCTTCGGCCCGCGCGAAGGCGACCAGCGCGAGCAGTGGCAGGAGGATCGGAAGCACCTGGGCGATCGGCTGACGAAGCTGAAGCTCGAGGCCGAGTCGGAGCCAGCCGACATCGAGGCTTCCTACCAGGTGGTGTTGCGACGGATCGAGCCGGTCGGGCTCGTCTATCTCTGGCCGGCCTCGAAGTAGCGAGCCGGCCGGAGGGTGGGGACAGGGGGAACGGGAATGGTGCGCGCGACGAAGGCGGTGATCGAACCGGCCGAGAGCGGCCCGTCGGAGGGGCGGCGGTCCGACGCGGACAGGCGGTTTCACGAACAGTGGCTCGGCATGGTCCAGCCGATCGACGGGCTGGTGTTCTCGCTGCCCGTGCTGGAAGAGGGGCACGTGGCCGTCCGCCATCCACCCCAGGCACAGGGGCGTCTGATCGACCTCTGCCCCCTCCTGGGCAAGGGGCCAGAGCGGCGCATCGGCGCGCTCGAGACCCTGCTGGAGGATGTGCTGGGCCTCGGCCCGGCGCTGTTCGATCGCGGCCCGGCGCTGCCGGACGAGCTGTCGCTGTGGGTCCCCGAGGGCCGACAGAAGCTGGTGCCGACGCTCGCCCTTCGTCGGCGCGAGCCAGACTCCGATCCCGCCGGCCCGCACGGCGATGTCCGCTCGTCAGGGGAGGGCGGCGCCGACCAGGATGCCGGACAGGCCGCGCAGGATGAGACCCTCCCGGACGAGAGCACGCCGCACAGCCGCGCCGGGGAGCCGTACCTGGCGCTCGTCTGGCAGATCCCGGACGGGCTTGCGTTCGACCGGGCCGAGACGGTGACGGGAGCCTGGCACTACCCGCCGGCCGCCAAGTTCGAGCGCCTGCTCCGCGCCTGCCGGGTGCCGATCGGACTCCTGGCCAATGGAGACGCCCTGCGCCTCGTCTACGCGCCGCACGGCGAGTCGCTGGGTTCCATCACCTTCCCGGTCGACACGCTCGCGTCGGTCGGCGGCCGGTCGGTGTTCGACGCCCTTGCCGAGCTCCTCTCGGCGGGCCGCATCTTCTTTCCCGCCCGCGAGCGCTCGCTCCTGGGCCTGCTCGAGGAGAGCCGGCGCCGCCAGGCCAACGTGACCAACGAGCTCGCTCGCCAGGTCTACGACGCCCTGTCGATCCTGCTCGACGGATTCGCCGCCGCGGCCGAGCGGGACGGACGGGCGCTGGATCCCAAGCGAGAGGATCTCTACGCGGGGCTGCTCACGGTGCTGCTTCGCATCGTGTTCATGCTCTACGCCGAGGACCAGCGCGACCCGGAGGGACGCGGGCTCCTGCCGGTCGAGCATCCGCTCTACGAGAAGCATCTCTCGGTCCACGGCCTCTTCGGCCAGCTCCAGGCCGACGCCGACCGTTATCCGGACACGATGGATCGCCGGTTCGGCGCGTGGCCGCGCCTCGTGGCCGCGTTCCGCGCCATCTTCGACGGCGCCATCCACGGCGAGCTGGTCATGCCGGCCCGTCGCGGCGACCTGTTCGATCCAGCGCGCCATCCGTTCCTGGAGGGCTGGGACCAGGGACCGCCGGTCAACGGCGTCGAGCGAGCGGGAACCAAGGTCCCGAGCGTCAGTGACGGCGTGGTCCACCGCGTCCTCGAGCGGCTCCTGATCCTCGGTGCGGGCACCGGCCGGGACGGCGACGGCAGCAGACGGAAAGGGCAGAGGCTCGCGTACCGCAGCCTCGATGTCGAGCAGATCGGCAGCGTCTACGAGCGGCTCATGGGCTACCACGTGATCCGCCTCGCCGCGGCGGCGGTCCAGGTCAAGCCGCTGCGAGTGTGGGTCGTCGCCGAGGACCTCCTCGCCGTTCCGGCGGGTCAACGCGAGTCCCACCTGGACGACGAGGCGGGCGTGCCGAAGGCTCTCATGAAGAAGGCGGCCGCCGCGCTCCGGGCAGCGCGGACAGAGTCGGCGATGCTCGAGGCGCTCGGGGGCCTGGCGGGCAAGGGCCGCGGCGCGGACGCCGGGTCCGAGGTCGGGGCAGCAGGGCGACTCGTCCTTCAGCCGGGCAAGGAGCGGCGGCGGACGAGCTCACACTACACGCCGCGCAGCCTCACCGAGCCGGTGGTGCGGAAGACCCTCGAGCCGCTGTTATCGGCCATGCGGGCGAAGAACGGCGGAGCCGAGCCGACATCGGAGCAGATTCTGAGCCTCAAGGTGTGCGACCCGGCCATGGGCTCGGGCGCCTTCCTGGTGGCCGCGTGTCGATTCCTGGCCGACCAGGTCGTCGCCGCGTGGACGCGCGAGAACCGGCTCGACAGGGTCGCCTCGGCGGCCGAGGACGCGACCGTCCTGGCGCGGAGACTCGTGGCCCAACGCTCCCTCTACGGCGTGGACAAGAATCCCTTCGCGGTCAGCCTCGCAAAGCTCTCCCTCTGGCTGACGACCCTTTCGCGGCACGAGCCGTTCACCTTCGTCGACCACGCCCTGCGCCACGGCGACTCTCTGGTCGGCCTGAGCCTCGCCGAGATTGAGGCCTTCGACTGGACCGCCCAGGAGGGTGCGGCACAGCTCGAGCTGTTTCCGATCGAGGTCAAGACCGCCATCGAGGAGGCACGCGCGGCACGCCAGCAGATCCTCGACCTGGCCGGCGAATCAGGCGACGAGGTGACCCGCAGAAAGGAGGCGCTCCTTCGCGATGCCGATGACGCGCTCGACCGAGCCAAGCTCCTCGGTGATCTGGTCGTGGGCGCCTTCTTCGCGCACGAGAGGGACAAGGATCGCCGCGCCGAGCTGGCAAGGCGCAAGGCGGTCGTCGAGCGATGGCTCAAGTCAGACCAGGCCCGGCCGGACGAGCTGGTTGAGATGCAGCGGGTGACTCGCGAGACGGTTCCTGCGTTTCACTGGATGCTCGAGTTCCCGGAGGTGTTCTTTGCCGGGCGCAAGGAGCTGCTGGGCACGGGCCGGCGGGCGCACATGGATGCCTTCGTGGGCAATCCACCATTCGCGGGGAAGAACCTCACCACGGAGACCCATGGCCCGCTCTACGGCGAGTGGCTCAAGGCCATCCATATCGGCAGCCACGGCAACGCAGATCTCTCGGCACATTTCTTTCGCCGGGCCACCATCCTTCTCGGCGATCATGGCACCGTGGGTCTGCTCGCGACCAACACGATTGCCCAGGGTGACACGCGCTCGACTGGGCTCCAGTGGCTGCTCGCTGAGGGCGCCGTGATCTATGACGCTGTCAAGTCGCGGGAGTGGCCGGGGGACTCGAATGTGTCGTACGCGCTCGTCCATCTAGCCAAAGGGGATGTCGTCGATGCCAGCACTGCACGCCACCTCGACGGGTTGCCGGTCGCCTGCATTAGTTCGCGGCTACTGGCTACCCCAGAGAGGCCCGACCCGTTAACGCTCGCAGCGAACGGCAGCAACCGGCATCAGGGTTCGATCCTCCAAGGCAGTTTTACGCTAACCCCAGACGAAGCGACAAGACTGATTGCGGATGCGCATAACGCGAAGTGCGTGTTCCCGTATATCGGAGGGCTTGAGGTCAATACCAATCCAGCCCAAGAGTTTGATCGTTATGTGATTGATTTTCGAACTCGCACGCTCGAGCAAGCATCGAAATGGCCAGCATTGCTCGCGCTTGTGCAGGCGCGAGTCAAGCCCGAACGGGAAAAGCTCGGCAACAATGCCGTTGCGAAACAGGCCAAGAAGATCTGGTGGCGATTCTGGGCGCCTCGCCCGGAGCTCTACGCCAGGCTTGAGGGGCGGAAGCGCTGCCTGGTCACGGCTATCGTCAGCAAGCATGTGCTCTTCTCGTTTCAGCCAACAAATCGCGTGTTCTCTCACAAACTCTACGTCTTTCCGGGCTTCGATGGCTGCGCACATCTGGCGGTACTCCAGTCGCGCGTGCACATCGACTGGGCATGGCTGCTGTCATCGACAATGCGCGACGCTGGAATCAACTACTCGGCATCGGATTGTTTCGATCCCTTTCCGTTCCCGTCCGCCGAACAGCTTGGCCCCAAGAGTGCACTCGAACGCATCGGTGAAACGCTCGACACCACGCGGTCGCGCATCATGTGCGACCGCGAATTCGGGCTCACGGTCCTCTACAACCAGCTGAAGGACCCCACCTGCGAGGACGAAGAGATCGTCGCTCTCCGAGCGCTTCACGAAGAGATGGACCGCGCGGTCCTGGCCGCGTACGGCTGGTCCGATATCACCGTCCCGCCATATCAGGAGCCGGTCACCCGCGACGAGAAGCGCATCCGCCAGGCATTCTCCGACGAGATCATCGACCGCCTGTTCGCGCTCAACGCAGAACGGGCCGCGGAGGAACGAGGAGAACCCGCGCCCAATCTCGTCTCGATGGTCGGAGCCGTGCTCGACCAGGAGCCGAGCAAGCGACCGAGGAAAGCCGCGAGCAAGGGCGTCACCCGCTCGGGCAAGTGCAAAGGGGGCCACCGATGACGACGATGAAGACTTCGGCCGAGGCGCCGCCGGCGACCCCCGCACCTCCTCTTCACAAAGTCCGGTCCGTCGATGTGCGCGACCATCTCGTCCGCGCGCTCGCGGCCGATCTGATCGGGCCATTCGACGTCGACTGTGCCGCCCCGTCGCCGACCGAGAACGGCGACGCCACAGCGCCCCGGACCGAACACGACGAGCTCCTACCGATTGCCCCCTCGCGCTGGTATCTGTGCGGATTCCTCGCGCCGCAGGAGCAGCGCCAGCTCGAAGAGGACGAGCCGACCGACGACGATGCCCTCGCCAACCAGGGAGAGGCCCGGCCGGACGAGCCGGACGCAGAGGCCGCGCCGCGCGCCCAGAAGCGACAATGGCCGGCCTCGATCGGGATGACCTTGCTCCTGCCCAAGCGCACGCGCGCGCTCGACGTCACGGTCCGCTGGGCTGACTACGTGCAGGAAGAGCCACTTTCGGTTGAATCAGGTCATCTGGATAGCCAAGGCACGCCAATCAGCCAGGCGGCAAGCTGGTCCACCCAGCCAAAGCCCGCCAAGCGCGCCCGTCGGCCGACCGGACGCGCCGGCTGGCGACGCGTCGTCCCGCCGCCGGTCCGCATCTCGGTAGACCTCGACCCGGAACGACTCCGAGCCGGCATCGACGTCCCCGGCTCGCGCGGCCTTCGACTGCGCGGTGAGCTGCGCCCGACCGGCGCTGCCGGGATCCCGGACGCGCAGGCCCTGTCGCTCTTCCTGGTCAACGAGCGCGCACCGGTCACGACACGCGGGCGCTGCGACGAGGCGTTCGCCTTTGGCGTGGAGCTCGAGGTCTCCTGTCCTGACGGAATGGTCCCGCGACCCGACCTGGCCGGCGGGCAGGCGGCCGGCGACCAGGCGACCGACTGGGACGACCGCGTCGCCGCGCTCCAGTATCGGGACCACCGCGAGTACGCGGTCGGTCACGGTGTGTCGGTCGAGGTCCTGGCCGACCTCGCAAACGGCGCCACCGGGCAACCGACCGACCCGCGCGACGCATCCCCCACGGCGCACCCTTCCACCACCGGGGCACCGCGCGCGGCCGCCGCCCCCACTCGAGCCCGGACCACCTGGCTGCCGCGCGCGAGCGTGCTCCGGGTGGAGCCGTTCCGGCATCCGGACATCGAGGTCCGCATGGACGAGCTCGCGGCCCTCGACGGTGCCGCCGCCGTCAATCGCGCGCTCGGGCACCTCCCCCAGGCGTACGGGGCATGGCTGCGCGAGCAGGCTGCCATCCCGCTCGACGGCGAGTCGCGCCGATCGCTCCGCGAGACGCGCGACGAGCTCCTGGCCATGGCCGAGAAGACGCGCGTGCGCCTGGCCGACGGGATCGCGCTGCTCGCGCGCGACCCCGAGGTCCGGCGCGCGTTCTGCCTGGCCAACGGCGCCATGGCCGACCAGGCTCGCAAGCGGCCTCGCCCTGATGCCGCAGGCGTGGAGGAGGTACCGACCTGGCGCCTGTTCCAGCTCGCGTTCGTGCTCCTCAACCTCCCGTCCATCTCCGACCCGGCGCACCCGGAGCGGGATACCGTCGAGCTCATCTTCTTCCCGACCGGCGGCGGCAAGACGGAGGCGTACCTCGGCGTCATCGCCTGTGTGCTTCTGCTGCGCCGGATCCGCCGGCGCAAGTTGCCGGATCAGGGGCTCGGCGTGGCGGTCGTGCTCCGGTACACGCTGCGCCTGCTCACGCTCGATCAGCTCGGCCGCGCCGCCACGCTCATGTGCGCGCTCGAGCTTCTTCGCCGCAAGGACACGGCCCTCCTCGGCGAGGAGCGGTTCTCGCTCGGCCTGTGGGTCGGGCGCTCGGCCACCGCCAACACATTCATCGAGGTCAAGAAGCAGCTCGAGACCTACCGGCACGACCCGTCGGAGCGGGCGCTGTCGCCGTTCCCTCTCGCCGGCTGCCCGTGGTGCCGCGAAGAGTTCAGCCGGACCAGCTTCGACGTCGAGCAGACGAAGGGTCTGCCCGCGCAGGTCGTGGTCCGCTGCCCTCGTTTCGACTGCGAGTTCAAGACCGGGGTGCCGGTCCTGTTCGTGGACGAGGAGATCTACCGCGAGCTGCCTGGCTTCGTCATCGCGACGGTCGACAAGTTCGCCATGCTGCCCTGGCGCGGCGAGACGGCCGCCCTGTTCGGCAAGGTCACCCACCGGCAGGACCACGTGTTCTACGGCGCGGTCGACGGAAAGGTCCCAAAGGGCGCCCTGAAGCTGCCCGAGGGGCTCCTGCCACCGGAGCTCATCGTCCAGGACGAGCTCCACCTCATCTCCGGGCCGCTCGGGACGATGGTGGGACTCTACGAGACCGCCGTCGATCTCCTCTGCACTCGGGCCGACACGAGCGCTGGCGCTGCCACCGGCCGGAGCGCGCGCCCGCTCCGGCCCAAGATCCTTGCCTCCACGGCCACCGTGAAGCGCGCGCGCGATCAGATCCTCGCGCTCTATGCCCGACGGAGCCGCGTCTTTCCGCCGCCCGAGGTCAACGCAGCCGAGACCTTCTTCGCCCGCGTCGATCGCGAGGCCCCGGGCCGGCTGTATCTCGGCGTGGCGGCTCCCGGCCGCGCCATCAAGGCGATCCTCATCCGCACGTACACCGCGCTCCTGACCGCGGCCCATGCCTGTTACGACCGGGAGGGCCCGGCGCGGCAACCCGCCGACCCGTACCTCACCCTGGTCGGCTACTTCAACAGCCTGCGCGAGCTCGGCGGGATGCGCCGACTCGTCGAGAGCGAGGTCCACCAGGCGTGCCTCAAGCCGCGCTCCCTCCAGAGCGGGGCCGGCGTGCCCTGGTTCGCCAGCGCCGAGCTCGGCACGCCGGTCGAGCTGACCTCGCGCGAGAGCACGTTCGCCGTGGCGCAGGCCAAGCACGCGCTGGCCCGGTTCGCGAGCGATCCACAGCACGTCGACGTCGTTCTGGCGAGCAACATGATCTCGGTCGGCGTCGACATCGATCGCCTCGGGCTCATGGTCGTCGCCGGGCAGCCGAAGTCGACGAGCGAGTACATCCAGGCCACGAGCCGTGTCGGCCGCGACCGCGATCGGCCCGGCCTGGTCGTCGCGGTCTTGAACGCCCACAAGCCGCGCGACCGCTCGTACTACGAGCACTTCGCGGCGTATCACGAATCGTTCTACCGCCGCGTCGAGGCCACCAGCGTCACCCCGTTCGCCGGACCCGCGCTCGACCGCGGCATGGCCGGAGCGCTCGTCGCGATGACCCGGCTGTCCGACCCCGACCTCAACCCGCCGACCGGGTTCATGGAGCTGCTCGACCGGCGCGAGGTCGCCGAGGCCGCCGTCCAGCACCTGGCCGAACGAGCGCGCCAGGTCACCGGCAAGGACGAGCTCGCCGCGGTGCTCCTCGACCGCGGCCGTCACTTCCTCGACGCCTGGCAGCGGGTGATCGACAGCGCGACCGAGGCGGCCGGCGCCCGCACGTATTCCAGGTTTGACCCGGGCGCGGCGAAGCTCGGAAGGCCGGTCCTCGCCGTTGCCGGCGCCCGGCGCGATCCGTCCGAGAGCATCGACGAGGGGCGGTTTCGCTGCCCGACCTCGATGCGTGACGTCGAGTCGTCCGTTCACCTGTGGCTCACGCGCTGAGGCAAGCAATGGCAATCCACCACAAGCCGGGCAAGGGCGCGCATCCCCCACCCGAGGGCCGCATCCGCTCCAGCCAGGCGGTCACCACCTATGGACCGGGCGCCATGGTCGATCTGCTCCACCACGCCGTGATCATCGGGGGGCTGCCGTTCTGGAACTACGAGTCCACCACCGTGGCCAACCACGTCGTCACGGAGCCGCGGCTTCGCGACCTCCTGGTGAGGCGCATCCGGGCGATAGCCCCGGAGGCGAGCCTCTCGCTCGATGCGCCGTTCCGCCTGCCGCCGGCAGGCGACGACCAGGAGCTCACGCGACAGTGCGGTGTGCGCGTGTTCGAGTTCCCCCGCTGGTTCGTGTGCCAGGCCTGCCATGCCCTCTCCGGCCGCGAGGTCCTCGAGTACTCCGAGACGAAGCACCACTACACGCACCGGTGTGACCGAGGGACCGGGCGCGCCACACCGGTCCGCTTCGTCATGGCCTGCCCCCACGGTCACCTCCAGGACGTCGACTGGAAGTGGTTCGCTCACCGAGGACCTTCCTGTGCCTCGCCGAGCCTCTTCCTGCGCGAGGGTCGCTCGCGGGACTTCTCCGACATCAAGGTCGCGTGCGAGGGCTGCCACCCGCCTTCGATCCGGATGCTCGCCGATCTCTACAACCGCGAGGCCGGACCGCCTTGCCGCGGCGAGCAGCCCTGGCTCGGCAAGGGTGCGCGCGCCACGGAGTGCAAGCAGCAGCTCTCGCTCCTCATCCGCACCGCGTCCAATGCCTACTTCGCGCAGGTCGTGAGTGCGCTCTCGATCCCCGAGGCGAGAAACGAGATCCGAGACGCCGTGATCTCGGTCTTGCCAAGCCTCGAGGCGACCGTCGATGCGGTCTCCCTCGGCTACGCGCGCCGGGTCGAGAAGGTCAAGAAGGCGCTCGCGGACCACGGCGACGCGGAGGTGCTGTCGGCCCTCGGTGCGGTCCGGTCGCACGAGGAGGTGGAGCGCGCGCCGCTCCGCACGGCCGAGTACGTGCGCCTGCTCGCCGAGCCCTTCGAGGCCCCCGGGGATCTCCCGCCACCCGACAGGGACTTCTTCGCACGCGCCGTGGATCCACGGACAGCCGGCGGTCTGCCGGCGGGCGTGCGACGCCTGGTCCGGATCCATCGCCTGCGCGAGGTCCTGGTCCAGGTCGGCTTCACTCGCCTGGAGGCGCCGACCGCGGACCTTCAGGGCGAGTACGACCTCGGCGTGAAGACGGCCCCGCTCGCACGCGCGGCCGAGTGGCTGCCGGCCGCCGAGATCCACGGCGAAGGGCTGTTCCTCCAGCTCGCCCCCGACGCGGTCCGGGAATGGGAGGGCCGCGCCTCGGTCATCGCGCGCTCCGTCGAGCTCGGCGCCGGCTATCGCCTGTGGGCCAGAGGGAAGGAGTCCGTCCCGTTCCCGGGCGTGCGCTACTACCTGCTCCACTCGCTGTCCCACTTCCTCGTGACGGCGCTCTCCATCGAGTGCGGCTACAGCGCGAGCGCCCTGTCGGAGCGCATCTACTGCGACCTGCCCGGTGCGGGCGGGGAGCCGATGGCCGGCATCCTCATCAAGACCGGCACGCCGGGCTCGGAAGGGACGCTGGGCGGGCTCGTCGAGGAGGGCAGGCGATTGCCCCTTCACCTCCGGCGCGCCTACGACCTCGGCACCCTCTGTGCCCACGATCCGGTCTGCGCCAGCCACCGGCCGACCGATCTCGAGGAGCGATTCCTGGACGGAGCCGCGTGTCACGGCTGCCTCTACATCGCCGAGAGCTCGTGCGAGCGGTTCAACCGCCAGCTCGACCGTGCGCTGGTCTTCCCGGTCATGGGCTGCCCTCCGGACCTGGCCTTCTTTCGCGAACGCCCGTGACGCCAGGGACGACAGGCGGGCCTGGCCGGCCTTTCGCTGGCGAGCTCGAGCGGCTCGCCCGAGCGGTTCATCAGGACGATCTCCGGTGCCCGTTGACCGGCGCGCGTCTGGCCTCCGCCCAGCTCGAGGGTCTCGACGGACGGCTCGCCGCCCTCGCTGGCCTCGACCGCCCGGCCTGCCTCGCGGTCCTGGACGCCGTTCTGGCCGAGCGACACGCGGCGGCGCGCACCTCGCCCGCCCTCATCTGGACCGGTCCGCAGGCGGGCGCCGCCACCGGCCGCGACACCGCCATCGCCGTGCGCGAGCTGTTCGAGCGCGCCACCCGGACCGTCCTGGTCTGCGGCTACAGCGTCGATCACGGCGCCGACATCTTCGAGCCGCTGTACGTGGCCATGAGCGAGCGCGGCGTCGCCGCCGACCTTTTCCTCGACGTGCCGGCCATCTGGGAACCCGACTTCCCGCTCGACCAGCATCTCTCGCGCTTCCTCGACCACTTCCTTGCCCGGAACTGGCCCTTCGGCGAGCCGTATCCTCGCTTCTTCTACGATCCTCGCACCGTCTCCCACCAGTCGCGCGTATCGCTCCACGCGAAGGTTGCTGTGGTCGACGACGATTGGGTCCTCATCACCTCGGCGAATTTCACCGACCGCGGCCAGACCCGCAATCTCGAGATCGGCGTCGTCCTTCGCGACCGCAGCTTCGCTGCGGCCATCACCGAGAAGCTGCGCCGCCTTCAGGTGCTCGGGCTGCTTCGCGAAATTGAACGGTGACTGGAGCCAACCGCAGGATGAGATCTCCACGTCGCGAGGCCTTGGCGGGTTGACCGCGAGCGCCGTATCGAGGTCGCGCAGCTTGTAGGCCGTCTTCTCGGAGGAGAACAGCCGCGTCGACCCGCATCTCGATCTCGAGGGCGCCGGGCGTACGCATCTCGGTCCGGCGTCCGGCTGTCGTCGATGGCAGTACCCCGCGTGACGGCGAATACGGAACCAAGGGCAGAGTGCCGCCGCTGCCGCCGCCATTCGTGGTGAGAGAGGCATGTGCCTCACATTCGGCGCGAACGTTGACAACATGCGGTGCTCGGGCCGACATGGGTGCTCATCGCAGTCGCGTGGCAGATACCTGTGATCGAACCATGGAGTCCTGATTCCCGTGTCGTATGGCAGGCACAGAAGGCCAGGCGCCGGAGGTACCACCGACGGTCCGGTGCAGCTCAGGCGAGTAGCACCTGGCAAACGTACTCTGACGAGCCAGTTGCCTCCGGTCCAAGGTCGCGCACCGAGTCCCGGGCAGGTCGGACCGGCGGAATCGCTGCTGTGCCCGCCGTCGGGCGCGCCCAGTCTCGGCAGCTTCATGCCGCCGCTCGACGACATCCGCGCCTCCCTGATCCCGGAAGGCGGGCAGGTCCAGGCGCGTACAGCCGTCCAACGCGAAGACGCAGGCAATGCCGCCCCGGCGAAGCCTGGGCAGTCGATGCCGTTGGTTCGGGAGCGGGCTGCCCAGGGTGTGGCCGGGCCCGGCGGCGCGCTGCCGCATCGCGAGCCAATTCAGGCCGCCTTCGGCCGGCATGACGCGGCAGGAATCACGGCCCACGTGGGAGGCGCGGCGGCGGAAGCGTCGGCGGACATCGGAGCCGAGGCATATGCAACTGGCGACCATGTCGCCTTTGCGCGCCCACCCGACCTCCATACCGCGGCGCACGAGGCGGCTCATGTGGTCCAGCAGCGTGGTGGGGTCCAGCTGAAGGGCGGAGTTGGCCGCGCCGGCGATGCCTACGAGGAGCACGCGGATGCGGTCGCGGATCGAGTCGTCCGGGGCGAGGGCGCCGAGGCCCTGCTCGATCAGATGGCCGGTGGAACGCCCGGAAGCGGCGTCCAGATGCGCGGCGCGAAGGGTGACGATCAGGCTGCGGGAGTCGACGCGAGCAAGACCCCCACTGGCGAGACGCGCGTCGAGCCAGGCGGCATCGACCCGCCTCAGGCGGGCATCAACAAGACGGGCTTCATCGACAACTCGGACGGCGCCAACATCCGCACCAGCCCCGACGAGACGGGGGGACGGGCGCTGACCAGCCAGCCGCTCCCACCCGCCACGCGCGTCTTCGTCAGCGGGCAGCACAAGGACGCGGCTCAGTGGTGGTACGTGACCGCGTTCCTGCCCGACGTGGTCGTGCGAGGCTACGTGCAGGGATTCCGCGTCAACACGGACCTGCCCGAACCCACCGCGAAGCTCTATCAGGTCAAGGGTGGCGAGAACGCCGAAGGCCTGGCGAGGCAGGAGTTCTCCGCGTCTGTTCGCGACGGCCACGACCTGCGCTACTACGAGAACGTTCTCCTCGTCGTCAACAAGGAGCGGGGCCGGGCGGGCATCACGGGAACGTTCCAGGCCCCCAACATCCTGGGTGGAGGCGACAACAACATCCAGCTCGTCAGCGGCCACCGCATCTGGCTGGTGAGCCCCGCCTACGCCCGCACGCTGGAGGGTGTCGTCCCCGATGGTTCCCTGACCAACGGCGCGGTTGCGAAAGCCAGGCGGTTCGCCGGTCACCTCCTGGACATCTTGAAGAGCGTGGCCGAGTCACGAAACCACCTCGACGAGGTCGCGGGAGAGTTTGCGCAGGCGATCCGCGACCACATGGCCGAGATCGTCGGCATCATTTCCGCATTCATCCTGGCCGAATCGGCCTCGGCATTCCTGGCGGCCACTCCCACCGGTGTAGGCCAGATCGCCGCCGTGGTCATCCAGCTTGGGTTGGCAGCATTCGGGGCCGCGGGAATGGTCGAGGCCGGCGTTCAGGCACTCGGGCACGCGGATCGCTGGCTCACACTTGCGTGGACGGCGGAGGGGAAGGAGGCTCAGATCGCGGCGGCCAGCAAGGACTTCCTGAGAATGGTGGTTGCCCTCGCGATGGCTGCTCTTGCGCGGAGTGGGGTCAAGGGAAACATGGGCAGAGCAGCAGCGCTCGCCGACTCCATGCCGACGATGCTACCCGCCCTTGCGGTCGCTGGCGGTGGCGAGGTCGGGGCGGGGCGGGCAGGCGCCATCGCCACGACCGGAATTCCGGGTCCGGCAGGGCCCTTCGGCACCGCCGCCGCCATGACGATGAAGGACGAGGGTGAGAGCGGTGGCTCATCAAAGAAGGACGAGGGGGACAAGCAGTCGGGCACCAAAGACCTGGCAGACGAGCCGGCCGTCAAGGACGCAGCGGAGCAAGCTGGCAGGAAGCACGTCCATGAGGGCGGTGTCGTGACCGATCCCAAATCCCCATATCTTGGCAAGTGGGACGGTGGTGGCATTCACGACTGGGAGGCCCTGGAAAAGGTCTGCGCGCGCGATGGGTATCGAATCAAGAAGGTCGTCGAAGATCCGAGCTCGGGTGTGCGACGCGCCACCGTGGAGCGCGTCGGCGTCGATCCCAGAACCAAATTGCCAGTCACTGGGACCGTCACCAAGACCATCTACCCCAAGAGGCTCACCCCTGCGCAGATTGACGCGGCAGGCGAGTCGGCCTTCGAGGCGGCCTTGCACAAACAGTCCGGCACCAAACTCGATCCCGTCGGCACCAAGATCAAGAGGGACGGCAGCCCTGCAGATGGCTTCTTCGAGGCCACGGTGAAGGCGGGTGATCCGCCGCGCGACCTCAGGATTCAAGGCTGGTACAGTCAAACGCCGAAGGGCGAAAAGGTCATCACTTCGCACGCTCCGGTGTACGAGAAGACGTGGCCCACCGTCGAGCCGAAGGACTACTGAGACATGCCCGATCCCGATACGCAGCTCGTGAGGCAGGCCGAAGGGCGCATCCCTGACGACCCGGATGTCCGCGACTGCTGGGGTCTCATTCGGCGGGGCCTCGAGGTCGGCTGGCTCGACCGGGCAGAGATTGGCGAATTGATCGAGCACCTGCGCGAGCGTCGAGACTTCGGCGTTGAAGAGCTCCTCTTCGCCCACAGCGGGGATCGCCTTCGGATCTGTTTTCTCGATGACACCGCCACCTGCTCGCCGGGCGCGATGATGGAGGAGCTGACAGCACTCCTGGCGCTCGGTTCAGACGGCCGAACGTGATCGCAGCAGCAGGCCGTCGAGGGTCCGGATCGCGAACAGCGTGAGCCCGTGATCGAGCGCGCACGGCCAGCGTAGAAAATTTCGTCGCGGGTGGGCGGAAAAGCCGGGGGCGGCGTGTGTCTTCCGGATAGAGGGAGCGCCCCGCCCATGCAAATACTCGATCCGGCTTCGCTCGATCGTCCTCGCTCGCCCTGGCTCCGTCGTCCGCGTCGCCTCCCCCTGGCGGCGCACCGTGTGGCGCCGCGCCCGCCGTTGCTCTGGCTCGCCCTCCCCACCTTCCTGGTCGGGCTGGGCTGCGGCGACGGGGGGCGCGGCGCGGGCGGGGGAGTGGCGCAGGTTGCGCTGGCGCGAGAGTGCTCCAG
>Ga0193753_10001893_pt1 | contig 17248 bp, 27 predicted proteins | sample H1c2metaG_FD_144925 | JGI IMG/M metagenome (GOLD analysis project Ga0193753, IMG submission 144925) | Soil microbial communities from a riparian zone of the East river system, Colorado, United States - H1c2 | ecosystem: Environmental > Terrestrial > Soil > Riparian zone | place: USA: East... | reverse complement strand
GTTCGTCGACTTCGATGCCGCGCTGCTCGAGAGCTGGTACAACCTGCGGCGCGCCGGCGCCAGCTACATCATCACCTACGGCGCAAGGCTCGCGCAGGGTTTGGGGCTGCCGCGCTGATGCGATATTTCCCGCTGTTCCTCGACATCAAGGACAAGCCGGTGCTGCTCGTGGGCGGCGGGCAAGTGGCTGCGCGCAAGTTTTCGTTGATGGCGGATGCGGGTGCGAAGGTCACCGTCGTCGCGCCTTTGTTGGGTCAAGAGCTCGCGGCCGCGCTGGCGCGTGGCGCGCTGGTGCATCACGAGCGCGAGTTCGCGCCGGCCGATATCGAAGGCGCGTGGCTCGTGGTCGCGGCCACCGACGATCGCGCGGTGAACGCCACCGTTTCCGCCGCTGCCAACGCCGCGCGCATTCCGTGCAATGTCGTCGACGATCGCGAGCTGTCCAGCTTCATCATGCCGGCCATCATCGATCGCTCGCCCGTGCAGATTGCGATTTCCACCGGCGGCACTTCCCCCGTGCTCGCGCGCCTCATCCGCGAACGGCTCGAGACCCTGTTGGATGGCTCACTGGGCACGCTCGCGGCTTTCGCCGACCGCTGGCGCGTGGCCGTGAAGGCCAAGTTTGCGGACATCGGCGCGCGTCGCCGGTTCCTCTCGTGGATGTTGACCGGCCCCGTCGCCGCCGCGCTGCGCGCCGACCGCACCGCGCAGGCCGAGGAGCTCACGCGCAAGGCGCTCGAGAACGCGGATTCGCTTCCCGCCGGCCATGTCGTGCTCGTCGGCGCCGGCCCCGGCAACTCCGGGTTGATGACGCTGCAGGGCTTGCGAGCGCTGCAGGAAGCCGACGTCATCGTGCACGACCGTCTCGTGTCGGCCGAAGTCATGGATCTCGCGCGCCGGGATGCCGCGCGCTTCGACGTCGGCAAGTTCGTGGGCGGCGGCGGCGCCACGCAGGAAGAGATCAACAAGCTGCTCGTCGAGCACGCGCAGCGCGGCGAATACGTCGTGCGGTTGAAAGGCGGCGACTCGTTCGTGTTCGGCCGCGGCGGCGAGGAAATTGATTACCTGCGCGCCAATGGCGTGTCGTACGAAGTGATCCCCGGCATCACTGCCGCGCTGGCCGCCGGCGCCTATGCCGGCGTGCCGTTGACCGACCGGCGTTATTCGCAGTCCGTGCGCTTCCTCACCGGCAACAGCGACGATCAGGTTGCCCAGTTCAACTATTCGGATCTCGCCGCCGGCCGCGAAACGCTCGCGTTCTACATGAGCGTGGGACGCCTCGCCGCGCTGCGCGACAAACTACTGGCCTCGGGCGTGAAGAGCGACATGCCCGTCGCGTTCATCGAAAACGCCAGCCGTGCCGAACAGCGCGTGCTCGTGTCCACGGTGGAAGGCATGCACCGCGATGCCGTCATGCACAAGATCACGGCGCCGTCGCTGCTGATCATCGGCAACGTGGCGAAGACCGCGGCCGAGCTGCAGTGGTTCGGGCGCAGCGCCCTTTCGGCGGGCGGCGCGGAGTAAGCATCTCGATTGCAGGTGACATCTGGATATCACCTGCTCCCGACACCTCGAACTCACGGCTGAACGAAGGCGCCAGCTCGAAGCGGCCGCCCATGCCGAGTTCAGCCAATTCGCCATCGTGCGCGAGACGCAGTGGGCGTCGCCCGACTGGTCGTTCCTGGCGCTCGAAGCCACTGAGATTGCCGCGTTCTACAACATCATCGAGCGCACAGTGAAGATAGGCGGCGTATCCGTACGAGTCGCCGGGCTCAACAACCTCGTCACCGTGCCGGCTCATCGTGGCCGCGGCGTTGCGTCCCGATTGCTGCGCGAAACACAGGCGCAGTGGTTTGACGTACTCGGGGCGCAATGCGGCCTGTTGTTGTGCGCCGACGCGCTGCTGCCTTTCTACTCGCGGCTGGGATGGCAGATGGTCTCAGCCCGCGTGACATATGCCCAGGCCGATGGCCCACGGACCTGGACGGCGAATTGCATGTTGTTGGATCCATTCCGGAAGGTGGTTGCCGCCCGTGACATCGATCTTTGCGGTTTGCCGTGGTGAAAGAGCCCATGGCGCGAACCAATCGCCGGGGGTAGGGTCGCAAGAGAAGCCATTCCAAGGAGCTCGCATGAAGTTCAATCGCGCCTGGTTTCGAAAAGAAGTCGCCCCGATCCTGCTCGCCCTGGTGCTGGTCACCGCCGCGCGATCGTCACTGGCCGATCACTACTACGTGCCGTCGAGCTCGATGGAGAACACGCTGTTCGCCGGAGATCGCGTCGTCGTCGACAAGACGGCTTACGGTTTGCGCATTCCTTACACCAAGATCGACGTCATCGAAGGTGCGCACCCCCGGCCGGGTGAGGTTGCCGTGTTCGATTCGCCCGCCGATGGCATCTTGCTCATCAAGCGAATCGTTGCGGTGGGTGGCCAGGTGGTTTCGCTGCGCGACGGGCACCTGTTCGTGGATGGCGTCGCGCTCGAGTCGAGCAAGGCGCCTTCGAGTGAAGAGTTTGGCGAACGGCTCGTCGCGCTGAATCTCGCTGACGGAGGCGGCCCGCCTATCGGCCGGGTAGTTATCCCGCCCGGAAAGCTGCTGGCCATTGGCGATCACCGAGGCAATAGCCTCGACGCGCGTTACTGGGGGCTCATCGATGAGCGCGAGTTATACGGCCGCGCCGTCGCGGTCTATTTCCGGTGCGGCGATGGGTTCGTGTGGAAAAAACTCTGACGCCAAGCTTGCGAGCGCAAGGGGAGGGCTCATGCACGTCAACTACCTTGCCGTGCTGGTCGCGGCAGTTTCGAGCTTCCTGCTAGGCGGGCTCTGGTACTCACCAAAGCTCTTCGGGCCTGCCTGGCGGCGTGCCGCCGGTGACATGCGCAAGAAAGAAGACGGGCACCCCGCCAAGGTCTTTGGCGTGAGTTTCCTGTTTGCGCTCGTCGCCGCGTACGCCTACGCCATGCTCATACCGCTCCAGGCGAATGTCGTCGCTGCGGGTGTGCAGGGCCTGCTCGTCGGTGCGGGCGTGGTCGCCACCAGCTTCGGCATCAACTATCAATTCGCGAACCGAAGCGGCGTGCTGTGGCTGATCGACGGGGGCTATCACGCGTTGCAGTTTGGTATTTGCGGAATCGTTCTGGGTGCGTGGAGGTGATCGCGGCGGATCCCGATGGGTACGTAAGCGAAATCCGGTACGAGTAGGTAGTTCTCAGTCGAGCGGGCTGCGCACTGCGATTCTGCCGCCGTTGAGCACGTGCGTATAAATTTGAGTCGTCTTTACGCTCGCATGGCCCATGAGTTCCTGCACGGTACGGATGTCGGCGCCGGCTTCGATGAGATGCGTGGCGAAGCAGTGGCGGAAAGTGTGGCAGGAGGCGGGCTTCTCTATGCCGGCGGCCTGAATCGCGCTTTTCACCCGTCGCTGGACCGTTTTCACGTGGACGTGATGGCGGCGCCACGCCCCGGTTCGGGGATCACGGGAAGGGCCCGCCGCCGGGAACAGGTACTGCCAACCCATTTCCAGATGTGCCCGTGGATACTTTCGCTCGAGGGAATATGGAAGCTCTACACCCGCATAGCCGTGCGCCTTGGCGTCTGCGTGGCGTTCTCGCACCCACTTCAATTGCTGGCGCAGCGGAACGCACAAAGCGTCTGGCAGGACCGTCACTCGATCCTTTGCGCCCTTGCCATCGCGTACAAGGATGATTTTGCGCTCGATGTCGACATCCTTGACGCAACCGCAACGCCTCGAGCACTCGAAGGCCGCTTCCGTACAGCAAACTTGCGATAAGCAAAAAATGCGCACTCAGTTCGGAAAGAACGCGCCGAACTTCGAGCCGGCTCAGCACCAATGGCAGTCGCTTCGGCCGAGTGGCCCTTACCACGTTGCCAAGCCATGGCAAGTTCACATTCAGCACGTGTTTGTAGAGAAATAGCACGGCCGCCAATGCCTGTGCCTGAGTTGCCGCCGCAACGCGCCTTTCGGTTGCGAGATGAGAAAGGAAGCGCTCTACCTCCGGGCCACCCAGATCACGAGGATGCTTCCTGTCATGGAATCGGATGTATTGGAGGATCCAGGCGACATACTGTTGCTCAGTGCGGTAGCTGTAGTGCCGGACGCGAATCGCTTCGCGCACCTGGTCGAGCAAGCGCGGGTTAGGCGACATGTCGCGAAACCAGTTGGGAATGTTTGACGACATCGACGAGCATATGCTGTAGTAAAAACAGATACATGCACGGAGCGGAAGAATGTTATTCGACGCATTTGTCCAGATTTGCAGCGACCGTTGGGTCGCCTAATTAAGAGTTAGGCCGCCATGAAACGTCTCCTAATCTTCGCAACGTTCCTGTCATGGGCCTCGGCCGCTTCGGCGGATCCCACACTAATCGGCCAGTGGATCTCAGATCGGGACGCAAGCGCAGCCTTTAACGAGGAGCATGTTCGCTTCCGGACGAAGACTGCGGCTTTCCTCAAGGACGCTATGGGACGTCTCGTCGTCACCTTCAACTCTGAGAAGGTTTCTTACGATCTGCCAAACTTCACGACCACGATTGAAGGGAAGACATTCCCCATCACTGGTTACTCGGAAACTCATCCCTATACCGTTGTTGCGACCACTCCGAATTCGGTTGCAATCCGCACTATTAAGCCCGTGTCGCATGAACCGGTAATCGTTGTGTACAACTTCGTGAGTTCCGACAGCGTCTGGATTTACACTGGCACCTCCGGGAGTCATGTGCGCGAATACTTCAAACGCGCGGAGGCAAAGTAGCGTGGCTGTCGGCCTAACAAATCGCTGGAGCGGACGCGTGAGGGATAAAGTGCCAAGCTCAAACGTCGGCGTGCGCGCCGCTCAGCTCAGCCGTTAGACCTCAACTGGGACTGGCGTGCCATATCTGCCCAAGATCGTCCTTCACTGCACAACTGGCGTTCCGAAAGGTATAGACGCGCTGGTTGAGGCCTTCATTGCCGATGGAGTGAAATACGTGGGGGTTGTCGGCCAGGATGCTGAGCTCACCGAAGACATCATCGACGAATGCGTGGTCGGTGACGGTAGCGACGACACCAGATATATCCTTACAGCGAGCCATAAGGTTGAGTCTGTGGCATACGCGCTCGAGTTCGCGCGAAGCTTGACCGGTGAGTTCGAAGGCGAGGTTCAGCTTGTTGAGGTCTAACAAATCGCTGGAGCGGACGCGTGAGGGATAAAGTGCCAAGCTCATACGCCGGCGCGCGCGCCGCTCAGCTCAGCCGTTAGGTGGCACCGGTAGGTAAGTCGTCATGTCCCGAACGCACGCAGCCGCATTGCTGCCGAGTCCCGATGCTGTATGAATGAGCAGGTTGTCATTGCACGGAGAGAGAAGAACTTTGACATCACAGGTTCCGGCTGCCTACTCCAAGTCTTGGGTCTTCTTGCGCCGATCGTTGTCAGTACGCTCTTCGGCTCCATTGGCGGTATGGCCTTGGGACTTATTGGTGGTGTGATCGGGGTGATTCTTCTGGTAGTTTTTTTTTGAAAGGCTCAGCTAAGCAAACCAAGTGGGTTTGCAGTAACTGCAAGAATCCGATTGGGACGCCGGAAGTAAAACTGTGCGCGACCTGCGGTGCCCGTCTTGAATAAGTATCTCTGCGGGGTTGCACCTGTGCCACCTAACAAATCGCTGGAGCGGACGCGTGAGGGATAAAGTGCCTAGCTCATACACCGGCGCGCGCGCCGCTCAGCTCAACCGTTAGGCCTCACGTGCTAGTAGTGGAAGTCCGCGTAAATGGGCAGCTCAAGGCGACATGTGGCGCCGATGACCTGCGTCAGTTGGTAGCACGGGTAGCTGTCACCTTTAGGCCCACGCGCGACAACCTCCTTCGCGTAGAGTGCATGGGCGTTCGCCCCGTCGACGCCGCAACAGACGAAGTTCTAAAGTGGGTCGGTGCCCGAATCCAGCTCGGCGACGAGGTGTCATTTCGCCTAGTAGAGGCAGACGCGGCGCAGGCCCCGATCGACAGACAAGAGATCGCAGCAAGTAGTCGAGGACGTGATGCCTAACAAATCGCTGGAGCGGACGCGTGAGGGATAAAGTGCCAAGCTCAGACGTCGGCGCGCGCGCCGCTCAGCTCAACCGTTATGCGACCTTACGTTAGTGGCGCCGTCGGCGTGGTCGCAATATTAGTGCTTAGCGCTTGCGCGTCCGCTCCAGATTCGCAACGAGTCGCCCAGACCCTTTTGTACAACGAGAATAACCGTCCAATTCGTTCGGCCTTTAATGCCGCGCTGGCCAGCCGCTTTCCTGTTGGCTCTTCGCTCAAGGCGCTCACGGAATTCATGATCTCCCTTAACGGCACCTGCTCGCGGAGTACTGATGAAAACTACTTTCGCTGCGAGGCAGCGATCGAGCCTTGCGCGAATACCGTTCTTTCAAACGTCGAGGCGAGTGGGGACGTGATTACGAAAATCAAAACGCTCGAACTGGCGTTAACGACGTGCAACTAGCCGGACGCATAACAAATCGCTGGAGCGGACGCGTGAACGATAAAGTGCCAAGCTCATACCGCGGCGTGCGCGCCGCTCAGCTCAACCGTTAGGTTTCATTCGAGGTTCGCACTTGAACGAGATCCCCCAGCCCGATGCGCCAATGACTCCAGCAGAGCGTGCTGCTGTTGCTGCCCTCACGCCGGCCCAGATCGCGGCGCTGGACGAGACGTTGCTGGCGAACACGCATGACCGCTGGCGGAAGGTCGCAATGGTCATTGCCAAATCGTGGGATTCAGCCGAGCAGTGGCCAGGAGTTCCTGACAGCTTCTATGCTGAGCGTATGCGAGAGTTGGTGGCCCGAGGGCTTCTCGAGTCTCAGGGCAACCTGCTGTACATGCGATTTAGTGAAGTCCGGCGCCCAACTTAAGCGTTGCGGCCGTAGTGAAACCTAACAAATCGTTGGAGCGGACGCGTGAAGGATAAAGTGCCAAGCTCATACGTCGGCGCGCGCGCCGCTCAACTCAACCGTTAGGCCTCACTCTTAATCGAGTTCATCAGGGAACACAACCATGAAGGTATACCGCTTGCTGCCGCTGCTCCTCGCGGGTTGCGCCTCGAACTCGGGGGTCGTACCCGCAGGGCCGGATTCCCATCTCGTGTCCCGCCAAGCGGCATCAGGATTCTCTGGTCTCGGTACGTTAAAGGCCGATGCGTTGCGGGAAGCAGATTCCTACTGCAAAACGCACGGTAAGGCACTGAAGGTCACGAACACCACGGAGTCCCAGCCTCCCTACGTCCTTGGCAATTTTCCGAAAGCCGAGGTGCAATTCATGTGTCTGGATACCTCCGATCCACGCTTAAAGTGAGATCGTATGTATCGAGGCCTAACAAATCGCTGGAGCGCACGCGTGGAAGATAAAGTGCCAAGCCCATACAGCAGCGCGCGCGGCGCTCAGCTCAACCGTCAGACCGCTCAGCACCGCTCACTGGCATGCGTCGTCCATTCACAACCCTTATCTCATTGCTCGTCGCGGGCTTAACCATGGCAGCCGACACAAATCCGCAGAAGCACGACTTCATTCCTGGCCAGGTGTGGACGTTTCACCTCGACCCAAGTGAACCACCCGCCACCTTGACGGTGCTAAAAGTAGAGACCATCGAGAAGATTGGGGGCGTGGTCCACATTGCCGTGTCTGCAGTGCGTGTGCCTGGCGGCGTTACCCGCATCGGGCACCTCCCGATGTCGCGGGCGGCCCTGGACACGAGCGTTCTGGAACTGGTTACGATCGACAGTGCCACAGCAGATCTTGGCGGTTACGAGCAATGGAAACGTGCGAAGGGCGGCGTGTTCACCACGAGCGTAAGCGACGCGATGAACTTTGTGAGGCAGACAATCGAGCGTCAGCGATGAGCAGTCTAACAAATCGCTGGAGCGGACGCGTGAGGGATAAAGTGCCTAGCTCATACACCGGCGCGCGCGCCGCTCAGCTCAACCGTTAGGCGGCGCTGGTGTCCGCGGCAATACCACACCACCTCAGGGATACGCTGGACTTCGGTTTACTCACGTCCTTGAGGTGGCCAGTCGCTTGGCTCGCGTTTGCTGGTCTTGCTGCGATCGCGTGGCTTAGTCACCGGCGCCACATTGGCGGTATGGATGCCGGAGTCCGCCCCTCCTTATTGTGGCTGACTTTTCTAATGGGCTGTCCAATCGCGATGCTCATCTTTAGCTACATCTTTTGGGAGAAGGCGTTACCTGGCACGAGCACCTACGCAGTCGTCTATGTGATTTACGGCCTGCTCGCATTGCACATCGGGATTTCATACCTATTCGTATGGCTACGCATGAAGCACCAAGCCGTTACGATCGCTGCGTGTGTTCTGAGTCTCGTGTGGGGCTTCGGCACCTTCACGGTGTCGGGATTCGCCCTTACTGGTAGCTGGCCATGATCGCGCCACCTAACAAATCGCTGGAGCGGACGCGTGAGAGATAAAGTGCCGAGTTCATACAGCAGCGTGCGCGCCGCTCAGCTCAACCGTTAGGCAACAAACGTGCCGCACCTCCCATTCTCCATAGAGCTACACGATTCGCGTCTTGCCGAGGTTCGACACGATGCCCTAGCGACCACGATCCGGCTGTCCCCAGCCTACGTTCACCGCGACGGCAAGGGCTGGAGTCAACAGGCGGAGCTTGTCATTGCAGGTGGCATAGACAATGCACTCGATCTTGCGCTGCCGGTCCAGATCTCCGACGGGTCTCTGAAAACTGCGCGAGGTCACTATCACAATCTCCTTACGCTCCCACTAGACGACGATGGTCCTGTCGTTCTTGAACTGGAACTGGTGTCGGGAGGCAGTGTCCACTTCACGGGCAAGAGTGTGAAGATCGGTTTGGTTGGCCAAGCAGAGTTCATCGAAAATGTCGCCTAACAAATCGCTCGAGCGGACGCGTGGAGGATAAAGTGCCAAGCTCATACGCCGGCGTGCGCGCCGCTCAGCTCAACCGTTAGAGCGCATGAACCGTATCGGTACATCGATGCGTATCGGATTGCTTCTTGCAGTCAGCGTAGCGTTCGAGCTGGCGCAAGCGCGTACCGTCGAGGTTCCAGACAAGATCATTACCTTTGAGCTTCCTGAGCGCGATGTCGAGCAGTTGGCCACGCGTGTCGACGCTGCCCTAATCGCGCAAGGCTTCAACAGAAAGTCCGCTGTCCGACGCCTGGCTTTGGATTTACTCGAGCTCCCGCCCTCGGCTTCGCCGGAAGATGGCATCATTCTCTCGGCGTTCGAGAAGAAGGCGGCTATCTTGGTATCCGTTCAAGTCACAAAGTGTCGTGCGGTGATTTCGATGACATTGGCGGACGATATCGCCAGAGCGAATGGCAAAGAACTGCTTCGTTTAACCCAAGAGGCGCTCGTTGAAAACCTGTCTAGTCGCAAGGAAATGCCATTGACTGTTACGGAAGGGATCGGTGCCCGGGAAGATCCCTGTGTCGCGGTAGTGCGCTCTAACAAATCGCTGGAGCGGACGCTTGATAGATAAAGTGCCAAGCTCTTACGTGCGCGCCGCTCAGCTCAACCGTTAGGCGTCAATGAAGGCGAATCAGCTCACTCAAGGAGACGAGCGCCGGGTCATGTACCTTGAGAACAAGGACGGGCAGCTCGAAGGCGCGCAAGCGCGCATCGGCTGGGTAACGTTTTCGACGACATGGCGCACAGTCTATTACGCGGGAAGATCATTGAAGGCCATAGGCGGACGTGGTGTTCGCGGCAACTTCATCGACGAGCAGAGTGGCGAAGAATTCTGGGTTTCTGGTATCAAGAAGCGGGGCTCGAATGCGCATGCAAACGAATCGACGTCAGTCGTCGTAGACGACGATGCCAAGGACGAACATGAACGTCTCCGTCAAGACGCCTAACAAATCGCTGGAGCGGACGCGTGCAAGATAAAGTGCCAAGCTCATGCACCGGCGCGCGCGCCGCTCAGCTCAACCGTTAGGCGCGGTCTTGCCTTCTGCCAATAGCAAGCACCTGCAACTGGCCATAGCGCCCGTTTTGAAGGCTGCCGGCTTCAAGAAATTCGGTGCAAGCTGGCGTCGATATTGCCCAGCGGAAATAGCAGTCGTAAATCTTCAGGGATCCCAATGGGGACCGCAGTTCTATCTGAATCTAGGTGTGTACTTTCGAGAGCTCGGCACTAAGCTTCACCCGTGCGAGGCCGAGTGCCATATTCGCTCTCGTCTAGAGGGCCACGTGCTCGACCACCATCGCGTACATCAATTGCTAGACTTCGAGCGCGACATTGATCTTGCCTCCCGCGGCAACGAACTGGGAAACTTGATGCGCATAGCCGGAATCCCTTGGCTCGATAGTGTGGCCACAAAGGAAGGCGCAAAGCAGTGGTGCGAGAGGCATCCGCGCTCACCATTCATGGCGGGTGTACTGCGCCAATATCTTGACCTCGCCGTGGCGCCTAACAAATCGCTGGAGCGGACGCGTGAGGGATAAAGTGCCAAGCCAATACAACGGCGCGCGCGCCGCTCAGCAGCCGTTAGACGCCTGAGGACGGATGTACGACTGGATCAGCAACATTACGCGCACCGTGGAGCCGATAGATGACTCGATCTACGGCCCGAGGTATCGCTGCTCGTTGACGCTTAAGGACGGCACATTTCTCCCTTGCGCAGTGATCCAGTCCAAGCAACGGCTAGTGGAATTGGCGAAGCGGCGGTTCAAAGAGGAACTGAACGGCCGCGGGCACCTTGGAGGCCCGGATCCTTTTGGTCAGATCGTCGCTGTCTTTGTTGCGGGTGGAAACCGCATAAACGATTACGACGTCGCATCTTCGAGCCAGTCCAAGCATGCAATTCCCCTCTCGCTCCTTCGACAGATTCATGGCGAGACGACCATGGGCTGGATGGGATGGGTCTTCCGCATGCGGGATGGTCGAACGTTCTCGTATGGTTCGTCGTTCAATACCGAATTCTTCCAACTGCCAGAGGGATACGAGTTTGGCGATGTTGCTGAGGTCCTAAACCACTCTTTCGTGGACTCCGCCGGCGACGTGCGCGGTATTCGCGAGGGAGGGTCGTTGCCGGGCAACTACCAAATCGATAATGTGTTTCGAGAAAAGAGCCTTCTTCACATGTGTGGTCGACGACGTCTAAAAAATCGCTGGAGCGGACGCGTGAGAGATAAAGTGCCAAGCCCATATATCGGCGCGCGCGCCGGTCAGCTCAACCGTTAGATGGCGCCAATGACTGCTATGCCAACTTCAAGAGCCGAGGTGATCGCGGCAGTCCACGACTTGGCCGCGCGCAGGCCGCAGTCCCGGGACGAGATGTCGACGCTCGAGCGTGAAAGTGTGGCGCTCGCGCTTCACATTCAGAGGCGAACCACGCTTCACGACGTGCCTGAGGCGGTCTGGCATTTCCTGTCTGACGTCGACGTTCGCTTCAAGGACTCCAAGTATGCGGAAATGCAGGTGGCTCAAATAACCAAGGTCCTCGATCAGTGGGCCGCGCAGGCGCCATCGAACACCTCGCTGGAGCGGACGCGTGACGGATAAAGTGCCAAGTTCAGACACTGGCGCGCGCCGGTCAGCTCAACCGTTATGCGTCATGTTGCGCGCCACCATCCCACTCGTTATCGCTGCGGCCATCCACCTAGCGGGGTGTGCCGTCCCTAACAATGCGATCTCACCACGGGAACAATGTATTGCATCAAAGGGCTACTGCAGTGTTAAAGCCTGCCATGGCGCAGGCGCGACACCCAAAGTGGCGGGTATATCAGGCAAGGCAATCTGCGATGTTCCGGCCAGTGACGGTGGGCGGGCCTGCTCAACCACTTCAGAATGTGAAGGCATTTGTTACGCTGCGCCAAGCGCAAAGGTAGGCGAGCGTGTAAGCGGCCATTGCAGTACTTCCGCTACGTATTTCTTCGGTTGTGCGCCTGGTGGACGCATCGATCACGGAGTAGTTATTGACGATGCGATGTGCATCGATTGAGCGCACGCGTGGAAGATAAAGTGCCAAGCCAAAATCGCCGCAGCCGCGCCGCTCAGCTCAACCGTTAGGCCGCAGACTCATGCAATTTGTCCGCACACTCCGAGACCGAGTTCGCTGCGGCGAGATCACAACCTCCGTGCGGCTTTGGCAAAGGCCGAAGGTGCGCATTGGCGGTCGCTACTCGTTGCCGCCGGGCGTAATTGAAGTTACAAAGCTTTCTGAGATGTCGCTGGCGGACGTCACTCCCGATATGGCGCGCCGCTCCGGCTTCTCTGGAGTCGTTGAGCTTCTTAAGGTGGCCAAGCATGGGCCAGGACGGCGGGTATTTTTTGTCGAGTTTCGTTACGTGAAACTTGGCACGGCCCGTCCCGGTCAGCGGCCTAGCAAATCGCTGGAGCGCACGCGTGAGAGATAAAGTGCCAAGCTCATACGTCGGCGCGCGCGCCGCTCAGCTCAACCGTTAGGCATCCTATGGACGTCCCTTCCAGCTTCACGGCCAGAATCGAACGACTGAGCTCGGCACCTAGCCAAGTGAGGTGGTGCAACGACCAGCGCCTCCGCGAAGAGAATGCCGACGGCGTGTCGCCCGGCGGATTTCTAAATAGATTTGGTTGGTGGGCAATAGGAACCACAGTTGGGGGAAACGCGATAGTGGTGCGAGTTGATGACCCTGCTGTCTATTTCGCGGATCACTGCTGGTATAGCGACGAGTTCGGAATCCATCACGAAGATTTGGCAGGAGATAAGTCCTGGAAAGAAGGCGTGCTGGACGCAGAAGGCATTGAGAGGTCCCTCTTCGTCTTGGCGATGAGCGACGATGACTTCGTCGCGAGCTCCGACAAAGTGGACGCAATCCTCGATGCTATTGGCTGATCGGATGCCTAACAAATCGCTGGAGCGGACGCGTGGGGGATAGAGTGCCAAGGCAATACTGCAGCGCGCGCGCCGCTCATCTCAACCGTTAGGCCGCAACCGAGGCTCTTATGGGCGCAGCACTCGAGGATTGCTCCAACGGGTACGAGGCCGTCGCGAACATCTACATTGCCGGCCGAGGCACCCGTGCCCGCGTCGGCGAATCGATCGGTGCCGGTGTCGTCAAGGCCTGGGCAGCCACCTTTCCCCCCGGTGCGACGGTGCTCGACCTCGGCTCCGGCCCCGGTGAACCAAGTACCCGGATCCTCCAGGATGCCGGTCTAACGACCTATGCCGTCGAAGCGTCACCGACGATGGTCGCGGCTTTCCGCGAGCGATTCCCGGGCGTGCCGATCGAGCGAAACACCGTTGAGGCCTCGGAGTTTTTCAACCGGACCTTTAGTGGCGTGCTTGCCTGGGGGCTGCTGTTCGTACTGGACCCCGCAGCGCAAGCACTCGTCATTGAAAAGGTTGCGCGCACCCTTGAGCCACGGGGGCGGTTTCTCTTCACTGCACCCCGCCAACCATTGGAATGGTTGGACGGCATGACCGGCCAGCGGTCGTACTCGCTCGGCGAGCATACGTATGAGAGATTGCTGCGCGCTGCTGGCCTGAAGTGGGTCGCCAGCGCCCAGGACGAGGGCGAGAACCACTATTATTTTGTCGAGAAGGTGTAGCTACCTCGCCGGTGTATCTCAAGTGGTTGACCGGAGCGCACGCGTGGAAGATAAAGTGCCAAGCCCAAACCACTGCAGCCGCGGCGCTCAGCTCAACCGTTAGGCCACACACGCAAGGTCTCCCGAACTCCCCAAGCTTCTTAAGGACACCTTGCCATGCGGCAGCTCCAGTTTGTGAATCTCGGTCAGGTCACTGACGTGCCGGACTACCTCCGAACGATGCTGGAAAAGCGCGGGCGGCCAGATGATCTCTGGGTCTTTCGCGGACAGCGTGATCGCGCCTGGGAGCCAACGCCTCAAATTGATCGTCCCGACTTCAGCACCTACCGAGCAGAGGTTCGCTGGACTCGCGCCAAACATGAGTCGTGGCTTCTCGAGGAGTTCAAGAGAGCTGCCAGGCCGCTCGCGCCGACGCCGCCGCAAAACCAGTGGGAATGGCTTGCACTGGCACAACATCACGGACTGGCTACTCGTCTACTCGACTGGACGACGAATTCACTGGGCGCTCTCTATTTCGCCTGCGAGGATCCACACTCGGTCGGCGACAGTGTTGTGTGGTGCTATCACCATGACGGAGAAACGGCCGATTCCGCCGCTGACCCATTCACGAGCAAATCCGTTGCGTCGTACTGGCCCCCTCACGTCACGCAACGCATCACGGTTCAGGGTGGCTGTTTCACCGCACATCCAGCCCCTTTGGCAAAGCCACAACGCACGGTCAAGTGGCCAGGGGACCTGCGGCAGTTGGTGATTCCTTCGGCCTTTCGCCACAGCATGCGGAGGCAGCTCTCGCAACTTGGCATCACCAGGTCGACACTATTTCCAGATCTTGATGGAATTGCTGCCGCAATAAACCGCAGAGCATCGATGGACGGTCCGCAGCCGGCCGCACCGCGCCCCGCGCCCAACCGACGGCAAAAGGCGAAGCGCACAAAGTGAGGACTAACAAGTCGTTGCAATCGCCCTCGTCCTCGTCGCTTCGCTCCGCTCAACCGTTAGACGTCACATGCGAATCCTGCCAAACGTAGTTCGTCTCGCGACTGGCTCGGCACTGCCCGAGGCCGCTACCAATCCAATCCTGGGGGAATGGCGATTCCATGACCGGTTCGCGGAAGAGGAAGGCCCCATGGTGGTTACGGCGGACGCACTTCCGTTTGCCCGCAAGGCGGGCAAATGAGGAACGCCCTCATTCAGACGTTTACGCACCAGTCGCCTATCGGGCACTGGAGCGTGAGCGTGTGGAGGACGGACCCGCGCCTCGCCGAGATCGTCACCAGCATGTGGTTCGGCGAGGGCAAGACGGCCTATCAGCGCGACCGGATCCTGCCTTCGGGGCAAAGCCAGCTGTTGATAAATCTCGGACCGCCGCAGTACCGCATCGAGCCCGGCCCACCAGAGAAGCGTGTGCCCTTCATCGATGTCTGGTATTCGGGCCTGCACCAGGGACCCATCGACACCGAAGCTCCGCATGGCAACGCGTTGTTAGGCGTCGCGTTCGCCGCGCATGGCACCTTTCCGTGGCTGGGCGAGCGCATGGAGGACTTGAGCGACCGCATCATCGCGCTCGCCGATGCGCTGGGCGATGGCGCGCTCGCCCTGCGCGAGCGGCTGCTGAACACTCCATCGCTCGAAGCGCGCTTCAAGTGCGTGGAGCGCTGGCTGCTGGCGCGACTCAAGCCGCGCACCATCGTGCATCCGGCCGTACGCTGGGCTGTGGATCGAATTGCCGCCACGGGCGGGCGCATCCCGATCGAAGAGCTGGCGACGCAGACGGGTTTCACGCGCAAACATCTCGGCAATCTCTTCCAGCAGCAGGTGGGTGTGAGCCCGAAGTCGCTGGCACGCATTCATCGATTCCGCGGCGCCCTCGCCTTGCTCAACTCGGGCGACGGGCAGGTGCCGTGGGCGGCGCTGGCCGAGCAATGCGGGTACTACGACCAGTCGCACCTCATCAACGAGTTCCGGCGCTTCACCGGCTTTTCGCCAGCCGAGCTGGCGCGCCGCGATCGCCCCGACTCGCAGAGCGTCGTCCTGCGTTAGTCGAAGTCGGGAACCGCAGGCCCGTCCCCGTTTGCCAGGAAACGAGGAACGGCCGCGAAGCGCGGCCTGACCCCATTTCCCATTTTTCCAAGACGCCGGGTCCGCCCGCGCGCACAATCCCGCCACAACAACAAGGGAGGGCGCCATGCCTGAAATCAATTGGATCGCGGTCGTCGTGGCTGCTGTTGCAAGTTTCCTGTTAGGCGGACTGTGGTATTCGCCGGTGCTGTTCGGCAAGACCTGGCAACGTGAGGCCGGCCTCACGGACGAGCAGATCAAGAGCGGCAACATGGTCAAGATCTTCGGTCTCTCGCTCGTGCTGTCGCTGCTGGCGGCATGGAATTTCGCGAACTTTCTGGGTCCGCGCCCGTCGATCGCGTTCGGTGCCGGCGTCGGCTTTTCGGCCGGTCTGCTCTGGGTTGCCAGCAGCTTTGGCATCAACTATCTATTCGAGCGCAAGAGCCTGAAGCTTTTCCTGATCAATGGCGGCTATCACACGCTGCAGTTCACCATCATCGGGCTGGCACTTTCGCTGCTGCCATGCGCCGAATGCGCGCAAATGCCCTGCCCCTGATGAAAGTCGAGCGCAAAGCCGACCACGCGGTCGGCGAGGCCGCTTGCAAGAGCGCCACCGGCAAGACGCTTGCCGACTGGTTCAAGGCGCTCGACAAGCACGGCGGCATCGCCCTCGGACGCCGCGAACTTGGCCAATGGCTCATGAAGGACCAGAAGGTGGATCCTTGGTGGAGCGCGACCATCGTCAGTGAATACGAGATCGCCCGCGGCGATTTCGCCAAGGACGGCAAACCCAAGGGCTATTCCATCTGCCCCACCAAGAGCATCAAGGCCAGCGCGAACGACTGCTATACCGCTTTCGCCACCGCCAGGACGCTCGACAAGTGGTTTGGGCTCGAGCACGACGTCGACCTGCGCGAAGGCGGGCACTGGCGTAACGCCGATGGCAATCGCGCCACCATCAAGAAGGTGAACGCCGGCAAGAACATCCGCCTGATTGCCGAAGACGAAGGCCTCACGCTGCCCACGCCGGTCGAGATCAAGTTCGAGGCGAAAGGCGACAAGTGCACGGTCATGGTCAGCATCGAACGGCTGCAGACGCGCGCGGAAGCCGATGGCTATCGCCGCGCCTGGAGCGAAGCGCTCGACCGGCTCAAGGCGTACCTCGAAGCCGGCTGATCCCGCGCGCCGGTACATGCTAGTGTCCGGCCCCATGAAAATCCCCGCACTGGCCTTCGCACTCACCGTCACCACGCTCAGCGCCTGCCACTCCGAAGCACCGCACGCCACCGCAGATCTCGTGCTCACGCGCGGCGACCTTCGCACGATGGAGCCCACGCTCGCGGGCGCCACCGCGCTCGCGGTGAAGGATGGCCGCATCGTCTACGTCGGCAGCGACGGCGAAGCAGCCAAGTGGATAGGCCCCGACAGCAAGGTCCTGGAGGTCTCCGGACACACCGTCCTGCCCGGGCTCATCGACAGCCACATTCATGCCGCCGAAGGTGCGCTGGCGCGCGGTGGCTGCAGCCTCGCGGACGATCAGCTGACCATCGAACAGGCCGCGCCACGAATCCGCGCCTGCGTCGAGGCCGATAGAGGCACGGGCTGGCTCACGGTCACCGACGTGAACG
>Ga0193753_10001892_pt1 | contig 17248 bp, 11 predicted proteins | sample H1c2metaG_FD_144925 | JGI IMG/M metagenome (GOLD analysis project Ga0193753, IMG submission 144925) | Soil microbial communities from a riparian zone of the East river system, Colorado, United States - H1c2 | ecosystem: Environmental > Terrestrial > Soil > Riparian zone | place: USA: East... | reverse complement strand
TTCCTTGCCCATTGCCGCGGTCAGCGGACGGCCGCTGGCGAGAACGACGAACGCGAAGAGCGGAGCCATCAATCGCTCCAGCGTCTCTGCCAGAAAAGAATTCCCGGATAGGCGCCAGCAGAAGCGATGAAACGCAAAATCACATTCTAAAAACTCTCGCCGGTTTCCGCGCTCGCCGGCATCGACCAAATTGTCCGCCAGCTTTTTCAATTCGTTCAATTCAGCCTCGGTCACGCGAGACCGGGCCCATTGGAGCGACACGGTCTCCAGCTCGATGCGAAGCATGTAAAGCTGGCGCACTTCCTCGGTCTCAAACTTGGTAACAGAGCTGCCCTTGTTGTTCACGCGGCGCACGAAACCTTGGTGCTTTAAATCGATGAGAGCTTCGCGAACGACCGGTGTTCCCACGTTCATTTCGCGCGCGACTTGCCGCTCCACTATCGAATCACCCGGCTTGAGCTGACCGGAAAAAAATGCATTTTTTAACGCTGCTGTCACGCGTTCGGTAAGTGGAATAGGATCGATATGGCCGAACACCGGCCCGGCAGCGACCGGGTCGCCTTGCATATCTGGATCGTTAATCATCTAACTCGGTTTCCCGCTACGTACACGGCATAAATGGCGTGCGTGTTTTTGATGTCTTCGAGCGGATTTCGATCCAGCACGATCATATCCGCCCACTTCGACTTTTCCAGCGTTCCCAATTCCTTGGCACCCAAAAACTGGGCCGCGTTTTGAGTGGCTGCTGTAATTGCCTGTGCCGGCGAAAGCCCGGCTTGCACCATGAGCGCTAACTCCCAGTGCTCAAAGTAGCCGGGAAAACGAGCGGGCGGACCGGCGTCTGTTCCGAAGCCATAGCGAACTCCACCCGCGACCAACTTCTTAAGATTTTGTTGGGCCGTCTTTAGATATCCGGCGTAGTGCTCGAAATGCGGGTCAGAAGCAGTCTTCTTCTGATATTCGGCGCTTGATAGCGTATCAATCACTTCGGGCGCGACGCAGCATGTGAAAAACGGATCTCTCAAAAAGGCGGGCGCCTCGGCATACGTAAACATCGAGGCTTCGCGGCTTAATGTGGCCGCCATTTGCCAAGTGCCACGGCGCTTCATAGTGTCGATGAGATCTTGATCCACGGGTTTATCGCGAACACTGTGCGCTAAACCATCCACGCCATCATTTACGAGGCGCTTGGCATCTTCTAGATAGAAAATATGCGCGGCCACCCGCAGATGGTGTTTGTGCGCGCTCTCGATGATCGCCTTGGATATTTCATACGGCATCTTTTTTTGCGTGCCAAGGTGATCGTCCATCCACAGCTTAATAATGTCGACGTGCTTGGCAGCCTGAGCGGCGACCGCAGGCTCCACTTCCGCAACGGTAGAAATTCCCTGATTGACACCCGGCACGCCGCCGTATCCGCCCTTAAAAACCAATCCCTGCCCAGCCGTGTAAACACGGGTTTCCCCAGGACGGCCCGTCGCTCGCTGCCGGTCGCGTATCGCGAAAATCGAGTCCTTATCAGTTCCCATGCTCAGCACGGAGGTGACTCCGTACGAGGCATATGTCTTGAGGTTCTTTTCGACGTTCTCCCGGGTGAAAAACTTCGCGTCTTGTGTGAGCCCCTCGGTTATTCCGAGATGTACGTGAAGACCGATCATTCCAGGCATTATGTATTTGCCGTGAAGATCCACGACTTCGGCGCCCGACGGCGCGGCCAATTGCTTTACCGGCCCCACCCACGCGATGCGGCCGGCATCGACGATCATGGCGCTGTCATTGACGGCCGCTCGAGCAGTGCCATCAATGAGAGTGAAATTCGTGAAAACCTTAACTTCCGCGTGCGATCCCGCGGCTACACATAGCAGTAGGAGCGCGAGCTTACTTTTCATGTTCCGTGGGCTTTTGATGGATGGCGTCCATGAGAATCCGTTTTCCGCGCGAGGTATTGAAAATACCGCACGAGCAGAAGCGGGTTAGATAGGTTACTGCCTCGTCAGGAGTACGCCGGCCTTCTTTAACCCAATCGATCATCTTTCGCGCCAGTTGGTGGCTGATCATGCCATGACCGCACATCGTGGACAGCATCAATACCTGGGAATTCGGCAGCTTCTCCGTCTTGCCCTCAAATCCAAGTGAATAGCCGATGCTGTGCCGCAGTATGCCGGCGTGATGACAGCACTGCTCGGCGCCATCAATCGACGTGGAGATATTGATACTAAGACCAAAATCTTCTTCTTTGATTCGCTTGACGAAATCTTCCGCCGCCGGCTTGTTATCGAAAACCGCCGCGCACGTCGTGGGAGTATCCAGCCCTTCGATGACGGCTTGAAAATCTGCCTTCATATCGCGCTTCCAATGCGACAGGGGATTAATGTTCCGCGATGGCCGCAATGCGCCCCCGTGGCGAGCGTCACCCAGGTTTACCGGTTTATATTCTAGAGCGATTTCGAGAAAACGCCGCAATTTCGGCAGCGCGTCCCGATCGTTCTTTCCCTTACTCGCAATGGCAAATACGACGTAATCGTCCCGGAAGCTATCCGCGCTGCCGAATCGGTGCAGTGTGTTCGTCATGCATTTACCTGTTGAGAGGCGTTCAAACGGCCCAGACCAATGTTTGTTTTTGCTCGCTCGATCTTATATCCCAGACGCTCTAGAATTGGCTCGACGAGCTCATCCTCACCCTCGGAATCGCAGCGCACGCCGACGCCGAGCGCCACTACGGTGTTGAGCTTCTTCTCTACCTCCCAAACCAACCGAATGACTTCTTCTGTCCGCGAAATTGGCACTTTGATCTCGACGATAGCCGACATCAGCTTTTCGTTCAGAATGTCCGGCCGTATTGTTCCGGTTGGAACGTCGCTCATCAAAGAGGTGATCGGGTTTCTTTTTTCAAACGTTACGCCCGCCGCAGCCAACGCCGAGCACATCTCTTGAACCTCGTAGAATCGCACTCCCACGCCCGGCCTGCCGAATTCAATGGTGAACCCTACTTCACCGGCCTGTACACGTCCGCTGACGTCGTTTGTCTTGACTTCCTCGGTGCCACGTCCTTCCACTCCCGTGGATTCATGGGGTACACGAGGGTCGGAAAACGCTCGTCGAACGACACGCGGCCACGACAATTCGTCCGGTTCGAAAGCCGCAGTCGGACAAACGTCAGGTTCCGGATCGAAACGAACCCGCGCGAACTTCAGTACGTGGCGCAGGGTCCGCACGAGCGTTGGATTCAGATGCTCCTGGCTCAGACCGTTGTAGCAGGCATAACATTCGACGCATTCATCCGAATCGATTTTTGCGCGATTGGTGGCAGGATCGATGTATATTGCCTCCATCGGGCAAACATAGGTGCAGTTGCCGCACGCAACACACTTTTTGGGATTGATCCTCATATCATGCTGAACGACAATCTATAATTTATCACGGATGATCCAACAACCCTTGTCTGGCTGCCTCTTGTGTCTCTTGATTGGGGTGCAGCAACTCCAAGCCCAACAGGATCACAAAGCCTGGCGAGATTACGGCGGCGGGCCGGACTCTTCGCATTTCATTGCACTCGACCAAATCAACAAGTCCAACGTAAATCAGTTGCAGGTCGCCTGGACGTATCCAACTGGGGACAACGGATCGTATGTGTTCAATCCGATCGTCGTGGATAACGTTATGTATGTCCTTGCCAGGAAGAGCTCGCTGGTGGCTCTCGATGCGGCAACCGGACGGGAGATTTGGATTCATGAAAATCTGCCCGGTCTGACAACTCGCGGTATCGCGTATTGGGAAAGCGGCGATCATAAGGATCGGCGGCTGATCTTTGCCATCAACAATTATCTCGAAGAAATCGATGCGAAAAGCGGCAAGTCCATTCTGACCTTTGGAAAACGAGGCTTGGTCGATTTGAAGGAGGGACTCGGCCGTGATCCGAAAACGATTGTTCGCATTCAATCCAACACCCCCGGCCGCGTTTTTGGAAATTTGGTTTTGATCGGTTCGTCGACTGGCGAAAATTATCTATCGCCGCCGGGAGACATTCGTGCCTATGACGTCATCACAGGCAGGATGGTCTGGATCTTTCACACCATTCCGCATCCGGGCGAACTCGGTTACAACACTTGGCCGAAAGACGCCTGGAAGTATTCCGGCGGAACAAACACGTGGGGCGAAATCACGCTGGACGAAAAGCGGGGCATCGCGTACTTTCCGACCGGATCGCCCACATATGACTACTACGGCGCCGATCGAGCGGGAAGCAATTTATTCTCAGATTGCCTGCTCGCGCTGAATGCTCGTACGGGGAAGCTCTTGTGGTATTTCCAGATGGTCCATCACGATCTTTGGGATTACGACGCCACGGCGGCGCCGCAACTCGTGACCGTTCGTCACGAAGGGAAAACGATCGACGCAGTGGCGCAATCCACCAAGCAGGGTTTTCTGTTTGTGTTCGATCGAGTGTCCGGCAAGCCGTTGTGGCCGATCGAAGAACGTCCGGTTCCCAAAAGCGATATGCCGGGAGAGCGAGCATCGCCCACACAGCCTTTCCCCACTGCCCCGCCCCCGTTCGCGCGCTTAAAGATGACGGCCGACGATGTAGATCCTTACATCCTCACAGCGGACGAACGCGCTCGCTGGAAGGAGAGGCTAGGACACATTCGGAACGAAGGCATCTTCACGCCGCCGGCTTTGACCGAGACGCTGTCCTTACCAGGAGCTCGCGGAGGATCGAATTGGGGAACGGTCGCATCGAACCCCGCCAAAGGGGTGATGTACCTTACGACGCAAGACTGGCCCACGATCTATAAACTAAGCCTCCAAGATCCTTTCAGTGAACGAACGAGTTCTAGACAAGGCCGGGACATTTACGAAAAGAGGTGTCAGTCCTGTCATAGCGCCGGAAGTGTCGCCCCTGCTCTTACGAATATCGGCGCGCGCCTCGAGGTGAGTGCTTTCAGGCAAGTGGTCCGCGCCGGGCGCGGTGAAATGCCGGCCTTTACGGATCTGGACAATTCCGCTATTAGCGCCTTATTCGAATTTCTAGGTAACGCGAGTTCAACGAGCAAGCCCGTTCAACTGCCAAAGGGTCCGGTAGTTGCATCGGGAGGCGCGCCCGGCGGATTGGAAATTCCTGCGGAGAGCAAGGTCCGCTACAGCCCGCTCGGCGGACCTCCTTATCCGGCCGATCTGGATCTACATTTCGATCGCTACTACACGGCCTGGGGTCTCTATCCGGATCAACCTTTCGTGATTGGTCCTCCATGGTCGTCGCTCGTCGCTTATGACCTGAATTCTGGAACGATCCAATGGAAAGTGCCTTTAGGACAGGACTCAAGAGCGGCCGAGGAGGGCGCGCGGGAAACCGGCGCTTTCATGGCGGAGCGACACGGAATCATTGTTACTTCCACTGGTCTGCTCTTTGTTGCCGGATCCGACGGTAAGCTCCGCGCCTATGATGCGGACACCGGCAAGATTTTGTGGACGGCGTCGCTCCCCGCGGGATCGGAAGGCATCCCGGCTATGTACGAAGCGAACGGGCGGCAATACCTGGTGGTTCCTTCGTCATCGAAAATTAACGCCGGCAGTGGGCCACCAGGCTATGTAGCGTTCGCCTTGCCTTGACCGGCTCAGCCTATCGACATATAATCTATCATCGTTACCAGCTTCACCCAGTACGTGAGGCGAAGGGGTTCACAGATGATGAATCACGCACGCGCAGCGTTTGCCGCTGGAATACTTTTGTCAGGCCTGCCGCTTTTGGCGCAGACATCGGCGGGTATCAATGGATCGGTTTTAGATTCTAGCGGCGCGCTCATTCCCGGAGCGCACGTCGTGATGACGAATCTCGAGACAGGCGCCAAACGCGAGACGGTGAGCAACGAGAGCGGCGCGTACCAGATTCCGCTGTTGCAGCCCGGCGCTTACAGCATCGCCGCACGAAAACAGGGATTCAAGCAGTTGACGCGCGACATTCGGCTTGAGCTGAATCAGGTGGCGGAGGTCGATTTCAATATGGAGACCGGCGCGGTCAGTGAAACCGTCGAAGTGCAAGCTTTGGCGCCGCTTCTCGAGCCGAGTACTTCGTCCGTGGGACAAGTGATCGAGACGAAGGCGGTCAGCGATCTTCCTTTGAATGGCAGAAATTTTGCCCAGCTTGCGATCCTGGGTCCGGGCGTGACGGGCGTGGGTTATGCGGCATCCGGGACGATCGGCAGCGGGACCAGGCCGGATGACATGCGGCCCGGTACGGAACTGTTTTCAAACGGCAACCGGGAGCAGTCGAATAACTTCATGCTCGACGGAGTCGACAATAATTTTCGCCGCAACGGCCTGATCACTTTGCGGCCTTCGGTTGAGGCGGTGCGCGAATTCAAGATTCAGACGAATCTATTTCAGGCTGAACAAGGCCGTAATCCCGGCGCGACGGTGAACGTGATTACGAAGTCCGGATCGAACGCATTTCACGGCAGCGTTTACGAATTCTTCCGAAATAGCAAGCTCGACGCGAAGAACTTTTTCGCCAAGCCCGGAGCGCCTAAAGCTCAGTATCAGCAAAACCAATTTGGAGCGAGCCTGGGCGGTCCCATCCGGCGCGATAAGCTTTTTTTCTTCGCCGACTATGAGGGCTATCGAAAGCGGCAAGGCACATTCGCCTCGGTGAATACCGTTCCCACTGTGGCAATGCGCAATGGAGACTTTTCCGCGGTTCGCCCCATCTACAATCCCTTTTCAGTACACCCCGCAGCAGGAACAGCGAGCGGATATGCGCGCGATCCGTTTGCTGGGAGCAAGATTCCCTCATCGATGTTCGATTCCGTGACTAGCCGGGTGATCCAAGCATACCCGTTACCGGATACCTCGGCCTTAGCGAACAACCAGGTAACTAATCCGGTGCTCGGCCAGACTTGGGATCAAGGTGACATCCGCGTCGACTATAACTTCGGCGCGAATACGACGCTGTTCGGACGCTTCTCGCAACAAAACACATTGACACTGCCTCCTTCGACCTTCGGACTCAGAACGATCCAGGGCTTGGAAGTGCCAGTCGGCCTCGGGAACTCGACTACCTATGCCGGCACCAATGACCTCGTCGCACATCACGCCGTGATCGCAGGCACCCACGTCTTCAGTCCGACACTCATCCTCGACGCGCGTTTCGGATATGGCCGCTTTCATTTGAATGCCTTGAAGGACGGCGCTTCGACAGGCGCAAACTTGGGGGAGAAGCTGGGAGTAAAAAACTCGAACCAAGGCCCCTTCTCCTATGGATTCCCGATCTTCGCGCCATCCAATTACACAGGTGTCGGAGGTCCGGCCGCTCTTCCGACGCTTCGGCTGGAGAATACGTTCAATCCAAATGTCACGTTAACCAAAGTTTCCGGCGCGCACACGCTAAAAGTCGGCACTAGCATCGTGCGGCGGCAGATTATCGATTTCCAAACGAATCAAGGTGACGGGCTCTTTAATTTCGATCCAACTTTCACATCGAATCCCAATAGTCCCGGATCGACGGGCGATTCGATGGCTAGCTTTCTATTGGGCACCGCGTCCGGAATTAGTCAGGATTTTCTGCTCGTGTGGCCCGGGATTCGCACCATGGAAATTGGGTCATTCGTACAGGATGACTGGAAGGCAACTTCGCACCTGACATTCAATCTCGGTCTACGATATGAGTACACTCCGCCACCCGTCGAGATAAACAATCAGTGGGCGAACATAGACTTGGTCACCGGAAAACTGCTTCTCGCGGGAGTTAATGCGGACCGCCAGGTGGGTGTCGAGAATGATGGAAACAATTGGGCTCCCCGCTTTGGCTTCGCATATCAAGCACGGCCGCACACGGTGATTCGTGGAGGTTTTGGGATCTTCTACAACACGCAAGGAAACGGCTCGGCATTGTTCCGCCTCCATCGGCAACTTCCATTCGGCCCGAGCTACTCCGCCACCGTGGATCAGTTCTCCGCCACCCCGGCGCGCGTGCAAAACGGCTTGCCTCCTATTCCGAAAGTCGATACGCAGACTCTGATTAACAATCCGTCCGGAAACTTCAATGTAGTTCCGCCGAATTACAAGACAGGTTATGCGCAGCAGGGTAACTTCGGCATCGAGCAGGAAATTCCGAAATGGGAGCTGGTTGTTAAGGCCGCCTATGTAGCCAATCTAGGCCGGCAAGTGGATTCCAATTTCAACATCAATACCCCCGACCCCGGGCCCGGCACTCCGGCGTCACGTCGGCCGCTACGGAATATTTTGCCGAACGTTGTGAACGCTACGTATGGCGACACCACCGGAGTGTCCAACTATCATTCCCTTCAGATTTCGGCGGAACGGCGATTTAGCAAAGGGCTCGGGTGGTTGGGCGCCTACACTTACTCCCATTCCATCGACAACGTTCCGCTACAGCAAGGTGGCGGGGTAGATGGACCGATTCCGCAAGATATTCGGTATCGCTTCCTGGACCGCGGAACGAGCGGATTTGATATCAAGCACCGTACGTCGCAGAGTGTCATATACGATTTGCCATTCGGGAAGGGGCGGCATTTCGGCATCTCCAATTCCTTTGCGAACGCGATCTTCGGCGGCTGGCAGGCCAACGGAATTCTCACGGTGCAGAGCGGGCTGCCGTTCACTCCTACGCTCGCTACATCCGTATCCAACGCTGGGGGTAGCCGGCCCGACCGATTGACCTCTGCCGGCATATCGAATCCAACGATCACTCATTGGTTCGATACGTCTTTCAATTCGGCCGGGTCGGCTTGGGCCACTCCACGTCAGTATACGTATGGCAACGGAGGCCGTAATATTCTTCGTGGGCCGGGCCGCACGAATTTAGATTTTTCTGCTTTCAAGATAATACCCGTCACCGAACGCTGCCAATTGCAATTTCGCGGCGAGTTTTTCAATATTTTCAATCACCCTCAATTCGATCTTCCCAACGCGACAATTGGAAGCGCCGCGGCCGGAGTGATGTCGTCAACCGTTGGTTCGCCTCGGGATATTCAGTTGAGTCTCAGGTTGACGTTTTGAGGCCGCTTCTTGTCCTTGTAATGATGCTGGCGGCGGATAGTGACGATGGCAAGATTCTTCGTCCCGCCGATAACTCATCGTTTACAGGCGGCGAGATTGACTTAGTCGCAACCGCCCCGTCTGGAATCCTTCAGCTCGATGGCAGCGCCATCCAAGCTCCTCAGCCCTTTCCGAATGTTTTTCACACCACCTTAAAGGTTTCGCCCGGATTGCACTCGGTGGTCCTGACATGGGAGGGCGGCAGAAAAGAAGCACGCTTCTTCGTGGGGCCCAACCCTCCCGCCGGCTTTCAGCCGTTTCGCCAACATCCGCCCGTTCCGGGCATCGAGTGCACACAATGCCACGGCCTAAATCAGCACGGTCGCTTCGTGTTTAAAGGCGGCTGCTTCGAGTGCCACAAACGTGATGAGTTTGCCAAAATTCACACTCACGATCCTTCCGTGCTAGAGCAGTGTGGAATGTGCCACAACGCTCACGGATCGACAGTGAAGGCTCACCTTTTATATCCGAAAGAAACTGCTTGCAAAATCTGTCATAACTGACCCGCTGTTTAATGCGGTGTTCGCACATACGACCGGTCAATTTCCGAAATCTTCCCCGTTCCCGCCATACCCATGTCCGTGGCCAATTCGCTCTGCAGGATGTTCATGACTTGCACGACGCCACGTTGCCCGAAAGCCACCAATCCCCATAGATAAGGCCGCCCGACCCCAACGGCGGTAGCCCCCAGGGCGAGCGCCTTAAATATGTCGGTGCCGCGCCGGAAGCCACCGTCCACCAGCACCGGTATCTTTCCACTGGCGGCCTGAACACATTCCGGCAACGCCCTAATAGTGGACCCGGTCTGGTCCAATTGGCGGGCTCCGTGGTTGGACACGATGATCCCGGACAATCCATGCTTCACTGCAAGCTCAGTATCTTCGGCGGTGAGCACTCCTTTCACAACCACCGGAAGTTTACTCGCTTCCCGGAGTTGCCTCAGCGTGTCCCAAGTCGGAGTCGGAAAAGGCCGAGGCTTTGGCGCCTCGCCCGCAGTCCAGAGCACATCACCCGGCTTGTAGATCAACTCCCCCTTCGCGTCTCTAGGAACTCCATTTACCTGGCACCAGTTCCGCACGAGCCCATTGTGCATACTGCGTTCGCGATGTGAAACCACATAGATATCGACCGTTACGGAAATAGCCGAGCAACCTTGGTCCTCGAGTTTTTCGGCAAACGCGGCCATCTGGCTTTTGCTGCGGAATTCAGCCGCTGTCGTGTATTGCCACCACACCTGCGGCCCTTTGCCGGACGAGAGGACGTCGTTGACGCCTCCCGAAACGATCATCATGGAGTCCGCGGTTCGAGCGGCCAAAGCACTCTCCCGCTCGCCATTGGGTGCGAAGCAGTTCTTGCCGCCCGTTACCGTAAGGTAGATCGGTTGCTTGAGCTGCTTTTGAAATAAGGTAATTGAGGTATCGATCTTGCTCACGTCATTGCGCAGGAAGTGAGGCCGGATCACGATGTTATTGAAATCTTCCCGATTCGCTCGGAGAGAAATTTCATCATCGGATCCTTCGTCCAGATAATCCCACGCGACCGGATCCAGCTTGGTTTTAGCCAACTTAGCGAAATCGAATACATTTACTTGCTTAAGCAGCGGATCGGTGAGCTCACTGAATTTACGGTCCGCAAGAAGTGGGGAACTGGCTACAAACTGCAAGAACGAACGTATAGCTTGGCGTCGATTCACAGAATAGAACCTATCATTTTTTGAGCACCGCCGTATACCCGTTGAGCGTTCCGGTACATGACTTTGTCTCTGGCTTCAAACTTGGTTGCGAAAAAGCTCTCGACAATACGGATCTGGAGATCGATGCTGTCTACATGAATTCCACCGGCGTCGCTCACCGGCCAATTCGTGCCAAAAATGAGCCGATCTTCACCAAAAGTCCGGAAGAGAAATTCGAGTGTGGGTTCGTAGGATTCCGGATCGGCGACCGGCGCGCCGGTTACTGAATGGCCGCTGAGTTTATGAGTGTCCGAGACTTTGATGTGCACGCCCGGAGCTGCCGCCACCTGATGCATATCTGCTTTCCACGAATCCTCAACATCAAACTTAGTCGCTTTGCCGGCCAGATGGTCCATCACGATCGTAAGCCCAGGCACGGCGCTTACTATCGAACGTAGAACAGAACCCGTGATTCCCAACGTGTCGATCATCAATCTCCGCTTTGCAAGAAACGCCAGGTTCGTCAAAACATTTGGCCGGATGTTGGCAAAAACGTGATCGGCGCCCGGCTGAAAAATTCCACCGCCGATGCGCATCCCTACCCAGTTCTTGTCAGCGGACAATTGGCGCACCTGTGCGGCGAAGGTACTCGGCGACTGTGTGATATCCAAGTTGCCCACGACGCTCAAGATCTTGTTGTCCGCCGCCGCGGTCTGCAACATCCAAAGGTTCGACTGGATGATCTTGTCCGGAGTCACTCCGACGCTCGATTCGATCAATACAACCTTGTCGACTTTCAGGCCTCCGGCTCTCGCATTGTAGTCCGGCATGAGGCGATCCACTTCGAGCCACGGGATGCTGCCGCAACAGCCGCTTGGATACGTCGCATTGTCACTCATTGGCGGCTGGTTGCGTGGGAGCTTCCAAAGATGAATGTGGCTATCGATGACGCGACTACCTTTGCGCTCGGCAGGCTTGCGGCGAAATACGCCGGCCTGAGCGGCGATACCCAATATCTGGCGGCGCGTCCAGCGGCCTGAAACCCTCATGCTCGTGAACGATGATATGCTAGGCGAAAATGTTTGCTGGTATCGCCCTATTGGCCACGGGTCTCCTTGCTGCTCAGGACAGGCCGAATACGCTCACTGCGAGCGAGACCGCGGACGGCTGGAAACTGCTGTTTGACGGCAAGAGCCTTACGGGCTGGGAGCCACACACCACCTTCGCGGCTCCGGCAACCGGCGATTGGAGTGTCAAAGATGAGGCAATCTCCTGCCCCGGTACAACAGCCGGCTGGCTGGCAACTGACGCGGCTTTTTCGGACTTTACGTTGAAGCTACAATTTCGCGGGGCCGAAAAAGTGAATAGCGGCGTTTTCCTGCGATCGGAAAAAGCAGGACAACCTCACAAGACTGGTTATGAGCTGCAGATTTGGGATTATCAGCCAGAGGGTTACAGCACCGGCAGCCTGGTCGGATCGTTGAAGGCAGGTCCGGCGAAAATCATTCCCGGCGAGTGGAACAATTACGAGATCACCGCAAACGGAGATCATTTTACGATTGTTCTGAATGGCAAGACGCTGCTCGATGGTAACGACTCGAAACACGCTTCTGGTGTGATCGGGTTTCAGTGCCAGAAAGACAATCGCATTCAATTCCGGAATATCCGGTTGCTACCGCTCACGAAACCGCGCTAATAAGGCGGTGGCCGCTTCGTAAATTTGCGTCCGATCTCCGCTGTTTCCGCGCTTGCCGGTCCGACCATCACGCCTTCCTTGATCATGTCTATGACGTCGTGTGGACCGAACGAGTTAAGAAAGGCAATGTGGTTCGCCTTGCAGGCGGCCAGGACTTTCGCCCGTGCCGCAACCATCAAAGGATCTCTTACCGCTGACGGGCCGATGGTTCGAATACCAAGCGATAGAGCCATGTCACCCGGACCCCACTCGGCCATGCCGATGCCCGGGACTTTCAGGTTATCCGCCACGTTGGCCAGAGCATATTTGTCCTCTTCTTTGAGACCGAGCAGCAGCTCGCCATCGGGATTGAGCGGCCAGGGATCTGCTTTCTCCACATACTCCTCCTGCGAGACGCCCCATATCTCCGCCGCTGTCGGCACACCGTGAATTCCCCGGCGTCCTTCCGGCAATCCGTTCTTACCGACCGCTTGGTGGTGGACAGGAAAACGCACGGCTTCCACAAAAGCACGGACCGCGGCGGGAGTATCGGCGTGAGTCAGCATGATTCCGTGAACTCCCGTTGCGAGTACTTGATTGAACATCCAAGCGTTCGCATGCACCGCAGCCTCATCCATCCCGTTCACGGGTACGTTGACAATAACGGCGGGTGTGCGATGTCCGCTCCTGTCAGGACCACCCGCTACTAACCCTCGCATATATTCCTGCAGCCCTTTGATGTCGTACGGGGCGTGTTCCATGTCGTAGCTGATGTAGTCCGCGTAGGTCTGAGCATCTTTGACGCCCTGCTCATAAGTGCCGCTGGTTCCCGAGTGCGATCCGGTGTAGTAAATGGGTTGCCCTTGCGCTAGAAGCTCGATTGCTTGATTGATCCTCTTCGGCTTCGGCGTTTGAGCGATCGTTATTGTGGCGCTCGCCAGTAGTAAGGCGCATGTAAGTACACCGAACAGTCGCTTCGCGTTCATTCTATATTTTCCTCAACAGCCATTTCACCGCGTTCCGCTGGAGTTTCTCATATTCCGGGTTCCATAGAGCCGTAATCACGTGGCCCGGCGCCAGGTAGCAGACCCGGCCCTTTCCGTAGTCATACGCCCATCCTGCCGCGGAGGATGTACCCAGATTCTTGTGAGTAAGACCGTTCTCGTTCACGCTTTCAAGCAGCAGGTATTTGGGATCTTTGTCATACTTCACGAAATGTTGCTCGTCGGTCACGACGAAATCGTTCACGCCGCTCGTGATCGGATGATTTTTATTCACCACCTTTACCTTAAAAGGACGGAGAGGTGGATGTTGTTCGGTGACCGCTCCGAGCACAGCCCGGAAATCTTCGTTGTGCGGGCTGATATAAGTCACGTTGTGATAGAAAAGCACGCCGCCGCCATCGTTTACGAAATTCCTGACCGCCCGGCCTTGCTCCGCGGTGATCCAATATAAGGGCTGAGAATCTGGCTTGGGAACAGGCGGATCGCTGACAATCTCCGGCCAACCAGGACCCGCTTGCGGATATCCGTCGGGCCACAACATACCGTCGCGGAGGATGATCAAGAGCCTATGGCCCTTCAGTTCACGCGCGTTCAACAGGCTCACGTCATCCCGGAAATCGATCCCGAGTCCAAGACCTTTGCAAAGCGTCTTGCTCAGGGCCGTCCTGATGTAATCGCTATTGTGGTAGCGGTCTCCGATCAGTGCGAACGCCGTTGCTCTCTCTTGCCCGAAAGCCGTCGTCGCCGCTAGCGCCAAACTCGAAACGGCCGACCGCCTGCTTATATCTTTCATACTCTTCAGAAAATTACCTTTGCGCCGAGCTGCATGATCCGCGGGCCCGTCACGGTATCGATCCGTCCAAATGCTGTTGAATTGAAAGTAACGTTTGGATTGCTCAAATTGGCGTGGTTAAACGCATTGAACAGCTCCCAACGAAATTCGAGCGTGGCGCGTTCGGTCACTTTCGTGGTCTTGATTAACGACAAGTCTAGATTGTACTGGCCGGGACCATAGATAGCATTGCGGCCCATATTGCCGAAGGTTCCCAGGGCCGGCGCGGCGAACGCTGCGGTAGTAAAGTATTGGGCTCGCTGGTCGTCGAACGATCGATCGCCTCCCAATACCGGGTTCCCTGTCACGTTCACTCGTTGATTCCCGCCACCCTGCAGCGCTCTATCCGTTCCAGGTACCACAGTCAGCGGGCTTCCGCTCACATATCGATAGATACCGTTTGTACGCCAGCCCTGCGTAAGCTTGCTGGCCACGCCATGACTCCACGGAGACGGGATCTGATACAGGAACGAGGTCACGAAACTATTCCGGCGGTCGAAATCTGCCGGGCCGTGCTCCGACCTAAGATCGAATGGATTTTGAGGAAGGCTCGCATTGCGGTCGAGCGACTCATAGTCCAGCGCTTTTGAATATGTATAGTTCGACATGATGTAGAAGCCCTTGGAAAAGCGCCGTTTGCCCGAGATCTGCAGGCTATGATACGTCGAATTACCGTCGGTGGATGCCTTGTCAATTCCCTGGAAATTTCGATTGAGCCGGCGTGAATCGATGTTCCCCGCTGTCGACAACGGTTGTCCATTCGGTCCATTCCCCGGAATATAGACTGCCGGGTTAATTTCGCGATTCAGCCACAGGCGCGTTCCTTTTGATCCGACATAGGCGACCGACAGGACGAACTCCGCTGGAAGCTCTTGCTGAACACTGAAATTCCATTGCTGGTTGTAAGGGGTCGCGGAGGAAGGATCAAAGAATCGCGAAATCGGCATCGGCAGGTTAAATCGATACGCTTGACGCGCCTGTGCGGTATTTGGAGGCGTGAACGGATACGGATTTCCACCTGGATATCCAGCCCACGGATTTTCGAGCGATGCCGAATTTGGTATCGATACATTCAGAACAAACGGTTGATTCAACTGGGTCTCGTTCAGCAAATATCCGCGCTCCGTGTTATAGAAAACACCATAAGCCGAGCGGACACTCGTGTGTGAATTCGCTCCGAACGGCAGCCACGCGAATCCGGCACGCGGACCCAAGTTGTTCCAATCCTTGTCGTACGTAGTAGAGGAAACGCCGGGATCGCCCGGTATCAGCAGTCCTCTGGGTGCATTCGGCAACAGCGCGGATTGCACATCAGGCCGATAAGCGATGATTTCGTCGTTTCCATCGTGTATTCCGAAATACGGCTCATATCTAAAGCCGAGGTTCAGAGTAAAGTTCGACGCTATCTTCCAGTCGTCTTGGACAAATGCAGCGAAGGTCTTGAACAGGTTGTCGCTGCGTAGCGTGGAATACTGCTGGAAGTTAGTCGGCAGACCGGTTAGAAATTCAGCGAAGCCATTTCCAAGCCGCGTGCCTCCGAAATCGAAGGAAGCGCCGTCCGCGTTGTACACCTCGTGCCGATAGGCCTTACTCGTTGCGAACTCGCCTCCAAACTTCAAAGAATGCGCTCCGCGCGTTACTGCCAAAGTATCTCGAATTTCATGGGCGGTTGGGATAACGTCGAAATAAGTATTACCGCCGGTGTTGAAATATCCGGATACGTTTCCAAGGCGCGTGCTCATCGGAAACTCCGGATCCTGCGCCACGGTCATCACTCCAACGTTCTGATAGCGGAATCCCGGCGCTACAGCCGGTGGATTGCCCTTGAACTGATCGGGCAGAATCGGGTCTGGGCCGCGCACGAAAGCTAAGCGGTTGAGTGTGTACGTAACCGCATTGACTACCGTCGGAGAAACAATCTTCGTGTAATTGCCAACCAAATGGTTGTTGGTCCAATTGTTGAATCCATTGAACAGCGGAAGACCCGCATTGGCGTCTGTGAAGGTGTCGTAATAGAAATAACTCACATATATTAAGTCTGTCGATCTAAATGCATGGTCGAACCGAGTCACGTATTGGTTGCGTGTATCGCTACCGGGCGCGTTGAAAATGAGCTGGTTGCCGTTGATGTTGGGCAGAGGAAATAGCAGGTTGCTAATCTGGACTCCGGCGTTTGAAAAGCGGCTTGCAGGAATCCGGTCATTTGTGAACCGGGCCGAGGTCGTAGGATCAATTGGCTTCGATTTGCTTTGGGAAAAGTCGCCGGCGCGCTCGGCGGCGGTCGGCAGCACTTGGCCCGTATTAGTAGTAGCACTGCGTTCACGCAACGACTCCCAGGAGAAAAATAAAAACGTCTTGTCCTTGATGATGGGGCCTCCCAGGCTGGCGCCGAACTGGTTTCGCTTTAGCGTGGGTTTGTCCACCAATCCGGCGTGACCAAAGAACGAGCGTGCATCGAGTTTGTCGTTCCGCAGATACTCATAGACCGAACCATGAAAACTGTTTGTTCCCGATTTGGTAATCGCGGTGACTAACGCTCCCGCGCCTCTGCCATACTCGGCGTTGAAACTGCTGCTTAGAATGCTGAACTCCTGGAGGGCGTCCGGATTCGGCATGGAGGTAGGGGTTCCGTTATAAACGTCATTGTTGTGGCCGCCATCCAGGAGTACGTTGTTGTCATTGCCGCGCGCCCCGTTTACCGATACACCGTCCTCTTGCGACAGACTGACCCGGGCGCCGGTTTGGTTAATTGCTCCGGGAATCAGCGTCTGGAGTTGGAGCGCGTTACGCCCATTGAGCGGCAAGTCCTCCACTAGCTGATGACTGATAACCGTTCTTACGGTCGAAGTCACGGTCTCGATACCCGTTACCGCGCCAGTTACCTCCACCCTCTCGTTTACTTGACCGACCTCTAAAGTGAAGTTGATAGTTAAGACCTGTTCGGCCGTGAGATTGATTCCGGCTTGTGAGGTTTTCTTGAATCCGGAGCCTATCACGTCTATCGAGAAGTTGCC
>Ga0193753_10001891_pt1 | contig 17251 bp, 11 predicted proteins | sample H1c2metaG_FD_144925 | JGI IMG/M metagenome (GOLD analysis project Ga0193753, IMG submission 144925) | Soil microbial communities from a riparian zone of the East river system, Colorado, United States - H1c2 | ecosystem: Environmental > Terrestrial > Soil > Riparian zone | place: USA: East... | reverse complement strand
CGGTGACCATCGTGCCTCCGTTCTCGGTGCGCTCAAGATCGAGCGAAAAGTCGTCGCCGTAAATCCCCGCCAGTCGCTCGCGTGTGTTTCGGAGGCCAATGCCCGTGCCGACAACGACGTCGGGATCATCATGCACATCTCCGCGGCCGCTTCCGGTATCGCGAACGGTGAGCACCAGCGATGGCTCCGTTCGCCGCACCGCAACATCGATGCGACTCGGTCCGGACGTCTTGCTCACCGCATGCTTCATCGCATTCTCGACCAACGGCTGAAGAATCATTGGCGGCATGAGCGCGGCCTGCGCCTCGGAGGCGACGTCGATCGATGTCTCCAGGCGGCCCTGAAACCGAATCCGCAAAATCTCGAGATAGCGCTCGAGCAAAGCGATCTCACGCGCGACCGGCGCTTCCGGTTCGGCCGACGGCTCCAACGTCGCCCGAAGCAGCTCGCTCAATCGCGCGATCATGCGGCGGACACCTGGCGGGTCAATGTCGACGAGCGCCGACACGGCATTCAGTGTGTTGAACAGAAAATGCGGATTGAGCTGGCTTTGCAACATCGCGAGGCGTGCCTCGGCGAGTTGTGTCCGGAGCCGGGCCGATTCCTCGACGCGCCGCTGATATCGCGCGATGTAGTCGCGCGCAACGCCGGCCGCGAGCACGGCGAGACAAATCATGTACGCGTTCAGATAGCGCGTTCGCGCAAATGCCCAGAACGCGCCCTGCGCCCTGCGGCCGTCCCGCGCGACCGACGGCGGCGGCATCAAGCTGACGCGCACGAGCTCGACGACGAGATCGATCGCGAGGGCGACGACGAGGGCAATCGCGACGTAGAATAGAATGCGCGACACGCGCCCGCGTCGTTCAATGCCGTACCGGCTCGTGAGCCAGAACAACGGCGGCGTTACCACCATCCAGAGCACTGCTTCGCAGAAGCCAATGACAATTGCGCGCGGGGTCATCGGCGGTCCCTGTCCCCCCGGCGGGAACATCCAGTTCACGACGCTGAGAAAACCGAAGAGCAGCCAGAACCCGGCAATGGCCGCGAGCTCTCGCCCGTGCGGCCAATACCATGTTCTACCGTCCTGCTCATCGACGTGAACTGTCTGCCCCATGGAATGAAGTATGCGCGTCGGCTCGACTGCGATGCTACGGCTCATGTTGACACGCCTCGCGTTCGCTCGAACAGACCACTTCTCAGCCGACCTTCACACCCAGGTTGATCACGCCCGCATATCCGTCCGTCGTCGCGCTCGTCTGCAGCGTCAACGCCGCCTTCTCGGCCGTGGACAAGCTGTTGTAGATCCCGTCCGTCGAATTGAGCGTGTTGCGCGTGCCGCGCGTGTTGTACGGTGCCTTCGCATGTATACCAACCTGGATAGATCGTCGTGAAGTTGACGATTCCGTTGGCATCCGTGATCTGATAACCGCGCAGGTACCGACGCCCTGATGTCCCGTTCGCCGACTCATCGGAATACAGACCGGCGGTATCGCAATGCCAGACATCGATGTATGCGCCGGTCAGCGGCGTACACGCGCTGTTGTCGACTCGCGACACGTTGAAGCGAAGCGTGAGCGGCACGCCGCTGGAGATCACGCCGGTCATCGGATCGGCGCGAATGTCCGATCGCGCGAGTTTTTCCTCCACAAAGTACGGTCCTTCGGTGAGCGCGGCAGTCAACACGCAGGCTCGTACTCGCGCTTCCCTCGGTCGTGTCGGTCACGAGACCGGTAGCAGCGGCAACTATATCGGCACCGCAGCCGAGCAGGCGTTGGCTGACGATGACACTGGCTGCACCCTTGGCAGCCAGACCAAACATGTCGCGCCGGCTCATGCGAGCGAGGACGGCGGCGGGGAACGGAGATGGGTTGATCGGCATAAAAAGAACCTCGAGGACAGGCACGGAATTGGAATGATTGGCGGCTTCACTGTTTTCAGTGGAGAGACACCGCTCGCCGTCCAACCCCGTGTGATTCGCAACGCTCGTGCAGTTCAGAACAATTGTCCGAGCTGTAGCCCTGTCGCGACGCTTTCGACCGCCGTTCGCCCCGTCTACTTCTTCGCCGTCCAGCTCCCCCCAAGCGCCTTGTACAGCTGCACGGCCGCGGTCAGCTCGCCGAGCTGCGCCTGGCTCAACGCCAACTCCGCGTTGAACAAGCTTCGCTGCGCGTCGAGGAGATCGAGATAGGTCGCGAGGCCGGACTGATACCGAAGCTCGGCGAGATCGAGCGCTTGCCGAAGCGCATTCGCCTGCGTCGCCTGCGCCACCGCTTGATCGCGCGCGGTGCGGACCCCCACGAGGGCATCGCTCGCCTCACGAAGCGCATTCAGCGCCGTTCCTTCGTACGATGCCTTCGCCTGCTCGGCGCGCGCACGCGCGGCCGCCGAGGCATTCGCCAAACGCCCATTGTCGAATAACGGAAATGAGATTCCGGCGAGCGCCTGGTAGACGCGCGCTCGATCACCAAATAGATCGCCCGGTGAACTTGTCTGGCCGCCGAACGAGCCCGTAATGCTGATCGTGGGCAGGCGCGCCGCATCGGCGACGCCAACGCGCGCCGTCGCCGCCGCGTACGCCCGCTCGGCCTGCTGCACATCCGGGCGACGCACGATCATCTGCGCAGGAATCGAATCGGGCACGACGAGCGAACGCGCCGCATCGACCAATGAGCGTCCGCGCACAATCGTCGTCGGCGTTTGGCCGACGAGCACGTCGATGTTGTGCTCCGCTTGTGCAAGCGCGCGCTCAGTCTGCGCGAGTGTCACAGCCGGCGCCGCGACCTGTGCCTCGAACTGTCGAACGTCGAGCTCCGACGTGAGTCCCTGCGCAAATCGCGCGCGCGCCACGTCGAGCGTCAACTTCCGCGAGCTCAACGTACGCTCGGCGATCGCACGTTCTTGGTCGAGCTCGAGCAGTTGTAGATAGCTGGTGGCGACATCGCCCACGAGCGAAAGAACGGTCGCGCGCTCCGCCGCCTCCTGTCCACCGAGGTCCGCGTTCGCCGCCTCGACGCCGCGGCGGTTGCGTCCCCAAAAATCCAACTCCCAGGCGAGATCGCCGGTGACACGTGCCGCGCGGTACGACGTCGGTGGGAAGGATCCGAGCGCAATCTGGTTGGTACTCTCGCTGCCGTTGAGCGTGACCGACGGAACCAATGGGGCGCGCGCGACACCGACCGCCGCCCGATATTCGTTGATCCGCGCGACGGCCACCTGCAGATTCCGATTCTGACGCAATGCCAGGTCCACGAGCTGCACCAGCGACGAGTCGCGAATCACGTCGAGCCACGCGACGGCGCCGGCCGCATCGGCGCTCGAGATCTGCCGCGACAGCGGACCGCGCGCCACACGCACCGTATCGCGACGGCGCTCGGCAGCAAGCGAATCAAAGAATACTCGTGCTGAATCGCTCATGCGGCCGGCGCCGATTTGCTGCGTCGGCGCGACAACCGGCCCCGGGGCATAGTGAGGTCCTGCAGTGCACGACGCCGTCAGAATCGCCAGCAACAACCAGCGTGCGGAGCGCATCATGTGTGCTCCGCCGCCGCTGTTGCCGCTGGTGCCGCTGGTGTCGCCGCCGCGGGCGCACTGGCACTTCGCCCTCGCTCGGCGAAGTTGCGAATGATGCGGAAAAAGAGCGGAATGAAGAAGATTCCGATCGTCGTCGCAAAGAGCATCCCGGAGAAGACCCCCGTGCCGATTGAGTGCCGGCTCGCCGCGCCGGCGCCCGATGCGAGCATCAGCGGGAGAACGCCGAGGATGAATGCGAAGGACGTCATGAGAATCGGACGCAGACGCTCGCGCGCCGCTTCGACTGCGGCATGCCGGACATCCATGCCCTGTGATCGGAGCTCGTTGGCGAATTCGACGATGAGGATCGCGTTCTTCGCGGCGAGACCCACAACGGTGATCAGGCCGACCTGGAAATAGATGTCGTTCGGTTGATGTCGAAACCAGATGCCAAGCAAGGAGCCGAGCAACCCGAACGGGACGCCGAGCAACACGGCGAACGGCACTGACCAGCTTTCATACTGCGCGGCAAGCACGAGGAACACGAGAATGAGACCGAGCACGAATACCAACGCAGCGTCTCCACTCGACGCACGCTCCTGAAACGATTGACCCGAGTAGGAAACGCCCAATCCCGACGACGCGAATTGTGTCGCAATCAAATCATCGACCTGATGCAGCAGTTCGCCCGAGCTGTGACCCGGTTTTGGAACGCCGGTGAATTGCGCCGATATGAATCCGTTGAACCGCGACACCACCGTCGGCGCGCTTCGGAAGCTCGTCGTCGTCACCGCTGATGCAGGCACCATCGTGCCATTCGTCCCGCGCACGTAGAGCTTCCCAATGTCGCTGGGCGATTGGCGGAATTGCTGTTGTGCTTGCGCCTGCACGCGGTAGGTCTTCCCCGCCAGATTGAAGTCGTTGATGTACAGCGACGACAGAAACGCCTGCAGCGTCGAAAAGAGATCGCTGAGATTGATTCCGCGCGCTTTCGCCGCCGTCCGATCCACGGTCACAAACACCTGCGGTACGCTGGCGCGGAACGTCGTGTTGATGCCTCCAGCGGCGGGCAGCTGATTCACCGCTGCACGGAATTCCTGCACGTGCTGCGCAAACGTCCGGATGTCCTGCCCCCCGCGATTTTGAAGATTGATTTCGACGCCCGCCGTCGTGCCCAGCCCCGGCACTTCTGGAAGATTGAAGCCGAAGGCGCTCGCATCGGGCAACCCAAACAATTTTCCGTTGATGCGCGCCGCGAGGGAATCCAATGCGTCGTGCGAGGAGCGTTCGTCCCACGGCTTGACGCTGAGAAAGATCGTCGCGCCGTTGGTCGCGTTCGATTGAGTCAACAGGTCGAGACCCACGAGGGCAACGATGTTCTTGACCGCAGGCTCGGCGCGGATGATGGCTTCGATCTTGGCAACGGTCGCTTCCGTGCGCTGCAGCGACGCTGCATCGGGCAATTGCACCGAGAGCGCCATGTAGCCCTTGTCTTCCGTGGGAATGAACGCCGTGGGAAGTTTGCGCCAGAGAAGTCCGGCGCCGACCACCAGCAGAAGAAAGACCGCGACCCACGCGGCCGGCCGGCCGAGCACGGAATCCACGGCGCCTGCGTATCCGCGCGTGGCGCGCGCAAATCCGCGATTGAACCATCCGAAGAATCCGGTCGTGTGCACGGAGTCGGATTCCGTCAGCAACATCGCGCACAACGCCGGCGTCAGCGTGAGCGCGACTATGCCGGACAGCACCACCGCGATCACGATCGTCATGGCGAATTGCTTGAACAACTCGCCCGTGACGCCGGAGATGAACGCCACCGGCACGAACACCGAACACAACACGAGCACAATCGCGACGAGCGCGCTTCCCACTTGCCGAATTGCTTTGTCCGCCGCGAGCTTGGGCGGCAGCTTTTCCGTCGCCATAATGCGCTCGACGTTCTCGATCACGACGATGGCGTCGTCAACCACGATGCCGATCGCCAGCACGAGACCGAACAACGTCAGCACGTTGATCGACATCCCGAATGCGAGCAGTCCGAGGAAGGTGCCGATCACGCTCACCGGAACGGCGAGCATGGGGATGAGCGTGGCGCGCCAGCTCTGCAGAAAGAGAAACACGACGAGCGTCACCAACGCCATCGCCTCGAGCAATGTAATGACGACTTCGTGAATGGACGCGCTCACGAACGGCGTCGTGTCGAACGGCACGGCGTACTTGATGCCCTGAGGAAACCCGGTCTGCATTTCCTGCATGCGCTTCTCGACGGCTTCTTTCACCGCGAGCGCGTTGGCGCCGGGCCGCGTGTACAGCAGCACGAACGCCGTCGGCACACCGTTCAGACGTCCTTCGAGATCGTAGCTCCGCGCGCCAAGCACCGCGTTGCCGACGTCGCGCAACCGGACGATCGAACCGTCAGCGCGCGCGCGGATGACGATGTCGTTGAATTCATCGGGAGTCTGCAAACGGCCAATCGTCGTGATCGGCAGTGTGAGCTGCGTTCCTTTTGGCGACGGCTCGGCGCCCAACCGACCCGCGGGATTGGTCGCGTTCTGTTCGCGCACGGCCGCCGAGACGTCGCTGACGGTGAGGCCGAGCTGCGCCATCTTGTCCGGGTCGAGCTGCAAGAGCATCGAGAAGTCGCGCGCTGGAAACGGCGTAGCGTCGCCGACGCCCGGCACGCGCTTGAGCTCGTCCACGACGAACAACTTCATGTAGTTCGCCAAATACGTCGCGTCATAGCGGGGGTCATTCGACTGCAGCGCGACGACGGCGAGAATATCCGTATTCGCTTTGAGAATCGTGATGCCGTTCGTGCGCACGGCGTCGGGCAATTGCGGTTCGGCGAGCTTCACCGCGTTCTGCACGTCGACGGCGGCCAAATCCTGGTTGCGGGAGACGTCGAACGTCACGTTGATGGTCGACGTCCCGTCGCCGGCGTTCGACGACGAGAAGTAGAGCATTCCCTGCAAACTCGCGAGCTGTTCTTCGATCGGTGCCGCGACGGCTTGTGCCGCATCCTCGGACGACGCGCCAGGAAAATTCGCGACGACTCGAACGGCCGGCGGCGTGATCTGCGGATAGCGCGCGATCGGCAACAGGCGAATCGCGAACAACCCGAGCAGCGTGATGACGATCGAGATCACGGCGCCCAGCACGGGGCGCCGGATGAAGAAGTACCGCGGCTCCTCCGTCATTTCGGTGTGCCGCCGGCTGGAGCGCTGGGAACAGCTTTCGGCGAGGTCGCTGTGCTGTCGACGAGGGGCACCGGCTTGACGACGCGGCCAGGTGCGACCTTCTGAGTTCCATCAACAACGACCCGATCTCCCGCCGACAACCCGTCGTCGATAATCCAGAGCGTTCCGCTCCATGGTCCGGGCTTGACGTCCCGCGCCGTCACCGTGTCGCCCTTTCCGACGACGTACACATATTGTCGTCCCAACCCTTGCATCACCGCACGCTGCGGAATGGCGAGCGCACCGGTGCGCGAAAAACCCTCGAGCCGAACGCGGACGAACTGTCCCGGCGACAAGCGACGATCACCGTTCGTGAACTTGGCGCGGAACTCGCCAGTGCCGCTGGCCGAGTCGAGCGACGGCGCAACGAAGTTGAGCGTTCCGCTCCGCGGCAGCAGTGACCCGTCGGGCAAGACCACGCGCACGACGAGTTTGCTGCCCGCGCGAACCAGCGCACCGGCGCGCGGGTCCTGCTCCCACGACGCGAGCTGCTGCGACGACGGATGAAAGGTCACGTACACGGGATTCAACTCGTCGATGGTCGTCAACAAGTCGGTCGGGCCGCTGACGCGCGCGCCGAGCTCCAACTGTGTGCGCCCAACCTGTCCGTCGATCTCGGCGCGAATCGTCGTGTCGTCGAGATCCTTTTTCGCGAGGTCGACAGCAGCTTGTGCCGCCTCGAGCTCGGAATGCGCGTTATCGACGTCCTGTTGTGCGACGGCGTGCTTCGGTAGCAGCGGCTCGAGTCGCGCGACGGTGCGTTTCGCGTTGTTCAATCGTGCGAGCGCACTGCGATACGCAGCGTCGTACTTCACCTGGTCGAGCTTGAAGAGAATTTGTCCCTTCGAGACGACGCTCCCCTCGGTGAACGGACGTTCGACGATGATTCCATCGACGCGCGACCGAACTTCCACTCGGCGGAAGGGCTGCACCTGAGCGCCGAACTCGTAGGATTCGGGAACGGTCGTTGGAGTGACAGCGACGACGCCGACCTGCGGAGGCGGCGGACCTTGCTGCTGTCCCGGGGGTGGCGCCGCTTTGGAGCACGCAACTGAGACGAATGCCACGGCGAGTGATACGAATCGCCACGGGGTTAGATATCGTGACACGATTTGCCGGTCTTGAGGGACATGCCCGGAGCTACGAGTAATGAGAGCGCCAACGCGTGGACTGACGCCAAAAAAAATGTCAACCGGTCATGGGGAGGATGGAAGGGCGTGGGGGCGAGTCTTAGCTGGCGACGAGCCCAAGTGGTGAGTTTTGAGACTGAACGGCGTGAAATGCTTGACCGGTGAACTGCGAGCCACGCGTCGAGCTGCGAGGGGCGATCGATTTCAATTCACGACGCCGTTCGTGGATTTCCGCGCACCGGGCAGGCAGCGGTGAAGGCGCAGTTGAGCCGCGTAGCGGAGTCCATCGCCGCGAACATCGTCGAGGGGTGCGGCGCAGCCAGTCAAAAGGAATTCGCACGGTACCTCGACATCTCGATCAAGTCACTGAACGAGACGGAGTACCACCTGCTGGCCGCACGCGACCGGGGCGCCCTCGCCCTCATGCTGTGGGAGCCCTTGACGTCTGAGGTCATCCAGATCCGTCGGATGACCTACGCTTTGCGCAATAAGGTCCTGCTCGCCGCGACATCCAATAGAATCTCGCAGCTGTAGTCTCGAGTCCCGTGGCTCGACGCTTGGCTCGCAGCTCAGTTCAGCTCGTAACTCGCAGCTCGCAGCTAAGGTGCGACTTGCCCCAACGCCACGAGTTCCCCACTCGCGACCACGTGATCCTTCATTGCCCCGGTGAGCGCATCGTATGTCCCTGCGCCGTCCGATGGAATCACGGTGTCCAACGCAAAAATCTGAAAGTGATATCGATGCTTCGGCCCGGCCGGCGTCCGCGGCCCCATGTACGCCATTGCCGGTCCGCGAATGTTCGGTCCGTACGCAGCCCCGGCCGGCGGAGCACTCATCGCCGCATCGAGCTTGGTCACGCTGCCCGGAATGTTGATCATCGTCCAGTGGAGAATCGGCGCGCCACGCGACATCGCGTCGCCGTCCTGCATGATCACCACGTACGACTTGGTGCTCGCCGGTCCCGCCGTCCACGCCAGCCCCGGAAAGACATTCCCCTTGTACTGAGTGTTCTCAAATGGAATGTCGGCACCCGCCTGGAACGCCGGAGACGTCACCGTCAACTTCGGCGCGCCCGCCTTGGCCGGAATGTTGAGTAGCGCGAGCAATGACGCCCCAACTTCCGTGGCCGCCGGCGGCGGCTGTTGAGCGCACACTGCGGATGCCACTAACAAACCGGCAAACGCCGCCATCGAAACAGACGTCCTCATCAGTCAAGCCTCCTCAAATTTGGTGGTGCCACTGGTCGTGCCGTGAGATGCAAACCGAGCGCCACTGAACACGCTCATCACACCGCGTCGCTCGCACTCGTAAAGTTGAAATCACGCGCCTTCACCGCCGGCATCACGATCGATCCGCCTGGACTGCCACTCTCATTTGAGTTCACCCGTTCCGGCCGTCCGAGCATTTCGAGATTGTTCAACAGGAAAATCGGCGACTCGTTCCAACGAAGATTCTTCACCGGCCGCGTGATCTTTCCCTTCTCGATCAAGAACGTCCCGTCACGCGTCAGCCCCGTGAACAAAATCGTCCGCTGATCCACCGCACGAATGTACCAGAGACGCGTGCACAAAATGCCGCGCTCCGTGCTCGCGATCAGATCCTCGAGCGAGTGATTGTCGCCGAGCATCTTGAGTCCGCCGCCGCCCCCGCCACCTCCGCCTCCCCCACCGCCCCCTCGGCCGCCACCACCGCCGCCGTTCGCCGAAACACCCTGCTTCTTCGCCCAGTAGCGATCGTAGGAGAGCGTCTTCACCACGCCGTTCTCGATCCAAATGCGCTTCGACAACGGCAATCCATCGGCGCTGAACGACGGACTTGGCGCATCCGGGTCCATTGGATCGGAAATCAGCGTGACGCGTTCGTCGACGACCTTCATCCCAATCTTCGTACCGCCGCCCGGCTTCGAAAAGAAACTCCGGCCCTCGTCCGCGCTCCGTGCGTCGAGCGCGCCGGCAATGAGTTGCACGAGATTGCCGACGGCCGTGGGCTCGAGCACGACGGTGTAGCGACCCGGTTCGATCGCCACCGGATTCACCGAACGACGCGCTTTGTCCGCCGCACGACGACCCAACGCCGCCGGATCGATCTTGGCGAAGTCGTTCGTCGACGCGCCGGCCCACCCACTGCCGGTCCCCTCAGGCGTGCGAACCGTCGTCGTCAACGCGGCGCCCGTCTGCCGCCGATAGCCGAACAGACCGTTGCTATTAGCGATCGCAAATGCCGCCGCGTTCGTCTCGAGAAATCCGGTCGACACGAGATTGGCCGCCTTGGCCACGGACGTGATCGCGTTCACCGCCGCCGCGCGACCCGCGGCGTCGAGCGATGCCGTCGCGTCGCTCCAGCCCGGCGACTCCACATACGTCTGCGGCCCCAATTCCGGAAGCGCCTCCGGATCGTCCGGCGTCAAGCGCGCCAACGCTTCCGCGCGCCCGACAACCGCCTTGAGGGCTGCGTCGTCGCGGCTGTTCGTCGTCGAACTTGCCGAGCGGGTACCGAAGGCACTGCGCACGGTGATCACGTTGTCGTAATTGTCGCCCGACGTCGACGCTTGATTCACCGCGAAGCGCATGTTGCCGTCGGTCGCACTGGTGATCGTCACGCGCGTCTCATCGGCCGTCGCGAACGCGAGCACCTTCTTCGCGATCGCTTGGCATTCGTCGCGCGACAGCAATGTGTTTGCCGCCGCAAAGAGCGAGCGCGGCGCGCCGGATTCGTGTGGCATGCTCATGCCGTCCGTCCCGTGTTGATGACGTTGACCTGACGGAAGCGCGACGGCACACAGCCGTGCGATACGGCGTTGCTCTGCGCGGGTTGGCCTTTGCCATCGCCGTTAGCCCCACCGAGAAAATAGCTTCGCTTGCCGCCGATCATGTCCATGCTGCTCCAGAACTCCGGCGTACGCATTTGATAGGCAACATCCTTGAGCATACCGACAATCTTGCCGCCTTTGATCTCGTAGAACACCTGACCGCCGAACTGCGCGTTGTATCGCTGTTGGTCGATCGAGAATGAGCCGTCGCCCACGATCGCGATGCCCTTGTCCGTCGCCGCGATGATGTCCTCGTACGCCAAATCCTTGTCGCCCGGCAACAATGATACGTTCGGCATCCGCTGGAATTGCACGTCCGACCAGAACTGCGCGTACGAACATCCGTGCGAACGCGTCGGCTTACCAATTTTCTTATAGTACCAGTCCAGGTACGGCGCCTGCTCGCGCGTCGTCTGGTAGTCCACCACCACACCGTTCTTGATGATGTCGAATGTCTCGGGCACAACGCCCTCGTCGTCCCAACCGCACGCCGACAACGAGCCGACCTGGCTCCGATCGGCCTGAATGTTCATGATCGGCGACCCGTACTTGAGTTGCCCGAGCACTTTTTCCGGCGGCGCAACGAAGCTCGTTCCTGCATAGTTGGCCTCGAAGCCGAGCGCACGATCCAGCTCCGTGGGATGTGCCACGGATTCGTGAATGGTGAGCCAGAGGTGCGACGGATGCAGCACGAGATCGTAGCGGCCAACTTCGACGGGCCTTGCCGAGAGTTTCTGCACCGCTTCTTCCGCCCAGCGCGCGCCGTTCGTGACGAAGTCCGACTCGATCACATGCTCGTAGCCCAACCCACGGGGCGGAATCTCGTTCGACGCCCGCGTCTGGAAATCCGAGTTGTCCGCGGACACCGCCGTGATATTCATGTTCGGCGAACATCGGTACAGCGTCTGCACGGTGAACGAGCCTTCGCTGTTGGCGAAGGTTTTCTCCTCGCGCAAGAAGTTCATCCCCGACTGCACGAACCGCGTTCCTTTCACCTTGAGCGCCGCCTCGTTGGCCGCGATCAACAACGCAACCTTGTCGGCGACGGGTACGGTGAACGGATCGGTCTTTATCGGCGACTTCCATTCGCCCTTTTGTGCTGCGCCGTACGCCGCGAGAACGATCGGCTTGGTGAGTGCCGCGCGATTCGACTTCGCCTGCGCCACAGCCTTTCGTGCGACGGCGACGACCGAATCCGGCGTGAGGTCGGCGGTTGCCGAGAACCCCCACGCGCCGTTCACCAACGTGCGAACGCCGATGCCGGCCGTCTCAGTGTCGGCCAATCCCTGAACGCGTCGTTCGCGCGTCTGCACGAACTGCGATCGATACTGCGCAATGCGAACGTCGGCGTATTCGGCGCCGGCGCTCTTGGCCGCATCCAACGCGCGCATCGCAAGATCGCGATAGTCGGCGGCGCCGGCCACCGACGCGGGAACGAAGATTGACGGACCAGTTGAGAGCGCTTCGGCGCGGCTTCCAATCGCCGACAACGCGGCGGCGGCAGACGCGGACTTGACGAAGTCTCGGCGTGAAATGGACATGTGATGGGAAAGGGTTGGAAAAAGCCGACGCCCGATAGTAGCGCAAGCGAGTTCTGACGGGCAACTCTGCCAACTATGTTGGCCGAGTCGTTGGAACGGCGACGGCCTTCACCTTTCGCGTCCACTCCTTCTTCGCCATCCCCTTGTACGCTGCCGGAATATCAGTCACCACGAGCTTGTTCAGTTCCGTGACCGCCTTCTGCGCATCGTCCAGCGCATACCCGAGCGCGCTTCGCTGATCGAGGCTCGGCAACCCACTCCAGGCTTCGATCGGCCCGCGCTGCTGGTTCACTGCCGTCAGCGTACGGTCAACCTCCCCCGACAGCCGTGTGATGCGCGCGTCGAGCGAGTCCGCTCGCGCCCCAGCGTCAGCCGCTCCACCGGTTGCAAAATCGGCCTTGATCGAGTCGCGCTGCGCCATGAGCACGCGCATCGACCCTCGTGCTTCGCCGAGTGTTTTCGTCCATTCGTAAATCCTCATCAGGATTGCCTGGCGTGCGGCGCGATCGACTGCGCTGAATTTTGGCAGCGGATCGGCCTCGACGAGAACGCTTCCTGTCAGCGGCTTACTCACACCAGGTAGCGCCACTCGCACGGAATAACTTCCCGGCAATACCAACGGCCCGGCCGGCGCATTGCCTCGACCGCCGCCGCCTTCTCCGCCGCCCGGGAATCCGACGGGAATCGCCGCAGGAGGTCCGCCACGTCCGCCGCCACCACCGCGTCCCCCGCCCGTCGGCAGATTCGCCGAGTCCACCGGCGGCGCGTAGCGAAGATCCCACACGACGCGATTCACACCTTTTGCCACCGGCCCTTTGAGAGTTCTAATAGTCTTTCCAGCGGCGTCTGCCACGACGATGTCGGCTTGACCGGTGCCGCCGTCGCGAAGGTTGTACGAGACGACCGCGTTCCAGTCAGGGTTGGGCGCGAAGAATTCGCCGTGCCCATACCACGCCTGCGGCGAAAATGTGCTCATGAGTCTCGCGCGCGGAATCGGGAACAGCGTCGCGTCGGCCTTCATCGCGTCGGCCGTCATCGCCTCGAGCGGACCCGCGTCGTCCAACACCCAGATGCCTCGGCCGTGCGTGCCGACCACGAGTGCGTTGTCGCGCTCGTGAAATACGGCATCGTTCGCGGGCACCGTCGGCATGTTCGTCGCGAGCGACGTCCACGTCGAGCCGCCGTCGTTCGACACATGCACTCCGCGCGCGTGGGCTAGCACAAGCACCCGTTGGTTCTTCGGATGCTCACGAATTCGATTGACCGACGTTTCCGGCAGACCGGCAGAGATTGACCGCCAAGTTGCTCCAAAATCCTCACTCACGAACGCATACGGATTGTAGTCGTCGGTGAAGTGGCCATCGAAGGTCACATACACTCGACCGGCCTTGTATTTGGACGGCAGCACCGTGCTCACGTACGTCTGCGGCGGCACGCCTGGAATCTTGCTCGTGATGTTGGTCCACGACTTCCCGCCGTCTTTCGTGAGCTGCACCTGACCATCGTCGCTGCCGGTGTAGATCACCATCGCATCGACTGGTGATTCGCCGATTGACGTTAGCGATCCGTAACTCGTTTGGCCGTCGTGGCGCGAGAGCGCGTCGGGACCGACGACCTTGCCCATCATCTTGAGCGTGTCGCGGTCGACATTCAGCGTGAGGTCACCGCTGATTTTCTTCCAGCTCGAGCCGCGATCAGTACTCTTGAATAAAAACTGCGATCCCATGAACCAGATCTTGGGATCGTGGCGTGAAACCGCGATCGGCGTGTCCCAATTCCACCGATTTCCCGCGCCGCGCCCGCCGCCGGGCGCCGCTCCCTCGCCCTCGCCGGCGGCAACATCGGCAGCGCCCGCCCCGCGACCACCGCCTCGGCCGCCGCGACCACCGGCTCCCGGTACGGGACGGTCGCCCGTGCCCGGGCGCGCGCCTTGGCGCTCCAGTGTCTCGATGTTCACCCACGCGGCATTGCCATTCTGCGACGACTGCAACACCATCGCGTTGTTCGCCGGGTCGAAGTGCGCGTGGAATCCGTCGCCGCCGCCAATGTTCCATCCATCGCGGTCCGCGATACCGTTACGGTTTCTCACCGCACTCGGCACGCACCACACGCCGTTGTCCTGCAGACCACCACAGATCCGAAACGGGACGCTGTTGTCGACGTCGACTTCGTAGAACTGACCGAGGGGCATGTTGCGACGGAAGTCCCACGTATGCCCTCGGTCCCACGAGATCGACACGCCGCCATCCCCGCCGATGATCAGGTGATTGCCGTTGTCCGGATCGACCCACAACGCATGATCCTCCCCGTGCACGTTGCTGAACAATTCCGTGAACGTCTTCGCGCTGTCATTAGAGATATAGAAACCACGATTCGAGCCGAGCGTGTAGACGTGATCGACGTTTCGCGGATCGATCCGAATTTGTGAGAAATAGTTGGGCCGCGTGTTGAGCGACGACGTCTTCGTCCACGTGGTGCCGGCGTCGAGCGTGCGATAGATGCCGCTGTTTGGATTGCGCGCTTCGATCGTGGCGTACACGACGCGCGGATCATTCACATATAATGAAAGAGCAATACGGCCCAAGTCCCCGGCCGGAAGGCCCGTCGCGAGCTTGGTCCACGTCGCTCCACCATCGGCCGTCTTGTAAATGCCGGAGCCTGGTCCGCCGCCGTTGAAGCCCCACGTCCGCCGCTGCCGCTGGTACGTCGCCGCATAGAGCACCAGCGGATTCACCGGATCGATCACCAGATCGGTCGCGCCGGTGTTCTCGTCGACGAACAACACTTTCTTCCACGTACGTCCGCCATCGGCCGTCTTGAACACACCGCGCTCGGCATTCGGTCCCCACAGATGCCCCTGCGCGGCGACGTACACGTTGTTCGGGTCCATCGGATCGACAACGATGCGCCCGATCGATCGCGTGTCCTTTAGCCCGACGTTCGTCCATGTCTTTCCAGCGTCCGTGCTCTTGTAGACACCGTCGCCCCAACTCGAGCTCTGCCGTGTGTTCGCTTCGCCGGTTCCGACCCACACGGTCTGCGGCGACGACGGCGCCACCGCGACGGCGCCGATCGACATCATTGCGTCGACGGCGTCGAACACCGGCGACCACGAAACGCCGTTGTTTGCACTCTTGAAAAGACCACCGCTCGCGCTCGCCACGTAAATCGCATCCGCCTCACCGCGCACCCGCGCGACGGCGATGTCGTCCACTCGGCCGCTCGTGTTCACGGGACCGATCGAGCGCCATTTGACGAACGACAATGGCGACTGCGCCGACAACGATGCGGCGAACAGGAACGCGGCGGGCAGGCAACTGCGCTGCGCTCGGCGTAAAAGACGGCTGGACACGGAGTCTCCCAGTGGCGGACGGAGGTGTTTTCGGACGAGCGATTATCATCCGCCGCGTGCGCCACTTGGGCAAGGGCAAGAATCGCCCTGACCCGTCTTCGATCCGTCGATTACGACTCCCGCCGCGCGCCTACCACCCAACGCGCAGCGACGTCCGGATCACGTAGCCGGTCCGCTGTCCGGGCAACAGCAGTGACGGTTGATTCAGCACATCTTCGCGCGCCTTGTCGGTCGTCGCGCGCAGCACGGGACCGCCACCGAACACGAGCCGCACCCGATCCGACATCGCAACCGCGAACGTGGGGCCAACCAACACCGTCGCGCCGCCCTCTGCCTCCTCTGAATCCCACAGACCTTCCAAGTCTGAACCAACGGCCTCGACGCCCAGCCAGAGTCGCGACGTCAGCGCTCGCGTCGCGCCGATCGTCGTGACCACGTCGGCGCCATCCCGACCCGCGGCATACGGATGCTCGAGTAAAACGTCCGCCGCCAGCGCCGAACGCTCGGTGGTTCGCCCGCCGACGAGTCGCGCCAATAGAACGTTCGTACCAGTATACTCATGACGCATGCCGATGTTCGTACCGAGCGACAAGCTGCCTCGCCGAATCGGCGTGACCATCAATTCCATTTGTTCCGCCACGCGCGTTCGATGATCCAGCGTGCTCGCGGCTGCGAATTGGCCTTGCACCGCGACAAAGCGCGAGAGCGTGACGAGCGCAGTCGCGCGCGGCTCCAGGCGTTCGCCGGCCACCGGTTCGAACGCGCGCGCGTTGTAGCCCGCATCGACTGCCGTCGCTAAACGGGTCTCCGTTGTTGGCGGCCGCGTCGCGAACAGAAACGGCGACTGAAGCGCCGCGGTCTGTCCGTACAACCGCGTGCTGGTGACGACGGTGAGAACGGTCGTGATCGCAATGATCGCGAGGCGCGCGCGAATGGACGCGGACATATTGGCTGCTCGGTTCGGGTCGCTGAGGAGTTCCATGGCTTCTGAACGTCGATCAGCAAACTGCGCTCGCGTGCGAAGCGCGCAAGCGACGTGAACAACCCAAACCGTGAAGAGGCGAAGGTGTTACGAGACTGAGACCATCAACGAGTCACTCCGCCCGCAGTGCAATGATCGGATCGACACGCGTCGCTCGACGCGCCGGCAAATAACTCGCCGCGGTCGCGGCGGCGATGAGCACCGCCGACACGCCGCCGAAAGTCAGCGGATCCGTCGGGCTCACACCGAACAACAACGTCGACATGAAACGCGTCAGCGCGAATGCACCGGCAAGCCCGAGCGCCAGCCCGGTGAATACCAGCGCGAGACCGCGCAGCACCACCATGCGCTGTACCACACCCGAGGTCGCGCCGAGCGCGATGCGAATGCCCAACTCACGCGTGCGCTGCGTGACAATGAACGACAACACCCCGAACACGCCGAGAACCGCCATCACCAACGCGATACCTGCGAAGAGACTGAGCAGCGTCGTCGACCACCGCGCCGGTGCCAATGCTGCGCCAAGAACATCATCGAGCGTCTTGAGGTTTCGGACAGGAACCGTTGGATCCAGCTCATGAATCACGCGGCGCGCCGAGGCCGCGAGAGAGAGCGGATCGCCCGTGGTGCGTATCACGAAATTGGCAAAGGGGGTCTTCGGCATGACGGCGAGCGGGATGTACACCGTGGG
>Ga0193753_10001890_pt1 | contig 17253 bp, 20 predicted proteins | sample H1c2metaG_FD_144925 | JGI IMG/M metagenome (GOLD analysis project Ga0193753, IMG submission 144925) | Soil microbial communities from a riparian zone of the East river system, Colorado, United States - H1c2 | ecosystem: Environmental > Terrestrial > Soil > Riparian zone | place: USA: East... | reverse complement strand
ATCCATGCTAAACAAGCTCGGCATAGACCAGCCCGCCTGGACCGAAGCCACCTCGCTGGCCAGTGCCAAGCAGTTTGCCAAGAAAGTCGGGTATCCCGTGCTCATCCGTCCGTCCTACGTGCTGTCCGGCGGCGCCATGAATGTAGTAGACAACCGGGAAGATTTGGAGCTGTACCTGAGCGAAGCCACACGCTTGTCGCCGGATCATCCGGTGGTTATTTCCAAATTCATTCAGGGCGCCAAGGAGCTGGAGATTGACGGCGTGGCCCAGGACGGCCGGCTGGTCATCTATGCCATTTCAGAGCACATCGAAAACGCGGGTGTGCACTCTGGCGATGCCACCGTGGTCTTCCCCGCCCAGCGGCTGTACCTGGAAACCGTGCGCCGGGCCAAACACATTGCCCGGCAGATTGTGGCAAACCTGCACATCACCGGGCCGTTCAACGTCCAGTTTATTGCCAAAGATAACGAGCTAAAGGTGATCGAGTGCAATGTGCGGGCTTCGCGCTCGTTTCCGTTTGTGTCAAAAATCACCAACCACAATTTCATAGCTATTGCTACCGAAGCTATGCTGGGCATTGGCCACGACAAAGTCTATCAGACGCTGGTGCTGGACTATGTGGGAGTCAAATCGCCGCAGTTTTCGTACAACCGGCTGAAAGGGGCAGATCCGGTGGCCGGGGTAGAAATGGCCTCTACCGGCGAGGTAGCCTGTTTTGGCAGCAACGTAGCAGAAGCGTTTTATGCCTCGTGGCTAGCCACAGATCAGCGCATCAAAGACAAATCACTCTTTCTCAGCCTGCCGGACGAACAAAAACACAAATCTCTGGATGAAGCGGCGGCGCTCGTGGCCGCAGGCTGGCGCGTCTATACCACCAGCGGTACGCACCGGTTCTTGAAACAAAACGGCATCGCCACCACGCGCGTGCACAAAATTCAGGACAAAGCCCAGCCAAACATCCGCCATCTCATCGACCAGCAAAAAGTGGCGCTGATGGTTTCCGTGCCGTCACCCGGCGAAGCCACAGACAACCCGTACAAACTCCGCCGCCTGGCCATAGACAACCACATCCCGCTGCTCACCAACGCCGAAACTGGCCGCCTGCTCCTGCGCTGCCTGACCGACAAAAACCTTCAAAACCCAGAGCCCAAATCCTGGCAAGAATACCTCCGCCCTAGCACATAAAACTTCAAACCTTACATGCCAGGTCATCAGACGGCGCAGCGTCGCCAACAGGAACAAAATGCAACATGACAATTCCGTCCTCGAATGCCGGATACGCATAGCTCTCTGCCGGCAAAGAAAAGTGTTGGCTGGCAAGTAGCGCCATGCGGCCCGCCCGTTGCTCCGCCTGTGCTTCTGGGGCGTCTTGAAAGGCAGCTGATGCCCGGATTACAACTTCTGCGTCTGCTGGCAAGCCCTCTTCAAGCCAATCGTCAACCCAGGCGTCAATCTCACTCCATTCCGCATCTCGTGCGGCGGCACCCTCACTACCCAACAATCTCTGGAATTCTTCGGCCTCAATCGGTATGTCCAATCTACCTCCCAACTCATCTTCGCTCGTTTCGCACGCTTCAGCTGCACTGCCTTGTGTAGTGGTGACCGGGTTCAACAGCTGCGAGTCATCCGAAACTTCTGAAGCACAAGCCACACCCGAAAGAGCTACGGTACATGCCAAAAGCGGGCGGAAGAAGCGTGGACGACGACGTCTGCTTTTTTGTTCCTGGCCAGTAGGTCGTTCGGCGCTCATATCGGCAAATTATAGGCCTGGGAGCAATTACATGTTATGAAATTTCATGCAGTGCCGATTTGATATCGTCGTAGTTGAAGCCTTGGCGGCTTAGGTACTGCATGAGCTTTAGGTCGTCCTGGTATTTGGTTTGTTTGCGTTTGCGCTCTATCAGATCGCGTAGCACGTCGCTTTCATCAGTTTCATCCGCCTCCAAGACCTGATCTATGATGTCGTCGGCAATGCGCTTTTGGCGGAGTTCCTGGCTGAGCCGGCGGCGGCTGGTGTTCCTCAGCAGACGGCGGGTTTCTACCCAGCGGCGGGCAAAGTCAGCGTCATCCACATGGCCGCGCTCACGCAAGCGCTCCAGCACAGCAGTTGACGCGTCTTCGTCATAGTCTTTTCGTTTCAGATAGCCGCGCAGTTCCCATTCGGAACGCGGACGATGCGAGATGAGATTGAGCGCACGGTCATAGGCTTTGTCCTGCACAGCACGGTATTTGAGCGCTGTCAGCTCGGATTCCGAAAGTTCCTGGTTTATTCTGAGGCCTGATGTAATGAGCTCGTTTTCGAAAAATGAAAACAAGTATTTGCCGTCAACATAGATCGAATATCGATCCTGCCGCTTGACCTGCTGCTTGATACTAGTTATCTTGGGCATCGTCGCAGTAGCGCTGTACTTTACTAAACTCCTGAATGCCCGTTGACCGCGGAACTCTACAGGTTGTGGTCAGCGCACCGTCCCAGAATGGATTCTCGGTTTCGCTGCCCACATACACCACACACCTATCGCCCTTGCGCCCTTCGATCAAATAGTGATCTGATCCAAATGATCTATAGGCGGTGCCCCCGCCGGGCTCACAAGCCGCAAAATCAATCCGTACCGGATCGTACGTTATAGAGCTTGATGACTTTTTGGCGTCACGAACATTGGGCACGTTATCCCAATCTTTCATTGTCCAGCTGTGCAACCAAAAGGTCAGTACACTGCCTATAATTACACCACTAACTATGAGGCTGCCTAGCAATATGAATTGTCTCCTTCGCTTGGTGGCGCGGGATGATTTCACTACCTATTCCTTGGCGGCGGCTTCGCGGACTTTTTGCTCGATTTCTGCCATGACTTTGGGGTTTGCTTTTAGATAGGCTTTGGCGGCTTCGCGGCCCTGGCCGATCTTTTCGCCGTTGTAGGCAAACCAGGCGCCAGATTTTTCTACGATGTCGCGCTCGGTGGCCAGGTCCAGCACGTCGCCGGTTTTGCTGATGCCTTCGTTGTACATGATGTCAAATTCGGCCTGGCGGAAGGGCGGTGCAACTTTGTTCTTGACCACCTTTACGCGGTGGCGGCCACCGATGACGCTATCACCCTGTTTGATCTGAGAGATGCGGCGGATGTCCATGCGGGCGCTGGCGTAGAATTTGAGCGCGTTGCCGCCCGTGGTGGTTTCTGGGTTGCCAAACATGACGCCAATCTTCATGCGGATCTGGTTGATGAAAATCACTGTGGTTTTGGAACGGGAGATTACACCAGTGAGCTTGCGTAGGGCCTGGCTCATCAGGCGTGCCTGCAGGCCGGGGAGCGAATCGCCCATGTCGCCCTCAATCTCGGCCCGTGGCACCAGAGCGGCTACGGAATCCACCACCACGATATCTACTGCGTTGCTGCGGACCAGTGTCTCGGCAATCTCCAGCGCTTGCTCGCCATTGTCCGGTTGGGAAATCAGCAGGTTATCCACATCTACACCGATGCGCTTGGCATACGCCGGGTCTAGCGCGTGCTCGGCGTCGATGAATGCTGCCGTACCACCGTTCCTCTGAACGGCTGCAATCGCATGCAGGGTCAGCGTGGTTTTGCCCGATGACTCAGGGCCGTAAATTTCAATCACACGCCCTCTGGGCAAACCGCCCCCCAGCGCCAGATCAAGACTCAGCGCCCCAATGGGGATGGTCTCGATAGCAATCTTGTGGGCATCGCCCAGCTTCATAATGGAGCCTTTGCCAAACTGCTTCTCAATGGTCTCCAGAGCTAAACCGAGGGCCTTCTGCTTGCCCTCTTTTACCCCGTCTGTCTTTGCTGGTTTGTCAGTCTTATCGGTTTTATCAGTTTTGTCTGCCACTACCTTTTACTCCCTCTCCACCTGTTATCCCATGATTCTTATTCTTAGTATAGCAAATATCTTACCCCATGTTGGTTGGCGTGCCACTATGTTTATGTTTAAAATACAATGAACCTACCATGAAGATAAGCCTCCCCCGCAAAACGCCACGAAGCCATTCGGCCATGTACAAAGCTATAAATGGCCTGCCAAAAATTGGCAATGGTTTCTTAGACGTTTTGCGGGGGAGGCTTATCGGTCTGAAGCCGACTGGGGGATACACTATGGTGGAGCTCACCGTAGTCATAGTAGTGCTCGGCATCCTGGCCAGCCTGACCTACAGTGTAGGCGTGCCGCGCTATCGCGAACGCACCTATTACACCCGCATGACGTCAGAGATGAACACTATGGGTAATGGCATGACCCTGTATGCCGCCAAATACAACGACTATCCGGCTGACGTAGTCCGTGACGTACCAGCTTCCATCAAAGAATTTCTACAAGGCCAGTACATAGATACCTGGCCAGACGCTCCGTACCCTGGCAGCGTCTACGACTATGACAACTGGCCGCCAGATAGCTACGGCCCCAATCAGACCTACCAAATCAGCATGCGCATGTGCCCGGCCGGTGACGATGCCGGCTGCAAAGCCAACGCCAAAAAATACCTGAGCAGCCATGTCGATGCCGCCGTGCTGGACGGCTGGGATTCATACAGCTCAGTTTACTTCTGTATCAAAGGTTCATGCCGTTCTCACCAAAACAAACCCATGACACACCCCGGCTACTGCATCAACTGCGGCAAAAAATCCCAGATATTTTAATCTGAATTTCAGCAAACTATCATGTCTACTTTATTTTTCTACAAAAAAATGTTGAAATAGTGAACGTACGGCAGATTTTCGTACATACACATTGAGCCTGTAGCCACGCGGCACATGCTCCGTACACCGGAGGGTATCACTTTGAGAAGACGTCTAGTGCTCGCCATCGTCATGGCGCTGGGCCTCCTTGCGGTCGTCATCGGCACTGGCCGTGACGGCAATGGAGGTGACCTCGAAGTCACCGACATCACCGAGCTAGCAGTCCAACCCGACTGCCCGGCCGTCGAGCAAGCAGCCCGCCTCCTGCGCGACAGAAACGTCACCGTGACTCAAGGCTGGCCCGCCGTCTTCTGGCCGGAAGACTACCCGGGCAACCCGGAGGTCCGGATCGCCTGCACCTTCGAGCCATCCGCACCCGAACCCGGGGCGTACAAGGCATCGGTGTACGTGACGGTCACCGAGTTCTCAGACGCAGAAGGCCTGATCAAAGCCTGGGAGAAGTCCAAGGACAACTCCGAGGACTGCGACGATGACGACGGATGTGACCTCGACGAAGGCCGCAAGGACCTAGAGGTCAACCAGCGGGGCGACGACTTCCACGAGAACGGCGACCGCACCGTCCAGTACTCCACAGACATCCAGCACCAAGAGGTTCAGCTACGCGAGAGCACCTACAGACCCGTCGGAGCCTCGTACATCGTCGACCTCAGAGTGGGACTGTTCTACTGCACCGTCCACCTGGACGCCGACCCGGATGGGGACATGCCGAGAGACGAGGTCTATGTTCGCCTCGAAGGGATCGCCTACGCGGCCTGCCCCGTCCTCAGCTAGAGAGCCAGCCGGGCAGGCGACGTCCACATGCGTGCGCCCGCCCGGCTCAAGCTCTCTCCCGTAAACTATCTGCCGTACATTCTCCATTTGATCGGTATTACAGAAGACGGTTATAAAGCTTACGGTTTTCTTATATAATGAGAGGCAATCTATGCGTATCTCTGATTCATTGGTGGAAAAATTGCTCATTGGGGCAAAGAAGGCTACCGAGGCCCAGCTCAAAGAACTCCACGAACAAGAAAAAGCCGAGAAAAAGCCTCTGCAGGACCTGGCAGTTCAAAGCAGCCTGATTTCAGAAAAAGACCTGACCAAACTCTACGCCGCCGAGATTGACATCCCGTTTGTAGAGATCAACACCAAAGAGCTCAAGCGCGACGTGCTCCAGCTCATCCCGGAGCGCATCGCCAAACAGTACGGCGTAGTGCTCTTTGGCATTGGCGAAGACGGCGCCAAACTGCTGGCCATGGAAGACCCCGACGACATCCAGGCCGTCAATTTCCTGCAAAAGCAATTGGGCGACAACATCAAAGTCCACGTCGCCACCACCAGTACCATTCGCGCCGCCCTTGACCAATACCGTGGTAACATCGGCAACGAGCTCACCAAAGTCACGGCCGAAGACGAGGCAGAAGAAGCCGATGAAGAAGAAATCGACGAAGAAGACCTAGCCGAAGACTCCCCCATTGCCCAAACCGTCAATCTGCTGATCGAATACGCCATCCGCGTCAGCGCCAGTGACGTACATATCGAACCGCGCGAAAATTACACCTCCATCCGCTACCGCGTAGACGGCGTGCTACGCGAAGCCAACAAGCTGCCAAAAAAAGTCCACCTGGCGCTGATATCGCGCATCAAAATCCTGTCCAACCTCAAGATCGACGAACGCCGCGTGCCACAAGACGGCCGCTTCAAGATACAGGTAGGCAGCGAGGTCTACGCCTTACGCGTCTCTACCTTGCCCATTTCCGAAGGCGAAAAGGTGGTCATGCGTATCCTAAATGAGTCCAGCGGCGCCACCACTCTGGAAGAACTGGGCTACTGGGGCATATCGCTGGCGGCCATCAACAAATCCATCACCCAGCCGCACGGCATGGTGCTGGTCACCGGCCCAACCGGCTCCGGCAAATCCACCAGCTTGTTCAGCACTTTGAGCATTCTCAACAAGCCGACCGTAAATATCTCTACCGTAGAAGACCCTATTGAATACAAAATCCCCGGCGCCAACCAAACCCAGGTGAATCCCAAAGCCGGCATGACCTTTGCCACCGGCCTACGCGCCCTACTGCGCCAGGACCCGAACATCATCATGGTGGGCGAGATTCGTGATACAGAGACAGCCGGACTAGCCATTCAGGCCGCGCTGACCGGTCACCTGGTCTTTGCCACGCTACACACCAACAACGCTGCCACCTGCCTGCCACGCCTGCTGGACATGGGCATCGAGCCGTTCCTGATAGCCAGCACCGTCCGCGCCGTAGTGGGCCAGCGTCTGGTGCGCCGTCTATGCATAGACTGCCGCGAGGAAGTCACACCAGATACCGCCACACTCAAGCAAATGGCCGAAATCTTTGGCACCGGCGACAGCGCCACCATGAAACACATCCACCAGCTCGAAGAAGAAGCCCTGGCCGCCGGCATAGGCAAAACCAGCACCGGCAAAGCCAAAGTAAACGTCGCAACACTCAGCACCACCGACTCCAAAATCACCAAGCTCTACAAAGTCCATGACGGCGGCTGTGAAACCTGCGGCCAGGTCGGCTACAAAGGCCGGATGGGCATCTATGAAGTGTTGTCCAACACGTCAGATCTCCAAAAACTCATTGTCAGCAATGCCACCAGCGACGTTATCCAGGAACAAGCTATCAAAGAAGGCATGATTACCATGCAGGTAGACGGCCTGGTCAAAGCCCTGCGAGGCCAAACCACCATCGAAGAAATATTGCGCGTTACGGCCGAGAAATAACATGCGATTTACCTATACCGCGCGCAACAAAGAAGGCAAAACTATCCAGGGCACCGCCGATGCGGTCAGCCGCGAAGCCCTGATTGCGCTGCTTTCCAAACAAGGTTCCAGGCCCATCATCATCAAGGCAACCAACGCCGGCAAAGGCCGCTTCAAGCTGGGACGCGGCAAAAAGGTCAAGTTCAAAGACCTGGTGGTGTTTACCCGCCAACTCTCCACCATGATTTCGGCCGGTGTGCCCCTGACTCGCTCACTGGCTACCCTCCAACAGCAGACGGAAAACAAATATTTTAAGGGTGTCATCGGCTTGGTCATGAAAGACGTCGAAGGCGGTATCTCGCTGGGCGACGCCTTTGCCAAACATCCGAACGTGTTCTCTGATGTCTACGTCAACATGGTCAAGGCCGGAGAAGCCGGCGGCATCCTGGACGAAATCCTCAAACGCCTGGCCTCCCAAGTAGAACAAGACTCCAGCATGCGCAAAAAAGTCAAAAGCGCCATGGCGTATCCGGTGGTTATCCTGACGATTACTGTCATCGCGTTCTTTGGCATCATGATGTTTGTCATCCCCAAACTAGGCAAAATCATCAAAGACCTGGGCGGCGAAGACGCCGAGCTGCCGGTGTACACCCAAGCCATGCTGAACATCAGCGACTTTATGCAGCACAATGCCCCGTTTATTCTGGTGGGGTCGTTTGTTGGCCTGTGGCTCTTTCGGCGCTACATCAAAACACCCAGGGGCAAGTACCAGTTCCATTCGGTGCTGTTGCACCTGCCCATCATCAAAACCGTTATCATAAAGATCGCTATTGCGCGCTTTGCCCGCACCTTTGCGTCGCTGATGTCATCTGGCGTCACCGTGCTTGATGCGTTGGAAGTAACCGGCGGCGCCATCGGCAACAAAGTCATCGAAGAAGAACTGAAGGAAGCCGCCAAAGCCGTCAAAAACGGCAAGCAGCTCAGCGAACCGCTGGCCCAAAGCAAACACTTCCCACCCATTGTTGCCCAGATGCTGGCCGTGGGCGAAGAAACCGGCCAGATAGACACCATCTTGGTCAAGGTAGCAGATTTCTACGAAGAAGAGGTAGAGGCCACCATCGACGGCTTGAGCTCGCTCATAGAACCCCTGATGATCGTAGTCCTCGGTGGCATGGTAGGCCTCATCGCCGCCAGCGTTATGGGCCCCATAGCCAACCTCAGCAAAAACATCGAATAATAGAGGTGGGTGATATTGACTCAGACGAATTAATATGATATTATTTACCCCTACATCGCGCTTTTTCGAGCGCCTGTTTGTTTTTTGACATCGATATTGGGGCATGACCGTTCTCCCTACCAGAGAGTTCGGTCTGTCCCCGTATCCCCTATCCATCGACTAGCAAGGAAGGCCATGCCCGCCACCTTCAACTTCGAACACGTCATGAGCATGCTGCTCGTGATGGGACTCATCAACTACATCGCCACGGTCATCCTGACCCAGAACATGATCTTCGAGGATGTCCGCAACGCCATCATCGGCATCGGCGAACGAATGAAAGAACGTCCCACCTGGGCGGTTCTGCACGACACCAGTCAAGTGCTGCGGTGCCGGCGCTGGCCGCTATGCGCTATCGGCAACCGGCTGGACAACCAAGGTTCCAAGCGTCGTGACAACCCGTCGCGCCTCGGGCCCAGGCTCAAGTATCTCCCGACATGCCCCATGTGTATGGGCGTCTGGATCGGCTTCACTCAGGCTGGTGTGTTCGGGGGTCCCCTCGACGTCAACATCTCCTGGGCGCCCTGGATCGCCAACGTCTCCATGAGCATCGTGGCGAACGGCCTGCTGTTCAAGGCTGTCGGCCATTTCTTCATCCAGCTGGGAGCCATCCTGCACCACACGGCGGAGTTCATGAAGGCCCGCGCCACGCACTTCCTGTTGCTCAACGAGCAGCTGAAGCCCGAGGACGAACCCGACGAGCTGACCGCCACCCCGAACGAGGACGACCTCGACAACGAGGCCCGTGAACTGATCGGCAGCGGCGTCCGCTGATGGACAAGGGGACAGAGGAGGATCTGTGCAGACACCACGCGCCTAAAAAACGCACCTGCACAGATCCTCCGACACCCCACCCTCACTGCATTTTATAAACAGAATCGACCCATTTTTCAGCATTGAGTTGTAAAAAATCTGATAAAAGATCTTTTTTATGGTAAAATATTGCAGCTCAGTAATCTGTAAGGATTTAAGAGCCCGTATGCTCTTTATGATTTTGAAATCGACTCGCCTGAAATGACGATGATGTGTTCAACCCTGCCTCCGGCAGGCAACGACGAGGAGAAGAACCATGCCCAAACCTCATGACGGCCCGTGCAAATGGGGAAAATGGGTTGAGATCAATCGAAAACAAGCACGCCAAAAGTGGCAAGACACGGTCACTATCCAGCGCATGTGCCTCAGGGGCTGTGGCAAAGGCGAGACCGAAACCAATGACGTGCCCGAGTAGAGAAGATCGACGGCCGACGTCCGTACAGTCGCCTCTCTTCTCTACTCTGCCAATACCCCGCCATCAATTCTTGGCCATAGACAAATGACCCCGCTTCACTATTGGGGTTGCAAAAAAGGTGCTTACGGTTATAATCATCGTCAGATGCTTACTACGGTAAGCTCTTAATAAAAATTAGTAATTAGGAGGGTGGGCTTCTTATGTCACTCAAAGCAAAACAACAGACAGGATCCCGGCGCAAGCTGCTTGGCGGTTCCGGGGGTTTCACCATCGTGGAACTATTGATTGTCATCGTGGTCATCGGTATTTTGGCTGCGCTGGTGGTTACAACCTTTACGGGTATCCAGAAACGCGCCAGGGACACTGAACGCGAAACAGACATTAAGGCCATTCACGGGCAGGTCGAGGCGTACTACGCCCAGAACGGCCGCTACCCAACCTTGGCAAACATGAACGACGCTACGTTCCGTTCTGCCAATATGAAGGGTCTGGACACCGAAGCACTGAAAGATCCAAAAGGCGCAGCAGCAACGCTGGGCGACGCCGCAGGAGCAAACATATACTCGTACGTGATTACGCCATCCACCTGTGACAACACCGCAACCGGTGGTGACTGTACGGGTTACACGCTAACCGCAACCAAAGAAGGCGGTGGCACCTTTGCAAAGTCAGCACTGAACTAAGCAATTAGTTCTATCCAAATACGGCACTCTTACCAAAGGGTGTCGTATTTTTATGTATAATGACCATAAGCATGAGCGGTTTTAGAGAAAAGCTGAGAGGAGTCACGCACCGTGCCGGCATGGTTGCGAGCTCTGCTCGTGGACAGGCGGGCACGGTACGGGACAATGATGATTCCGGCTTCGCCGTTGTAGAGCTCTTGATTACATTGATCATCATTGGGGTGGCATTTGGGGCGTTTACCGTCACCTTTACCACCATCCAGAACATCAACAAAAAAGCCCTGGACATCAACAAAGCCAACACGCTTGCCTTTGCCAAAATGCAGGACTATGAAAACCAGCAGTTTACTTCCCTGCCAGCCACTGCACCTATCGGGTCATTGCAGCAGGTAGAGGACTTTAGCAGCTCGCTGCCTACGGTATTTGAATCGCCACGGGTGGGCAAAGTGTACATCAATACTGTCTCCAGTACGCTCAAGCAAGTAGTAGTAACCATCGAGTTCGGGAGCGGCAGCAGTCAGCGCATCGTCCAGTATGCAAACTTTATCCAGAAAAACGGATTGGGCCGATGACGCTCAAGGACGCCGGCTTCACCTTGATAGAAGTGTTGATCATCAGCCCCATCATGATGGTGACCATCATCATTACCATGACGTTTTTGTTCAACCAATACGGCCAGCTGACGCAGCAGGGCGCTCAAGTCAACCTGAACGTAGAGGCGCAGAACATCGCCTTTGGCATGCAGGATGATATCTTTTTTGCCAGCGCATTCAACCAAAGCATCAATGACAACCTGGCCGACCCTTTTCAGCCCAGCGGCGGCTGGAAGTACAACTCGACCCCGCAAACCCTCATCTTGTCTACACGCGCGTCAACCGCTCATCCTCGCAACGAAAACCGGCAAGTGGTCTATATCGACACTGCGGGCTGTCCCTCAGAGGATAACTCGGTGCTGTACAACAATGTGATCTATTTTGCGAGCGGCACCAACCTGTACAAACGCACCCTGACCGCGCCCACCGGTTTGTCCACTTGCGGCACGAGCTACCAAAAGCAAAATTGCCCGGCTGCCAGCGCCACCGCCGCCTGTCCGGCCGACCGCCTGCTTTCCGATAAACTTCAGAGCTTTACGCTAACGTACTACGACACCTCCAACAATGTAGTCGCCGATCCGGAGATAGCCGAAAAGATCAAAGTAGACCTCCAGTTCAAAGACAAGGCGTTTGCCGAAGACATCTTTGCCAACAGCAGCATAACCCTCAGAAAGCTGAACCAGCAATGAGACTCTGGCTGACCCGCACAAAAACCCCTCAGGAGGGCTATGTTATGCCCACCGTCATCATACTGATGGCTGTCATGACCGTGGTGGCATATGCGGCACTGCTGCAATCCAACAACAGCCTGAGCCTTGCCTACAAGCAGACGTACATCCAGATGGCACGGATTGCCTCCAAGGCAGCCGTAGACTACGCGCAGGAACAGTTCGACAACGCCTCGTGCGGTAACTACACCGGCACGGCCGAGCAAGACCTGGTATCTAACGCCCGTTACCGTGTAACGTTCAGGGCCGAGGTGATCTCTACCTCGCCTGACGGGTACGAAAAAGTTATCAAAGGCACGGGCAGCGTGTATCTGCCAAAGCTGGCCAGCAACGCCAAGTACGTCTTTGATATCCGTTCCGAGATTGTCCGCACCTACGCCGTCTGCAAAACGCCGGACAATTTTGCGCCCACCGTCTGGCTCGATGCCAGCAACACCGCCACCTTGCACACCGTGGGCACCAGCACTACCACGGTGAGCCCCACCACTTCCTTTGGCGCTGCCGGAAATGCTACCCGTGACACCCTGGAAGAACGAGTAGACAACGGCACGCAAACGCTCAATTCGTGGCAAAGCAATGACTTCGAGATGCACAACTGTGAGAACGCCGAGTTTTCCAGCACTATTTGTTCCAGCAGCAGTACCCGCTACCTGTATAACGGCATGATCTTTTCCAACGTCAACGTTCCCCAGGGAGCAACTATCACCTCTGCCAGTATCACCCTGGCATGTACCACGCCGGCAGGAGCTGGGGGAAGCGTAACGCACCGCATATACGGCTTCTACAAAACCGCTACCAACCTGCACCCGGATCTATTTAGCCAAGGCGTCAGCAACCAGCTGCGCACCCCAATCACCACCGCCGGGCTGCATACAACGGCCTTTCAAAGCCTGTCCACCAACAACTGTCCGCCCGGCAACAACACCGTCTTTGACGTCACAAACATAGCCCAGGAAATCGTGAATAATCCCAACTGGAATCCGGCGACAGGCGGTGGCCGCATGGGCTTCAGTATTCACCGCACTGCGGGCAGCGGCAGCCGCCACCTACTCAAAAACGGTAACCAGTTCAACATCAGCTACTCCACTGCTACCGTAGGACAAGCCAACAATGGCAATGGCGTCGGCCAGTGGGATGATATCTCCGGAAACGCCAACCACGCCAAGTTGGCTTACGGCAACGCGCCTACCCGCCAGGACAGTCAAATTAATGGTAAACCCATCGTTCGCTTCAACAACGGTACGTTGCTGAGCGCACTCACCGCTCCCATCACTGCCAAACGCGAAATAACCGTGCTGGCCGTGGTCAAGCCAAACTTCACCACCTCTGGAAATGACGGCCGCTTCATCTCCGGCATGAGCAGCAACCAAACCAACGATACCACGGGCTCCACCTCCATCATCCCCTTGTTCCGCAACAGCTCAGGCAATGGCTTTTCCAGCCAGTACACCGGCAGTAGCAACACCTATCGCACCAACTATACGTGTGGGGGTGCTTGCGCAAACACTCCCTACCTCTTTGCCGGACATTTTACGCTGGACACCGCCACCAACACCATCACCGGCACCCTCAAAGGCAATGGCGCGACAGTGGCCACCAAGCCCGGCCTGGCACCGTCCGGTTCTCCCTATACATTTTCTCTCGATCAGTTCTACTACGGCGGACGGCGCACTGGCAGCATGGCCGGAGGCAGTGGCACAGACTACCTCAATGGCGACTTTGCCGAATTAGTCATCTACGACAAGGCACTGGAGTGCCGACAGATAGAAGCCCTGGAAGAATATTTCAGGAACAAGTGGGCCGTCTCGGCCACAGCCTGGGCCACCACCTGCCCAACCGATGTAGTTCCCACATTATAGACAGCCCCGGCTGTACTCGGGCTGAGGGCTCTCTTATGCCCGTGCCGAAAGGCTCTCGTTTCCGTCGAGGAGGGAGCCCATTGTTTGTGGGCGACCGGGTCTTTCGGCCTGGCCATACAGGGGAGGCCGTAAACCCCAAGAGGACCACAGATAAATCTGCTATACTAAACGACAAAGCTGCTTACGCTTTGACGGGCAAGCATGAGTGATACATCAACATTTTTCTACCACGACAAACCAGTATTTGGCCTAGACATCGGCTATAGTGGTCTTAAGGTCATGCAAGTGGACCGATCCGGCCACAAACCAACCGTGACCGGCTATGGAGTTGCTACCTTTGACACGTCCAGCATCAAGGACGGCGCCATCGTAGACCCGGAAACCATTGCCCAGATAGCCCACGAACTTTTCCAGAAAAACATCGTCGGCGAAATCACCACCCGCCGCGTAGCCGTAGCCATCCCGGCCAGCCGCACCTACAACCGCACCCTCACACTGCCCAAAATGCCCGCCAAAGACATTGCCGAGGCCGTCCGCCTGGAGGCCGAGCAGTACATTCCCGTCCCCTTGGACGAGCTCTACATGGACTACACCACCATTTCCCGATCCGACAAAGACATCGAACTGCTGGCCGTAGCCGTGCCCAAAAAAGTAGTAGATTCGTACCTAACACTCACCAAGTTGCTGGGCCTAGAAGCCGTCACCATGGAAACCACTATTGGCGCTGCAGGCAGACTGTTTGTCCAGGCCGAACAAAGCGACATGCCCACCGTGCTCATAGACCTTGGCTCCTTGTCCTCGGACATCACCATCTTTGACAAGACTCTGATCGTCACTGGCACCGTGCCGGGCGGCGGCGACAACTTTACCGACATCATTGCCAATAAACTGGGTGTCAGCCACCAGGAAGCCCATGTGATCAAAACCAAGTACGGCCTGGGCTTTAGCAAAAAGCAAAAAGACATCACCGATGGCCTGGCACCAATGCTGGAGCAGCTGGGCAAAGAAATCCGGCGCATGGTTCGCTATTACGAAGAACGCACTACCACCGAGGGCAAAATCCGCCAAGTCGTCACCATGGGCGGCGGCGCCAACATGCCCGGCCTGTCCGAATACCTAACCAACATGCTGCGCCTGCCGGTACGCATGTGCGATCCCTGGCAACACATTGATTTTGCCGGGCTGCAACCACCAAACAGCATTGAAAAATCCATGTACGTTACCGTAGCCGGGCTGGCGCTGATCAATCCCAAGGAAATCTTCGCATGATCAACTTGCTGCCACCCGAAACCCGCGAAGGCATTCTGTTTGCTCGGCGCAATACCAAGCTGCTGCGATGGTCTATGGCACTTTTGATGGGCGCAGCCGGCGTTGTGGTGGTGATTGTATTTGGCCTGTTTTATATCGACCAGAACACCAAAAACATCAGCCGCCAGGTAGAAATAGGCCGTCAAGAACTCAAGGACAAAAAGCTAGAAGAAACCCAAAAACGCGTAGAAGACTTGAGTGGCAGCCTCAAACTAGTAACGCAGGTGCTGTCCAAACAAATCCTGTTTTCTGACCTGTTGCAACAAGCCGGCGCCGTGATGCCGGGCGGCTCGGCACTGGCCGGACTGAACATTAGCAAAGTTCAGGGCGGCATAGATTTGCAGGCGGTATCAAAAGACTATCAGACAGCATCGCAGATACAGGTGAACCTCCAAGACCCCAACAACAAGATCTTTGAAAAAGTAGATATCCTGGGTATTGTCTGCGCCCCCACTTCAACGCCCGTTGTATATCCCTGTAGTGGCAGCTACCGTGCCATGTTTACCAAGAACAATCCCTTCCTGTTCCTCAAACCCACAGCTGCGGCCACGGGAGCTGCCAAACCATGAGCATTCCAAAAAGACTTACCAGCAAACATTTCTTTTATCTCATGAGCTTGGGGGTTGGGTTGCTACTCGTGCTGTGCGCAGCCACGGTGATAGTGGGCAACGGCATGTTGGCCAAAAAGACGAGCAAGCTCACCGAGCTCCGCCTGGAGAACCGCGTGATAGACGAGCAAAAGGTAGCCCTCACTCAAGCCCAAAAAGACATCGAAAAATACGCCGAGCTGGAACGAATCGCCAAGCAAGTAGTGCCGCAGGACAAAGACCAGGTCAAGGCCGTGCGCGAGATCATCAAATTTGCCCAAGAAACCGGTGTGGGCATTGCTGGCATCAACTTCCCCAGCTCAACCTTGGGGCAGGCACCAGTGGCAGCACCTAAGACAAACTCCACTTCCGAAGACACAGCCACACCCGCAAAACCAGTCGCCCCACCCGTTACTCAGGTAAAACCAGTAGAGGGTCTGACCGGTGTCTACCAAATGGAAATAACCGTCCAATCCGTACCGGACACCGCATCCTTCCCCAAACTGATACAATTCCTAAGGAAGCTGGAAGGCAACCGCCGCACATCCCAGGTCAGCAGCCTCAATATTTCTCCCAACCAAAGCAATCGCAACATCCTGTCGTTCAACATGATAATTAACGTATACATAAAGCCATGAACCTAGAGATCAAACAACTACCCAAAAAACTACTGCCATTGCTGGGCAAGGCTAGACGCTACTTGGTGATGATCTTTATTATCTTTTTTGTGGGGCTGTATGGCTTTTTGGTGTTGCGCATCAACACGCTGGCCAGCAGCGAGCCCAGCGAAGATCAGGTGACAGAAAAGCTCCAAACCGTAAAACGCCCCAAGATAGACCAGGCCGCTGTAGACAAAATGCAGCAGCTGGAAGATCAAAACATAGAAGTCAAAACGCTGTTTGAGCAAGCACGCAAAGACCCCTTCAGCGAATAACTACTTGATGTACTTGCCGGCCTTTAGGACGGTAACTACGGAGGCGCCGTGCGTTATAGTGCAGTCCTGGACCCAATCCAGCGCCTGCTGATACGGCACCTTTAGGACTTCGATCACTTCCGTTCCTTCCGGATCAGCCTTGCCCTGCGTGAGGCCGCGGGCCAGGAACATGTAGTTAGGGCAATTCACGGCGGTGGTGAAAGGGTCGATAAAGCCGAGCTCGATAATCTCTTTGGCTTCCAGGCCGGTTTCTTCTTTTAGCTCGCGGCGGGCCGCGTCCAGCCTGTCTTCGTCTGGCTCAAAGCCGCCGCTGACCAGCTCGATTGTTTCTCTTTCGATAGCGTATTTATATTCTTTGGTGATGTAGACATTGCCGTCATCGTCTATGGGCAGAACCGTTACGCCAGGTAGCATGGTGACTACACCGAATATCCCGTCTTTGCCATCCGGCCGTATTACCTTGTCTTCGCGCACCGACAGCCATGGGTTTTTGTACTTGGGCGTGGTCCCAACTGTCTGCCAGGGTCCTTTTTTCTGTGGCTTCATGCCCGTTAGTTGCCGTAGGCTTTCAGGTTTTCTTCGTGGGCCCCCACTATGGCCTTGGCGGCTTCGTAGGGGTCTGGGGCATAGGTAA
>Ga0193753_10001889_pt1 | contig 17256 bp, 15 predicted proteins | sample H1c2metaG_FD_144925 | JGI IMG/M metagenome (GOLD analysis project Ga0193753, IMG submission 144925) | Soil microbial communities from a riparian zone of the East river system, Colorado, United States - H1c2 | ecosystem: Environmental > Terrestrial > Soil > Riparian zone | place: USA: East... | reverse complement strand
GACAGGTTTCGAGGGCGCGTCCGCCGGGCTCTTGCTAAGCATCCAGATATGCTCGGGAGCCGCGTTGGCCGGATCTTCGAGTTCGCCGCCCTCATGCGAAATGTGCCAGATGTTGCGGTCGCGGCTGTAGATCTTAGTGGTCGATTGCGCGATCGGAACTTTGTGCGCGGCGGCGTACTCGATTGCGTCTTCGCGCGAGACAATATCCCATTCACGCCAGGGCGCGATGACGTTCAAGTGCGGCGCGATGGCCTTGTAAGTCAACTCGAACCGCACTTGGTCGTTGCCTTTGCCGGTACACCCGTGCGCCAGTGCATCGCAACCGGTTTTTAACGCTACTTCCGCCTGCCGTTTCGCGAGCAGCGGGCGCGCAATGGACGTGCCGAGTAGATATTTGTTTTCGTAGACCGCGCCGGAGCGAACGAGCTTCCACAAGTAGTCCGTTACGAACTCCTCGCGCATGTCTTCCACATACACCTCGGAAGCGCCGGTCTTGAGAGCCTTCTCTTTCAACCCGTCCAACTCTTCGCCGCCTTGCCCAATGTCGCCGCAAACGGCCACAATTTCGCAGCCGTAGTGCTCTTTGAGCCACGGAATGATGATGGATGTATCGAGACCGCCGGAGTAAGCCAGCGCTACTTTTTTCGCTTTTATTTTGTTCATTGAAGAAGCATTAACAGGATCGCTTTTTGCACGTGCAGCCGGTTCTCGGCCTGATCGAAGGCCACGCATTGTGCCGACTCCATGACCTCGTCCGTCACTTCCAGGCCGCGTTTGGCGGGCAGGCAGTGCATGAACAGCGTGTCTTTTCGTGCGTTCGCGAGCAGCGCTTCGTTGACCTGATAGGGAGCGAAGAGTTTCTTGCGCTCTTCCGCTTGGGATTCTTGGCCCATGCTCGCCCACACATCCGTATATACGGCGTGCGCGGATTCGACCGCCTGCGCCGGATCGTTCCCGGCTTCGATTTCCGCTCCGGACTCGCGGGCGAATTCCGTCGCCTGTTCCAGAATCTCGGCCCTCGGGCCATATCCGGCGGGAGTGGCCACCGACATATGGATGCCCAACCGCGCCGCGCATAGCAACAGCGAATGCGCTACGTTGTTCCCGTCGCCGACATAGGCGAGTTTCAGCCCGCGCAACTTGCCGAAGTGCTCCTTCAGCGTCAACATGTCCGCTAGCGCCTGGCACGGATGATACAAATCGCTCAGCGCGTTCACGACTGGCAAACCAGACCAGTGCGCCAACTCATCGATGGTTTCCTGCGTGAAGGTGCGCGCGACGATGGCGTCCGTCCAGCGGGCAAGGTTGCGCGCCACGTCCTTGAGCGGTTCCCGGTCGGCGATTAATCCAACTTGCGTGACGCAATCTCCGCCAAGCTGCTTGATGGCGAGCTCAAACGTCATACGAGTCCGTAGCGACGGCTTTTCGAACAGCAGGGCGACATACCGGCCCCTCAGGGCGGCCGCATAGCGCTGCCGCGATTGCTTCATTTGCTGGGCGAGATCGAGCAGCGCCACCAACTGCTCGGTCGACAAATCCAGGTCGCTGCGCAGGTTGGCGACGCGGGCGTGGGATGCTGGCTGTTGTACGTAGGCGGCCATTGGCGGGTCCTCCAGTGAATTTTTATTCACTACTATGAATATTTACACATTTTGGGTTCGAATCGCAAGCAGCTCTAGCGGCACAGTAAGCGGTCAGCGTCACGTTCTGAAAATCTGGCCCACCGCAATCAAGTTTTTGGCTTCTATTGCGACACTTTCTCCTTGCAGTCGGTTTGCTTGGCATGGAATACTTGACACGGGTGTCGACTCGTGTTCGTCAAACAATTGAGTTCTGTCGATGCATGTAAAACGTCAAACCCTTCCTCTAGTAGACAAATTGACCACTGAAAACAAACAAGATAAGTATACTTCTGCCGACAGAAGAAGCGGCGACCTTAGTGGCCCTACGCGTGCTTTGGCATTGATGGTGGAACAGCACGAAAGTCAAAATTACGGCTTCGAGCATCTAACTGTTTTTGGCCTTAATTAATGCTCAAAGAAATTCTTGACGCAGCACTGCTGAGCCCAGAGTACTGCGCTGATCTTCTTTCCGTTCCGCGAGAGCGGTTCGCCGACTGGACGGCAGGCAAACCCATGCCGAAGTTTATTTTGCCTGAAATGGCTTCAATCCTGGGAATCAGCGAGCGAGACCTCACTTCGAAAGTGCGATCCGGATATGTGGCGGAAGGGGTGCTCGCACCGGCGGTCTGGTATAAACTCCGCAATGAGAAGCTGAGCGGTACCGATCGCGAGATGGTGGGTATAATCCGAAAACTCGGCTTTTACATGGGACAGCTAGATAAGGTTCGAGGATTGGGCCTTCCGCAGTATCTGATGCTTTTTGCGGAAGTTCGCAAGCGAGTAGATGCGGCGGCGTCTCCGGTAGTTCAAGGCCAGCTTGCTGCCGAAGCATTTCGAGCGATGTCGGGGCTCAGTAAAGGCCAGCGCGGGATCGGCGAGGTACTTCGACCGCATCTTAGAGCATCTGGTTTGCTGCTGATTGAGAGCCCACTTCCGGAGTCCTCCATAGAAGGGTGCAGTTTTAAGGTCGACGTTCGAGGAGACGCTCGCGCTTGTTTGTTTGCAAATTCATACAAATCGACGTGGTTTAGGCGCAATGCTGTCCTCGCGCATGAATTGTGCCACGCGATCTTTGACGTTGACACCGAGCAGGTGTCGATCGACTACCTCGAAGAAGACAATAGTTCGCTGAGTGAACAGCGAGCGCAAGCATTTGCCCAGGATCTCTTAGTGCCGCGATCTGTTCTCATTCATTACACTAACCAATTTGGCGTAGATTGGTCTGCACTATCCCCTAGCATTTTGGCGACTCTGATTGCAGAAATCCATATCGAACCACGAATGCTGCTCAATGCAGCGCTTGGTACCGGCCTGATAACCGCAGATCAGGCCAAAGCCAACAAGGAGATCGACTGTGCGGATGCCCTTAAGGCTGTGAGCACGCATGCTCTCAGCACACCTGAGTTCCTTGCTCAAACTGGCAACGAGTCCGCTAAATGGGTTGCCGAAAAGAGAACAGCCAAAGTGGGAGCCCGCAGGCTTTTACTGCCTGTGGGGTATGTGGATCAGGTCCTCGACGCTGTCCGTTCGGAAGAAATCAGTGTTGGTAAAGCCGCTGAGATGCTGATGACTGATGAGCAAACATTTATCGATCGGTTCGGCGATCTAGTTTTTCAGGCGACATAATGTCGCCCGTGCCGGGCTTTCCTGAGAATCCCCGGTGGATCGTTGGCGATACTGATGTTTGCCTCCAGTTATCGGTCCTGGATAAAATCAATATCTTCCACGCCCTTGCCATAGATTATGGCGTCCGCGTAGTCATACCCGAGGCTGTAGAAAACGAAATAGAAAATAAGTTCCAGGGGGCTAAATTTCGGGGCCATAGCGCTCCTTTTAGAAAGGCCATTAAATCAGGGATTATTGGAATCGTAAATCAAAGCTGGATACGCACCGCGTATGGGCCTGACGACGGCGGGATCTTCGAGGAGATCAATGAGCTTGGAGAGGATCTTTACACAATGGTTCACCGCGGCGAAGCGTATGCCCATGCTTCCGCCATAGTCCTTAAGGTCCCCTGCTTAACCAATGATCGAAGTGCAGTCAATACGCTCAGGCGAGCTGGCAGGGTCCTGCCAATCAATATACTTCGCAGTTTTGACATACTCGTCTTTGGATTTCAGGCCGGGATCATTAGCATTAAAGAATGCGAAGAGATGCGCGCAACTTTGACAGCGGCCGGTGAAGGGCTTCCGGAATCGTTCGCCCGTTGCTCGTTTGAAGCTGGCCTGGTAAATTTCTTCTCGAGGCTACTAGACTCCGACAAGTCTCTATGTGGCGCGGCCAACCCGGAAGACATTCTGGACAAGCGGCTTTGGATTACGAAAACCAACATAGCTCGGTCTGCCGGGCCAAGCTAAAGCAACCATCTAGTTGGTCTTTTTGGGTCTTCCACCCGCCCTAGTCTTCCGCAACGCAGCTATACGGGCGAAGTACTCCGGCCCTTTCTTGGCCGTTTCCTGGCCGCCTAGCGATCCAAGGAACGCCGCTGGCGTCTGCTCTATCAGGTCCTCCGTCAAAGCAATACTGGCTGTCAGAAGTTCAGCGGATCGGGCCGCAATTCCTGGCGGCAGCGGCCCTATTTTCAGAACCCGTCCAAGTTCCCTCAACATGTTTCTGAGCGCGTTTAGATCGCGGCGTTTCGCTGACATGTCCCAACCGTAACACGAGCAAGCGCTTGCTGTTATCCTGATTCTTGCCAGCAACGCAAAGCAGGACACTACCTTGTCAGATCTATTAGTCATGAAGTTCGGCGGCACCAGCATGGGGAGTGCCGACCGGCTGCGAGTCGCGGCCGGGATTATTGCGGAGCGCCAGAAGAAGGGGCCGCTGGTGGTCGTGGTCTCGGCCATGTCCAAAGTTACGGATTTACTGCTCGAAACGCTGCGGCGGGCGGAAGTAGGGGACCGGGCAGCGGTGGAGGCGGCGATCGAAGCTCTGCGGCTGCGTCATATCGAAACCTGCGGCGCGCTGGCTGCGGACGCAACCGCCGATGTCGAATCGCTGGTCAATGAATTCCGCCGCATCGCCAATGGCATTTTGATGCTCGGTGAGCGGCCGCCCCGGTCGGTAGACGAAGCAATCGCGATCGGCGAGCGGCTTTCGGCGGCTATTCTGGCGCGGCATCTCGAAGTTAGCGGGGTTCACGCCGTCGCCATTAGCGGCGGCGATGTGATTGTGACCGACGCGGTATTCGGCAACGCCTCGCCGCAGATGAGCGCGACTAAAACGCGTTGCGCGGAACGTTTATTGCCAATCCTCGCGCAAGGTATCGTGCCGATTGTGACCGGCTTCAACGGCGCCACGGCCGATGGCCGGCCGACGACTTTGGGGCGCGGCGGCTCCGATTTTTCAGCCTCTATCCTGGCTGCCGCTTTGGACGCGCAGGAACTCTGGATCTGGACGGACGTCGACGGGATCATGACGGCCGACCCGCGGATTGTACCGGATGTGGCTGTGCTTGACGAAGTGACCTATGCCGAGGCGGCGGAATTGGCCTATAACGGCGCGAAAGTTTTGCATCCGCGCACGCTTGCGCCGCTGGTCGAAAAACAAATTCCGGTATGGAGCAAGAACAGCTTCGCGCTGCATAAACCGGGTACGAAGATCGTTTCCCGTTTCGACGAGCCGAAGGGCGCACGCGCCGTGACGTCGATGTCGGATGTGGCTCTTGTATCGATGGAGCCGGCGAATGCGGTCTTGAGCGGGACTCGGTTAATGGCGCGCTCGCTCGACGCTCTGGCGCTAGCGAACGTCGAGATCCTGGTGCTCACCAGTTCGAGCTATCGCCAGACGTTCTGCTTTCTGATCCGCAGACATGACGTCGCGGCCGCGCTCGATGCGCTCGAATCGAATCTATCGATCGAACTGGCGCACGGGTATCTGAAGCCGATTGAGGTGGATGAAAACGTCGGATTGTTGGCGGTAGTCGGCGAAGGGATGCGCGGTACGCCAGGCCTTGCGGGGCGCGTTTTTACAGCCATTTCGCGTGAAGAGGTGAATATCATTGCGATCGCGCAAGGGTCGAGCGAGTTGACGATTGGAATAATTGTGCGGCTCGACAAGCTCGACGCTGCCGTGCGTGCTGTTCACGAGGAATGCCAACTCGGCAAGATTCGATCAACGGCGTATCAAGTGAGATCTTGAAATCACAAATTGTGATTTCAAGTGCCGAGGCGATGATCGACATTGGTACTCGATCAGTCATCAAAGGCGAACTGCCGCGGCGCGTTTTGGAACTGGCCCAGGAATGGGCAATGATACATAGAACGGAGTTGCTCGACAACTGGAGGTCGCGAAAACGCGGTGCCCGGAAAGATCGAGCGCTCGTTTAGGCGGAATGTCGCGATGTATTGGGACGTGGTCGAAGTGAAGCCGGAACCTGAATATTCTTTGTTCGTCCGTTTCAAGGACGGGCTCAGCGGACGTGTGCGGTTGCGGGAGGACAATTTGACCGGAGTCCTTGCGCCGCTGCGGGACATTACGCTTTTCGAGCGAGTCTTCATCGATGATGGCGCAGTCGCACGGCCCGGCGAAATCGACCTTGCGCCCGACGCCATGTATGAGGACATCGCTGCGCAAGCGCTATCGGTTGCGGGCGAGCGAGAGCACAGCCATCGGTAACGCGTTGGTCCGCTAGACTTCGTCTTCGCGGATCCCGTTCTGATGCACCGTCAATTGCCGAACCGTAAACTCCAGACCGGTGTGCCGGAAGGCGCTGCCAAGCGCTATTTCCACTGCATCTAAATTTCTCTCCGCCAGCGCCACAATCGAGGGTCCGGCCCCGCTCAGGCAGACGCCCAGGACATCCGGATGCTCGATTGCCAAGGCGCGCTCGAGGCCGGGGACCAGTTTTTGCCGGAACGGTTGGTGGATGCGGTCCTGTAATGCTTCGCGCAAAATAGAGTAATTTCCGCTTTGCAAAACTTCCAGCAGCAATGCCACGCGCTGCAGGTTGAATACTGCATCTTCACGTGTGATGGAATGCGGCAGCGCCTCGCGCGAAGCCGAGGTCGAGAGCGGGAACTGCGGCGTTAAGACGACGAATCGCAGCGCCTCGGGCCACTTGCGTTTCACAGCGAACGCGGAACGATCCGGTAGCTGGCAACTAATAGTTAATCCGCCGAGCAGCGCCGCGGCCACATTGTCCGGGTGACCTTCGAGCGCGCAGGCCGCGTTCAACAAACCTTGCCAGGGCAGGGGACCGGCCACCGCTTCATACAGCCGCAGGCCCGCGACCGTTGCCGCCGCGCTGCTGCCAAGGCCGCTCTTCATCGGAATATCGCTTTCGACTTTCACGCGCAACGACGGGAACGAAACGCCGCGTTGCTGGGCCACAAAGCGGAATGCGCGCTCGATGTAGTTTTCGCCGTCCACCGTGCAATTCGAAAACTCGAAATGCAATTGGTCCGATCCACTCTCCCGCTCGATCGAAAGACGAAGGTAGAGTTGGACTGCAACCGCCAGCGTGTCGAAGCCGGGTCCGAGATTTGCGATCGATGCCGGTACTTGAATTTCCAGGGGCGCTCTCCTAGCGGGCCGCTTTGCGCGATTTGATGATGTAATCCGTATCTTTCAGCGCGTGGCCTGTCAAGATCGCCACCACTTCGGCGTCCCGATCGACCTCGCCTGAGGCGACCAGCTTCCGCAAGCCGGCGAGCGTAGTCGCGGAAGCCGGCTCGCAGCCAATTCCGTCACGCCCGATCATAGCCTTCGCCTCGCCGATCTCTTCGTCAGTCACGTCCATCACGCGGCCACCGCTGAAACGTACGCCGTCGAGCGCCTTTTTCCAGGAGCGCGGATTGCCGATGCGAATCGCGGTGGCGTCGGTCTCGGGCTGTGCCACGGCTTCGAGCTCGGTCGCGCCGGCAGCCCACATGCGCGCGAGCGGATTCGCACCTTTCGCTTGCACAATCACGATGCGTGGTACTTTTTCGATGAACCCGTACCTCTTCAATTCCATGAAGGCTTTGCCAAAGGCTGACGAGTTTCCCAAGTTGCCGCCCGGCAAAACAAGGTAATCCGGTACGCGCCACTCCAGTTGCTCGAAGAGCTCGAACATCGCTGTCTTCTGGCCTTCGATGCGAAATGGATTGATCGAATTTAGAAAATAGAGATTGGGGTCCGCTTTTTCAAGCAGGATGTTCAGCGCATCGTCGAAGCTTCCTTCGATCTCGATCAATTCGGCGCCGAAATCGAGCGCTTGCGCGAGCTTATTCGCGGACGCCTGGCCGGCTGGCAGATAGACCCGCCCGGCCATGCCCGCGCGCGCCGCGTAGGCTGCGAGTGACGCAGCGGTGTTGCCGGTCGAGGCGCAGGCTACCGCTGTCGCACCGGCGAACTTCGCTTCGGTCATGCCGGCCGTCATGCCTAAATCTTTGAAAGAGCCGGTGGGATTCCAGCCGAGATGCTTGAACCAGAGACGATTCAACCCAGCCCATGCGGCGGTCTTCTGCCCGCGCACCAGAGGCACATTTCCTTCGCCTAGAGTGACGATGCCGGCGGGGCCGTACCCATCCGGGAGAAATTCGCGAAAGCGCCATACGCCGCTCGCGTCCCGTGCGTCGTTCGAGGTACGCCGGTCGAGCCAAAGCCGCTTGAGCTCGGGAACGCCGGTTTTAGGAGCTTCTATGGCAACTTCGAGCAGGTTTCCGCACTTCGGACAAGCCAAAGCGCGATCGTGCAAGTCCAGAGTCGTTTCGCAGTGGCTTACACTGCACCGGAGGTGGGTCATGTGCTACGGATTAACGTAGCATCCAGGTAAGAGCGGCAGTTACGCTCGGACGGCCTCTTCGATGGCCTTCCATTCTTCCGGTTTGAGCCGTACGCCGGCGGAGGCCACGTTCTCTTCTAAGTGTTCCAAAGAGGAAGTTCCGGGAATGGGCAGGATCACGGGCGAGCGGTGCAACAGCCACGCGATCGAGAGTTGGGCCAGCGTGGCATGATGCTGTTTGGCGGCGCCATCCAGCGGTCCACCGTTTGCGGCTAGCTTGCCGGCCGCCACCGGAAACCAGGGGATGAAGGCCAGCTTTTCACGCTCGCAGTAAGCGAGCGCCGCTTCGGTGTCAGCGCTACGGTCGGTGAGATTGTATTTGTTCTGCACGCTCACGATGCGCGCGGTTTTTTGCGCACGCTGGATTTCCTTCTGCGTTACTTCCGACAGACCGATGTGCCGGATCTTGCCGGCTTTTTGCAGATCGGCCAGCGCGCCCAGCGATTCTTCGACCGGCACTTTGGGGTCAATGCGATGCAATTGATACAGATCGATGCGGTCGAGCCGTAGCCGCCGCAGACTCATCTCCACGCATTGCTGCAAATACTCGGGCCGACCCACGGCCTGCCATTGATTGGGGCCTTGACGCGTGAAGCCGCCTTTCGTCGCGATTACTAAGTCTTTAGGATACGGATAGAGCGCTTCGGCGATCAGGCGTTCGCTCACTTCCGGGCCGTACGAATCGGCTGTATCAATGAAATTTACACCGATGTCGGGTAGCCTCTCGAGCACTTTGATCGCTTCTTCGGGATTTTTGGGCTCGCCCCAGACACCCTGTCCGGTGATTCGCATCGCCCCGAATCCCAGGCGGTGAATTGTAAGATCGCCGCCCAAATCAAATGTGCCGCTGGCTTTCGCTTCGATGGTTGCAGTGCTCATAGGAAGGTGATTCAGGCCCGGATCGATTCGTTTCGGTTATTTGGGCGCAGTCTGGTCGTACAAAGCGTCTACGTCGCGTTTCAGTTGTGTCATGCAATTGTTATCGAGATAGACCATGTGACCTGCCGCGAATTGATCGCGCACGATGTTTTTGTGCGCCGCCGCGGTGAGGCCCATGTGATTGAATGTGTACTCGGCCGCAAAATACGGCGTGGCGGCGTCATACAATCCCTCCGCGACGAAAACGTGCAGAAACGGATTCTTGGCGAAAGCCTGGCGTAGGGCTTGGCTCGTGTCCGCAAAGCCGGACCAACCGGTGACTTCAAAATCCCATTTGCCGATGCCGCCTCCCAGCACGTAATACTGCGAGTCGCTCTGGTAGTCAAGTTCTTGTTTGACGTAGTCTCCAAATACCGCAGTGTAGGGAGGCCGGATGCCCGCGCCGGTCGGATCATAATCGGGCGATTGTTCCGTTCCGCCCTCATTCACGCCTGTGAAACGGGCGTCTAACCGCCCCACCGTCTTGCCTTCATCGCGCAGCAGCTCCGCATCGAAGTGATCGAGATCCACCCGCAGATTGTTCCTCTCGATGAACTGCTTGCTCAGTCCCGTGTAGCGCGCGAGGTGATCGACTACCGATTGTTTGGCCGACTCGCTCAAGCCATCGCCTTGCTGGAGCGCCTGGAGATACTCGGTGGCCGCCCATTTTTCTACTTCGCTGCGCAACGAATCCAAATTCTTTTCGAGTTCCGGCGCCAGTTTGTGATAGTAGGCTGCGGTCAACGCGTAAGTCGGGAGATACAGCACGAAGGGAACATCGTTGCCGGTAGCGAAACCGATGGTCTGGAAGTTCAGCACGGTCGAAATGAGCACGATGCCGTTTAGAGCAACGCCGTGATCGGCCAGATAGTTCGCGAGTCCGGCGGCGCGCGTGGTCCCATAGCTTTCGCCGGCCAGATAGATTGGAGAGGTCCAACGCGAGTTCTGCTGCAGGTAGAGGCGGACGAATTCGCCAAAGGCGGCGATATCGCCCTTCACCGACCAGAATTTCTTGCCGAGTTCGGGAGTTGCGGCACGGCTGAAGCCCGTCCCGATCGCGTCCACAAACACCAAGTCGCTCTTGTCCAAAATTGTGTTCTGGTTGTCTTCGAGTTCAAACGGCGGGGCCGGCATGAAGCCATTGGGTTGCATCTTCACGCGCTTCGGCCCGAAGCAGCCCATATGCAGCCAAATGGTGGCCGAGCCTGGTCCGCCGTTGAAGGCAAACGTGAGCGGGCGTTTGGCGCCGCTTGTGTCGAGGGTATAGGCGACATAGAACATCTGCGCTTCGATGACGCCCTGATCGTTTTTGATCGACATGCGGCCCGTGGTTGCGGTGTAAGCGAGCGCCTTGGCGCCGATCGTGATTTTGTGATGGGTCACCACCGGCTTTTCGTCGGCGGGTTTGGCCGGCTCGGTCGCGGCAGGCGGTGTGGGTGCAGGGATTCCGTGCGGCCGCTCTTGGGCGGCGGCCGTCATCGCCACTATTATTCCCACCAAACACCATGAAACTCTTTGGAACACTCTGCCCTCCCAGACTTCCAGGGTAGACGCATCGGTCCGGCGCGCTGTGTGATACTGTGAACCCCGAAGGCCCTTTCCCATGCGACCACTCGGAATTTCGCTGATCTCTATTACTCTGACTATCATGTCTGCAAGCGCCGCTGATTCTTCCTTTAAGCCAACAACTTCCGGTACCCTGCTGACCGCGAACAAGGGATCTCATTCCCTGGGTATCATCGATCCGTCCGCGGGCAAGCAACTCGCCGAAGTACCCGAAGGAGGCATCACCGGGCATGAAGTGATCGCGTCGCCGGATGGCAAGGTCGCCTATGTGCCCATCTACGGAAGCGGGGGCGTCGGAAAGCCTGGCACAGATGGCCACAACATGGTGGTGATCGACATCGCCTCGCGCAAAGTAATCGGCGAGGTGGATTTCGGGAGCGGTGTGCGTCCGCATTGCCCGGTGTTCGATCACACACGAAACGTGCTTTACGTCACCACCGAATTGAATCAGACCATCAGTATCATCGATCCGAAAACGCTCAAGATCATTGGCACTATCCCCACTGGCCAGCCTGAATCGCACATGTTCGCGATGTCGAGCGACGGCCGCCGTGGATACACCGCCAACGTCGGCCCCGGCACCGTGTCGGTTCTCGACCTCGACGCCAAGAAGACGCTCACGATCATCCCGATTTCGAAAGAAACGCAGCGCATCTCGGTTTCGTCCGACAACAGCATGATCTTTACGTCGGACCAAACCAAGCCGCAGCTTGCGGTCATCGACGCTTCGACGAACAAGATTAAAGCCTGGGTGCCGCTGCCGGGCTTTGGCTATGGAACCGCTTCTACCAAGGATGGCCGCTGGCTGGTCGTGGCCGTGCCTCCGGCGAATAAGGTCGCGGTTATCGATTTGAAAACGCTCAAAGTGGCGCATGTGATCGACGTGCCGGCGGCACCGCAGGAAGTTCTTGTGCGTCCGGACGATCAAGTCGCCTATGTTTCCTGCGACAAGACGCACCAGGTGGCTGCCGTCAATCTGTCGGATTGGAGCGTCAGTCTAATTGATGCGGGTAAAGGGACCGACGGCCTAGCCTGGGCTGCTTCACGCTGACTCTTTTTAAGGCAACTCGGCGAGAATAGCCGGCAGGTTTTGCGAGAACGCGGAGCGCGCCATTACGCGATCGCAGCCGTTGTTTCTAGCAGCCTGTATCAGCTCGGCTTCGACATGCGAGACGAAGCCGAGTAGATGTACCCCTTCTTGCTTTAGTGCGACGATAAGCTCGAGGGGTTTGACGGCCGCATAGTTCAAGTCCAAAATGACGAGTGCCGGATTTTCGCGCGCCTGCGCTAGCGCCTTCTCTTGTGAAGTGACAAACACAGCCTCTACTCCGGCGCGCTTGGCCGCATCCTGGATCTTCACCGTGAACATCAGATCGCTCAGTACCGCAACCACTTTCTTTGTCTGCAAGAGCCGATTTTAACCTGACTGTTTTTAACGGGTCTTATCATCAAAGAGATCATGAGCGTCGTCGTCCAACCCCTGACCGAGGTAAATCCCCTCCAGGATCCGCTGCGCTTTTCCCGCCGCGTTCCCCCCTGCGCGATCGTGATATTTGGCGCCAGCGGAGATCTGTCGAAGAGAAAGCTGCTCCCGTCCCTATATCGCCTCTTCTACGAGCGCCGCATCTCGCCGAGCTTCGCCGTCATCGGAAGCTCGCGCACGGCGATGTCGGACGACGAGTTTCGCGAGCGCATGGCCGAATCCGTTTCGAAATTCCTCGAAGATGCGCCATTCGATAAGGAGGTTTGGAATTCGTTTGCGCAATGCCTGTTCTACGTGCCGGGAGACCTTACGATTCCCGGTTCTTACGACAATCTACGCAACAAATTGGACGAAGTAGAGAAAACGCATCAAACGGGCGGCAACGTCCTTTTCTACCTTTCCACGCAGCCCAGTCACTACGCGGACGCCATTCTGGAATTGGGCGCTCACAATCTGCACAAGGGCAACGGCTGGCGCCGCGTCATCATCGAGAAGCCTTTCGGCCACGATCTTTCGAGCGCGCGCAAATTGAACGACGAGATTCACAAAGTCTTTTCCGAATCCGACGTTTACCGCATCGACCACTATCTCGGCAAAGAAACCGTCCAGAACATTCTGGCGTTTCGCTTTGGCAACGGCATCTTCGAGCCGCTTTGGAATCGCCGCTATGTAGACAACGTGCAGATCACGGCCGCCGAGTCGATCGGCGTGGAAGGGCGCGGCGGCTACTACCAGGAAGCCGGCGCCTTGCGCGACATGATCCAAAACCATTTGAGCCAGGTGATGGCAACAGTCGCAATGGAACCGCCAACTGTTTTCGACGCGACAAATGTGCGCGACGAGCGGGCGAAATTGTTGCGCGCCGTGCGCGTGGTGAAGCCGGAGGATGTCGGAAAGTACGCGGTGGCGGGGCAATATGGTCCTGCAAATGTCGGTGGCGCCGATATGCTTGGTTTTCGGCAAGAGCCGAGTGTCGATCCGCAAGCGCAGACCGACACCTATGCGGCAGTCACTTTTTTCATCGACAACTGGCGCTGGGCCGATGTTCCCTTCTATATTCGAAGCGGTAAACGGCTACCGAAGCGTGTCACTGACATTGCGATTCAATTCCAGGCTCCGCCCTTGGGCCTTTTCACACAAGAAACGAAAGGCGGGTTGCGCGGCGCCAGACCGAATCTGTTGGTTCTGCGCATCCAGCCCGAAGAAGGCATTTCGCTGCGGTTCCTTTCGAAGAGCCCCGGCAGCGGGATGCGGGTGCGTCCCGTATCGATGGATTTCAATTACGGATCGAGTTTCGGCGAGCGCACGCCCACCGCTTACGAAACGTTGCTGGTAGATGCGATGTCGGGCGATCCGACGTTATACACTCGTCAGGACATGGTGGAGGCGAGTTGGCAAATCGTGCAGCCGATTCTCGACGTATGGGGCAATACCAAATTCGATTTTCCCAACTATGGCGCCGGTACTTGGGGGCCGAAAGCGTCGGATGAAATGCTCGCCCGGCAGGGCCACGTCTGGAGGATTCCATGAGCAGCGCCGTAATTTTTCCGGCTCAACCCGAAAATATATTGAAGGGTCTGGGGAAGCTTTGGACATCGTTGGGCCAGGAGGAGAAACAGCAGGGCAAACCCACCGTGCTGCGGGCCTGCGCGATGACGCTTATCGTGGCGACCGACGAGCCTGACGCGGGCTTTACGGCCTCGCAAACCATCTCGGAATTGATGCATGCGCATCCGGCGCGGGGTATTGTGCTCGCGGTTTCGCCCAACGCGGAGAAGAGCCTTCAGGCGCGCGTGCTGGCGCAGTGCTGGAAGCCTTTTGGAAAAGCGCAGCAAATCTGCTGTGAACAGATTGAGATCACGGCTCGTCCGCAGAGTTGGCCGCACGTTGGCCCTACTCTGATAGGGCTGACCGTCGCCGATCTACCGGTGATTTTCTGGTGCCGGCACCAAGGCGCCTTGAGCCAAGCGGCAACTGAAGATGAACAGGCAGGTCTCGAAGCGGTTACCGATCTGGCGACGAAGGTCGTGATCGATACGCGCGGGATGCCTGCCGCCGACGCTACGGCGCTGCTCGAACGCTGGCAGGCACGCGGCCGCGTGGTTGCCGATCTCGAATGGACCCGGCTGACTCCCTGGCGCGAGCCGCTGGCCCATGTCTTTGACGTGTGCGAAATCAAGCTCGCCGATTTTCATTCCATCGATATCGAGCATACGGACGAGCAGCCCAGCATGGCGGCTCTTTATCTGGCCGGCTGGCTGTCGTTGTATGGCGCGAAAGTTTCGTTCCGCCGCGCGGACGGTTACTTGCCGGGCGTCCATCGCGTGACGTTGCGCTCGGATGCGAAGACCATCGATTTCGCTCGCACGGGACCCGATTCCGCCGTGCTACGCAGCGCGGGCGGGCGCGAATGCACTTATAATTTCGGCGAGCCCGCGGTGACCGCGCTGATGACGGAAGAGCTGGCGCTGATGGGCTTGGACCCTGCATTTAGCGGGGCATTCGGGCGAGTGCGTGCGCTGCTTCCCCGCTAAGCCCATGAGCCAAACTGCTTCTCCCAATTTGCGCATTCTCGGCGGCGCGCAAGAAGCCGCCGATGCGTGCGCCGCGTATATTCTCTCGGTCTTGTCCGCTGCGCTAGGCGTGCAGCCGCGGGCGACGATCGCAATATCCGGCGGGAGTACTCCCAAACTTCTTTTTGCGGCTTTGGCGAAAGCCAGCTTCGATTGGTCGAAGATTCATTTTTTCTGGGTGGACGAACGGTGCGTTCCGCCGACCGATTCGCAGAGCAACTTCAAACTTGCCGACGACGCGTTGTTCACTCCCGCGCGAGTGCCCGCTGCCAGCATCCATCGAATCCAGGGCGAGTTGTCTCCGGAAGCCGGCGCCGCGCGCTACAACAGCGACATCCAATCTTTTTTTTCACTGACAGAAGGCCAGCTCCCAGCGTTCGACGTGCTCCACCGCGGCATGGGACCCGATGCGCATACCGCGAGCCTGTTTCCCGGCGAACCGTTGATTCAGGATCGAACCGGCGTTGCCTCCCAGGTGTGGGTGGAGAAGATGCACATGGATCGCGTCACTCTGCTACCGGGCGTGCTGTTGGCCGCTAAAAATACGGTTCTGCAGGTCTCAGGCGAAGAGAAAGCGGACGCGCTCGAGCATGTTCTGCGCGGGCCCGAGGATTGGCTGCGATATCCTTGCCAGATCGCGAGCCGTGACGAAAGAGCGACTTGGTTTCTCGATCGCGCCGCCGCACAAAAGTTGTAAGTGCGTATTTCGCTCCTTTTCGCCGCGCTGCTTGCCGTCGCCGCCTCCGGAGAGTCAACCAAACAGGAAGGCTTCAATCGTCTGATTTTCACAGGGGACGTCATGTTCTCGCGCGCAGTGCGCCGCGAAATTCTCGCGGCTCGCGACCCCGCGCTGCCGTTTCGCAAAATGGCGCCGATGCTTGCCGCGTCCGACATCGCGTTCGTGAATTTGGAGTCGCCTTTTTCGGACCAGGGGCCTTACCGCGAAGGCGGTCTGATCTTTCACGCCGCGCCCGACATGATCGCGGGTCTGAAGCTGGCCGGGATCGCGATTGCCTCTACGGCTAACAATCATTCGCGCGACTGCGCAGCGCACGGAGTCGAATTTACGGTGGCGTGGCTCCGCGCGCACGGCATTGAACCGGTCGGAAGCGGCGAGTCGGAGGCTGCCACGCACAATGGCATCGTGCTCGAGCGGCACGGCATCCGGTTCGGTTTTCTCGGCTACACCTACGATCAGAGCAACGGCAATTGGAAAGACGTCGATCCGCGGATCGCCCTAGCCGACCCGAAGGCCGTTTGCCGCGATGTGATCGCGATTCGCAAGCGCGCGGACGTCGTGATCGTATCGATGCACCACGGTATTGAATACACGCTCAAGCCGACCGCTGCCCAAGTCGCGTTCGCGCATGCCGCCATCGACGCCGGAGCCAAGCTCGTCATCGGTCATCATCCGCACGTCGTGCAGCCGAGCGAAAACTACCGTGACGGCCTGATCTTCTATTCGCTTGGCAATTTCATTTTCGATCAATACCACCGCGAGGAAACGCAGCACGGCGAAGTAGTCCAGATTTCCTTCGTCGGCCGGAATATCCTCGCCACGCACGTGATGCCGGTGAAGATTACGCCCAGCGGTCCCGAGCTCGAATAGTTCTCAGCCTCCGGACGGCCGCTCGACGTGTCCGCCGAACTTGTAGCGCATAGCCGACAGAATCTTTTCGGCGTAGGTGTGCTCGCGCCGCGAGCGGAAGCGCGTGAACAAGGCCGAAGCCAACACCTCCACTGGTATAGCTTCTTCGATCGCGGCATTAATCGTCCAGCGACCTTCCCCCGAATCTTCGACAAAGCCGCTGAAATTCGAGAGATCCGGATTTTCGGCCAGCGCCATGGCAGTCAGATCGAGCAGCCACGAACCGATCACGCTGCCGCGGCGCCATAGCTCCGCGATATCCGCCACGTTGAGATCGAACCGCTCGTTTTCCGGCAAGTCTTGCGAGTTCTTGTGCTCCAGAATGTCGAACCCTTCGGCATAGGCCTGCATGACGCCGTATTCGATGCCGTTGTGGATCATCTTGACGAAGTGGCCCGAGCCCGGCGGCCCGGTGCGCAAGTAGCCTTCTTCGGAAGTTCCACTCATCTTCTCCCGGCCCGGCGTGCGATCGATGTTTCCGATGCCCGGCGACAAAGTTTTAAAAATCGGTTCGAGCTGCCGGAACGCTTCTTCCTCGGCGCCGACCATCAGGCAATAGCCGCGTTCCACGCCCCATACGCCGCCGCTGGTACCGGCATCCAGATATTGAATGCCTTTCTTCTTAAATTCAGCGGCGCGGCGAATGTCGTCTTTGTAAAAACTGTTTCCGCCGTCGA
>Ga0193753_10001888_pt1 | contig 17257 bp, 20 predicted proteins | sample H1c2metaG_FD_144925 | JGI IMG/M metagenome (GOLD analysis project Ga0193753, IMG submission 144925) | Soil microbial communities from a riparian zone of the East river system, Colorado, United States - H1c2 | ecosystem: Environmental > Terrestrial > Soil > Riparian zone | place: USA: East... | reverse complement strand
CGAATCCCTTTCCATGTGCGTGCGCGAAACGCGGGAGTCGATGTAGATGCACAATTACATGACCTACAGGAAGAAATTAATTCTATTAAGCCAAATTGTATTCTTGCTCTCGGGAATACTCCTTTGTGGGCTTTATCTGGCAAGACTAAAATTGGCTCATACCGTGGTTCTATTATGCATGGTATGGGGGTTAAATTTGTCCCTACTTATAATCCAGCGCATCTATCGTGGCAAGCGGCGGACATAGAATTCAAGGGTTACTGGAATCGGCAGATTATGCTGTTCGATTTCAAACGCGCGAAGTCCCAATCAGAATTTCCCGAACTTAGACTTCCCTCGCGACATATAGAAATTTGTCGTAACTCTCATCAACTCGCCGAATTTAGAGCACGATACAAAGGTAAAAAGAGTCGAATGTCAGTAGACATTGAAGCTCATGGAACTATGTTACCTGCGTGTATCGGCCTCGCGTTCACTCCTCATCATGGTATGACAGTTCCACTATGGAATGCTGGCGGGTTATCTTCGATACCCGACAGTGACATGGTTCAGATATGGATTATCGTAGCAGAAATGCTGTGGGAGAATGATATTGTCGGACAAAACTTTAACTATGATCGTGACAAAATTAAGCGCCTTGGGTTTATTATCAGAAAACTCGCCTCTGATATCATGCTTAAAGCCCATGCCATCAATCCCGAACTTCCCAAAAAGTTGGCTCATACCACGTCTATCTACACAGAAGAACCCTTCTATAAAGACGAAGGAATGTATCAAGGCACAATCACAGACCTATATCTTGGATGTGGAAGAGATGCTTGTGTCACAATTGAAATTGACGAAAACATGGATGCCGACCTCGACCAACTTGGTATGCGTCCATTCTTCGAGAATTTCCTTATGCGTTTGCCCGATTTGTATTGGGCTATTGAAAACCAAGGTTTTAGAATTAACACGGAGGAGAGAGACGCTCTACTTCGGAAATATATCGCTTGGGATGAACGGGTTAGATATGAGTTATTTGACTTGGTTGGAACAGAAGTTAATGTCAATTCCCCTAAGCAAATAGCTATACTCCTGTTTGATAACTTAGGACTTCCAAGAAGGGCTGGAACTGGTGAAGAAGAAATTACTGCCTTACTTAATTCTCAAAGTGCCATTAAAAAACCAGAACATCGAAAAATCTGTGAGCTTATTCTTGAAGGACGTAGAGTCAGGAAATCCGTCTCTACGTATCTTATGGCTCTGCCCGACTACGATGGTCGTATGCGAACTACCTATTATCCATGCCTCGATACAGGTAGAACTAGTACAGGACAGCAAGACCCACCAATTAGACCCAATGTCGAAGTCGTTGATGAGAATGGTAAAAAGAAAGATAAAGTCCTAGGCACCGCGTTTCAAACCATGACTAAACATGGTGACATTGGGGCTGACATTCGTGGGATGTATGTCCCTGATGAAACTCATATTGAGTTCATTAACAATGAAGTCTATGTAGTAGAAGAAGAAGAAATATTCGTTCAAGCTGACTCATCACAAGCTGAAGCTAGAGTAGTATGGCTATTAGCTGATGATGAGGAAGCACTAAGGATGGTAGATGAGATTGATTATCACGCTCTCACTGCTTCTTGGTTTTTCGGTGGCACTGAATCTGATTATTCTAAGAAAATACTTGGATACGAACATCCTATTAGATTTGCTGGTAAAACTCTGCGTCACGCCGGGCATCTTGGAGCAGGTAAACGACGCGCTTCTATTGAACTCAATACGCAGGCTAGAAAATATAAAATACCCATTGCAATTACAGAATCTATTGCTGATAGGGCACTTCAAATATTCCACTCGAAGCAACCCAAGATACAGAGAGTATTTCAAGCCCAAGTAATCAAGACACTTGAAAAGTGTAGAATGTTACTAAGCGCGAGGCCATATGGACTTGACGCAGAATTATGTGGAAGGAGAACATTTTTTGAGAGATGGGGAGATGAACTGAATAGACAGGCATTCTCTTACATACCTCAGCGAACTGTATCTGACAATACTAAGATGGCTGCTCTTAGAATTAGAGATAAGATACCAACAATCAAAATCGTGATGGAATCACATGATGCACTATTATTTAGCATACCTGTCTCCAAACAATCCATCTGGATTCCTATTATTAAGCAGGAGATGGAACGACCTATTGATTTTTCCCGTTGCTCAATACCACGGAGACATCTCAAAATTCCATGCGATATTGAAGTCGGTAAGAATTATCGCGACCTATCTAAATTCAAGCTCATTACATCCCCCGAGGTTGAGGTCAAGGAAGTAGAAGTATTGAAGATGCCACCTAAATCTGTTACAGAACAGTTTATGGCACCTAATATTGCGAAAGACTCTAGATTGACTGACCTGATTTACGTGAATACTGTGGAGAATAAATATGGGTCTGAATAAGCAATTTGAATTAACTTTAGTGTGGCGAAACACTGGATTTGAACCTAAGTCAATCGATAAAGTAGAAGGTGATGATTTAGTAGAATTGCTGTCCCAGTTTTTAATGGTATTAGCGTCAGTTAATCGTAAGATGATGGCTGAGAGAATAGATGAGGATATACCATTCTAATGGAGTATAATTTAAAAGAGGACGAATACTATTGTTCTCATTGCAAAGAATTTGTAGTATTGAAAGCAATTAATCCCACATGCATAGTATGTAACAGAACTCTCTATGTTGCCCTCCGTTCATTAATGGATGGTAGCAGAATTACAGGAAACGATGAACTGGCTGAGCGAAATAGCAGACCAGCACCAGGAACTCGAAAGTCCTAAATCCTTCTGGTATTGGAGCGCAATCGCGGCAATGTCCGCAGTTATAAAGGACCAAGTATGGTTGAACCGCCAGATATATAGTCTGTATCCTAATATTTACGTCATGCTACATGCTGAGTCGGGGATGAAGAAAGGCCCACCGATTTCGATGGCAAGACAACTAGTGAAGCCAGTGAACAATACACGTATAATCTCTGGGCGTAGCTCCATCCAAGGTATTTTAAAAGACTTGGGAACAGGGACTACATCACCGGGCGGTAAGATTAATACTAAGTCAGTCGCGTTCATTTGTTCCTCTGAACTATCGTCATCTATCGTTGAGGATAAAGTTGCGACCAAAATTTTGACTGACTTGTATGACCGTCAGTATAACGTGGGTGAATGGCGTTCGCTATTAAAAATGGAAACGTTTGAATTAGTTGACCCTACACTAACAATGCTAACCGCGACTAATGAAGCTATGTCTGAGGACTTCTTTACTAAAGCTGCCATTCAAGGAGGTTACTTTGCCCGAACATTCATCATTTATGAAAAATCAGGAACCGTCAATAATAGCCTTATTTTTCCTCTTTCTAATCCTCCTAATTATGTGGCCGCTGCTGAGTATCTCAAAGAAATAGCGAAGCTCAAAGGACCATTTGAATCCCTCGCGCAACTAGAAAAAGAGGGTCAATACAAATACTGTAAGAAGAAGTTTGGTCGAGAGATTTACTTCAATGAAGTCGGTATCATCTATGATGATTGGTATGAGGAATTCAAGGAACGAATTCGAGTCACTCAACATAAAGATGAAACCGGCACAATGAATAGATTTGGTGATTCCGTATTGAAAGTAGCCATGTTATTGGCCCTCGCGGAAAAGCCTGAACTAATCATGAGTGCTGAGGCTATGACTCAGGCTATTGAGGAATGTGAGAAGTTACTAGGTAACGTAAGAAAGACCACACTAGGTAAGCAGGGTCTAAGTCAATCTGCTCTGCTTAAGACTATGATTATCATGGAGCTACTAAACAGGGAACCTCATTCTGTTAGTAGAGCTATGCTAATGAAGAAGATGTGGGCTAATTACGAGAATGCTACTGAATTCGATGACATGATGTTATCATTCCATCAAGCAGGGATGATTAGCACAAGTAGTATGGGAAATCAAATAATCTACACGATGCCCGCTGACCAGGTTAAGGAATTGAAAGAATTCATGGCCGGAAAAGAATCTAAAAATAAGGAGAAGAAATGACTAAAATTGAACTAATGTATCTAAAAGAAGTATTAACTCACATTAAAGACCCTGACCAACACATCGCGAAAGCCCTCGCGTATGTGAATAAAGACCTCGCGCAAATCGAAGCGCGTAGGGGTCAATTGAAAGATATGTATGAAGTTGATATGGTCGATGGAAGGCCGTGGTGAATGACCTTCTTCGATATGGATTCAAGTAATACATTCAATAGACATGACTGGTTTAAAGTATACTGGCGAGCTATAGAACCAGTAGTATTTCCTAAATGGTTAACACTACCTATTCATTATCAGGACAAGAATACTGAGGGAACTTGGGCTGGAATAACTCGGTCTGAAACTCCACAATTTAGTTCCAAACCAATAGAGGGTGTAGGACTAACTCTAGAAAGACTAGGATTTAAACCACATCCAAAACAAAAGGAGTTTCTAGAATCTGAAGAAAGACATGTATTCTATGGTGGTGGTCAACCATCTAGGGATTATTACAGTCTAGTAAGGGGAAGTTGGGATATTATGGAAAACAAATACGAAGATGGACAGATGGAACAGCGTATCGACAATAACTTTAGGTATCACCCACCATCAGGGGACCAGCCTAAACGATATGAAATCATTAGGGAACAGGCTCGTAACTTCGCAATTAAATTGGCTAGATTGTGTCCCCAATCGCGAGAGCTGAGTCTAGCTATGACAGACTTGGAAGATTGTGTGATGCACGCTAATGCGGCTATTGCTCGTAACGAGTAGCCTGATAATATTTTTAATTATACTGAAACACATCGGACCCTTTATCTGGTGGTTCGTAATTCACTCATTGAATGCACATGCCTGATGACATTGGTAAAAAAGTTGAATATGTAAAACGACAAGGTCAAACAAGAAATCATACTTGTCATTGGCCTAGTTGTAATGAGCAAGTTCCACCTGCTTTATGGAGTTGTCGAAAGCATTGGTATGCACTTCCTAAATATCTTAGAGATAAGATATGGAATGCCTATCAAATTGGACAAGAAATTAAGGGTAATCCATCTGATGAATATATAGATGTAATGAGAGAGGTTCATCGATGGCTTAAAATGAACGGACATGCGTGATGCATAACGTAATAAAGAAACTAATCAATGCAGTAGCTGATAATACTCCCATTCATTGGCCCACTGTTGAAAAGGAGATGAAAGCATTAGTCTTTACTCCTCGCGAACTACGCTACATTAACGCGATTCGTATGATAGACCAGATTAATCACTTTGGGGTGTCAAATGACCAAGAAAGAATTACTCGCGAAAATTCTTGAGATTAATGAAAATCTCGATAATTTACAATCTACTCTTAAAGCAGCTGTGAATGATGTTAAGGATATACAGTCACTAATTGATGATATCCCAGATGAGGAATCAGAAATAACTGATAAGGAAGAGGAGGAATAGATGGAATACAAGGAAGCACAACCCGGACCGAGTAGACATGGAAGTCCAATATTCTACGCACTACTAGAGGAGATGGCTAATACTCATGATAGAAAAAGTCATGACTATGCTTCCAATGATAATCCTTACGGGAATTATCACTATGCTGGTCAAGTTAGCTCACTTTTCGCTCACTCTTTCAAAGATGCTGGATTCGCTGGGAGAATTGCTGAGAAAGTATATCGCTTGGCCAATTTGGAAGGTAGCCAAAAGAATCCATCGAATGAAAGTATCCAAGACACAGAAATTGACATCTGTGTAATTACACTTCTATGGATGGCTGATAGGCGTCAACGTCGATTCGACAAAGGACCGGGTAATCCAGTTAATCAGACATGTGATGGAGGACAGGATTATACTGAAATAGGAACCCAGCCTATTGACCATCCGAAGAGTGTTGGATTAAGAGGATATAATCCAGAAGAAGTCAGACAACGTAGCCAGAAAGCTATGCAGGAAGTTATAAATGAGATTGGATTTATAACTCCCCAAGATATATTACAACTGGATGCCTATATTCACCATATGGCAAATGATATTAAGCATCCAGTCAAGTCAGACCTTATTGGGAACCGTAAGTCTGTTGACCCATCCCGAAGGTAGAAGCTGCTCCTACTGCAATCTTTAGCCCTGGTGGCATATCCTCATCCTCTGCAAGTTGATACATATCTTGCATTAGGATGGGGATATATCTTTGAGCGATGGCATTCTGCATTGGATTCATCGTAGTCATATCCATCGGCTCACCACTCATTTCTTTCTTACCAGACATTAAACTCCACGCGAATCCAACTACTGGATGGACTTTACCACGAACGAATCGTGTAACTACATCTGCATGAGTAGGGTCATATGGTCCTTCAGGATTATTTAGGTCATATTCATTACCCGATGTAGATGATGTGACCTTACCACTCATCAATCGCGAGGCAGCTACAATGTATTGCTGAAAGCCACCATAAGGATCAATTCGGGTATTACCTATCTTTAGTTTACCAAAGTCAGATGAAGTGGGGTCCATACTTACTTCCCCACCTGCCATCTTACCTAATTGGGTTACTACATTACCTGCTGCAGCTATCGCGAATAGACTCTTGAGAGCCTCTTTACGCACCATAGGTGAAGCCATAATATAGTAAGCAGGATTCAGCATTTGTATACGACTAGCGATTAGTCGTGGTGAGAATAGAACTGAATTCAATGCTACTGCTGACGATTCAAGTGCTCCCAATGAACCCCTACCAGTAGCGGTATTTACGTATGTAGCGAGTTCACGCGCGAGGGGTAAATTAACGTTAGCATCTGCTCCGAAAATTTTACCATCCTTAATGAGTGATTCAAAAGTATTAGCTCTAAGATTATTAAGGAATGCGGTATATGCACGATTAGACATTCTAACAGGAACACCAGCTGTATTAGCATACCCCTTTTGTAGAGCATCCCCAACCTTACGACCTGTAGAACCTTCCTTAAACATCTTACCTAATGGGATACCACCTTCTGCCCATGTAGATACTAATGCTTCCTCGCGATTCGTTAGATTAGTCGTCAAGTCAGTTAGTTTCAATCCAGCATCATCAGCGAATGATGGGAGGACTTTACCTTCTGGACCAGCACGTTCACGGAATAGAGGTTTCTGTGCAATAGCATCCTGTGAGGCTTTAAATCCACCCTCTGTAGCCCATGATTGAAACATGGGTTTAAGAGACTTCCAGAATTCTTTTCTGTGAATTAAAGCAAGACCCTGCCTCAATGGACCTGAAAAGTCTACTGATGCCATGAGTCCTCTACCTAAGTTATAAGCCTCAGTAAAGGGACTAGTCTTTTCAGCATTAGTTACTGGACCTAGATGTTCTTTAATTCCGGAACGCGTAGGTCTAGCTTCACCAACTTCTGATTCAAGAGGAGGTAATGTAGTAGGTTCACTTACTTTCTTGAATTTAAAGTGACCCTGTTCATTGACACCTTCATATTGATAGCCAGCCTCTTTAGCACGTTTAATAGCATTAGGACTAGCGCCCTCTTTCCTAATGATAATAGTCTGTCCTAATGGTGCATTCTCTAGACTACGTTTAGGTGGTAGTCCTGATGCGTCATTTGACCTACCAGCCTGTTCATCTCCTAGTGAAATGAATTCTCGCGGACTTTCATTAACTGGTTCGAGGTCTAATCCTTCGGCTAGTTGGGGTTGATTAACTTCATTTACTTTTTCAGGAGTTATATTCCTTGCCTCTAATTCATGACCTGATGGGTCATGATTCATTATATTCATATCGCCTTGTTTTATTCCCTGCTTCTTATGAAGCATTTCAACCATATTATCAGTCATTTGTTGAGTAGTTGGAAGCTCATATCCACCTATGGATTCAGGTCCATAAGTAGGTGCATTAGGGTCATATGGAATATGGTCATATCCAACAGATTCATCACCTAATCTGGGTGGTGGAGGTTCTGGTAGTGATTGAGAAGTAGGAACTAAAGCTTCACTCTTAGATTGACGACGTTGTAAGATTCGCGAGGCATCTTCAGGACTCAATGAAAATAAATCAGGGGACTGATTAGGAAGTTCACCAGTTACCTGATTAACAAAGTCGGGTGGAGCTTGGGGAATATCAATACCCATCTCTTTAAGTGTTGCAGCAGATACATCACTACCATGAGATGGACCTCCTTCAATTCGATACATGGGGATAGGTTCACCACCCCAATCACCCCCACCTTGAGATTGGGCTATTGTAGCTGTAGGTCTTTCACTAGAACGTCCAAAATCATCAGAGGGCCAATCTTGACCCATATTAAACTTACCACGTCCTAATTCATAGGAAAGTTGTTCCTGTGTTTTAGGCGGAGTCTGACTAGCTGGCTGTTCAGGAACTACATCAGCGGGCTGAAATTCCGCAGGCAAATCTGGAGGTTTATTAGCCCGTTGCCTCGCGTAATGTTCTGCGAATAGTGGATTTTCTCCTTCCGGTTTAATTCGATCAAAGAAATTAGGTTCAATCGGCCTAATTCCTCCAGATTCTTGGGGAATAATTCTAGTAGATTCCTCGAAAAATGGCCTAACTGATGGAGTCACTTCAGGGATAATAGATGGTTTAGCCTTAATAGGAGTAGAGGGAGTATGAGCCATACCAGCCGCATTACCAGCTAATTCAACTAATCCCATACCTCGCTCGCCTATGGTAGTTTTGGGGTCAGTACTAGCTACTTGACTAGCCCCATGAATCATACCCGGTACAGCGAGAGCCTTACCACCCATTGAAAGTAAATTAGCGACAGAAGATAATCCAGTCCTACCCGCTATATTAGACCCACCAGTAGCGAGAGTCATACCAATATTAGCAGGTGAAGATAAGCCAGATATTAAGTCTCCAATACCTTCAGTAGCTGATTGATTGAACCCTCGCACTTGATTATCAATCTTGGCGAATGTATCATGCCAGCTATTATCACCCCTAATGTCCTCTGCTTTAGGTTGATGAGACGCGAGGAATTTACCTGCACGCGAGGGAGCGTCAGTTAGTGGGTCTGATAATTGATGATATATACTACTTAGAAAAGCTTCTGGAGCAGATGGTATCTTTTGTTGAATCTTAGGTTTTTCAACTACAGATTCATCAACAGGAGTCAAGTCTAGTGTAGTAGATTCATCATCAACAGGCGTTAAATCAAGTTTCTGTGGCATTACTGAACCTGAACGTAACCCTGTTTCTTAGCTGTCTCAAACTGCTTGAATGGAAGCCAATGTTTAGTCTTACCACCATCATTACTTACTTTGATTTTACCTTCCGGTGGTAGACCTGGAATATTAGGTTTATTAGCAGGAGTATTAGTATTGGGAGTAGTGGTAGATGTAGATGTGTCACCAGTCCGTTTGGGCTGTTCCACTGGTAATGCTTCACCATAGATGGCATCAGTAATCCGCTTATATTCAGCTTCAGTGGGTCCAACACCTCTAAAAGTATCTCGCCAATCATTACTTTTGACAGCAGGTTTAACAATATCATATGTATTAGACTTTCCTAATTTAATCCATTTCGCTAAAGTAGGATTCTTTAGTGCAAATTGATGGGCAGCTTTAGTCTGGGTAGGAATTTCACCTTTATTAGTTAATGCAGATGGAGCAGCTTTAGTCTTTCTAGCTTCATCACCTTCTAGTGGGATGAGTTCTTTACGATTATCTTGTCTAGTTTCTTCAGTTTTACGAGTTTCACCACCAGTAGTCTCAATTTCAGCAGTTCGATTTTTATGCTGTAAATCAAGTTTATCAGCATCAGAGAGTGAACCAGTCTCAATACCAGTGTTGATAATCTCACCCGTAGCAGGGTCTGCGATTAGAACTTTAGGCCCACTAAAATCAAATTTCTTATTGGGATGTTCAGTCTTAAATCGATAGACTGCGGCTCTGTCCTCGCGAACCTTAGCACTACGCTCATTATTGACATTACGAGCGTCATCCCGTTTATTAGTCAATTCTTGATTAACAGTTTGAGTCGCGAGAGTCCGCTCATTAGCGTTATTACTCTTCTCTAATGTAGCAGCCTGACCCGCGGGACCAATCTTCTGTTTATACTGAGCTAATTCATGGTTATACGGAGCCATGAGAGCATTAGTTCCAGCCTGACTACCCTGTGTAGCAGCTACGATTGCTGCTGCTAGGGAACGAAGTTTACCCTGATGCTCATTGTATTGAGGAGGGTTATCAATCATCGTATTGAATCTATCTGATGCTCCAGTTTCAGGAGTATATAACTCCTTCATTCTAGCTGCTGGGTCATATCCCTCTGGTGAAGGTTGAGGCATTGGACCCATAGTCTGTGGACCCAATTGTGGACTCATATTACCCTGCATAGGTGGACTAAGGGGCATAACAGAAGGTTCATCTAATTGAGGATTAAAAATATTCTGCATCCTGAGACGATTAAGAGGAGGATACATTAGATTCTACCTCCGGGAGCACCAGCCATTGCACCAAGAACCTGACCACCCATTTGAGCACCCGTTTGGAGAGCAGTCTGCCACCAAGGTTTAGGTTTAGCATCATTCTGAGGATTAAATGAACGCATTTGAGCATCCATCAAACCAAGCCCGAATTGATTACGAGACTGTTCCATTCCGGCTCTAGTATTATATGCCTGTAATGCCTGATTACCAAACATTGCAGACTGACCGGGTGTAGTTCCATACAATCCAGCCTGCCCAGATAGACCGAATTGATTAGCTCTATCCTTCATTCCCTGAGTCTGAAGGTCAGCCTGTTGATTATTAACATCAGCCTGTAGAATTCGACCAGCCTCATCACCAGCCATTCCACCCATTGTGGAGCCAATACCAGACATACCCGCGAGGCCAGATAGTTTACCCTGACGAACTGAATTTGCTAGTTCAGCGTTCACACCAGTCATAGCATCAGCCATTTGACCGGGCATATCACGTTGGGCACGACTAACAGCAGCTATATAATTAGGTGAACCATTATTACCACCTAATGACCTAGCTCTATCCATCTCCATCATTGTGTTGCCATATGCAGCACGAATAGGAGATGTGCCTCGCGCTCTCAGTTCTTGAATATCGGTATCGGAATATCCACCAGTCTTAGCGAAGTCACGATATCCCGGCATAGCTTCGCGAAGGTAACCATACCCCTCACTAAGTTCTGCAGGACGTTGTGCTGTGACTGGTTTATAGCTGAAATTGGCGTTCTTAGCGTAATCACCATAACCAGACATAATACCTTTATAGGTATCAGCATCACCAGTTACAGCCTTATTATAATTACCAGCCATACCCTGACTAACTCCTGCCATTTCTCCTTCGAGTGGAGATGGAGTTTTATTAGTCTGGTAATCTGTGGCAGCAGTCTTACGGATATCCGTTCTAGCTTGCTGTTGCTCGTCGTATGCTTTATTCTTCGCTTTACCCATAAATTTGACCCATTAAAGTATCATCCTAAGAACTGTTTCCTCGCGTTTCTCGAATCCATGATGGATGAGATGACTAGCGTATTCTTGGTCATTAGTAAACGCGTGGAGTTCTCGGATATTATATCTACCACATGTAAACATGGCAAATCTTTGTGCTTCAACTAGAGCCTTACCTATCTTAATTCGGCTCTTAGTCTTATCAGTTACTAGAATGGCTTCCGCGATAGCTTCCACTCCACCAGCCATAATCATTTCACCATCATCCTCAATGATGAAGGCTGACATTAGCGGTATGTCGAGCGCGAATTCTAGGTCAGGATAATCCCTATTATGAATTCTCCTAACATAGTCAATATCACTCGGTTCAAGTGAGCGAATCTTTAGCACCGATTCCACTCCAAGTAACTAGTCTAGTTGTATTCAATCGGATATCAACATGAACGAATGTTTTGTAAAGACCTAATCCCTTGATTCCGAATTCAAAGGCATTCCGCTTGATGGTGATATAGAATGTATCTAAGTCAATTTTATCTGGAGGACTTAAATCGAGAGCCCGTCCATGTAGATGTTGACTATCATTCGCACCACCAATTTTTAGGTTATGCGCATGTGTTCGATATGCTGAGTGGATAATAATCGGCTTTTTCCAGAGATTCCGAATATCCTCAAACACTACAGCTAAATCGAATATACGTCCATCCTTGATAAATGTATCAGGATAAGGAGTTCCATCTTTACATGCTAATTCAGTCCATGAAAGATGTTCTGATGGTCCTTTGGAAATGGATATTTCACTCATTAGTCTGGTGTCCCTGTTACAGTTCCGGCCAGTTGAGGAAAATCAAGAATTAACTGATTTAGAATACGTTTCTGTAAACTAGTGACTGATAGATTAGCCTTATTTAATGCAACCATTAAATTAAGAGCTTTAGTCTTATCAGCAGGTGAAGCTAATTGACCACCATATTCAAAGAATTTGATTTCATTATTGGTTCCACGTAGATAAATTTTAATGCTGGGAAGTTCCCAATCTAAATCTAAATGAATTACTTTATATGTAGTTGTAGTTATAGCTGGAGTAAATTCAGGTGTGGTGAGAGTAATGTTTTCAGCCAAGGATAGACTCATCACCATCAATGGTTAAAGTTAGGATATTATTAGTTCCAGAGAATGCTTGAAAGATTTCTGCTACATCCAATACATAGTAACAGAAATGGTCAATTACCTGACCTGCACCTAGAATATAGGCATCGAAAAGTCTAGTTCCAGCAGCATCAGCACCAATTGAACATGTAAATGTTACAGCTGATGCAGATGGATTCTGAACATGAATATGACGAATGATGGTTTTAGTAAGTGCTGGAACTGTGTATTTCGTTGCAGCAGCATTACTAACTAAAGCAGGACCAGCTAACCGTTTTGCAATTCTAGGCATGATTTATCCATTTGCTGCAAGGTAAAATATATCACCAATTAAATCTGTTGTATTACTAATATCTGCTGGTGCAATCGTTGTTGTATTTGTAGTACCAGCAGCATTTATTCCATTAAGGAGTGCACGATTATTACCCTGTAGACAAATTGCATTCAAAGCTATCCAATTGGTAGCCATGTTATTAAAACGAATCGTTGCAAAGGAGAATAGCGAAGCATCAGAAATAAAGGGAAGTCCCTCAATTTGCATAATTCCGGCTAATGCACCTTTATTACTAAGTATTATCCGATATTTGGCAAACACCATTTTGCCAATTTTAACGTATCTACCAGTCTGTTCAGTATAGGTTTGACCAGATGTTGATGTAGTTCCAGTAAGTAAAGGAGTCCAACTACCTACACTATAAAAACCTGGGTCTTGAATTCCTACACCTGGAGGTAGGATTTGTTCAGTTATTTCTTCTAAACTACTTGGAAGAAATATCTGACCACCTGAAGGTCCAACTAGTCCTCGCGGTCCTTGTATACCGGGAATACCCTCTAATCCATCCTCACCATCTAATAGCCCAAATCCTAATCCATTCAGAATGGTGTTATTGATGATTGTAGAACTACCCGAACCACCACCAGAATTATTACTATTGAGAGTTTCAACTCCAAATAGACTAGTGCGAACAGCATCAATTAGTGTGTTTATAACTTGGAATAAAGGTTGGTCCTTCTGACTCAATCCTGACGTTAGGAGTTGAGCTTTCAGTCTATCGATTGATGCTGCGGTTAGGGCCATTAACCAGGATATTCCATAGCGACTGGTTTCGCGAAGATTATAATCCGGCTAATAGTAAACACTTCATTGATTTCATTAGTTGAACCAACGAGCCTAATTCTCTGTGATTGAAAATTAGCCAGTCGTGTTGGTTCAATCCTAGTTGTAGCTTGCATCACGAGAGGAACCATATTATATGTCCTAGTATCATCTAAGTCAGTGAGATACAAGTCCATATTCCCAGTTCCTTTAATACGAAACCGAACGCCTACTACATGATGTTCACTCTCGTATGACGTTGATGATTTCTTAGCCACCTATATATCCAGTCTTGAATGATGGGTCAGGAATCTTTACTTCCATATCTTCTACTCCAACTGACCTATCGATAAATGTATCGTCAGTTTTTCCGGGAACTAAAGTATAGATACCAGATACATCTTTCAATAGGGTAATAGCAGTAGTTCCACCTAGTATGAGTCCACCTTCACCTCGCACAGCGATTTCAGGTAATGGTGGTGTAGGAGGGGGTTGATATGCACCTTCACAACTTGGGGGACTATATATCCCATTAAGCCAACCAACATCACTTCCTAGGATGATGAATACATCATAAGTAATACCATTCTGATTAAGTAGACTTCCTACAGTAATTGAATCTACTCCACCATCTATAATACCAGCACCAACTGGACCCATTGAATTCGCGAGGGAACTATTAGCTCCAGTATGTGAGGGGTCTCTAAAAATACCTTCTGTGGCAGCTAAAGGTTGAACATGTGCGAATAGTGGATATCTAAAAGTTACATCAGGAAAACTTAATATACGCGAAGCAAGTCCATCTCCAACATAACTAAATATTTGTAGAAGAATATCCCCACAAACATCATCAGCTTTACGCCAAAGACTATAATTAACTTGGGTAGCTGTACTAGCATGAATTCCGCTTCGCGAATTAAATACACCGGGAGTAAAATCACCCCATTGCGGAATGTCAGTTCCTAGTAGAGTTCTACCATTTACACCAGCGATAGAACCCGGACCCTTAACTGATAGTCCAATTGTTCCAGTTGCTGTGCCAATGAATACACTCTGTGCCCATCCAAATTCAGGAGTCCAAGTGGGATTAATGTAACTAATATCATTAACACAAGGTGATAGACCCTGGCTATCATGATTAAATGCACCACAGATATTGTAACGCATTCCAGGGTCACAAAATGCAATATATTGATATCCAACAGTATTAGCATTACACTGTTGGTCAACACCTGTAACTGTGAATTTTACTTGCCCAAGTGAATCCATCCAAATACGAACGTTAGTAGCACCTTGTTCAGTACAACCAAGCGCGGGGGTAACACTTGAACCAAAAAATCTAATCCCACCACCCGCACTATTTAGAGGTCGAATAATTAGAAAATGACAAGGAAGTGGTAAATCAATATCTTGGAAAGTTCCATTTCCAATATATGTCCCACCTACTGTAAATACAGGACCATCAGTGACCCCGCCTAAATATCCCCATCCACTAGCAGGATATCGACAGTTATGTAAAAAATCTATAGTATTTGCATTAGTGTCACCGTGGTCATCTTCTGGACCCCATGTCCCTAAATATTCAATTGCAGCTTGAACTAATAAGGTAGAGTCAGTGAAACCGTCGGTTGATTTTTCTTTAACAATATGAAATGGAACAATATCAGGTGGTGTAATTAATCCACTTGGCGTATAGCCTACATAACATGATAGAAATATGTTATTTTGTGGAATAGTTGTTAAAACAGGTGCTCCACCAGCTAGTCTATAACCTAATTTACCCTGACTTATAGGATTAGCGGACCTATCACCTACAACAGCAGCAATTGGACCTAATTTTTGAGCAATTTCATCTTGTTCATTATTATGGTCAGTCATTCCATCGATTTGAGCACCAGATGTAGTGCTACTTATTCTACTGAGATTGAATATTTCTGACCCCGCGAATCCCTGATTTAGAACCTCACGATTAACTGGAGTCCAATTAGCCATAGTAGCAGATAGGGTCAGAACAGACCGTATATGACTACCGGCTAACCAGTCTAGTGGGAAATTATCATCAATAAATGTAAGTGTAGCAGAATCTAAATTTGCTGGTAGAGCAGCATTCATCCAATCATCAGCATCATACTCTACTGTACGGTCAGTTCCAACATCAACATTCCATTTACCAAGGTCAGAACTAACATGACGAGTAGCATTACCTAATCCGTCACTAGCAGTATCAGTATAATTAAATATTGGCAGACCATTTATATAGATAACAATTTGACCATTTGAAGGGCCAGATTCATATCTTAGAAAAATATCAAATTTATACCAAGTATTTAAATTAACTACACCTAGATTTCCAACTGATATACGGCCAAATGAATTGACCATATATACACCAATAGAGCCATCTATTTCAACTCTTAGTCCAGCACCACTATCAGATGATGGAAATCCCAAAGTTTTCCAAAGTCCACATGAAGCACTACCCGGACTTCTAAGTCTGAAATAGAATCGTTCCCATGATGTAGAGACATTATTTGGAGTAATATAATCAGTTACATTACGTCGAATAGCTGAATTATTATTCTGACCACGAACCACAAATCCATGACCAAAATTAGTTCTTCCTGCTACTCTAGATACTGCAGTTATAGCACCAGATGTTCCACCCTCACCATTTAAACTTAGTTCACAACCCTGAATCCATCGACGTTGTGACATCGCATTTGGAGCAGGTGGGGGTGCTGTTCCTTGAGGATTTGCTTTTAGAATGATACCATTCCAAGCAAATTCAATAGGGTCTGGTGGAGGAGGTTGATAACCTACATCTGGAACACCAGGTTGACCCGGAACTAATACAGAATCCGCTACATCTCCCATTAAAATCCCTGATGGATAGGGATTATTGAGATTTACACCCGGATGCATATCTACATCAAATGTAATGTAGCTGGGTAGAACTGATGTATCACCACCCGGACCGGGATATACAATACCAAATAGAGTCGCAGCATGGACAGGTGAAAGATGAACATATGGTCCGCCAGCTACTGCAATGGCAAAGTCATAGTCACCTTGGTCACTAAAATAGATACAGTAATATACGTATCTAACTGTCGTAGTAGACATTAGAACTGACTCTCACAAGAGAAAGTTGGTAGAAGAATAATCTTACTACCTACAACAGGACTGAAAGGAACATTAGCCGGTGGGAATCTTTCAGCTAACAATAGTTTTCCATCACTATTACGAGTTATATAATAACCGTAAATAGTTCCCGGACCACTAATAGCACCAGAAAATATCCAAGTCTGTGAAGAATACGTTGCTAGGGATGGCGACCCTGCGACGATAGTCCACCCCGCGAATGTAATTGGTTTACTAACGTAACCACCCCCAGCAATCTCAGTAAAATTAACACTGGCACTCGAAGGGAGAGGAGTATAATTATTTCCGTATATCCTAAGTGTATGTGCAGGAGTTAATCTTTCGACTAGCACCTCGACTTCAACTACATTCGGAACAATGAGGCTCATACTTGGTCACACCCTAAGAGAAGTTCGGTGATG
>Ga0193753_10001887_pt1 | contig 17257 bp, 18 predicted proteins | sample H1c2metaG_FD_144925 | JGI IMG/M metagenome (GOLD analysis project Ga0193753, IMG submission 144925) | Soil microbial communities from a riparian zone of the East river system, Colorado, United States - H1c2 | ecosystem: Environmental > Terrestrial > Soil > Riparian zone | place: USA: East... | reverse complement strand
GGGGCCTATCGCGTGGACGCCGGCGGACGCGAATCATTCCCGATGAAACTCGAGGACCATCCATATGCTGTTGACGTCGTTTGCACGCCAGGGTTTTAGGTCGCAGGTGCGCGCGGGAAAGGTGATCTCCGGTCCGAGTTCCGCACGGAAGATCTCATCGAGGCGACGTCGGCTGATGTGCTGGTTCGGCGCTTCGACCGCGGCGAGATCGAAGTCTTCAGGTAGCGCATGCTGGAGAGGCTGTTCGAACATGAGCTCGCTCCACTCAGAGCTTCACTTTCCTCGATTCGCGGGTCCACATGAAAACGGATAGAGCGCGTGTGCCATTTGCTCCGGGGTCGCGGTCCTAAGTAAGAACTCGATACGCGGAGCTTGCGATGAAACAGACTTGCTCGTGGGTGGTGGTTTCGATCTTGGGACTCGGGGGAATCGCCGCGTGTGGCGACGGACAAGCGCCATCCAACTATCGCGGTGAACCATTGATGTCTCTGAATGGCGTTGTGACCTCGAGTCAATCGACGCTGAGCCAGGACCTCGTACCGGCTTTCGTGTTCGTCGATGGGCCGCTCTACAAGGAGACGCTCGACACCACGACGCGCTTCATCCAAGGCGAAGTCGACGGCACGTTCCCGAGCTCGTTCACCATGCGGCTCTACGATCCGCCCCCCGCTACGACACTCGAAACGTACATCGACGGAGAACCTGCATTCGCTCAAGCCACGATCGCCGCCGTGAGGCCGGATCATCCGGCGTGGCTGGAGAATAAGGCTTATGCCGAGCCAGTCGAGGGTGGCGACATCGAGCGGGACGAAGTCTGCTCCTCGACCGAATGCATCTCCGGACACCCGAGTGAGTGCCCAGATGGCGATCAGGATCCGAACTGGGCTTGGCCGTGCGGTTACAAGTACCCGGAGGAGTTGGGCTGGGATACCTACGGTTATTCGGCAAAGCACTCGATCCTCTACTTCGCGGGCCCGGTGCCGGCCGGCAGCGTGTTCTCACGCCTGGTCGGTGACGGCAGTGCAGTGGCGGCCGGCTATCATTTGATCGAGAGGAACGAGGCCGCGGCTGAGGCGGATCGAGGCTGCTATAGCCGCGCCGGCGAACGCGCCCGGATCGAGTGGGAAAAGTCGCACGGTCCAAGTGAAGGCGGGCCGAACGTCGTGCAGTTCACTTCGGCCGCAGAAAATCGCGAGTTCAGCGTGCTGGTCTCGACGTTCACGGCGGAAGAGCGCTGTACACCTCCCATCCGTCTCGTGAGCGAGATGAGCAGCACACGCGTCGAGCTCCAGTTCATCGACCGGCTGACCGCGACTGCGATGTTTGGTCGGTAAATGCGAGAACGCTACGCGCAGGTCGCCGAAATCTATCGCCGCCACGCGGCGAGCGTGTATCGGCGCGCCTGCACGTTGCTGGGCAACGAGGCTGAAGCACGCGAGGTGTTGCAGGACCTGTTCCTCTCACTACTCGAACGGCCCGAACAGTTCACGGGCGGTAGCTCGCCGAACACGTTCTTGTACAGCGCGACGACTCACGCGTGTTTGAATCGGCTGCGCAATCAGCGCAACCGCGCGCGACTCTTGGAAGAGCATCACGGTTCGCCGATGGATCACGTGCATCACCAAGGCGATGCGCTCGTGCGCGTGCGCGAGGTGTTACGCAAGATGCCGAACGAGCTCGCGCAGGTGGCGGTCTATTACTTCGTGGATGGGTTGAACCATCAGGAGATCGCCGACGTATTCGGCTGTTCGCGCCGGCGCGTCGGAACACTGATCGAACGCGTCGAGGCCTGGGGACGCACGCAGGAGGAACCATGTTCAGCGCCCTGAGGAACGAACGTTCCAGCGCATGCATCAGCGACATGCGCTTCGACGCCTGGCTGGCCAATGAGCTCGATGCCACGCGAACAGATGAGCTCCAACGACACCTTCGCGAATGTGTGCGCTGCCGCAGCCGTAAGCTGCAACTGTTGCGCTATCGCGTCAGTTTCGCGCGCGAATATCCAGCGACGCCCAGCTGGCTGGAAAGCGAGCCAGAAACTCGCCGGGACACGTCCAGCGCGGCGAAGAAGTCGCGGACCAGCTGGCTTTTGGCCGGCGTCTGTGTGGCCGCAGCCTTGCTACTCACCGTCATGACGCCGCACGACTTTGCGCTGCGCACGAAGGGCGGGAGTTATCTGAGCTTTTACGTGAAGCGTGGTGAAGACGTTCATCGAGGTCGGCTCCGGGAACGCTTGGCCGAGGGCGACAAACTGCGTTTTGCTTATACCGCTTTGACTCCGCAATATCTGGCAATCCTGAGCCTCGACGGTGCCGGACGCGCCAATCAGTACTATCCGGCAGGGCCGCGAGCAGCCTGGATCGACGCGGGCGCCGACATGTTGTTGCCGTCCGCAGTCGAGCTCGACGACGTGTTGGGGGAGGAGCGCATCGTCGCTTTGTTTTGCGACAGTGCCGTACAGGTCGCGCCACTCTTGGCCGCTCTCTCGGCCGAGCAGATCGACTTGCACAGGCCGAATGGCTGCACACTCGACGAGTTGGTCGTGATCAAACAGGCGAATACGCCGTGAACGTGAGTCGAACGCGATGGGCTTTGCTTATTCTCCTACTGTGCACTGTGACGTTCACGCCGGCAGTCGCGCGCGCGACCGCGAAGGTCGAGCGCTTCGCGCTGATCGTCGGAAACGATCGCGGCCAACCCACTGAGGTCGAACTGCGCTACGCCCAAACGGACGCGCGCAAGGTGCACGCCACGCTGCGCGAGATCGGCGACTTCGAGCCGTTCAACATGGTGCTGCTGGAGGACAGCAATGCGGAGCAGTTTCGGCGCGCCCTCATCGATCTCAACGATCGAGTGCGGGCACTTCGCAGCCGCTCCGGCACGCAGGTCGTGTTGTTCGTGTATTACTCGGGTCACGCCGACGCGCAGGACCTTCACCTGGGTGACTCCCGCTTTTCAATCGCTGAGCTTTCGCAGCTCGTGCGCGGGTCCGCCGCGGACTTCCGCTTGCTCGTGCTCGACGCGTGCCGCTCGGGCACGCTCACGCGGCCCAAAGGCGGCCGCCAGACACACCCGTTCGACATCCCGGCCCCGATCGAACTGAGCGGCGAAGGTTTGGCGTTTCTGACTGCGAGCGCCGACAACGAGCTGGCGCAGGAATCCGATGAAGTGCGCGGCTCGTTTTTTACGCACGCGCTCGTGTCGGGCCTCCTCGGAGGTGCGGATCGCGACCGCGACGGCAACGTGGTGCTCGACGAAGCCTATCAATACGCCTACGACAACACGCTTCGCGCTTCGAGCCGGAGTGCGAGCGGCCTGCAGCACCCCACGTTTTTCTATGATTTGCGCGGCCAAGGTCAGCTGGTGTTGACGCGGCCGTTTGCTCCCGGGCAACGCCGCGGCGTGCTCGAGCTGCCTCACGCGGCCACCTATCTGGTGTTCCGCGGCGGCGAGACGGGCCAGGTCGCAGCCGAAGTTTCAGCCCAAGATCCGGTGCGTCGCTTGAGCCTCGCACCGGGTAGCTACTTCTTGCGCGGCCGCACAGCAACCCATGTGCTCGAAGGCAGTACGTATGTCGAAGCGGCGCGCGTCACGCGGGTCGATGCAGAGGCGTTGACGCGCATCGAATACGCACACCTCGTGCGCAAAGGCTTCCAGCCCATGCCGCACATTCACGCGATCGAGATGGTCGGTCTGGCGCGTTCTGCACTCCCCAATGCCGCGACGCCGTGTTGGGGTGCCCTCGGCGGCTATCGGCTCGACATGCCCGCGTTTTCGCTCTTGGTTCGCACGGGTGCATGTCTGAGCGGTTGGGATGGCGCACGCGTGCGAGCGCGCACACGCGAGTTCAACTTCGGTGTGCGAGGCGTCCGCGCCTTCGACCTCGGCGCACGCCTATCGCTCGATGCGGGGGTGGGATTGGGCACGGCGTATTTCGATCAACGCTTCGACACGGCCGGGAATGCACCGGCGCGCCGTTCTTGGGCTGCACTCGGCGAGCTCGTGGTCGGGCTAAATCTCGAGATCGGCCACGGCGTGTACGCGACGCTCGATGCGGCAATTCAAGCCTATTTGCTACCGATGCTGGACGTCGACACGCGTCAGACGCAGCTGCGAGCTGCGGAGTCCGGTAGGTTGAGTCTCGGGGTGGGCACGCGACTCTAGCCGCGGCAACAGCAGCTCAGAATCGGATGTGCAGATGTGGCCCTCACGTGTGGGGCCAGGCGCATTTGCTCTCTGCTGACGCGTGTTTATTTAGGAGGTCTGCGTTCCCCACCTCGAGTCCGGCGGCGTAATCGTTTCCTCCTTCAGTACAATCCGGAGATGCGCCGCTTCGGCCCGAGGCTGAACATGAAGCGTGGTCCTCTAGGCACCCACCGGCTCTCGCTGTCGCTCGCAGCCCTAGTCGTCGCGGTCAGCGCGACGGCGTGCAGCGACGACGACGGTCAACCGGGAGATGCATCGGTCGATCACGAAGGTCCGCTGACTCTCGTGGAACAACGTCTGGTCGAGGCAGTCGTCAGCCAGAGCGAACAGTCGCTCTCGCAAGCTGTCTCTGGAGCCAGTCTCGACGAGATAGTCGCAGAGTTCAATGTGCTCGGCAGTAACGTCGGTGCCTATACCAACGCGCACTTGGCAATCCGATGTGAGGGCCCGCGAATGTCCGCACCCACATGCCTCGTATCCATCCCGGGAACAGGCCTGGTCGGCTGTTTTCGGGATGGCTGCACATCCCCGACGTCATCATTCGTCGATGTTTACGTGACCGACCCCGACCATGAATCGGCCGAAGACCGCGTCCCGATCTCCTACACAGCCACAGTGGAGGATCTCGCCGGAACCGTCACGTACACGCCGAATCCGCTCGTGCGTTGGAACAGCGAGTTCACACCCGACGGCGCGCGCGTGAGCGCAGACATCGACGAAACAGTAGTGGTCGAACTCGAGAGTGGGACCCTCGTCGACGGATCGCATGCAGGTCGCCTCGAAGGAACACGAGTCGTGGACGACGTACACTACACCCTCGTGCTCGCGCTGCCGCGCTTGAGTTCCGCGGGTGAGCTGACGATCACGTTGCAAAACGGTTCATCGATTCCGCGAACGGGCGAGATCAAGCTCGGTGATCTGAGCATCGCCGAGGTTGCCGAGACGCAAATCGTTTGGGAGTGATGTGCGACTCATAGCGTCAGCGGCAGCGACACTCCTTCTGATGGGCTGCCTGGGCACGCAGCTGGTCAATCTCAATAACCTCGATGTTCCGCTACCGCGTGCGCACCCGGAGACTGGTTGGCGTGCGGATATCGAAGCACTGCTCGATCACTACGAACACACTCCTGTATTGGCTCCGGAAGATCGGCGGCTCGATCCACTGATGGGCGGACTGACCACGCTGAGTTACTTCGGCGCGAACGCACAGCCACGCGTCGCGGATCAGCAACTATCGTCGCGACGCGCGGACGGGCTGAGCCTCGAAACCGCCTGCGCAAGTCCATCCGCCGAAGCGACAGCAGCAGCCGCTGTGGTGTTGGCAACCTCCGGACTGCCCGCTTTCGCGCCCGTGTGGGTGCCGCTCTCGGTAACCGGCGGTGCAGCACCCGAGTCGGCGCGCTGTGATGCGGCGGGAAAACCGAGTGGCAGCGAAGCAGTCTTCTGTATGTTTGGTCGCCTCGCGCTTCAACCCTCGGAGCACAGGCCTCTGATCGTGATCGTGCATGGACTATTCGATTCGGGCGCACAGGACTATGTGCAGCGGATGGCGGCGTCGTTGTACCGGCTAGGAAACTCCGTCTTGGTCCCCGACATGCGCGACCACGGCGACACGCTTCGCGCCGCGCCCACGATTGCGACGACACTCGGGATGCTCGAAGGTTCCGACCTTTTGTCGCTAGTTCACGCGACGAAGCAGGCGTGTGGCGGCCGAGTCGGCCGCGCCGGGATCGCCGGAGTGAGCGGCGGCGCACTCGACGCGATCCGCGCCTTCACGCTCGACGAACATGGCAGCCTCGACGCAGGCGTGATCGCCGTCAGTCCGTTGCTCGACGTGGCGTCTGCCATCCGCGACCTCTCGAACACTGGCGCGTGTCCGCTGACGAGCGCGATCGAATTGAGTTGGGTGGATGACCTCACGATCGCGGCCGCAACCGGGGCAGCGTTCTTCGGCGGGGCTGCGTTGCTGAGTGCGCTCGATCATCGACCGCTCGACGGCAACACGGCGATCGTCACCGGCATCGGCGCGGGGGCTGGATTGCTGACTAGCCTGGCTGTAGATGCCTGGTTCGATGGCGGATCGATACCCTGCGTTTCAGAGAACGCGATCGCTCGAATCGTCGAAGACGCTTTGCAGGTGCGTTGGCGCGCACTGAGCGGCCTGACTGGAACGGTATCGCCGGCAGGCCGGCGGATCCCGCCGGAGGCGATCACGCTCGATAGCTACGTTCGTGAGCGGGCGCAGTTTCTCGCAGCGCAAAACGGCATGCGCTTGCGCCGCTTCGAGCCACAGACACTCTCGCGTGAGCTGCGGAGTGCGCTGCAGTCCCCGGCACGGCGCGATGCGCGGCTCCTCGTCATCGGCGCCGATGACGACCCCATGACCCGCAGCACAGCTTTTGGCGAGTTCGTTCAACGTACCAATGACATGCCGCAGGTGTACGTGCGGTCGGTTCGCCACGGTGGCCACGGTGCGATTTGGCTCGTACAGCCCACCGCTACCCTGCGGGTGTTCGAGCGATTCTTCGAGTGACCGAGGCGCGCGCATCACTCCGGCGCTGCGAAAGCTGCGACTGCGCGGGACCGTCACGGCGCGGAACGCGCACGACGTTGCGCCAATAACCATGACACCAACTCCGGCTCTTGATAGGCCTTCGCCAGGGAGTCGTGGCCCACGTCCGCGTACTCGGTGTAACGCACCGCGCTTCCTTGCGCCCTCAACGCAGCAGCCATGTCCCTCGCGTTTTTCACCGGCGAAATCTCGTCCCGAGCCCCGTGAAAGATCCACAGCGGCAGCTTTGCAATCGCTGAAGCTCGCGAAGGATCGGCAATACCGGTCACTGGCACCGCCGCCGCAAAACGATCGAGCACTCGCCGACTCACGAGATCCCACGTTCCCGACGCTCCGGACGAATGACCCGTCACGTAGAACCTTTCCGGATCGAGCGGGTACTTTTGCGCGAGTTCATCCAGCAGAAACACCACAAGCTTGATCGCGTCGCTCTCAGGCCGAGCCGCTTGACTGAAGTTCAGATACGGAGCCTGACGCGCCCCGGTGACCCACTTGTCGACCTCAGGGCACTGCGGCGCGAGCACGAACGCGGGCTCCTTCGCCTGCACCCGCGCGTGCAAGCGCGCGAGTTCGAACCCGACCTGACGCCGATTGTCACTGCCGAGCGCACCCGAACCGTGGAGGAAGAGGACGAGCGGATATCGCCGTGATGCGTCGTAGCCTGGCGGTACGTACAGGCGATACACGATGTCGTACGCGAGACCCGCTCTACCGATTCGACCGGTGAGCATCTGGTCGATCAGCCCGCGAACCTCGGTGGATTCGCCTCCGCCGAACCCCTTGCAGCCTGATACGACGAGAACCGCGATCGCAGCTCGGCGCCCGAGCGCCAGTACTCGAGCCAGCGGCGAGCGGCGGTGCCCGTCCTCTGCGCGTTGCGATGACAGCTTTGTAGACAATGTCCGCGCCCCTCGACTCGTGAAGTGTAGCGCCCTGGTGATCGAACGGTAACCGAATGGTCATGCGCACCTCCCGACTCCGCGGCGTATATCCAGCCGGAGACGGGGAGACATTCAGATGGACAACGTGTACCGCGCGACATCGCGCAGGCTCGTCGGGGCAAGCCTGCATCGCACTACTCTGCTGACGGCTGTGTGGCTCATCGCCGGCGGATGCACCACCGAGGTTTCCGAGCCCGACCAGCAGATGCTGTTCGCGGGCCGAACGGCGCTGATGAACGACGGCCCAGTCGTCGAAGCGACGGATCTAGAACAGAAGATGCGGCTGTGGGCGACGGTGGAGAGCGGCACCTTGTACGTGCAGATCACCGGCTTTCCCAGCAACCATCACTTCAACCTGCTGATCGACACCGACGATGCAGCGAGCGGCTTCGATAGCTCGGACTGGTTCACGGACAGTGGCGCTGACTATCTCGTGACCGACGCGGTCACCGGGAATCGCCGCACTGCGACTATCGCTGCGTACACCGGACCCGGCTTCGAATGGCAGAAGCCGGCGCTCGCCGATACTCGGGCGGACGCTCAGTTCGCCAGTGGTTCGGTGTCCGTCAACGTGGCGCTCGAGTTGCTCGGCATCAAAAGTTGGGACCGCCCGATTGGACTCGGCTTCCAAGTCGTCGGCGAAGACTGGAAGGCCAAAGCCCAACTGCCCGGCAAGCCGAAGTTTGCCAAGCTCGACCCGAGCGGCCGCAAGTGGGATTCCCTCAACTGCCGGTACAACGATGAGATTTTGCCCGTAGCAGCGCCGCCTCTGCAGGGCTCGGTTCGACCCGACTACGAAGTGAGAAACAGAGGCATCGTGATCCCGGCCTATGTGACGCCGGACGTAACAACCGAGTGGACACTCTTACAACAGGGTGCAGTCGCGATGGGCGGAGCCGGCGACTACTACGTCGTGGTTGCAGGCGGAGACAAAGGGCCTCCAGATGCAAAAGGGTTCGATGATTTCAGGCCTCAGTGGGACGCCATCCGCAAGGCGGGAGGGCGGATCTTCGGTTACATCCATCCGTGCATCGACTGCCTGAAAGACGAGGCGGTGCGCACGGCTCAGTTCGAGCCGCTCGCGAAGCTCGAAGCAGACGTCGCGAGCTGGGTGCGCGGATATCCTGAACTCGACGGCATTTGGATCGACGAGTTCTATCCGCAATACGAGCTCAAGAAGCCGGGAAGCACTGCAAACGGTGGCTTCTGGAATGGTCCGCAGAATGCACCGAGCGAGCGCTGCTTCGAGGACGTCGACGGGAAAGTTCACGCGAGCGCCGACGTCGAGCCGACCGGTGGGTATTTCGATCAGCTCACGAAATCGATACGAGGCAATCACCCGCAACTACGGATCATCGGCAACGTCGGCACGCGGCTCATCAGCAACCTCGAGTTGTACGGCAACTTGGTCGATGTCCTGGTCTCTTTCGAGCAGAGCATCGGCACCGCGAAGGCCAACGATTGGAAGGGCCTGACGCCGCCGCTTGCAAAGGTCAAGCGCCCGCAACTCGCGCTCATTCACGAAGCGCTGACGATCGACGAGATGACACGGTCGGTGCAGGAAGTGTTTAAACTCGGCTACACGCACGTCTATGCCACGGACGGGCTCTACTCGGGGAATGCGTGGGGCCACGTGACGCCGTACCTGCTGAAAGAGGTGGCAGCCATCACGGGCAAACCTGTCGAGACGGGTTCGACGCCGTCGACGATGAGTCCGGCGAGTATGAACCCTGCGACGATGACGCCTGGGGCCATGACAGTGCCGACGCGAACACAAGCGACTGATACGTCTGCGGATCCGACGCGCGATGGAGGTGCGGGGACCGTCACGGTTACGCGCGATGGATTTACGCTGACATTCGTGAGTGAGGATCCACAGTTGTCAGCGCAGACCGCACTCGACATTCAGAACACGTTCTTTGCGACGATCAAACCCGAGTCTGACTACTTCGAGCCTAACTGCCCTCACGATGTGACGATAGTCGTTCAGCCGATGCTCGTCTGCGCTGGACAAGCTGTGCCGGCATGCACTTGGACAGATGAAGAGGACCGCAACAAGGCGTACATGCTGATCGACGGTCAGTACATCGCGCAGAACCCGGCCGACTACGACCTGGTCACGCATGAGGCGATGCACGTCGTGCAGAGTCCGCCTGCGGGTCTCGACGCTTGCGGATATTGGATCGAAGGCGAGGCAGATCTCGCGCGCGCTTGGTGGGGCCTCAACAACGCGGCGGCGAGCTGGGTTCTGCCGGCGCCGGATCCGACTCATAGCTACACCGAGGGCTATCGTGTCACTGCGGCATTTCTGGAGTGGATCTACGAGTCGTTCGGTGAGGCGCCGATCCTCGCGCTCGACGATTCGCTCCAGGCGGGTGTTTGCCCGGGTGCGGAGTTTTGGAGCGCGCAAACGGGTTACGCGAGTGTGGATGTGTTGTGGGCCGATTACGTGAACGGTGCTGCGCCTGCGGCGGATCCTGCTGTGGATCCTTCGACAGCTGCGGGACCTTCGACAGCTGCGGGACCTTCGACGGCTGCGGAGCCTACGCCTGCTGCGGATCCTTCGATCGCTGCGAGTCCGTCTTCAGCGGCCGAGCCGGCGCCAGCCTCAGACGCGTCGTCGGATGCAGATCCTTCGGTTGAGCCTGAAGCTGACGCTGACGCTGACGCTAACCCGTCTGCCGACGCCGCGTCGCCAGATGAACCGGACACCGAGGCGGAGACAGACTCTGCAGAAGAAGCTGAGCCCGAGACTGAAGCTGAAGCTGACTCAGAGCCCGAGGCGGGCGCAGATGTAGAGCCCGAAGCAGATGAAGAGAGTGTGTTCTGAGGCGGTCGGCCCGGGTGGCTACTGACGCGCCCATCGTCAAGTCAACTCGGTCGACTTGACGACGGGGCCGATGCGGACCATGATCGGAACATGGCAAACTCGAGACTCGCCACCACGCGTGCCGTATTCAAGGCGACGGTGCATCGAACGAAAAACCGCCTGGTTGCGATCCCGGCGGAGGTGCAGCGCCAACTCGGTCTCGAGCGAAGGACGAACAATCATATCGTGCACTTCTCGATCCGAGCCGGCGGCGCGGGGCGCTGGAACTCTCATTGGGCGCAGCTAACGTTCGACAACGAGTTCGCAATCCCGACAGACGTCAAAGACATCGAGCCGGGCTCAGATATCGAGGTGAAGATTCACGGTGCCGTCGCTGCAATCGACGTGCTGCAAGAAGCGACGGCTGCTCAGCCTAATCCCGGCGGACTGTTGCTGGCCCTCGCCGAAACAGACGAGGAGGATTCTCGTACCGACGGTAGCGTGAACGTGGATGAGTATCTGAACCGTGGCTGATCGATCCGTCTTTATCGACACCGGTTTTTTAGTTGCACTACTCAACCGCCGGGATGCCCTACATGCGCAAGCAAAAGCACTTGCCGCGCGTTGGCAGGCTCAAGGGCACACCACGGTTACTACGGAAGCTGTGTTGTTGGAGTTCGCCAACTTCTTCGGCAAGAGCCCCTTGCGGATCGCGTGTGTGACGGCGATTCGTCGTATTCGCGAGGCTCCGGGCTGGACCATCGAGCGGCTCACACCGAAGCTCTTGGAACGAGGAGAGACGCGATATGCGGCGCATCCTGACAAGAGTTGGAGCCTGACCGACTGCGTCAGCATGGAAGTGATGCTCGATCACGGGCTGCGTGACGCCGCCACACCCGACCACCATTTCGAGCAAGCGGGTTTTCGCGTGCTGATGCCAACGGAGTCACACTCGTGATTGCGACTCATGCCACGTTGCCGCCCGCTGCGTGCGTAGACGAGAGATGTACTGCCGGCGCGCGACACTATCGATAATTGTACGTCTCTGAAAATCACACGCGATTCACCCGCCGCTGCTTCAGATTTACCCGGTCCAGAACCGGCCTGGACTGTCCAGACCGGGTTGTGATTGTTTTGTGGCGTACTGAACGTGTTAGCCGAGTTCGTCATTGCTGGGCGGTGATTCGGCCGCGTCGCCGCGTCGTCACCGACGTGGAAACGCATTCGAGCTTGGTCACTGTTACATCCCGTCCGGACCGTCCGGACCGGGTTCGGTTTGTTCTGTGGCTTACTGCTTCTTGTCGCTTCGCGACTCGGCTCTTCACGTAGTCACGGCCGTAATCGCGTTCCGCCAACAACGCGTTGTGCGCACGACACATCAGACACAAGTTGTCTCGTGTCGTTGCACCACCCCTCGCAAACGGCACGATGTGATGGAACTCCAAATCACGCCGCGTACAACACCTCGTTCCACTCTGACTCACGAAGCTGCACTGCCCACCATCACGCGCGTAGACCTCGCGCCGCAACGCACTCGGAATGTAGCGACTATCTGGCTTCTTCTTCTCGCACTCCGCCAACGACCGCTCCTCACTCAAGGTGCAGCGACTGCTTGGCTTGCTCTCTTCGTGCCTCGGTAACGACCGCTCTTCTGGCGGACGATCGTTTGACCTGCCCCCTTCACGCTTCGCCGATGATCTCTCCGCCTCTCGTGGCGGATTCCGTACTCCATCGGCTGGACGCTTCGACGTTACTTCGTCGTCGCGCTTCATCGACGACGCATGTGCGCTCGATCGCGGCAACCACTGCTTCCGCGGTCGCGACGTTAGTGCGAAACGCTGCTTCTTCTTGCGCGCGATCAGAAGAACGAGAGCTTGCTCGACGATCGTTGCCATCTCGCCGTTCGGCACGTCGTCACAGCATAGGTCTCGCGCTTCTTTCAGCTTGTCATACAACGATTGACTCGCAGTGAACTGAACGCTGTACCGCCCTTCGCTGAGTGGAGCTGTGACGGCAGGTTTGTTTTTCGCGAGGGGTGGAGGAACAAATGCGAGCAGAGGCGCGCCGGATGGTTGGATCGAGTGGTGTTGTTGGGGGCCCGCGAGTTGAGCTGCGTGCTGCATCGGAGCCACTGCTAGCTGCAACGGAACCGCCGTGGGCTGCGAGGACACGGCAAGTTGCGGTTCCTGCCCTATCGGCATTGAACGTGGCCGAGGCAAACGACGCATCGCCTCAGCAACATCCGGCGCGGGGAAATGCTTCGCGATCAACTCCTTCACTTCGAACTTCGACTTGAAGCACGCCTCGTTCAGCAGATACACGTTCGAGGTCGTCAGCACAGGGGCGAGCAGCCTCAGCGCTGTCATATGCAACTCACCACGAGCGAGCATTTCGAGTGCGCTGGGAAACCGGCGTCCGATCCGCGCGGCTTTGATCCGCAAGTCTGCCTCTGACTCCGACAGATGGAGTGATCGAACGCAGTAGTCGAACATCGAGCTGAATCCTTGATCGCGATACAACTCGCGAGCATCCACTTCTCCAAGGTTCGCGAGAAGCCGAGCGCTCAGCTCGCGATCTTCTCGAACGCACCGAGACAGTTTGGAGATCAGCGCCTCATCACTCAGCCGCTTCGCGTGTTCCAATTCATTCATCACAGCCCCCACCGTTCAAAAACAATCTATAGCACCGGGTTTTTCGGCGTCGGAGGATGCGCTGTATTCAACGAACTACTTCGCGGGCGCGTTGCAAACCAAAACTCGGAGCGCGAGACCGCACGGCGCAACGTCGATGCTGCAAACGGCACCGACGAATTGAGCTGCGAACGTTCTCGAGTGGCGTCGCAAACCACGTCAAGCCCTCACCGAGAAAAAGCGAAACAATTATTTTACCGCAACTGCCATCGAGTCTGTCCGATGACTCGACTGAGTTTGCCAGATGACCGTGCTCGACAGTATTTTGGACACGTCAGCAACACGCAGCTATCGGCGGCCGGTCACGATCAACGTCGACACTCGTCAGCGTTCTTCGCCGGCGTTGACGCAGAACGGGCCGCTTGACGATCGGTCTCGTGATCGTAGTCGCCCGAACAATCGGGCCCGGTCTGGGCCGGGTCCAAGCTTGATCCGCACCGGCGACGAGGACTCTTTCGAGCACATCGCAACATCATCACTCTGCACCGTCATCGGATGAATCACCGAGTCCGCATCGAGTCGGCGCGGATGCAGCGCCGGACCCAAACTGATTCGCCGCTGTTCGCTGCCATCACGCGCCCAAGCTTCGAGCCCGCGAGCACTGCCGACGATCAGGGCGTCCGAGAGCGGAGGCGACACTTGAATCGCGGGCGGCGACGCAAGCGCAGGCGTTTCCGGAACACGCGGCGACTGGAGCAATGTCTCGCTGCTGGTTGGCGCCACTGGCGCAGGCACACTCGCGGGAACCGCAGATGCAGGCGAGGCTACGAGGATCGCAAGCAGAATGCCCGTATGCCTAATGAACGCGTGTCTCTGCACCGCACTACCCCCAGCGTCACATCTACCCCGGCGTCGCCTGCACCGAGCTTGCGAAGTTCACACTGATTCGCATACCTGCGCCTCGTGTTTCCTTCGGGACGCAGTGGACCCAGTCCTTTTGACAGCGACCTCCCATCACAATCAGGTCGCCACCGTTCGCGATGAACGTCGTCGTTGGACCACCCTCTCGGTGGCGAAGCTGGAAGCGGCGCGTTTCGCCCAAGCTCACAACCGGAACCATGCAGCGCTCTCGCCTGCAGGATGGCCGATCTGCATGCCACGCCGTGCTGTCGCGATGATCACGGTACAAGTTCAACCACGCGCTGTCATAGGGCACGCCGTAGCGCTCAGACAGTGTCTCGCCGATCGCCCGCAGGAACGGGACAGGCGCGTCCGACAAAACCGGGTACTCCGCAGTCAAACGCGGCTCCTCGACCAACCTCGTGAACATCCAACGCTTGCGCTGCTCCCATCCGGGGATCTCACGCAGCAGGTCGAGCAGCTGCTCGTTGCGTGAGATCCAACCCGAGACGTGTTCAACCCAAGAGCTACCGTCGAGGGGGACGCGGCGCACACTCCGGAAGTCCGCATCCAGCCGCAATTCGCCGCTCTCGAAGAGGCGAAGTTGCGACGGGCCGAACTGCGAGCCGAGAGTCATCCAAAACTGATCTTAGAGCCGAGTTCCGCATCCGGTAGTCGGACCCCGGGCGCGTACCTGCTCAGCTCCGCGATGGTTCAGCACTGAGCTTCTTCAGCCGCACACGGCTCGTCGCTGCCTTGTTTCGCGCCACCGGCGTTACGTTCCATGCGTAGCGGCCGAGTACTTTCCCTGCCGCGTCTTTCACCGTCACGATCGACCCCTGCACCAGGCTGTGCTCGATGCTCGCGTCGCTGTGCTCTCGCGCTGCAGTTTGGAGGGCCGTAAATTGCGACTCAGTCATTCATCAGACTCCCATACGATTTCGCGGTTGAGGTGAGCGTAGGCGCCGCGCGCCCGCGCTCGAATCGCACTGTAGCCGGAGACTCCCGCTCCCTGCATCTTTGCGAACGCTGCCGGCGGAATTCACTGTTGATTTCCGCATCATCCTGCGACCAGATCCAGTCGAGGCCACGCACAGCTCCCCGGGAGGCCCATGGCGAACGAGCATCCGAAGTCGGACCCAGCCACGTACGACGTGATCGGGCGCGGGTACGCGAGCCGGCGCGTGCCTGATCCCCGCATCGCCGCACACATCTGGTCGGCGCTCGGCGATGCAAAACGGATCTGCAACGTCGGCGCGGGCGCTGGCTCGTACGAGCCGCGCGACCGTGAAGTGATCGCAGTCGAGCCTTCGCGCGAGATGATCGCGCAACGGCACGACCGGCGACAGGTGGTTCGGGCGCGCGCCGAATCGCTGCCGTTTGCCGATGGAACGTTCGACGCAGCGATGGCGCTGCTGACCGTACACCACTGGGAAGATCTCGCAGCGGGCATCGCGGAGTTGCGACGTATCGCACCGCTGCGCGTCTTGTTTACGTTCGATCCGCTGCGTCAGAACGACTTCTGGCTCGCCCGCGACTATCTGCCTGAGATTCAAGAGCTCGAGCTAGCGCGTGCACCACGCATCGAGACGCTCGTAGATCTCCTCGGCGGCGCCGAGGTGCGCGTCGTGCCGATTCCTTGGGATTGCACGGACGGCTTTCAAGCCGCGAGTTGGCGCCGGCCCGAGGCCTATCTGAACCCGCAAACACGCGCGAGTATCTCGACGCTTGCGATGCTGCCTGAGGCGTTGGTCGAGTGCGCCATCGAGCGCCTGGCAGCAGACCTGAAGTCCGGCGCATGGGCGCGCCGCAACCAAGCGCTACTGGACCGTGACGAAATGGACTACTCGTATCGTCTGTTAGTGTCACGCGAAGGCGGGGCGAGCGCGACGCCGCGTTAGCTCCAAGCGCAGCCTTCACAAGCCGCAATGCTGCGTGGATACTGCGCTGCATGAGTCACAAACTGCATGATCTCGGCGTCTCCAAGCACATCGGCCGTTACAGCGACGCGATTGAAGTCGCAGCCGGACTCCGCTGGCTCTACACGTCTGGCACGCCTGGAATCTCCGACACTGGCGCTGTGCCGGACGGCATCGACGCGCAAGCGCGACTTGCGTGGCAACACATCGTCGCCGCTCTCGCTAAAGCGAACATGACTGTTCGTGACCTCGTAAAGGTGACGACCTACCTCACGAACGCTGCGGACATCCCTGCCTACGCGAAGGTCCGCTCCGAGTTTCTCGAAGGCGTGCAACCTGCGTTCATGCTCGCGATCATTCCGGAGCTCGTCAAACCGAACATGCTCGTCGAAGTCGAGATCATTGCGGCCGCACACTGAGCGTCACGTCACCGCAGAGCTCGCGGCGCGCCGTCTACCGCGCCGCCGTGAGCTGCACTGCAGCGTGAACGAGTTCAGGGATCACGCGTTTTTGAGTAGCCACATTCGTCGCCTGCCGGGCGCAGACGATATTTCACAAATTCCAGACTAAATCGGCGCTACCCACACAAAAGTAAAGCTTCGTTTGATGTCTGCGGTGGTGCGGCGCCCCGGCTTGCACAAAAGTAAAATGAGATTTACGTTTCGTGCGTGCTCGATCTTGCCCATTCTCCCGACTGGGACCGGCTGTTTGAGACCGCCGCTGGGCAGCAGGGGCTGTTCACGACCCGTCAGGCGCGCGACGCCGGATACTCGCCACAGCTTCTCGTTCACTACGTCCGCACAAACCGCGCGCTGCGCCTTCTTCGCGGCGTCTATCGACTCGTTCATTTCCCCGCGACTGATCACGAAGAGCTGGTCGCGGTCTGGCTCTGGTCGGAGCACGCGGGCGTGTGTTCACATCTCACCGCACTCAATCTGCATCAACTCTCCGACGCACTGCCCGCTCACATCGACTTCACACTGCCGGCGGCTTGGCGCCAACGACGCCTGAGAGTTCCCGCAGAGGTCAGGCTCCACTACTCAGACGTGACGCCGGCGGAACGCACTTGGTTTGGTGCAGTTCCAACCACGAACGCAGCGCGAACGCTGAACGACTGCGCGCTCGACGGACTATCACCGGAGCCACTCCGGGAAGCGGCGCAGCAAGCACTCCACCGCGGGCTGGTGACGCGTGACGAGCTCGCCGAAGTCACGCGCGCACTCAAACCGTTCGGAGGTCTCACCTGAACCTCCGCACGTACGCATCCCCCGAGTCGTTCA
>Ga0193753_10001886_pt1 | contig 17259 bp, 13 predicted proteins | sample H1c2metaG_FD_144925 | JGI IMG/M metagenome (GOLD analysis project Ga0193753, IMG submission 144925) | Soil microbial communities from a riparian zone of the East river system, Colorado, United States - H1c2 | ecosystem: Environmental > Terrestrial > Soil > Riparian zone | place: USA: East... | reverse complement strand
TGCCGTGCTTCACCATCCCGGGCAACGTGGGCGGGCGCTTCTCGGTGCTCTCGCCGGTGGGGCTGCTGCCGGGGGCGCTCATGGGCTGGGACCTCGACGGGCTGCTCGAGGGCGCGCGCGCGGGCCGCGACGCGTGCCTGTCCGGCAGCTTCGAGCGCAATCCGGCCGCGCTGCTCGCGGTGACCCATCACGCGCTGGACACCAGGCGGCACTGCAACGTGCAGGTGCTGTTCCCGTACTGCCACAGCCTGCGCATGCTCGCGGACTGGAACGTGCAGCTCGTCGCGGAGAGCCTGGGGAAGCGGAATGGCGACGGGCACGGCGTCGGACCCACCCCGCACAAGGCCGTCGGCGTCACCGACCAGCACAGCCAGGTGCAGCTCTTCGCGCAGGGGCCGGTGGACAAGGTCTTCACCTTCCTGCGCGTGGAGCGTCATCCCGACGACGTGCAGATCCCGAAGGCGCCCGCCGGGCTGCCCGGCCTGGAGTACCTGGACGGCGCGACCTTCGGCCAGCTCCTCGACGCGGAGTGCCGCGCGACGTACCTGGCGCTCGTGGACGCCGGGCGCCCGTGCTGCACGATCACCTTCCCGGAAGTGGACGCGCACTCCGTCGGCGAGTGGCTCATGTGGCAGATGACCGCGACGGCGTACGGCGGGCAGCTCTACGGCGTGGACGCCTTCGACCAGCCCGGCGTCGAGGCCGGCAAGAATGCGACCTACGCGCTCATGGGCCGCAAGGGCCACGAGGCCGAAGCCCAGCGCATCCGCGCCCGCTCGCTGTCCGATCCGCGCTTCATCGTCGCTTGAACGCGGCATGAAGCCGAACACGCTCCCGCCGCGCCTCCGTCCGATCTCCGCCGTCTCTCTCGCCGCCTGCCTCGCGCTCGCGTCGCTGCCTTGCGGAGGCTGCCACGGGCCGCCGTCCGCGCGGGCCGCACAGCAGGCGCAGGCCCTCGAGGCTCCGCACGCCGCTCGTGCGCAGCAGGCCGCCGCTCCGGCCGCGCCCGGCGCCGGGCACGCTCCGGCCTCGAGCGCGGCCCCCGCCTCGACCGCGGCGCCGTCGGATTCGAGGCCTGAAGACCCCGCGCGGCTGCGGCTGCGGCTGCTCGCGGCGATGGACGCGGACATCGAGGCCGCGGCCACGAGGGCCCACCTCGATGCGCGCCTGCTGCTCGACCGCGCGCTGCCGATCCCGTACCTCGGCGTGGACGCGGATCCCGCGGACGGCGGGATGAAGGTGGCGCACGTGTACCCGGCCACCGCCGCGGAGCAGGCCGGCCTGCGTCCGGGCGACAACCTCCGCGCGCTGGCCGGCGAGCCCGTCACGAGCAAGGCCACGCTCGGCCGCGCGATCCGGAGCCACGCCGTCGGGGAGAGCGTGGACCTGTCGGTCCTGCGCGACGGCGCGCCGATCGTGCTGCACGCGACGATCGGCCCGCGCCCCGAGGAGGACGAGGACGAGCAGGAGCAGTTCCCGGACCTGTGGGTGCCGCCGGTGTTCGCGCGCGAGCCGGTGCGCTTCGACTTCGAGCACGAGGCGCTCGGCGCGCTGCCCGGTGCGTTCACGCAGGTGCTCGGCGGCCACGGCGAGCCGCCGCGGTATCTCGTCAGCGCGGACAGCGCCGCAGCCGACGCCGACGCCGCGCCCGGCGACCGCGGTGCGGCCGGCGGTCGCGTGCTGCGCCAGGATTCCGCGGACATCACGGGCATCCGCTTCCCGATGGCGCTCGTGGACGGCTGGCGCGCCGCGGACGTCGAGGGCCGCGTGCGCTTCCGTTTCGCGGGCGGCCGCATCGACCGCGCGGCGGGGATCGTGCTGCGCTACCGCGACCCCGGCAACTACCTCGTCGCGCGCGTGAACGCCGCGGAGGCGGACCTGCGCATCTTCCGCGTGGCCGGCGGCCTGCGCACGACGCTGCCCGGCGGCAAGGTCGCCGCGCCCTGCGACGACGGCGCCTGGCACGAGCTCTCGTTCCGCGCGCGCGGCACCGAGCTGACCGCGAGCTTCAACGGCAGCGCGACCGCGACGACGCACGACGCCTGGTTCCTCGACGGCGGCGTCGGCGTGTGGACCAAGTCCGACAGCCTCACCGAGTTCGACGAGCTGTCTTTCACTCCCCTGCCCTGATCGCGTCGCGCGCGGCCGCTACTTGATGAGCTTGCCGGTGCTCAGCTTGCCGGTGAAGACGTGGCCTGCGGCGGCGCGCAGGAAGCTTCCGCTGGCCTTGGCCGGCACGAAGCGCCCGCCCTCGTCGAGCTTGCCCTTGAGGGTGAGATCGGCCACGCCGAAGCCCGCTTGCAGCGGCACGTTGCTCATGCAGGCGACGGCGAGGCGGCGCGTCTTGGGATCCTCGCCCGCGGCCTGGTGGCCGGAGAAGACGAGCGTCCCGCCGTAGAGCGAGGCGAAGTCATCCTGGTCGGCGAGGTCGTTCTCCACGAGCAGCATGAGCGTGGCCTGCCCCGGCGTGAACGAGACCACCGCGTCGGCCTTGAGGTTCACCGACGCACCCGTCGCGCCGACCGACTTGCCGCTGAGCTTCGCGTGGAAGCGGCGCGGCGAGAAGGCGAGCCGCGTGGGGCCGTCGAGCGGCGCGTCCGCGCCGATGGTGGCGACGTGCGCGCCCGTCGTGTCGATGACCTCGACGAGGCCGCTGCCGAAAGATGCGATGTAGAGGTGCCCGTCGGGCCCGAAGCGCAGATCGCGCGGCAGCTCGAGATCCGCGTCGATGCCGATGAGGGCGATGTCCGAGCCGCCGGGCGTGCGGACCGACACCTGGCTGCCGGACTCCTGCACGAAGTACTGGTTGCCGTCGGGCCCGAAGGTCACCGAGCACGCGACCTGCGCGAGGACCTCCGGCGGCGGGCTGACCTGCCCGTCCGGGACGTCGAACTCCAGGAGCTGCAGGATGTGGGACGGCAGGCCGTTCACGTCGGCGGCGAGCGCGCCGAGGAGGCGCCCGTCCGGCGCGAGCGTCAGCGGCGAGAGCACCGTCGAGGGCACTTCGGGAGAGGCCACCAGGTCCTGCTGGGTCACGGAGAACCTGAGCAGGCGGTTCTCGACGCCGTTGTCGATGAGGCAGAGCTCTCCGCCCGTGGCGAAGCACATGCCCGCCAGCGTGCCCGGCGGGATGTCGCCCTCGCCGAAGGTCTTCGACGCGTGGCCGTCCGCGTCGAGCGCGCGGATGCCCTGCAGGTTCGCGACGTAGAGCAGGCCGTCGGGCCCGAAGGCCATCGCCAGCGTGTCCTCGTCGAGCACCTTCACGAACTCGCCCTCCTCGTCGAACTCGACCACGCGCGACGGGGCGTCCCCGACGAAGAGGTGGTCCGGCTTGAACGCCTTCTGCGCCGCGGCGGAAGCGCCGGGCAGGCAGAGCAGGGCGGCGGCGAGGCCGGTGAGCATCAGGGCGGTCTTCATGTGGACCTTCCTCGGAAGGGTAATAACTAACTGTCCATATGCCCGAAGGGCGGTGGACCATGATGTGATGCCAAGTCAGGATTCGGGGAGACCGAAGAGCCGATAGAGGTTCTGGGCGGATGCGCTCGTCTCGACTTCGAGCCGCGTGAGCAAGCCTCCCAGTTCGCTATACGGTAGATCGAGAGCCGCTCCTTCATTCAGCATTACTTGGAAAGAAATCTCCGCTTCAATTACAAGTTCTCCCTCAGTCACATGGCTGGGGGTAATGGAGAGAATCTCGCCGTTTTTCACTGGCCCGATAGCTCGGATCATTCCGTCGGGTGGCAGGCTGCCGACCGTGACCTTGTTTTCGGTGACTTGTGCGCCGGAGGCGCACAAATGGATCGTGCGGTGCTTGTCGATGTTCCAGAGCTTGTGAAGTACAGCGAGCGGTTCATGATTGGGATCGCGCCCATTCTCCCCTGCATGATAGGGCTGCATCGCGTCCACGCAAGCAACGCTTGCCGGAAGGAGCCCGCGAAGTTTCTGCCCACGGGACGATTCAAAATGTTGTCGCTTCACGCATATTGGGAAGGTGGTGTGGATGTCGCCCTCCTTCCCGGAATCATGAATTACGAGTTGCCACACAAGATGGTCAAGGCTCGAACGAAGATTGTGGATGATTTCCCCTATCTGCGCGGCCCATTCTACAGGCGGCGATTCGAGAGTCACCTTTACAACGCGATTTCCGCTCTTCGGATAAAGATCAACGCGCTGAGTGTTGCTTCCGCTCTTCCGAAGGAAACTTTGTACATCACCTCGGAGGCTTTCTATGCAATTACGTGCCCGCTGTAGTTTGCATACTGCCGAAAAAGCCGGATTATCGTCGCGAAATATCATGAGGGCGCTTCGAAGCCGATAAGACTCTCATCAATGGGCGTGCGCGCAATTTGCACCTCGCCAAGCGTCGCTGCGTCATCAAGGGCGGCACCGGAGTGGTGGGCACAGTGGCCATCGCTGGCTCCGTTCGCCGTCCACCTTGCGAAAGGACCTGGCCTGCAAAGGGACGAGTTGGCCTGCGCGCTGGCCGGAATGTCGAGTACGAGGTGCGCTGCGACCTCTATGTTGAGCCGCTTCGCGCTCAGCTGGAGCCTCTCGCCGCCCGCGTGCTCGGTCGGGACCCCGACCCATTCCTTCTCCCACGGCAGGAGGGGCTCGCAGCGCGGCTCCTTCCGGGTCGCACTCCAAAGTTCGGCGAAGAGCGGAGACGTACTGTCGTTCACGAGCAGCACCTGTGTGGATCGGAGCCCGCCGGGAAGCGTGATTCGAGGTCATCGCGCCACCAGCGGTCCATGTCGTGCTTGTGCAGGTCGCACACGGCGTAGAGGCAGAAGCAGCCGACCATGGTCAAGCCCGCCAACCCGCGCCACCAGCGCTCGCGCCGGGACATCTGCGGGGCATCGCTCATCGGGCTCATGGCGTGGGCTTCTGGCTCCCGGGCTGCGCGGCGCTGGCGGCGCGCGCGGCATGGTACGCGCCGGGGATGCCGGCCGCCGAGTCGGCGCCCTCCCGCGGCGCGATGTCGACCCGGGTGATGTGCGCGACAAGAACATCCACGACCTGCCGTCGGAGAAGCCTCGACGAACGGGACGCCGCGCGCCGCGCTCGGCGCGGGCCGCTCAGCGGCCGGCGAGGACCGCCAAGAACATCGCCAGCTTCAGGCGCAGCAGGGCCAGCGCGCTGGGCTCGCCGATCTCCCAGCTCCCGTCGGGGAAGACGCGCACCTGGAGCGTCACATCGCCCGGCGTGTCGATGCGCTGCGGCGTGCCGCCCTCGGTCACCGGCGCGGCCAGCTCCCAGCTCGCGTGCAGGTGCTCGCCCGGCACGAGCGCGCGCGAGCCGACGACGGTCGCTGCCGCGCCCTGGTCGAAGTGCTCGATGCGCGCGCCGTCGTCGCCGAGGAAGATGCCGTGCAGCACGCGCGCCGAGCCGTTCACGAAGGTCGCGCCGTACGCGGGCGCCGCGCCGGCGGCGGGGTTCGCGCGCGCCGCCTCCGTGCCGGCGAAGACGGCGCGCGGCGAGTCCGTGCCGGCGAAGGCCTCGCGCGACGAGTCCCTGCCGTCCGTGTCCTCCGCGCCGGCCAGGTCCGCGCGCCGCGCCTGCGCGGCGGCGAGCGCGGCCTCGTCGGCTTCGTCTGCGGGAGCCTCGCCGGGATCGAGCACCGTGCCGCTGCCGTCCTCGCGGACCAGCACGCGCGCCGTGCCCGCGGCCGGCACGAACAGGTCGTCCTCGCCCGACGTCACCGGCCCGAAGGACAGGCTCGACGTGACCACCGCGAGGTTCAGCGGCCCGGCCGGCCGCGCAGTGTCGGACAGCCCGCGCGACGTGTCGGGCAGCCACTCGATGCGCCGGCCGCCGCTGCGCTCGTCGCCGATGACCAGCGCGGCGTTGTGCCGGCTGCCGTTCACGAGCGAGAGTCGCAGCCCCGGCTCGCCCGGGTGCGGGACAACGACCTCGCGCTGCCGCAGCGACGGCGTGAGCAGCACGAAGGCGAGGCAGGGCAGCCACAGCGCCCAGAACACGAGCAGCGTGCGGGGCGAGACCCAGGGGCGCCGCCACCAGCCGCGGCGCGAGCGCACCGTCCGGCGGCCGTCCTCGGCGTCCGTGGAGCTCATGCGCGCACCGCCCGTGCCGGCTTCATCGACGGTGACGGGCCGTCGCCGCCGGTCAGCCGTGCGTGCGGCGCGGCTGGACGGGCGCGGCCAGCGCGGCGTCGGGGAACAGCGGCGCGGCGCAGACCTCGCGCGCGCCGCAGCCGTCGCAGAGGTTGTTCTTGGTGTAGATCCCCAGGCTCTTGCGCGTGTCCAGCAGCGCCTTCACGCCGGGCGGCGCGATCGGGCGCACGACGCCCATGGTGCGCGCGGCGTGCGTGATCTTGGCCGTGTGCTCGACCATCTCCATCTTCTTGTAGCCGTCGATCAGGTCCGACCCGACGCACACCACGCCGTGACGCTCCATGATCACGGCGTCGCCGCGCGACAGGAAGGTCTTGAGGCTCTCGGGCAGGTCGTAGGTGGACGGCGTCGCGTAGGGCGCGGTGGGGATGGTGCCCATGGTCACGATGATCTCGGGGATCACGCACTCCGCGAGCGAGATGCCCGCGAGCGAGAACGCGACCGCGAAGATGGGGTGCCCGTGCACGACGGCGCGGATGTCGGGCCGCACCTGGTACGCGGCCACGTGCATCTTCACTTCCGTGGTGACGCGGCGGCCGTCCAGCGAGTTGCCCTGCGCGTCGCACTCGATCACCTGGTCGGGCGTCATGTAGCCCTTCAGCACGCCGCTCGCGGTGATGAGGATGTGGCCGTTGGGCAGCCGGCAGCTCACGTTCCCGTCGTTCGCGACGACGAACTCGTGCTCGTACATCATGCGCATGACGTCGCAGATCTGCTGCGCGAGCGCCGCCTTGTCGTCGGGGCGCGCGGAGGTCAGCACGCCGCGGCGCAGCGGGGAGGCGGCCGGCGCGGCCCACGGGGCGCCCATCGGCTTGCCCTCGAGCTCGGGGTCCACGGCCGGCGCGCCGCACGCGCCCGGAGGCGTGGCGCAGGGATCCATGATCGGGGTGGCGTGGTCGCGTTCGTGCATCGGGTTCATGGGGCGGACATCGTAGCCGCGGCGGGCGGCCGCGGCACGCCCGCCGTGGACCCGGAGCTTCCGCGGCAGGGTCCGCCGCATGTCCCGGACGCCGATGCTCCGGCCGCCGCTCGCGCCGTGGGGCCGGGCGCCGCAAGACGCTTTCGCCGCGCCCCGCGCGCCGGGTTCAATGGTGCGCGCTGTTCCCGTAGCTCAATTGGATAGAGCATCGGTCTTCGGAACCGAGGGTTGCAGGTTCGAGTCCTGCCGGGAATACCACCGCGCGCTCACCCGGCTGCTGCTCGCCATGAGATTCCATGGAGCGTGCCGAAGGCCAGGCGCACGCCCGGAAGCGTGCGAGGCCCGCTTCGGAAGCCTCGAACGTGGCTGAAGCCGGCGGAGTCAGGGACTCTCGGCAAGCAGCGCGCGGGTCGCGCTGATCTCGATTCCCAAGGGCCCGTGCGTCGCGAACCACGCCTGCACGCAGATGGTCATGCTCGGGGGAGCCGCGGCGGGCCAGTCCTGACCGAGCGCGACGTCCGGCTGCAGCGTCACCGCGGCCTGCGGCACGGGCACGAGCGTGCCGCCCTTGAAAGGCAGGTTGCCCGCGCCGGCTCCGAGCACGAGCATGCCGAGCGATTGCGCCGGCACGCCGGTGGCGAGCACGGAAAGGCTCTGGCCTGGTGCGAGCGGACCGCTCACGGTGAGCTGCGGCGTGCCGAAGGACGCCGGCAAGGCGTGGCCGAGATCCGTCCATCCGCCGAGCTGGTTCACGAGGATCCACGCCGTGCCGTCGAGGCAGCCGACGACAACGTCCGGAAGGCTGTCTCCGTCGAGATCACCGGTGGTGAGGCACCGCGGCGACACCGGCGTGTAGAAGAGCTCCGGCGAAGCGAAATCGCTCGTCGCGGCTTCGCCCGCGATGCATGCCAGCACGGACACGGCGCGGGAGATGGAATGCAGCACGAGCAGGTCGGGACGCTGGTCGCCGGTGACGTCTGCGGTGAGCAACGCTTGCGCAGGTTCGATGGTCAACAGCGTGTCCGCGACGTCGAACGTGCCGTCCCCGCGTCCGCGCAGCTCGGTCAGACTCTTGACGATGCTGCTCGCGAGCGTGACATCGAGCAGGCCATCGCTGTTGAAGTCGCCTGTGGCCAGCGCATCGCGGAAGTCCGTGAGGGTGGTGAGCGCCGGCGGGAGGAAGCCGCCACGACCGGCCAGCAGCACCGCGAGCGTCCGCTCCGCGACGTTGACTGCGATCAGGTCAGGATGCCCGTCCGCATCGACGTCCGCGATCTCCAGCGACCGCGCGCCACCGCCGGTGCCGTAGGTGGTCGCCGGCAGGAAGGTGCCGTCGCCCGCGCCGAGCTGCACGATGACCGAATTGACCGCAGCCCGCGCGACGACGAGGTCGAGGATCCCGTCGCCGTCGAGGTTCGCGAGCGCGAGCGCATCCGTGGCAGGAGGCGCGACGGGCGCGGGCGCATCGAACAGCGGCGCGCCCTGCGCATCGAATCCGCCCGTTCCGCGCTGCACGACGAGTGCGGAGGCCGTGTCGAGCACGAGGTCCGGCACGCCGTCGGCGTCCAGATCACCGATGGCGAAACGGGTCGCCGGCATGACGCCGGCCAGCATCAGGGAAGGACCGAAGCTGCCCTCGCCGTCGCCGTGCGCGCACGTGAGTCCGCCCGCGAGTCCCGCGCACGCCAGCAGGTCCCCTGTGCCGTCTCGATCGAAGTCCGCAGTCCGCACCTGCAGGGCGGACGAACCGATCTTGCACTGCTTCGCGGAGTCGAAGCTGCCGTCTGCGTGACCGTGGATGAGGCTGAGGTCGGTGAAATGTAGCCAGTCGTATGGAGTGAAGGTGCCGGAGGAATCCACAATTGCTGGCTGCTCGTATTTGGCGTTCCCGAGCACCGCATCCAGGGCGCCATCGTGATCCACGTCGAGCAGCATCATTCGATATGGAGTGCCGCCGACGAGGGCGTCGGATGTCGGCACAAAGAGGAATGAACCAGTGTTGCGCCATGCGTGCAGCACGCCGACGTGACCGCTCGTGGCGTCCGATCGGCCGCAGGTCATCAGGTCCGGCCAGCCATCGCCATCGATGTCTTCAGCTGCGAGGTCACGAACCTCGTCCGGCAGGACGATGACCGCGCCCGCGGGACTGAAGTTGCCCTTGCCGTCCCCGCGCGCGAAATACAGGCTGAGATCAATGGTGCCCTGGCCCGCGACCACCGCGATATCGGCCTTGCCGTCCTGGTCGAAGTCCGCCATGGCTGCGCCGCTGAGATAGGTGAAAGAAACCGCCGCGACGGTGGACTTGATGGCAGCCTGGAAAAGGCCCGCGCCGGAGTTCAACGAAACGGACACGCGAAGCTTGGTATTCAGCACCTCCACGACGACGACGAAATCCAATCGGCCGTCGCCATCGACGTCGTGCAACAGCCTCGGGCAAGGCAAACCCTGGTAGCTGATAACTCCACTGAGCTCGCCTCCGAACTCATATCGCCCATCGGCCTTCGCGAGCAGGACGTAATGATTCTCCACCGGAAACGCGTCGACGAGGAGGTCGGCCCGGCCATCGCCATTCAAGTCCCCCACGAGCGGATCAAACGCATTGAACGGCGAGAGGATCGGCGGGCCGAAGTGCATGTCACCGAGACCGAGCTGCACCATCACTCCCGGAGTGGCCGTGCCGTTCCCGACGGTCACCAGATCCTGCCGGCCGTCACCGTTCACGTCGCATGCCCGGGGCACGAAGTCGTTGACGGCAGCCTCGATGAGCACCGGCGCAGCGAACTCACCGTTCGGGAGCCCGCGCAGGATGAGTTCGCCCGCCGGGGCGCTGTGCTGCGCGCTGCCGGTGACGAAGTCGATCAGGCCGTCCCCGTCGAGATCGGCCGCTGTGAAGTCATACGTTGCGTCCGAAGCCGAGAAGATCCGCCCTGCGGGAAAGGTCTGTGCCCTTGCCGAGCTGAGCAGGAAGATCAAGGCCGCAAGAGGTGCGGAGATGGTCCGGAAATGAAAACGAGGCAAAGCAGACCGCTGAACGATCGCCCGAGAGCGAGAATCGGCGGCCTCGCCGTCGAGATTCCACGCTTGGTGGCGCCCACAGCATCTCCGATGGCTGCATCTGATCATGAACGCAGACTCACCGGCTGATGAGGGCGCCGTGGCGTCGAGGATCGGCATGGTGATTTGGTTCCAGTTTGCACGGCGAGGTCGTGCCTCGAACTGGCCGACGCCCTCCAGAGCACCAGCCTGGTCCTATGGCGTCGTTCCGGACCGGCAACGGACAGGATTCTGCCGACGGGTGGCATGCCGAAGTCGACGGCCGGGCGCGCCGGAACCGCCTGTGCTGGCAGTCCTCAGCTCGCTCCTGCCGGGAAGAGCAGCTCGCCCTCGACCTCGATCTCGTCGATGACGCCAACGACGGCGCAGCGGATCGGGGCGCGCTCGTCGCCCACGATGGCGCGCACCGAGCTGCCTTCGGCCATGAGCAGCACGCGGTCGCCGATGCCCGCCTGCGCGCGGTCCACCGCGACGAACATGCGCTCGCCGGGCGCGTCGCTGCCGTCGGGATTGATGGGGCGCACGGCGAGCAGGCGGCGGCCGTCGTAGGCCGGGTGCTGCACCGGCGTGACCACGGTGCCAACGACGCGTCCGAGCTTCACGGGAGGAGCTCGCGTTCGTCGCGCTCTTCGCTGGCGGCGCCGCGGCGGCGGCTCGCCTCGCGCGCGGCGTCGGACTCGGCCTGAGTCGCGCGACCGGCGCGCGGCGGACGCGGCGCCGGCGCGCGCGATGCGCCCGATGCGCCCGATGCGCCCGGCATTCCCGCGCGTGGCGCGCCCGGCGCCTCGACGTCGCCCGCGGAGATGCGCGGCGCGGGGCCGTCGTGCGCGAACTCCTCGACGTGCCCGACGATCGTCGCGTCGATCGGCACGTAGCTGTCGTGCAGCGCGAGCGTGGCCTCGCGGCCGTCGCACACGTGGACGATGTCCCCGAGGCCGCTGTCCGCCGCGTCGCAGGCCACCAGCGTGTCGCCGGCCGCGGCGCGCTGCTCGTCGAGCGGCTGCACGATGAGCAGCTTCTCGCCGAGCATGCCCGGGAGCTGCTGCGTGGTGACGACGCGGCCGATCACCCGTGCAAGGAACATCGGCTCAGCGCTCCGCACGCGGCGCGCGCGCCAGCCGTGTGAGACGCGCGGGCATCGGGCGGGCGCCGGCTCGTGCGCAGGCGGTCACGCCGTCACTCCGCGGCCGGCGAGCGCGAGTAGGCCTCGAGGCCTTCCTTCTGGTAGACGAGCTCGTCGTCCACGTCCCAGGAGTCGATGACGGCGAAGATCGCCGCGTCGATGGGGCGGCCGTCGGTCAGCGTGGTCTGGCGCGCGCTGCTGCCGGTGGCGAAGAGCACGAGGTCGCCCTGGCCCGCGCCGATGGTGTCCGCCGCGACGACGTACCTGTTGCGCAGGCGGTTGCGCTCGTCGAGCTCCTGCACGATCTGGAATTTGAGCGCCGCGACCTTGGGGTCCTTCACCGTGGACACCACCGTCCCGACGACCTTGCCGATCAACATCGCGCCGCGCTCCTGAGCCTCACAGACGGCGCGCGATCCTACTCTGTTCGAAGAGCGCCCGGTAGGTGCGCTGGCGCAGCTCGCGCCACACGAGCGGCGACGCGGCGGCCCAGTCCGCGCCCGGCCCGAGCTTGCCCTTGGATGCCGCCTGGAAGGCCGGCTTGTTCTTCTCCCAGAACGAGCGCGCCTGCGTCTCGCTGAAGGTGCGCTCCGTCAGCTCGCGCAGCAGCACCTCGGCGGAGAATTTGTCCGACGTGAGCAGCTCAGCCAGCGAGCGCTTCTGCACGGTCTGGACGAACTGCTCGTAGCTGACGTCCTGCGCGCCGGCCTGCGCCTGCAGCGCCGCGTCGCGGTCCAGGATCTCGCGCGTGACGGCCGCGTTGGTGAGGTCCACGCCCAGCAGGTTCGCGCGCGCGCGCACGAGCTGCACGCCGATCAGCTCCGTGAGCACGCCGGTCTGCACCTGCGGCGCGAGCACCGAGCGCAGCCGCGCGCCGATCTCCGCCTTGGAGAGGCTGCCGCCGTCGAAGACCGCGGCCAGCGGGTCGTCGAGGCTCGCGGCCTGGAGTTTCGCGCCGGCGAGGCGCGCGTCGAGCCACGCCTTCAGGCGCTCCGGCTTGACGGGCGCCTCGGCGGGCAGGCCGTCGGCGGCGCGCACGAGGCGCTCGTGCAGCACGAGCCGGCGCACGGCCTCCCGCATCTGCGCCTTGCTCACGCCGGCCGTCACGCTCTCCTCGAAGCCCTTGCCGTGATTGCCGGCCGCCGCGCGCACCGCCTCGTCCAGCGCCGCGATCGACGCGTCCACGTCCGCCTCCGTCGCGACGATGCCCGCGGCCGCCGCGTCGTGCTCGATGAGCGCCTCGCCCGCGAGCTGCGTGAGCGCCGCATCGCCCTCCGGCAGCCGGGCGTAGACCGTCCCGAGGTAGCGGTCGAAGTCCTCGTCGCGCAGCACCGCGAGCCCCGCGATGCGCGCGATCTCGCCGGGCTGCAGCACGAGCGACTGCAGATCCTGCGCGAGTGCGCCCTGCGCCCCCTGCGCGGGCGGCACCGATTCCGGCGCGCTGGCCGGCGGCACGGGGTGCGGCGCAGCGGCGGGCGGCAAGGCGTGCGGCGCGGCAGCCGGCGACGCAGGCTGCGGCGCGGCGGCGGGCGGCACGTCCTGCGCACGGAGCGGCCATGCCGCGGCGAACACCGCGAGCGCGAGGATGCGTGCCGGCGCGGCCCCTCGGCTCACCGCGCCTCGCTCCCGCGCGTGGTCTGCCCCCGCGTGATCTGGAGGTTCTCGGGCCACAGCAGCCGGAGCTGCCACGCGATCTCGGTCTTGCCGGCGGGCGGCACGCTGACCAGCCAGGTGTGCACGCCCTTCTCGTCCAGCTCCTTGGCCCAGCGCTCGTCGCGGCTGGGCTTGACGGACTCCTGCGCGACGACGACCTCGACGCGGTCGTCGGTCGCCTTCGGGAAGGCCTCGCGCACGATGACGGCCACGCTGCCGTCCGCCGCGACGGCGTGCGCGCCGACGTTCTCGAGCTTCACGCGCCAGCCCTCGACCTGCGTCTGGCGGCGACCGAGGAACCCCGGCTCCTCGTGCAGGTCCTCGGTCTGCTCGCGCGTGACGACCAGCCCCGGGTCCGCGCCGAGGTGCAGCGTGAACTCCTGCTCGGGCAGCACCGGCTCCTCGAAGCGCGAGTTGCCGATGAAGTCGTTGCCGAAGTACACCGCGGCCGTGCCCGGCAGCAGCGTCCATGGCGTGCCGTTGGTCGCGCGGCCGCGCAGCCACACCGTCGTGTCGAGCGCCGGCGTGACGTAGTGCTCCGTCGTGACCGCGAGATCCTGCTCGCCGACGAGCACGGTGGTGGGCTGGTCGCGCGACACGATGGTCTCCGCGCGCGGCAGCCGGAACTGCACGGACAGCCCCTGCGCGATGACCTCCGCGAAGGGCGGCGGGGCCGCGGCAAGGCCGGCGGCGAAGGCCTCGCCATCACGGGGCGCGAGGTAGCCGAGCAGCTTCAGGTCACTCTCCGCATCCTCCGCGCGCCCGCGCGCAGCGCCGGCGGCTGGCAGCGGCGCGGGGTTGAAGATCGAGACGGTCAGCGGCTGCGGCTCGGGGCCCTGCGCGCCGCGCTGCGGCTGCGCGGTCGAGAGCGAGACCGTCGCGGCGTTCCAGTCCTCGCCGGTGCGCTGGTGGACCCGCGCGCGGTACTGCAGCGCGACCGAGGTGCCGTCGCCGGCGGTGCGCAGGTCGTAGAGCGGCTCCCAGCCCGCGTTGCCGATGAGGTATTCCAGCTGCAGCTCCGCCGGCGCCTCGGCGACGACGTCCACGTGCACGTCCAGCAGCTGCACGTTGCGGCCGCTGCGCGCCTCGCCGAGCGCGGCCTGCGCGTCGGCGAGCTGCGTCTTGAGCTGCTCGAGCTGCTCGTCGGCGCCGCGCAGACTGCCGAGCACCCCGGTGAGCTGCTCGTTCACGAACTGCAGGCTCGCGCGCCAGGCCTCCACCGACGGCCGCCCGGCGGCGAGATCCCCGGCGTGCGCGTCCTTCTCGGACTCCGTGAGCGAGAGCAGGTGCTTCTCGAGCGCGGCGGCCACCGTGCGCTGGTCGGTCACCTCGCGCTGGCGGGCGAGCAGCGCGGCGAGCGCCGCGCGCAGCTCCTGCATGCGCGCATCCGGCACGACGGCCTGCACGCGTGCGAGCGCCTCGACCGAGACGACGTGCCCGGTGGAGAGCCGCACGCGCAGACTGTCCGTGTCGATGCCCGCCGGCAGCCCCGCGATCACGAACTCCCCGCCACCCGGGACCGAGCCCTGCCGCACGACGCGCGCGCCGGTGCCGTACACCGTGACCTCCGCGATGCGCGTGGCGAGCTGCGTCTCCGGTGCGGGCGTGCCGGCGAGAGCTCGCGGGGCCAGCGCGCCCGTCGCGAGGCTCGCGAGCAGCGCCGCGGCGAGCAGGCGGGGCGCGGCCGCCGGCCGGCGGTGCAGGAGCGGGCGCATGGACATGGGGTATCTCCGGAGGGAACGCGGGGAGTTCAGGCGGTCCCTCCACGCGCACGGCGGGCGGATCTTAATCTCCGCGCCGCCGCGATCCTTCGACGGCGGGCCCCCGAGCCCCGCGTCCCCGCGCCCGCCGGCTCAGGCGGCGAGGTAGCGCCTGCGGAACAGGACTGTCGCCAGCCAGAACAGCGCGGCGGCGATGGCCAGCAGCACGCCGAGGCTCTTCAGCATCGGCGGCTCGGTCCAGTGCTGGCCGTACCAGAAGCTGCCGAGGAAGGTCGTGAGCGACCAGTACGGCAGCGTGAACTGCGCGACCATGCGCACGACGGGCGGCAGCACCATGAGCGGGATCCAGCAGCCGCCCAGCGGCGCCATGACGAGAATGAGCAGCGTGGAGACGCCGTCGGCCTGCTTGTCGGTGGCCGCCCAGCCGGCGATGGCCAGCGCGAAGGCGGTGCACGCCAGCGCCGTCGCGACGGAGGCCACGAGCAGCGTGTCCCAGCGCGACAGCACGTCGAGGTGGAAGGCGAAGGTCGCGAAGGTGAACAGCACGGCGATGAGCGCCATGCCGATGATCATGCTGGAGGCCAGCTTGGAGAGCAGCAGGGCGCGCGGGTCGATGGGCGCCGCGAGCAGGCGGCGCAGCGTGCCCTGCGCGCGCTCCTCGAGCAGCGAGCGCGAGAAGCCCACCAGCGAGAAGAGCAGCATCATCACGGTCATGCCCGACACCGCGTGGCTGATCTGGAAGCTCATCTGGCGGTCGCGGCCCTCGGGCGCGACGTCGGTGCGCGTGACCGGGAGCATCTGCTGCAGCATCGCGTCCATGTCCGGCAGCGCGGACCCGCTCCCGCCCGCCTGGAACAGCGCGCGCAGCAGCGCGACGTCGAGCAGGCGCTTCTCCATGCCGCGGCCCGGGTCGGCGAGGACTTCGAGGCGCGCGGCACCGGCGCCGTAGCCGGCGGGGATCACCAGCGCGGCCGGGCGGTCGCCATTCCGCACGAAGCCGAGCGCATCCTCGCGGGTCCAGTGCCCGGGGGCGCCGTCCTTCCCGGGCTTCGGGAAGCGCGCGTCCAGCATCTCGCTGCCGCGCAGCGCCGCCACGAGCGCTGCCGACGCGGCGCTGCCGTCCTCGTCCACGACGGCGACGTCGATGGCGGGCAGCGCGTCGCCGCCGCCGCCCATGTGGCCCATCACGAAGCCGAAGATCGTGACCAGCGCGATCGGCAGCAGGAAGCCCAGCGCGAGCGCGGTGCGGTCGCGCGAGTACAGGAGCAGGTCCTTGCGCGTGAGTTCCCAGACGGTGGCGGCGAGCTTCATGGGGTCTCGTCCCGGAGGTTGCGGCCGGTGAGCTTCAGGAAGGTGGCTTCCAGGTCTGCGCCCGGCGTTCCGGCGAGCGCGGCCAGCTCCGCGGCTGTCCCGCACGCGATGAGCCGGCCGCTGTCCATGATGGCGAGGCGGTCGCAGAGGCGCTGTACCTCGTCCATGGCGTGGCTCGTGTAGAGCAGCGCGCAGCCCGTGGCCTTCAGCGTGCCGATCGCGGAGACGATGTGCGCGCGCGACTGCGGGTCCACGCCGGCGGTCGGCTCGTCGAGCAGCGCGATCTCCGGCTGGTGCACGAGCCCCGCGGCCAGGTTGAGGCGGCGCTTCATGCCGCCGCTGAACGTGGCGACGCGGTCGTCGGCGCGCGCCTCCAGGCCGGCCAGCGCGAGGCCCGCCGCGACGGCGGCGGCCGTGTCGCGCGTGCCCTGCAGGCGCGCGAAGAAGCGCAGGTTCTCGCGCGCCGTGAGGCCCTCGTACAGCGCGATCTCCTGCGGCACGTACCCGAGCCGCGCACGGTCCGCCGGCCGCGCGTGCGGCGCGAACGGCTCGCCGCGCAGCGCCAGCGTGCCGGCCGCGGGCGCCAGCAGGCCGCACAGGCACGAGATGGCCGTGGTCTTGCCGGCTCCGTTGGGCCCGAGCAGCCCGAAGACCTCGCCGGGCCGCAGCTGGAAGGAGATGCCGTCCACCGCGACCCGCTCGCCATAGGCGTATCGGAGCCCGGAGACCGCCAGCAGTGCCGGCGCCTCGTCCGCGCGAGGGCCGGAAGACATCCGAAGTGCCGTCGAGGATTCGCCCATGCGCCCTGAGTGCCGCCACCCGGCGGGATCCTTCGCGCGGCGGAGCTCTCGAAGCCGTGCGGAGACCGGTCAGCCCGGTGCGCTCCGCGCGCATCGCGCGGGTGCCGTGGTCAGGGTGCGGTCGCGCGCACGGCGTTGCTGATGCCGAAGCCCTGCGGCGCCGTGGGGGACTGCACCAGGAACTGCAGGCGGATGGTCGTGCCGGACGGCACGCCCGCGGGCCACGTCGTGGCCACCGAGAAGTTCCCGGCAGCGTCCGTGACGAGTCCCGCGAGGACGAGGTCGAGCGAAGGCCAGATCAGGCCGCCCTTGAAGCCGGTGCCGAGCTCCGAGAGACCGATGATGAGCGCGGTCGGCTCCAGCGCCGGCATCACCGTGAGGGCGAAGCCGACCGTCCCGCCGCTGACGAGCAGCCCCTGGCCGGCGAGATGCGGCACGCTGCCGGTGAAAGCGGTCGCGAATTGTCCGCCGCCGAGATCATCCCAGCCGTCGAGCAGAAAGGCGCCCTGGTCGACGACGCTGAGGTTGCCGTCGATCGGGCCTGCCG